>Ga0207927_1000508_pt1 | contig 16537 bp, 14 predicted proteins | sample NGESurdeep072012_2_FD_184456 | JGI IMG/M metagenome (GOLD analysis project Ga0207927, IMG submission 184456) | Arctic peat soil microbial communities from Barrow, Alaska - NGEE Surface sample 210-2 deep-072012 (SPAdes) | ecosystem: Environmental > Terrestrial > Soil > Wetlands > Peat ... | reverse complement strand
CACGGCGGGCACCTCACGCACGGCCATCCGCTTTCGATCTCGGGGAAGCTCTACCGCGTCGTCTCATACGGCGTCACGAAAGAGACCGAGACGATCGACTGGGACGCCTTCGAGGCGACGGCCGAGGCCGAGAAGCCGAAGCTCATCATCGCGGGCGCGTCCGCATATCCGCGCACGCTCGACTTCCCGCGCTTCCGGAAGATCGCGGACTCTGTCGGTGCGCTCCTCATGGTCGACATGGCACACATCGCGGGCCTCGTGGCGGCCGGCGTGCATCCCTCTCCCGTGGGGCACGCGCAATTCGTCACGACGACGACGCACAAGACTCTCCGCGGCCCGCGTGCGGGCCTCATCCTCTGCACGCCGGAGTGGGCGAAGGAGATCGACAGGGCCGTCTTCCCCGGGATCCAGGGCGGGCCGCTCGAGCACGTCATCGCGGGCAAGGCCGTCGCGCTGAAGGAGGCCGCGTCGCCGGAGTTCGCCGTGTACCAGCGCCAGGTCGTCGCGAACGCGAAGGCGCTCGCGGCGGCGGTCGCCGCCCACGGCTTTCGGCTCGTGTCTGGCGGCACGGACACCCATCTCTTCCTCGTGGACGTCGGCAAGAAGAACCTCACGGGCAAGGTCGCCGAGAAGGCGCTCGACACCGCCGGAATCACCGTGAACAAGAACGCAATTCCGTTCGACCCGAACCCGCCGATGGTGACGTCGGGCCTCCGCATCGGAACGCCGGCCGTCACGACGCGCGGCATGGGCGAGGCGGAGATGAAGACGATCGCGGACCTCATCGCGGAGGTCCTCGCGGCCCCCGAGGACGCGAGCATTCAGGCGCGCGTCAAGGTGAAAGTGAAGGAGCTGACTTCGGCGTTCCCGCTCTATGAGTCAGCGATTCGGTAGGACCTCGATCTCGCGGAGCGCGAGGAGCCGCTCGTCGGCGGTGACAAGGGTGAGGTCGTAGACCTTCGCGGTCGCGGCCAGGAAACGATCCGCCGGATCTTCAGTCGAGAGTGCAAGGCGGCGGCTCTCGAACGCAACTTCGTTCGTGAGCTCGGCCCGCCGATAGCCCCGCTCCGCGATCACGGCTTCGAAGAAGCGATGTGGACCTTCCGGGATCCTGATGTGTCCGTTCTCCGCCAGGAGGAGAGCCTCCCAGACGGAGACTGGGGAGAGCCAGATCTCGTTTCGAAGGAGGGCCAGCTCCCGCGCGACACGGCGTCCGAGTTTCCGTGGCGTCAGCAAACTCCAGATCCAGATGTGCGTGTCGAGGAGAAGCCTCACTTTCTCAGCGCTTCCCACGCCTCCGGCGGAAGGACAGGCGACATGATGTCCCCAACGATCTCGGCCCGGCCCCGGTACGCCCCGAGGACGCGACGTTTCTTCGCGGCCAGCTCGGGCGGCACCACGCGCGCGACGGGCTTGCCGAAGCGCGTGACGGTGACGGGGCGGCCCGTGCGCCGCACTTCTTCGAGGACGGCGAGACAGGTGGCCTTGAAGCGGGAGATCGCGAGGGTCGGTTCGGCAGACATGCCGGAATCGTACCATGGTCATTGACCATGGTCTAACTCCTGACGAGGCGATTCCAGAAGACCTGGGCGAGCGTCATGGTTTTTTTCGCGGAAGTTTCGCGGTCTGGAAACAAATGCGAAGGACGTCCCAGTAGGCCTGCGCGCCTCCGAAAAGCGTGACGCGCGAGTCGGCCGAGTTGAACCAGAGGACGGGCACCTCCGTGATCGCGTAGCCGAGCTGGCGCGCGAGGAGGAGCGCCTCGACGTCGAAGGCGAACCGATCCACCTTTGCCCGCGAGAAGATCTCGCGGGCCGCCTCGCGCGAAAAGAGCTTGAAGCCGCACTGCGTGTCGGTGATGCCGGGCACGGCGACGAGGCGCACGAGCCGGTTGAAGAGCTTGCCCATCGCCTTGCGGTAGAGCGGCTGCTCTTCCTTCACGAGCGACTCGTCGAGGGCGCGCGATCCGATCGCGACGGGCGCGTCGGCGGCGGCGAGCTTCTCCCACTCGTAGATGGGAGTCGAAAGGTCCGCATCCGTGACGAGGACGAACCGTCCCCTCGCCTCGAGGCAGCCCGTGCGCACGGCGAAGCCCTTTCCGGAGTTCTTCGGGAGGCGCAGGACGCGCAGGTCGAGGCCATAGTGGCGTCCCGCATCCTCGGCGCACGCGGCCGTCGCGTCGCCGGAGCCGTCGTCCACGACGAGCACCTCGACGCGGGGCGCGGACGGGCGGGCGGCCAGATAGGCCGAGATCGCGCCGAGAGAGGCCGGCAGCCGCTCCTCCTCGTTGAAGGCGGGAATGACAATCGTCAGCTCGACGCCCCGCCCGGTCTCCGTGTGGGCGGGCGCAGGCTGCGTCCGGAAGGCGGGAACTTTGCGCGTCACCGTCATGCCGGCCGGGCCTCGTAGACGAACTGATAGCCGAGGAGCGTCGGCCAGAGCCGCGCGGCTGAGAGCGCGACGGCGCGCGCCAGCCCCGCGAGGGGAGGACGGCCCAGGGCGGGAACGGCGAGCTCGAGAGGCATCGCGGTCGCGTCGACCGACACGACGCGATAGCCGTTCCCCTCGAGGAGGGCCCGCCCGGTCGCCTGCGTGAAGAAGCGCAGGTGCGTGCGGTCGAGGATACCGCGGCGCGCGTACGCGAACCGGCCGAAGAGAAGGCCGAAGCGAACGGTGGCGTTCGCGATGTTCGGGAGGGAAAGCAGGAGCACCCCGTCGGTTTTCAGCAGCGGTCTCAGGGCCGAGAGCAGGTCCTCCGGGCGCGGCAGGTGCTCGAGGACGTCGCCCGCGACGATGACGTCGAACCGCTCGCGAAACGGCCCGGAAATCCCGTCGAGGAGGTCGCCGACCACGGGCTGGTCGAAGAAGCGCGCACCTTCCTTTGCCGCCTCGGGGTCGAGCTCGACGCCCGCGAGGTACCGGCACGCCGGCCGGATGCGCCGCGCGAGGAGGCCGGCCCCGAAGCCGAGATCGAGAACCGCGAGGCCACTCCCCCGCGCGAGCACCTTCTCGAGCAGGATCATGTGCGACGACCCCGGAATCTCCTTCCAGGGGTAGTGCGGTTCCGGGTGCGCGTCTCTGGCCTTCAGAGCGGCGCCCTCTGCGCGATGGGAATCCGGCGGCCGCTCCCGAAGGCCTTCGCGGAGACCTTCAGGCCGGGCGCCGCCTGCCTGCGCTTGTACTCGGCCCGGTCCACCAGCATCGCGATCTTCCTGACGAGCGCGAGCGGGGCGCCCGTCCGGCGCGCCGCCGCGGCGAGGGAGAGATTCCGCTCCACGAGATTCTCGAGGATCGCGTCGAGAAGCGGATAGGGTGGAAGGGAATCCTGGTCGGTCTGACCCGGTCGGAGCTCGGCGGACGGCGCCTTCGTGAGCGAAGCCTCGGGAATGAGCGCGCGCCCGGCGCGCGCGTTGAGGTGCCGCGCGAGAGCGTAGACGCGCATCTTCGGAAGGTCCGAGATCGGGGCGAGGCCGCCGCACATGTCGCCGTACAGCGTGCAATAGCCCACCGCGAGCTCGCTCTTGTTGCCCGTCGTGAGCACGAGAGGCCCCTTCTTGTTCGACACGGCCATGAGGAGCATCCCGCGGAGGCGCGACTGCTCGTTCTCCTCGGTGGCATCCTCCTTGAGGCCGCCGAAAAGAGGCGCGAGCGTTCGGCGCGCGTCCTCGAAGAGCGGGCCGATCGAAAGGACGTCGAAGCGGATGCCGAGATTCGCGGCGAGCGCGCGCGCGTCCGCGACCGAGCCCTCGGAGGAATACGGCGACGGCATCGCGAGACCCGTCACGTTCTCGGCGCCCAGAGCCTCGACGGCGAGAGCCGCGACGAGCGCGGAGTCGATTCCGCCCGAGAGGCCGAGAACGGCCGAACGGAAGCCGCACGTGCCGGCGTAGTCGCGGATGCCGAGGACGAGCGCGCGCCGGAGCGACTCGAGCGGATCGCCGCTGACGTCGTCCGGGAGATCGCGGGCGTCGGCTCCCGAGACGGGGACGACGCGTGCGGGCCTCTTCCCGTCTCGCAAGACGTCCACGACCAGAAAATCCTCTTCGAAGAGCGCGGCCCGGGCCGCGATGCGCCCGCGGCTGTCGAGCACCATCGACCCGCCGTCGAACACGAGCTCGTCGTTGCCTCCCACGAGGTTGAGCGACGCCACGGGGACCCGGCCGTCGCACGCATAGCGGGCGAGCATCCGGCGCCTGAGGCTCGGCTTTCCTTCCGAGAAGGGCGACGCCGAAATCGTGACGACGAGTGTCGCGCCGCGCCGCACGAGCGCCTCGCCCGGGTCGTCGCGGTAGAGCCGGCGGGCGCGCCAGAAGTCCTTGTCGTTCCAGAGGTCTTCGCACACGGGCAGCCCGATCCGCTCGCCGCGGAACGGCACCACGGCGCAGCCGTCGCCCGGCTCGAACCACCGGCCCTCGTCGAAAACGTCGTAGGTTGGCAGCAGCGTCTTCTTCGCGAGGGCCCGCACGCGACCGCCGTCGAGGAGGGCCGCGACGTTGTGGAAGGGCTTGCCGACGCGGCTCCGGTTTTTCACGAACGTGCCGACGAGAAGAGCCGTCCGGCGCGAGCGGCGAGCGAGCGACGCGAGGGAGTGTGCGGCTTCCCGGACGAAAGACGGGCGCTCGAGGAGGTCTCCCGGGGGATAGCCGCAGATCGCGAGCTCGGGGAAGACGGCCAGATCCGCGCCCGCATCCTCGGCCCGCGCGAGTCCTCTGGCGATGCGCGCGTAGTTGCCGGCGAAGTCTCCGATGGTGGTGTCGATCTGGCAAAGCGCGAGGCGCACGGCGCTTCCTACGCGAGGCCGGAGGGCTCTTTCGCTTCCACGGGCTCGATCGTCGTCCGCGAAACGAGATCCGCGAGCGTCCGTCCGCGGCGATCGAAGGCGGCGACGAGAAGAGGCACGCCCGCGAGCGCCCCGGTCAAAAGGAAGCCGACGAAGCGCAGGAACGCGGCCGCCAGCGTGGGAGAGCCGCCGTCCTCGGCGCGGATCCGGAGATCGGCGAGAGCCATGCCGGGCGTCGTGCCCCAGACGAAAGGCGCGAGCACGAGGAGCACGAGCGCGGCCAGAAGGAGGAAGGCCGCGAGCGGGACGAAGGCGGGCGGCGGGAAGCGCAGGTCCAGGAGGAGCGCGCCGGCCGCGAGCTCCACGGCGCCCACGAGCGCGAGGATGAGCAGATCGGCGAGGCCCGCGGCCACGCGCCGCGCGAACGCGACCGACGGCGGCTCTTCGGCGTCGGCGTCGGCAAGGGGTTCGCGGAAAGCGGACGCGGCCGGCGGCGCCGCATCAGCGCGCACAGGCGGCGCGGCTTGCTCCGAGAGACCGAGCGGCGTCTCGGAGACGGCCGGAAACAGCTCGAGCGTCGCGCGCGTTCCCGAGCGCCGTCTGGGCGTGTCGGGAGCGATGGGGTGCTCGGCGAGCGGGTCGCGAGGCGGCTCGGACATGTCGTGTCCGGCCTCAGGGCCTGAGCGTGAGGTGCTTGATGAGAATCCGTGAGAGCAGGTCGGTCGCGCCCTTGGGGTACTTGCGGGCGAAACGCAGGAGGCGCTGCGCCTCGGCGTCTCCCGGCCGGAGGTCCGTCGCCTCCTTCACGGCTTTCGTGGCCTTGTCCATGTTGCCCGCCTGGAAACTCTGCACCGCGAGGTTGTAGTACGCGTTCACGAGGTACTCCTCGACGTCCTGATTCTTCGCGTCTCCCCGCCGGAGATCCCAGAGGAGTTTGATCGCACTGTCGTAGTCGTATTCGTTGTAGGACTTCGAGGCGCTGCGCAGAGCCTCGACCTGCTCGTGCGCCCGCTGCGCGGCGGCGGCCGCCTCGGCGTCCTGGGGGCGAGCCTTCACGACGGGATCCAGATTTTTCAGGGCGTCGATGTAGCGGCTCGAGGCCATCGCGGTGAAACCGGCCACGCGCATTTCGTCGAGGGCGGCGGCGCTTGGGGGGGCGGGCCCGGGGGTCGGCGCCGCCGAGGACTTCATCTTCTCGATCCTCACGAGCGCTTCGTTGTGGCGGGGGTCCGACTCGGGCAGCTTCGCGAGGACGCCGATCGCCTCGTCGATTTTGCCGGCGTTGAAGAGCGCATCGGCCTTCTGGAACGTGTCCTCGAGGGGCGCCGCGCTGCCGCCGGGCCCGCCTCCCTTGACGGGGGTGACGGCAGCGGTCGCCGGTGGGGCGGCCGGCTTCTTCATGAGGAACAGGTACGTGCCGCCGGCGATCGCCGCGAGAACGACGACCGCGCCGGCGAGGAGGACGCGCAGGTCGACCCGGGCCTTGCGGCTCCCGGGCTGCAAGGGCCTCTGTGCGCCCTCCGCGTCCGGCGCGGATTCCTCGGCGTCCGGCTGGGACCCGCGCTTGATGCCGGAGTCTTCCGCGAAGGAGGGCGGGCCCGGCGCTTCGATCTCGTTCTTCATGAAGTCGGAGTCGCCGGCGCTGGCCGACAGGGGCTCGGAGGATCCCCCCGTGGGCGCGAGGGCCGCCTCGATCTGGTTGAGATAGCCGCGCGCCGTGGCGTCGTTTTCGGAGACCGCGAGCACGTCGAGGAATTTGTTGCGTGCTCCGGCGAGGTCCCGGCTCTCGTATTGCGCGACGCCTTCGGAAAGCAGGAGATCGATCTTCCGGGCGGACTCGGCCTGCGCCTCGCGCGCCGAGTCGATGCGGCGGCTCGCCTCTTCGTTGGAGAGGTCGATGAGAAAGACCCGGCTCCAGAGATCGATGGCCTCCTGGGCGTTGCCGCGCGCGAGGGCCTCGTCTCCCTGCTTGAGGAACTGGGTGATGCGGGGATCGGTCTGCACGCCCGACGGGGCGCGGGACGGAGCCGCGGGGGCTGCGGGGCCCGGCACGGGGGGCGCGGCCGCCGCCGGGGCGGGCAGAGGAGGAGCCGAAGCCGGCGCCGGGATCGTACCCACGGCGCCGGGGCCGCCTTCGGGCAGGCTCATGTGCAGGTCGTCGAGACCGAGCCCGAACGGGTCGCCCCCGACCGCGGCGGGCGCGACGGCTCTGGGGGCGATCACCGACGGAGGAGCTTCGGGAAGGCCGTCGGAGGACGAACTGCCAGCGTCGTCGCCGAAGACGAGATCGTCGAGACCGGTCGCGGTTGGGGCCGGGGCTGCCGCGGACGCAGGCACCGGGGTCCGGGGGAACGCCTCGGGCAATTCACGGGCCGGTTCGGAGAGGGCTTCTCCCGCGCTTTCGACGCCGAAATAGTCGGAGAACCGATCGACGTTTACGGGTGTGCCCGGCGCGACGCCACGCAGCATCTCGAGCAGATCGCGCGCGGGCGCGAAGCGCGCATCCATCTTGAGCAGGAAGTCACAGCCGAGCAGGGCCTCTTCGTTCTTGCCTTTCTGGGCGAGCGCCAGCGTGTGCCGGAACGTCTCGAGGACCTTTTCCCGTGCCTCAAGAGCGAGAGCGGGGCTTCCCGCGTAGGGATTCATTGTGCTGAATGCTAGCAAGAACGGCCCCTGGCCGGTCCGCGGTCGGATACGATTCGACGGGGGAGGGGTGATGGCCGCCTTGATCGAGTGCATACCTAACGTGAGCGAGGGGCGTCGGGGGGACGTCGTCGCGGCCCTCGCCGAGGCCGCGGTGATGGCCGCGCCCGGGGTCGTTCTCCTCGATCGCACCTCGGACGTTGACCACAATCGCTCCGTCCTCACGTTCCTCGGGGAGGGCGAGGCGCTCGTCGTCGCGATGACGGCGCTCGTCGGGGCCGCGCTCGACGCGATCGACCTCCGGAAGCACGCGGGCGCTCATCCGCGCCTCGGCGCCGTCGACGTGATCCCGTTCGTGCCCGTGCGCGGCGCCACGACGGCGGACTGCGTGGCCCTCGCGAAGACGCTCGGCAGGACGCTCGCCGATCGCTATGGACTGCCCGTGTATCTCTACGAAGACGCGGCCTCCCGCCCCGACCGCCAGAACCTCGCGAACATCCGCAAGGGCGAGTTCGAAGGCCTCGCGAAGAAGATGGAGGACCCCGCCTGGAAGCCCGACTTCGGGCCGTCGGCCCCACACCCCTCCGGCGGCGCGGTCGTCGTCGGGGCGCGGGCGCCTCTCATCGCCTACAACATCAACCTCGCGACCGCCGACCTCGCGGTCGCGGACCGGATCGCGAAGGCGATCCGTCACCTTTCGGGCGGCTATCGCTTCGTGAAGGCGATGGGCGTGAAGCTCGAGGCGCGCGGGCAGGTGCAGGTCTCGATCAACATGACGAACTTCGAGAAGACCCCGCTCCACCGCGTCTTCGAGACGGTGAGGTCCGAGGCCGAGCGCCAGGGCGTCGCGGTCGTCGGGTCGGAGATCGTGGGCCTCGTTCCGCAGGCGGCGCTCCTCGCGGCCGCCGCCCACTATCTGAGGCTCGAGGCCGACCCGGCCCCGCAGGTTCTCGAGAACAAGCTCCTCGAAAGGCTCTCGTGAAACGTGCCGCCGCGTCGCTCCTCGCCGCGCCGCGATGGTCGCGCCGCGGGCGGTAAGCGGCCCTACTCCGCGTCCAGCCCGAGCGCCTTCATCTTGCGATGGAGCGTCGTACGGTCGAGCCCGAGGCGCTCGGCCGCGCGTGAGACGTTGCCCTTCGTGTCCGCGAGGACGCGCGAGAGATAGCGTCTTTCGAAAGCTTCGCGGGCGTCGGCCAGCGTCGCATACGAGACGAACTCGTCGGACGCCGCGTGGGACGGCGCGCGCGCGGCGGCGGGGCGGTCCTCGGGAGGGAGATCCGCCGTGCGCACCACGGGGCCGGGCGACATGAGGAGGACGCGCTCGACGAGGTTCTGCAGCTCGCGCACGTTGCCCGGCCAGCGCCTCCTCGCGAGCATCTCGAGCGCCTCGGGCTCGAACGCCTTCGCGCGCCGCCCGCGCCGGCGCGCGAGACGCTCGGCGAAGTGGGTGACGAGGAGGGGCACGTCCTCCGGCCGCTCCGAGAGAGGCGGCACGACGAGCGGGACGACCGCGAGCCGGAAGTAGAGGTCCTCGCGAAACGTCCCCGCGCGGATCATCGCGGGGAGGTCGCGGTTTGTGGCGGCGACGATGCGCACGTCGGTCGCGAACGCCTTGGCGCCGCCCACGCGCGTGATGCGCCCGTCCTGGATGGCGCGCAGGATCTTGGCCTGCGTGCGCGGCGACATGTCGCCGATCTCGTCGAGAAACAGCGTCCCGCCGTCGGCCTGCTCCCACTTTCCCTTGCGATCCTCGATGGCGCCCGTGAACGAGCCCTTCATGTGCCCGAACAGCTCGCTCTCGATCAGCTCTTCCGGAATCGCGGCGCCGTTCACTTCGACGAAAGGGCCTGCCGCGCGCGGGGACGCGCGATGGAGGGCCCGCGCGACCAGCTCCTTGCCCACGCCGCTCTCGCCCGTGATGAGGACGCGCGCTTCCGAGGCCCCCGCGCGCGCGATCTCGTCGAGGAGACGCCTCATGGCGGCGCCCGTGCCGAGAAGGGTCTCCTGGGCCGCGTCGTCGCCGGTGCGGCTCAAGAGCTCGCGCTTCAGCGCGTCCCGCTCCTTCGCGAGCCGATGCCGCTCGAGCACCTTGTCGAGCGTCAGGAGGACGCGCTCGAGGGACAGGGGTTTCTCCAGGAAATCATCCGCGCCCCGCTTGACGGCCTGAACGGCCGTGTCCACGGTGCCGTGGCCCGAGATCATGACGACGGGAATCTCGAGGCCGCCGGCGCGCAGCCGGTCGAGCACCGTGAGGCCGTCGACGTCCGGCAGCCAGACGTCGAGGAGGATCGCCTCGGGCCTCGGGCCGTCCTCCGAGAAGGCGCGTTGGAGCGCGTCCTGGCCGAGGCCGACCGCGTCCACCGTGTAGCCCTCGTCGTCCAGGATCTGCGAGAGCGTCTTGCGGATGCCCGGCTCGTCGTCGCAGATCAGGATGCGCGGCCCGTCCGTCATGACGTCCTCATGCCCTCACGCAGCCGGCCATTCGAGCAGGAAGCGGCATCCGTGGGGAACATTCTCCTCCACGCGCACGCGCCCGGCGTGCTCGGAGGCGATGTGCGCGACGATCGCGAGGCCGAGGCCGGAGCCGCGGGCCTTCGTGGAATATTCGGGGTCGAAGACGCGGCTCCACTCCGCTTCGGGGATGCCCGGCCCGTCGTCCTCGACGATGAGGCGCGCGCTCCCGCCCGCCACGACCACGGCGATCCTCACGTGGCCGCCGGCGGGGGTCGCCGCGATCGCGTTGTCCACGAGATTGATCAGGGCGCGTTTCACCTGCTCGGCGTCCGCCTTGACGAGCGGAAGGGCGTCCGGCACCTCGGTCTCCACCGTCACCCCCCTCTTCACGTCCGCGTACAGCTTCGCCACCTGGGAGACGACCGCGCCGAGGTCCGTCGGGGCGAGATTGGTTGCCGGCAGGCGCGCGAATCGCCCGAAGGTGTCGACGAGCGAGGCGAGTGTGGTGACCTCCTCGATGATCGTGGAGGCACCCTCGTCGACGACCGCGGCGAGGCCGGCAGGATCGGCGTCCCGGCCCCGGGCGCGTCGGCGCATGCGCTCGGCGGCGAGGCGGATGGGTGTGAGGGGGTTCTTGATCTCGTGGGCCATGCGGCGCGCCGCTTCCTCCCAGGCCGCGGCCCGTTCGGCCGCGACGAGCGCGGTCGTGTCCTCGAGCGTTACGACCCAGGCGCCCGCGTCGGCCGAGCCGGCCGGGACCTGCGTCACGCGGGCTTCGAGCACGCGGGGGCCGACCTTCAGCGTCGCCTCGCGCGCGGCCGCCGCCCCGCGCGCGCGGGCGAGAAACTCGGCCAGCGGCGCGAGGGCCGGCGCGGCGAGAAGATCCTGCGCGCGGGTGAACGGCGCCTCCTTCTCGTGGCCGAGCAGGCGGCGCGCCGTCTCGTTGAGGAAGAACAGAGTGCCATCGTCGCCGAAGGCGACGACTCCCGCGGCGAGGCGCGAGAGGATCGTCCGGACGCGGCGGCGCTCCTCGTCGACGCGCTGATTCGTCGCGGCCGTCTCGGCGTTCGCCGCGACGAGCTCGCTGCGGCTCTTGCGCAGCTCCGAGGTCATCGCGTTGAAGGCGCTCGAGAGGGCGGAAATCTCGTCGCCGCCCTCGACCTCCACGAGCGCGTCGAAGTCGCCTGCTCCGACGCGCCGGGCCGACGCGGCGAGCGCCGCGATGGGGCGCGTCACGCGGCGCGCGAGGAGCAGTCCCACCCAGACGGCGGCGAGGAGCACGAGAAGCGCGAGGAGCAGGAAGAAAAGGACCTGCACGGCTTCGAGCTGCGCGCGCTCGGCCTTGAGCATTGCGTAGGCGGAGGTCGCGAGGGAGAGCTGGCGCAGCGGCTCGGCCTCCGCGGGCGGGTCGAACGTGCCGACGACGAGCAGCCCGGACGGCGAGGAAGGCAAAGAGGAGGGCAAAGCGGAGGGCAAAGACACGACCGTGCGGCCGGCCTGCCCGCCGTCGCGTGTGGCCTCGAGCCGCCTCACGAGGCCGCGCGCCTTCGCGTCCTCCAGCCACTCGGCCCCGGGCTCGTGCACGTCGCGGAGAGGCCAGCGGGTGGCGCTGACGGCCACGGGCGGCCGGCCCGGGCGCCTCCACTCGATCAGGTCCACGCCCGATTCCTCGCGCGCGGCCGAGAGGAGCGGGAGGATGCCGCTCTCGGAGGCCGCGGCGAGCCGGGGCGCGAGGCGTTCGGCGGTCCGGCGCTCGAGGGCCGCCGAGCGGGCGCGGAAGACGTCCGCGACCTCCCGTCCGGCGCGCACGGTCTCCTCGACCGGCGGCGCGAACCAGCGCTCGACGCTCTTCTGGAGGAGGCCGGTCGTGGGAAGGACGAGGAGGGTGATGGGAAGAAGCGCGAGGCCGACGTACGAGGCGACGACGCGCACCTGGAAGCGCGAACCGAAGACGCCGCGGCGCGATTCGAGGATGAGCTTCGCCATGCTCCTCACGAGCACGAAGAGGAGCGCGAGGATGAGGACGACGACGATGTAGAACAGGACGAAGAGGAGGACGCGGTTCGTCGCCGCGATGGGCGACAGATCGCGCATGCGCAGGACGACGGCGTAGCCGCCCGCGAGCGCGGCGCCGAGGGCGAGCGCGATCGCGACGAGAATCCGGTTGTCGCGCGCCCAGCGCCGCCCCGGCGCCACGGGCGGAGACGAGTCGTTCAGCGAGCGCCGGTCGCCGTCCACTCGAAGATCCCCGACCGCACCCAGGCGGTCTCGGCGCTCGTCGGGACCACCCCGAGCGCGACGCCGCTTCCGTAGAGGCAGCGCGCGCGGACCAGGAGCTTCTTTCCGAGCAGGTGGTCACCCATCGTGAAGGACGGCAGGCCCGGCAAATTCGCGAGCGCCGCGGCCGCTTCGTCGCGCGTCGGAACGACCTTCGTGTCCAGCAGGCGGGCGTCGAGCCGGCGCTCGACCGCGTAGTCGGAGGTGACCGGCCGGTAGGTGGCCGTCACGGCGTAGCGCCGTTCGTCCTTGAGACCGTCGAACCAGAGGCTCCGGAAGACGAAGAGGCGCATCTCCCAGGCGACGGTCGTGGGAAGACCCGAGGCGAGCCGTTGCAGGACGTCTTCGGGCAGGGAGGGAGAAAGCTGCGCCTCGACGTGGAGATCGAGGCCGACAACCCACGTCGAGACCCCGGGGATCGCCGGCCCGTCTTCCGCGACGAGGCCATGGGCCGTGTTCGTCCCGGCGAAGAGGGCGGCCAGAAGGAGGAAGGCGCGTATCCGCACCCCCGGACTTTAGCGGTTTGGCGGTTTTCGGGACTTTTTGGTTTAGATTCGCGCGGCCCGGACGGCTGAGCGCGGCGGCGCGTACAGCCCCGGAGCCGCGAATTCGGCGCGGCTCTCCTCGCGCAGCAGGCGCGCGAGCGTCGCGTGCATCGCATGTCCGGCCTTGTGCGCGACGATGTGGCCGACCACGGGGCGGCCCACGAGGGCGAGATCCCCGAGCAGGTCGAGCGCCTTGTGACGCACGAACTCGTCGGCGAACCGGAGCTCGCCGTTCTCGACGCGGTCGTCGCCCACGACGATGCAGTTGTCTTCCCGGGCGCCGCGGGCGAGGCCGTGGGCCTTGAGCGCTTCGTACTCCGAGAGGAAGCCGAAGGTGCGAGCCGGCGCCAGGTGCGCGGCGTAGGAGCCGGGCGTGAGGACGACCGTGATCGACTGCCGCCCGACGGCAGGATTCGGGAAGTCGATCGTGTACGTCACGCGCAGTTCGCGCGCGGGGCGGATCTCGAGCTTCTTGCCGCCCGAATCGGGAACGGCGATGACGCGCGACGGGGCGAACGGAATGGCGAACGCGTCCTGCGCGGCGACGCCCGCGGTCTCGAACGCATCGAGCCAGGGCAGCGCGCTGCCGTCGAGGATGGGCACTTCGGGGCCGTCGAGCTCCACGAGGACGTTGTCGAGACCCGCTCCGACAGTTGCGGAGAGCAAATGCTCAACGGTCGTCACGTCGCGGCCGCGCTCGCCGAGCGTCGTCGCGTGGTCGAAACGCCCGGCCTCCTCAGCGACGGCCGGGACGAAAGAATCGACGTCGGATCGGTAGAAGACGATGCCGTGGCCCGGAGCGGCCGGATGCAGGATGACGTGAACGTAGCGGCCCGAATGAAGCCCGATTCCCGAGAGCCTCACACGATGGGCGAGGGTGTTCTGTGCGCGCATTCGGAAGGTGGTCTGCACGGCGGATGCCATGGCGGAACCCCTCTTTCTCTGCGTTTTCGGAAGGGAAGGCCTCCCGCCGGGACGGCGGGTGTGGCGGAACCCCCTCACCTGCGGCCTTTCGGCCACACCGGCTTTCGGGCTGACTCGTGCAGAATGGTGGCTGCTATTCTCTTCCTGTTCGGAGGCAGCCGTGCTCGCGCCTGTTGAAGAGAAGTACTATCAGGACTTTCTCGCGGTCCTCAGCCAAAAATGGCGGCCGTCGAAGGCGGCGTTCTACACGCTCGATCCCGCGCAGTCCGTTTTCTGCCTGAAGGCGCAGTTCGGCTTCACTCGCACCGACCATCTTGCCGAGCGCCTCGGTCGCAACGACACGGTCGTCAACTACGTCTACGAGCACCGCGAGCCGACGTTTCTCAACAACGTGAACAAGGCGGGGAAGCTGACGGACCTGATGGTCCAGGCCACGTCCACGCGCATGCTTCTCGCGCCTCTCTATCTCGACGGCCGGATCATGGGGCTCGTCGACGTGCGCGAGAAGGCCGGCCGCCTGGGTTTCACACAGGACGACATCGTCGAGATCTCGGATCTCCTGCGGCGATTCGCGGTCGAACTGCGCCGCGTCGCGGACGCGCGCGGCGGAGCCAGCATCATCCTTTCCGAGCCGGCGCCCGAGATCGAACGGCCCCTCGACCGCGTGGTTACGGTGACGGCTCCCCCCTCTCCCCTGGAACGCACGTCGGGGTTTTCCACGGCCCAGCTCAGCACGTCGGGCCCCTTTCGCCGAGCCGGGGCCCTGCTGAGGGAGAGTGATGGCGAGAGCGGCAATCAGCTTCCAAACGCGGTGGCGCGGACGCTCCGGTTCGTCGAAGACACGCTCGCGCGCAGCTCGCCCCCGAAGGCCGCCGCGGCCGCGGGCGGATGGCTGACGCCGCACGAAGCCGAGTTCATCGGTCTCTACCTTCCCACCTGTCTCAGCTACGAGGAGGTCGAGGTCGCCGCCGTGTCCTCCTTCGTGCCGGGAGGCGCCTCCATCACGATCGCCGCGCGGCGCCCTCTCGACCCCGACCTCGCGCCGGCCCTCCTCGAGAACCTCGAGAAGATCTTCGCGAAGACGGCCGTGCCGTTTCCGTTCGCGTCCGATCCGTCCTGGCGGTCCCTCGAGACGCCGAATGCCGAAGCACCCCCGCTGCACCGGGCCGAGATCGTCTCCATCCAGTCGAGCGTCCTCGACAGCTCGGCCGAGGGCGTCGTGCTGTTCTCGCTGCTCTTCCGCCACGGCCCGAACCCCGGGGTCCGCGAGTCCCTGCGCGCGGCGCACGTCGTCCTGCGCAACGTCCTCTCCGGCAACCGCAGCGAGGCCCGCTTCCGCGAGGCATATCGCGGACTCGTCAACAAGCTCCTCGAGCCGGGCCTTCAGAAACGCACGGCGCTCCGGACGCACTCTTTCAACGTGGGCCGCATGGCGCGGAAGCTGGCCGCGCAGCTCGGGGTTCCGCCGATGGAGGTCGAGCAGATCACGGTGGCCGGCATCCTGCACGACGTCGGCATGCGCGAGCTCAGCTACGACTCGCTCTACGCGAAGCGCACGCTGACGGACGAAGAGCTGTCCCTCCTCCGCCAGCATCCGCGCGTCGGCGCCCACCTCGTCGAGGACATCCCGTGGCCCTACCCGATCGCTCCGCTCATCAAGCATCACCACGAACGTTGGGACGGCGGCGGCTATCCCGATGGAATCCGGGGAGACGAGATTCCGCTCGGCTCGCGCATCATCCATTTGTGCGAAGCGTTCGACGCCATGACGTCTCCGACCTCGTATCGTTCCGTGCTGTCGGACTATCAGGCCATCGACATCCTCGAGTCGAAGGCCGGCACGCAGTTCGACCCCGAGCTCACGCCGGAGTTCAAGCGGATGGTCGAGGGCGCTTCGGACTGAGCCGGGACGCCGCGTGAAATCCCGCATCGAGAGGCTGGGCGAGAAGGCCGACGCGCGTCTCGCGCTCAAGAATTCCGGGCACCGTCCGGTCGCGTCGAACCGGCGCGCCTTCCACGAGTACAACATCGAGGAGAAGCTCGAGGCCGGCGTCTCGCTGACGGGCCCCGAGGTGAAGTCCCTGCGCGAGGGAAAGGCCAGCCTCCAGGACGGGTACGTGGCGGTGGCGGGCGGCGAGGCCTGGCTATGGAACGTCCACATTCCGCCGTACGGGGCGGCCAGCTACAACAACGTCGACGCGAAACGGAACCGCAAGCTCCTGCTTCACAAACGCGAGATCGTCCGTCTCGCGTCGAAGATCAAGCGGTCGGGGGCGACCTGCGTGCCCCTGAACCTCTACTTCAAGGGCGCGCGCGTCAAAGTCGAGATCGCGCTCGTGACCGGCAAGAAGCTTCACGACAAGCGCGAGACGATCCGGCGCCGCGAGGCCGACCGCGAAGCCCGCGCCGAGATGAAGTCCGCGCGGCGGCGCTGAGCCCGGGCCCGTTCAGAAGCGGACGCGACCGCCCCGCATGGCCATGGCGCTACCAGTAGTGCGCGCGCGCCTCACGGTAGTACGCGAGCGTCCTCTCGAGCCCTTCCTGGAGCGGCGTTCGCGGCCGCCAGCCGAGGGTCCGCGCGATCTTGCGGACGTCCGAGTAGAAGTCGCCCGGCTCCTGCGCCTTTCGCTCGGGGGAGAAGGGCGCGAACTCCCAGCGCGCGCCCGTGAGGGACGAGAGCGTCTCGGCGACCTCGCGAAACGTCGCCGGCTCGCCGCCGCCCACATTCAGGACCTCGCCGAGCGCCGCGTCCTCTCCCGCCGCGAGGAGGATCGCCTCCACGCAGTCGTCGACGTAGAGGAAATCGCGCAGGATCGTCCCGTCGCCGAAGACGGGGATCACGGACCCGTCGAGCGCGAGGCGCACGAACCAGTTCACGACGCCGTAGCGCGAGTGGCGCATCTGGGCCCGCGGG
>Ga0207927_1000505_pt1 | contig 16569 bp, 11 predicted proteins | sample NGESurdeep072012_2_FD_184456 | JGI IMG/M metagenome (GOLD analysis project Ga0207927, IMG submission 184456) | Arctic peat soil microbial communities from Barrow, Alaska - NGEE Surface sample 210-2 deep-072012 (SPAdes) | ecosystem: Environmental > Terrestrial > Soil > Wetlands > Peat ... | reverse complement strand
CGTGTTCGGCGCGTAGCCGTTGAGCGAGTGGCGAAGTAGCTCCACCACCTCTTCGTAGTTGCGCATCGTGGGGGCCGACAGGCGCTCACGCTGCTCGTCGAGGAACGACTCGAGCGCCTGGTCGATGGTGATCTGTTCTGCCATGCACAACATCTTGCCATCGCAGAGCTCGCCAGCGTCCGGCGACTCAGGCGCCGGGAGGCGAGATCGTCGTGCCGTGACCGGCCAGCGCCGGCACGCTGGAGCGGTCGAACCTGCCGCGCCCCCTGCCCTTTCGCTCCGGTACCACGCCCCGGTGGGCCGGGCGGCACCGTGCGCCACGTCGCAGAAGGCTCGACCTACGAGTGCAGGAAGACAGCCTCGATCCGCGGACCGTCCGATGACCAGAACACCTTGAGCGGTGGGTAGCCGACCACGGGCAGCCGGAACCGGATCCCGCCGGCCGTCGTGATTGCCGTCGATAACGCCTGCGCCTGGTCGGGCATCCGGAAGATCAGATCGCACGCATCCAACACAGCGTTGTAGAGGTCGATGTCGGATCCCGCCTCCAGCGCGTCGAGTTGTTTGTCCGCAACCTCCGAATAGTCGCCTGCGCTACTCACGCGGTGCGACGCTGGCGGCTACGGCGCACGGTCGGTGACGCCGCGGCCCGCGCCAGAAGCTCTCGTAACGAAGGGTCGCTGTCGTACTCGTGCTGCGCCTCGGTCACGACCACCGCCGGCTGGAGCAGCAGACTTCCGTCGGCGTTCTCCTGGACGAGAAAACGCTGGTTCCCGTGCCCGGGGATCACCACCCGGCTCCGGCTGTCTGTCTCGACCAGAATCATCACGGCGCCTCCTCCAACGTGCCGTCCCGGGTTCTCCCCGGCCCACCCGACTCTACGCCCACCATCCCACAATGGGCAAGAGAGCCTCATGCGACGCCCACATCTGTGATGGCCTGGTCTGCGTAACGTGTGGGCTACTACTCCCCCACGATGCGGGTGATCCGCAACACCGCCAAGGGCCGCTTCCCGTCACTGTTTGGGCTGTTCGGGAAGAAGTAGCAGAGTCAGGCCGCAAATCCCCATTGCTGCACCGCTGCTGCGGACGAAGGGCAACCGGGGATGAGCGGTTGCCCCCGTCCGCCGGACCTACGTCCTTCGCAAGCGGATCTTCCCGCGGACTGAAAGAGCCACTGCGAGGCTCGACCTGAGCGTCGCTGTCGCCGAGGTGGGCGAACGCACACCGCACCTGAGGAGCGATAGGCCGCCCATGGAGTGGCCTCTGTTCGACTTGCGCCTGAGCATCGGAGAGGTCGCGCTGCGCCCGGTGACCGACGCCGACCTGCCGGCGATCGCTGCGATGTTCCCCGACGACGACGAGCAGGATCCTCGCTGGGAGCACTTCGCCGGCCTGTCGGCTCAGCGGAACCGTCAGCGGCTGCTCGTGCAGCGGACCTGGCGCCACCGCGGGAGCTGGTCGCCGTCGTCGTGGTGTCTGGACCTGGCGGTCGAGGTGTCGGGTGAGCTCGTGGGGCTGCAGGCGCTGCGGGCCGACGACTTCGCGAAGCTCCGCACCGTCGACTCGGGCTCGTGGCTGGCGGTCCACGCGCGGGGCTGCGGCGCCGCCGTGGCGATGCGCACCGCGATCCTGGGGCTGGCCTTCGATCACCTCGGCGCGGTCGCTGCGATCTCCTCCGCGCGCGTCGACAACGCGCCGTCGCTGGCGGTGTCCCGCCGGCTGGGGTACGTCGAGAACGGCGTCAGCCTGACCGACTCGCCCACCGGCGTGGTCGAGCTGCAGCACCTGCGGCTGACCCGCGAGAGCTGGGCGGCTCACCCGGTGAAGGTCACCGGTCTGGACGCCTGCCTGGCGTGGTTCGGCGTCAGCGACTGACGAGCACCGCCAGGAACGGTAGCCGCCACCGATCGGTTCGCCCGCTGTTAGCCGATCCCGGAGCGGGAGGCCGATACTGGGTGTTTCACGATGCCCGAAAGGACTTCCAACGTGCCCCTCTGCATGGATTTGAGGGACAAGGTCGTTATCGGGCACGGGGGCTGAGTGTGCACTGGCTAGTCACCGGTGCGAACGGCATGCTCGGCACCGATCTGCGTGACGTGTTGGCCGGGCACGGGCATAAGGTCACCGGTATCGGCACCGCCGACTGTGACATCCGTGACCTGGACGCGGTCCGCGCCGTGGTCCAGGGTACGACGTCGTTGTCAACGCCGCGGCGTGGACCGCGGTGGACGCCGCCGAGGCCACGGAGCCCGCGGCGTTCGCGGTTAACGCCGTTGGCGCCCGCAACGTGGCCCTCGCAGCCCGGGAGGCCGGTGCACGTATGGTGCAGATCTCGACCGACTACGTCTTCGACGGGTCGGCGACGACGCCCTACGCCGCAGATCACCCCAGTCACCGTGCTCGGCGTACGGCCGGACGAAGGCGGCGGGTGAGTGGGCGGTGCGGCTGGCCGATCCTGCTTCGATGGTCGTGCGAACAGCCTGGCTATACGGCAATCACGGGCCGAGCTTCGTCAAGACGATGCTGCGCCTCGCAAGAGAGCGCGAGACCATCTCGGTGGTCGACGACCAGAGGGGCCAGCCGACCTGGACCCGCGACCTCTGCGAGTTCATCGTCGCGCTGATCAACACGGAGGTGCCCGGTGGGTTTTACCACGGCACCAACGAGGGCGAGGTCACGCGGTATGACTTGGCCCGCGCGATCTTCACGCTCGCCGACCTGGACCCCGAGCGCGTGAACCCCTGCACGACAACAGACTTCCCGCTCCAGGCTCCACGGCCGGCGTATAGCGTGCTTGATCATGCAGCGGGGGTACCCGCGATGCCCACATGGCATGACGCACTTCAGCGATACCTATCCATCCCGTAGCTCGTCCCGCAGGCCGAACGGCCTACGGGCACGCGCGGAGGCTGCGCCGACCTGGCACAAACCTGGTTTTCGTCGTTCCGAAGCGGGATGCTCGGAGTGTCGGACCAGACCAGCAGCTTCACCGCTACCCGGACCCTCCCGCCGCCCTTGCAGGCGGCCGGCGCGTGGGAGGCGGAGGAGCCGACGGTCAGCCGCTGGCGTCGATGGCGCGGTGGCGCTGGCCTGCGGCGGCCCTTCCGTACGGGTAGTCCGAGACGACAGGCGCGCTGACCCCGTCGAGGCGCTCGAGCTCGCCGGGCGTGAGCTCGACGGATGCGGCGCCCAGGTTGTCGGCGAGCTGGTCGGTGTTGCGCGCGCCCAGGATCACCGAGGTGACGGCGGGCTGCGCCGCCAGCCACGCGAGCGAAACCTGCGCCTGGTTGGCCCCCTTGGCCATCGCGATCTCCTCGACCACGGTCAGGATGCGCCACGTCCGTTCCTGCTTGTTGCGAGGCGCCCACGCTTCCATTCCCCGCTCCGGGTCCTCACCCAGGCGCGTGGCGCCCGTCGGGTCCGCGTCACGTTGGTACTTGCCGGTGAGCCAGCCGCCCGCCAACGGCGACCAAGGCAGCAGACCGATGTTCGCATCAAGGCAGGCCGGCACGATCTCGGACTCGATCTCCCGCACGAGCAGGCTGTACTGCGGCTGGAGTGTCACGGGCGGTGTGAAGCCGTAGGCACGCGCCACGTGCACGGCCTTGGTCAGCTGCCAGCCGAGGTAGTTCGAGAACCCGTAGTAGGCGATCTTGCCGCTGCGCACGGCATCATCGAGGAATCGCAGCGTCTCCTCCAGGGGCGTCACTGCGTCCCAGGCGTGCATCTGATAGAGGTCAATCTGCTCGACGCCGAGGCGCCGCAGCGACGCGTCGAGCGCCCGACCAAGGTGTCGCCGGGACGTACCGAGGTCGTTGGGACCGCCGGCCTTCGAGAAGCGTCCCTTCGTGGCGATCACGACCTGCTCGCCCTGGGCCCGATGGGCTGCGAGCCAGCGCCCGATGATCTCCTCTGAGGCACCTGAGCCGTACACGTCGGCCGTGTCGATGAAGTTGCCGCCGGCCGCGACGTAGTCGTCCAGGATGGCGTGCGACGTCATCTCGTCGGCCTCCGCGCCGAAGGTCATCGTTCCGAGCGCGAACGTCGAAACGATCGCGCCACTGTTACCGAGGGTGCGGTGCTGCATGGGGAGCCTTTCATTCTTGCTGATATGGCGTGTCTGCCCGGATGGGGCGTTGGAGCTTGGGGACTCTGTCGATGGCCGAGAGGAAGCGCGACTCCTTAGTTTTCCATGACCCACGCGTCGCTGGATCCAGGCTCAACCTGAGTTGCGCGGATCTCCAGTTCAGGACGGCAGTAGGAGGTCAGCCGCGCGTGGCTCGTAAGGTAACGATCTGGAACGGTCGCAGACGCAAGTTCGTCTGCGAACCGGTGACGGTGGCGAGCGCTGTTGCGTTGTCGAGTGCGCGTTCGAGCAGGTCAGTCTCGATAACGCACGACACATCGCAGCCGAAGTCGACGGTGCCCGTTGCGCGAGCTCCTCGGGCTTCGTAGAGGCGCACCACAAGGTCGCCGGATCGGTCCTCCGCGAGCTTGACAGCTTCTACCACGATGGCCGGGTTGTCGCTCGAGACCAGCGAGACCGCAGGGCCGGCGCGCTCTATGACGCGAAGTGGCAGGTTGAGGCGGTAGCCCTCCTGGACGGCGTCGAGAATGTCGTCGCTTATGCGGATCGCGGTGCGGAGCACGTGCTTGCCCTGGTCGGCGGTGGGGTCGGGGAACAGGGGGGCGCGGAGCAGGGACTGTCGCACGAGTGTGGTCGTGCCACCGTCGGACCGGGTGGTCCTGGTGATGTCATGGCCGTAGGTGGAGTCGTTCGCGACCGTGACGCCGAACCCGGGCTCGCCGACGTACACCCAGCGGTGGGCGCACGTTTCGAATCGGGCGGCGTCCCAGGAGGTATTGGCGTGCGTGGGTCGATAGACGTGGCCGAACTGGATTTCGGAGGCGGCGCGGTCCGCGTGCACGTCCAGGGGGAAGGCGAGCTTGAGGAGCTTCTGCTGCTCGTGCCAGTCGACGGTCGTGACGATGTCGAGCGCGGATGAGTCGCCCTCGAGCGTAAGAACCTGCGAGACGGTTGACGCACCGAACTGGCGGTCCACTCGAATGCTTACTCGGTGCTCCTTCTCCTCCACCACTTCCACAGACTCCGCTTCGCGCAGATCTACTCCGTTGCGCCGGTAGTGTTCGTCGACATCCCACGCGTCCCACCGGGTCGGGGTGTCCCTGAACAGTTGAAGCAGGTTGCCGAACTGTCCGTCCGGCACGGCGTCGCGCCCGGTGGCGAGGTCGACGAGGGACGTCACGAGTCCCTGCGCGTCGATCGTCACCCGAAGGGCGCTGTTCTCGAGGACGAATCCGCCTGCGATGCGCTCGACGCTCACGGCACCGGGCGTGGTGATCTGGCCCGCCGACAGCGGCGGCACACCCGAGACGGGAAAAGGTGACGCGTTGAAACCGAATCTTGCCGTCGTCGGACCGGCGGACTCGTCGCCGGCTTCAGTGAGCGCTCCGATCGCCTCGTTGATGATTTCCTGCAGTTCCTGGGCGACGCGCGCGTAGTTGGCCTCTGCCACCTGGTGTACCCAGGCGATCGAGGTGCCCGGCAGGATGTCGTGGAACTGCTGCAGCAGCACGATGTCCCAGATCTTTGCGAGGCGCTCGTAGGGGTATCCAGCACCCGTCCGGACATTTGCGGTGGCGGCCCACAGTTCGGCCTCGCGCAGCAGGTGCTCGCTGCGCCGGTTGCCCGTTTTGGTCCGTGCTTGGGACGTGTAGGCGCCGCGGTGGAACTCGAGGTAGAGCTCGCCCGACCATACCGGTGGGTTCGGGTAGTTGCGTTCCGCGTCCTGGAAGAAGGCGAGCGGGGTACCCAAAGTGACAGTGGGAGAGCCTTCCAGGGACTTGGTCCTGATCGCTGCCGCGAGCATTTCGCGCGTGGGACCGCCACCGCCGTCGCCGTACCCGAAGGGTACGAGCGACACGTCGGATGCGCCCTTCTCGTGGTATTGGCGCTGAGCTCGTGCCAGCTCCTCCCCGGAGAGCACCGAGTTGTAGGTGTCTACGGGGGGGAAGTGGGTGAAGATCCGTGTCCCGTCGATCCCTTCCCACAAGAACGTGCTGTGCGGGATCATGTTGGTCTCGTTCCAGCTCAGTTTCTGAGTGAGGAAGTATCGTGACCCGGCCGCTGCGACCAGTTGCGGAAGCGCGGCGGTGTATCCGAAAGTGTCGGGCAACCACACCTCGAGGGGCTCGATGCCGAACTCCCGTATGAAGAATCCCTTGCCGGCCACCAGCTGTCTGGCCAGCGATTCGCCGCCCGGAATGTTGGTGTCCGACTCAACCCACATACCGCCCACCGGCGCGAACCGGCCTTCGATGACACGAGTGCGGATGCGGTCGAAAAGGTCCGGGTAGTACTCCTGCATCCACGCGTACTGCTGCGCCGAGGAGCAGGCAAACACGAAATCGGGATCGTCGTCCATCAGGTCCAGTACGTTCGAGAACGTGCGGGCGCACTTGCGGATCGTTTCTCGAACGGGCCAAAGCCAAGCCGAGTCGATGTGGGCGTGCCCGACCGCGACGATGCGGTGTGCGCTTGCATATGCCGGTCTCGCGAGCACCGGAGCGAGGATCTCCCTGCCTGCGGCGGCCGTGCCGCTGACGTCATCGGGGTCCATGCGGTCGACGGCAGCCTCCAGGGCTCGCAGGATCTCGGTCTTGCGGGGAAGGTCCGCGCTGAGTTCGTCCATGAGGCCGGTAAGCGTCCAGATGTCGCGTTCCAGGTTCCACACCACGACGTCGCGCATCGCCACATCGACCCGCCGCAACCGGTAGATCGTCTCTGCACCGGCGGTTGCCTTGTCACCAGCGGGTGTCGGCCGGAAGCTCCAGCCGCTGCCGACATCCGGGTTGGACGCCGCCTCAACGTAGACGTCTATGGCGCCGCCAGGCCCGACGGCCACGGGCACGTGCTTGTTGAAGGGTTCGACGGCCTTGATGATGCGCCCGTCTGGGTCAAAGACCAGTCCTTCGGCTTGGAAGCCTGCTTGTCCAGACAAGAAACCGAGATCGATGACGAGTTCCACAGACCCGTCGAAGCCTTCGTCCGCGAGTTGCGCCCATTGCGGCGGAACGGTGCCCGTGACGTGGAACCACGTTGTGCCCCACGGCACGCCCCACCGCTCGCCGACAGAGAAAGGCTCGAACTCCTGGCCAACGGCCTCAGCGAACGGAACGGGCTCGTCCCTCACCTCCCAGGCGTGAACCGTGAGCGGGGCCGAAAGGCGATAGATGGCTGGCGTGACGCGTTCACCCACGAACCGGGCGATGCGGGCACGAACGAGGATCGAGTTGTCGTGCATGGTGGTGCTCCTAGCGGTGTGGGAAGTTAGCTAGCCGGGTTGCGGACATTGGGGGCCTAGTGGCGGTGCGTCGCATCCGGTTGTCGTGGATCGCCGGGGTGCTCGTACCCGGGCTCCAAGTGGATGCTGTCCGCCGAGCGTTTGCCCAGCCAGTCGATGAAGTACCGGCGCCGCGCCGCTGCAAGGAGCATCGACGTGATGGTTGCCGCCACCGCGTCCAGCGACTGCTGGACACCATCGGCATCGGTGAACTGGTCGGGGTTGCGCCGGTGGTACGCCTTCACCTGGTCCGGCGACACGTTGCAGCCGGCGGTGACGTGGGCGAAGACCGCACGCGCCGCACCGGACTCAGCCAGGACGCCGGCGACGACTCCACCGAGCTGGAGGGCCGTCATACGGTCCGGAGCGATGTCGGCAAGGGAGGATGCCCTCAGGGGTCCCATCCGCGCGGCCTCCTGTTCGAGCAGCCGTGTCGTGACCAGGGTTTGGGTGACCCAGCGACGGAGCTGGCGCCCTTCAGCCGAGGCAACCACCGCCAGCAACGCAGCACGTGGGCCCAACCTGAGCCGCGCGATCGCGGCGTCGACCTCGGCCTCGCCCACGGGTTCGTGATCGACCCAGGCTGCGACGTGGTGGTGCGCGGTGATGGTCATCGCGAGACCTCCGCGTCACCGGACACCACGACGAATGGGATCGCCTTCGTGTAGACGACATGCCCCGCTCCCATCACCTTGGCTAGGAGCCAGTAGTGACCGGCTCGGGCGTCGCCGGGGATCGAGATCGTGGCCTTCCGGTCGAGGCTCCCGCGCCCAGGGACGGACGCGCGAATGGTCCACTGTTGCAATGTCTTCCAGGACTCATAGGGCGTGAGCAGCTGCACCTCGACGTTCAGGTCCCCGTCGGCGTTGTTCGTGAGGCGCACCGTGACCACGTGGCGCTGCCCCGCTCGGACCTCCATCCCGTCGGTGTCCAGCTCTGCCTGCAGCACCGGCTGCCCCGCGGAACCGCTCGTAACGGTAAGGACGTCCTCGCTCGGGTGACCGGACGGGTCGGTGATCCGGGCATACAGCAGGTGGCTGCCATCGTGCGGGCCGGACGGAGGCCGTGCGATGACCTCCGTGGTCAGGTGTTCACCGGCTGCGACGTCGTAGGAGATGGACGCCGGCTCGAGGATCCACCCGTCGGGCGCCCCGAGGGTGACCTCGCCGCGGGCGTTGTCCTTGGTGAGGTCGGAGGAGACCGTGCACCGGATGGTCGTGGGCCCCTCCATCGTCGTCGGCCCGTGCAGATGGACCGTGACAGGGTGGGCGCCGGTCGGCGCGACTCCGCGGTTGTGAAGCCAGTATCGCGAGTAGTCGGGTAGCTGGAGCCCGTCGCCCTCCAGCCGCACCGGTGGCGCGACGGTAGCGGCCCCCAGACGCGGCTGCGCCGTGACCGTCTCGATCTGGGCGCCGTCGAGGTCGAGCTCGACGTGCCCATCCGTGTCAGGGATGGCTTCGGTGCGGGACTCGAGCAGGTCGCAAACGGCCGCGTCGACCAACGGAACGAACGCACGCAGCTTCGCCCGCGTCGCCATGCCGTTGGCCTCGTAGACCCGGAACGTGAGGCGTTCGCCCGGCTTGGAAGCATCGACCTCACCCCGGGAGAGGGGATTGCCCGTCGCCTTGAGCGTCGTGACGATGACGGAGGTATCGGGCTCCACCTGCACGAAGCTCCGATCGGGCTCACCCGTTCCGCCACTCGCGTGGACGACGGGGGAGAGCTGGTGGTTGTAGCCCTGGCCACGCCTGACCAGGTCGTTCGCTCGCCAGTCGCCGGCGCCGCCCACGAGGGAGTAGTCGAACCGGTGGGTCCAGTGCTGGAGCTGAAAGCCGCTGCCGTCCGGGGCTGTTCGAGTCGGCGGATCGATCCAGCTCCCGGAGGGCCAACCGGTGCAGGAACGCAGGAGTGACAAGTGCAGGACGCCGTCGACGTCGACCACGAAGCTGGGCACTCCCCGGTTGAGCAGCGCGACGGTGCGGTCCTCGAACGGCTCCCGCGGATGCAGCTCGCCGGGTTGGCTGATGTCGATGACGGCGTCGCCGAGGTCATGGGACAGCGCGGCGAGCTCGTCCAGCAACGCTTTGTTGGTGTCCGCGGCCACCACCAGGACCGGCAGTGCGCCTGCTTCGCGCAGGTCGGCGTTGGGCACCCATACGTCGCGTAGCGGTGTGGCAGCCGACGCCCAGAGCCGGGCGGCTCCACGGTCTGCCAACTGTCGTGCGAGCTCGTCGTGGTAGGCCTGTCCGGCCCGGTCGAGAACCTTCTTGGTGAACGGGTTTCGGTCCGGTCCCCCGATCGCGACCCGGAAGTCCGGCAGGTTGGAATCGACGTCCAGGAGGCCATACCGGGGACCGTCCGCCGAGGACGTCGTGGCGGTGACGCCGACGCGGGCGAGGGCGATGATCAGGTCGCGTGCCAGCGGCGCCCCGTCGTCATCGGTCGGGACGACGACGTCGGCGACACCGATCGCGCGGGTGGTGGTCGTGTCGTCCCCGGGCAGGCCGGACAGCCGGACCCGGGCGGTGGAGCCCAGACCAAACCACGTGTACGCCGGGTTGTCCAGGGTCCAGGGTGCCTCGGCAGAGTCGACATCCGGGAAGCCGAAGCCGCGACCGATGACCGCGTTGGCCACTTCGCAGACGGGTAGGGCTCCCGGTATCGCGGTGGGGAACCTGACCCGCAGGAGCTGGTCCGATCCCTTCCAATCCTCCAGTGCGGTCATGAAGTCGACGCGGTCCACTCCGTGCCAGAGCGTGATCTGCTGGGTGTAGCGGGCCGGGCCGACCTGGCCGGTGACGGTGAGCCGTTGGCCCAGAGAGGACTCCTGGACAGTGACGGAATCCGCTGCCGTGCTTGCGGATCCGACCGACAGACCGTTGGGCACCAGGTGCCACGGACCTTCCTTGAACTTCGGGTGGTCGGGGTACTCCTCATAGACCACGAGCTCGTTCGCGGTCCGACCCTCACGAAGCAGGCTCTGTCCGGACGCGAGCTCGACGAGCTCGCTGATCGCACCACCTCTGGAGATGTCGACAGCGACCCGATGGAACTCGTTGGTGATCACGTGGCCCGTCCCGTCGGCCCAACAGCTGTCGGCAGGCAGGTCCCCTGCCGGCACCAGGACCCAGGTGCGGTGGCCGACGCTCGGCACGGCGTCGGCCCGGAATCTCAGGGTTGCGTTCCCGATCATCCCGTCGGCATCGTGCTGCGCGCCCTCGAGGGTGAACGGCCACTCGGCGCCGGTCAGGTCGCAGAGTCGCAGGCCACGGGTGGGCCGGTCGAGCTGTACGGGGACCTCGACGATGTCGCTGCGCTGCCAGGACAGCGCGTTGAAGACGGTGACAGCCCATCCGGCGGCGTCGAGCCCGATCAACCCGGCGAGGTAGGTCGTCGAGCGGTCGTGCACGTCGTGGGCGAGGTCGTGCGCTTCGCGCCAGCCAGCCAGCAGATCGAGGTAGACCTGGTCGGACTCCGACCCGGTGATGCCGTCATGGTGGGCCCCGTAGATGAGCTGGCGCCAGGCTTTGTCTAGCGCGGCGTCGGGGTACTGCGCGCCGAGCAGCGAGGCGATGGTCGCCCACTTCTCCGCGTCCTGAAGTATGCACTCGGCATCGCGCTGTACCTGCTTGGTGTCGATGTAGGAGACGTCCTTGCCCGTGTAGATCGGGTTCATGTCGCGGGACTGAGGTGATGCCTTGACGCCGCGTTCGGCCATCCCGGCCCTCACTGCCGCGAAGAAGTCCCGAGGTAGTGAGCAGACGAACCGCGGCCAGACGTAGCGGGCGTTCCACTCGCGGTGGATCTGGGTCACCCAACGGTTGGGCGGGGTGTAGTCCGTACCGACCGGGAGCAGGACGTTGCGGGTTGCGGCAACAGGTTTCAGCCCTGAGTAGACGGTGTAGGCGGCCTCCATCGCCTCGTCCAAGGTGGGCGCGGAGTCCATGTCCCAGCCGGCGCTGTAGTGATTGGCCATGTATGCCGTCAAGACGCCGCGACCGCTGGGGGAGAGCCACTCGAACTCGCTGGGGAACTGCATCACCGTCGCGTCGCCGGCCTCAGCGGAGGGTCCGCTGAGCATCGGGCCCCACTGGTGGAAGGGGCCGCGCGCCCACGAGGACGACGTCAGACCAGCATCAGCCATCAGCCCCGGGAACTGAGGGTCGTGCCCGAACACATCGAGCTGCCAAGCGGTCTGTGGGTCCCCGCCCATGATGTCCCGCTGGAACCCGATGCCATAGATGGCGTTGCGGATGGTCAGCTCGGCACTGGTGAGGTTGGTGCTCGGCTCGTTCCACGTGCCACCCATCAGCTCGAGGCGGCCCTGCGCCAGGAGCCGGCGCAGGTAGCTGCGGTCCTCGGGGTACATGTCCCAGTAGGGCTTGAGGTAGTCGACCTCCGCGAGCACGAAGCAGTAGTCCGGATCCTCCCGGGCCAGGCCCATGTGCGCCCGGACCAGGTCGAATCCGGAGTGCTGGAATGCCGCTCGTGGGGAGTTCTCGAAGTCGAGGGCGTCCCATTCGCTGGTGTAGGCGGCCTGGGTGTTCCACCACACGGGGTCGTAGTGGAAGTGGGAGACCATGTGCATGGTCCAGCCGGGCTCGGCGATGTCGACGGTGCCCTCGACGGTGGTGCCGTTCTCGGCAAGGGCGATCCGTCCGTCGACCAGCACTCGTGCCGCCACGGACGTGCCGGCAGCCGGGGTGGTCGTGACCCCGATTTCCACGACTCCGGAGCCGGGATCGCTCACGGTGACCGGGGCCAACGTCCTCAGACCTTCGCCCTGGATCTCCAGACGGGCCGGGACATCGTCCGCATCCCGCTCAACGTGGACGCGGACGACCTGTAGCGGCTGCTCGTCGCTGCCGACGAAGAGGTCGGTCGACTCAATGGCGGTGATTCTCATGTGATCCTCACTGGGTCAGCCCTTGACAGCGCCGCCGAAGGCGAAAGCGCCGCCGAGCTTGCGGGACAGGAACAGGAACAGGATGACTACAGGCCCCGAGTAGAGCAGGGAGTAGGCAGCCAGCTGGCCGTAGGCAACCTGGCCGTACTGGCTGAAGAACGTGTAGATGCTGACCGACGCCGGGAGCTTGTCGGGGGATAGGAGCAGAACGAACGGGACGAAGAAGTTGCCCCACATGCCCACGAACGTGAAGATCGCGACGACCGAGATGCCAGGCCAGACGAGCGGGAGGATGACGTACCAGAGGGTCTTCATCCGCGATGCCCCGTCGGTCCACGCTGCTTCCTCCAGGGTCACCGGCACGCTGTCCATGAAGTTCTTCATCAGCCAGATCGCAAAGGGCAGACCGGTGGCGGCCATGAACAGCATCGTGCCCGAGATGGTGTCGATGAGGTTCAGCTGCACGAACAGTCCGTAGACCGGCACCATGATCGCGGTAATCGGCAGGCCGGTCGAGAACAGGATCGTAAGTAGGAACGGCCGCTTGTATCGCGTCTTGAAGCGGGACAGAGCGTAACCGGCGAGTGTTGCGCAGATGATCGTGAGCAGGGCGGCGCCGCCGCACAGGATGACCCCGTTGAGCATCGGCCGGTAGGTCGTCTCCGGGGTGAGGACGGCCCTGAAGTTGTCCAGGGTCCAGTGGTCCGGGAGCGACACCGTGAGCCCCGCAGTGCGGTTGACCGATGCGAGCAGCACCCAGAGCAACGGGATCACGAAGATCGCGGCGACGGCCAGGACGCCCACGTTCGCCAGGATGAGCGCCGCGAGGCGACCCCGTACGTGGGTCGTGTGGGTGCGCGGTCGCGGTCGGGTCGGACTCACACGGGCGGTCTGTGCGGTCTGGCCCGCGTTGGTGGCGGTCATCGCGTATCCACATCCAGCGCTCGTAGGTAGATCAGCGAGAACACCGCGCCGACGAGCAGCAACATGATCGCGATGGCGGTGCCGTAGCCGAGGTTGCCGAAGCTGAACGCCTGCTCGTACATGTACAGCGGCAGCGTCTGGCTCTTGGTCCCTGGTCCGCCCCGGGTCATCGTGAAGATGAGCCCGAAGACCGACAGCGTCTGCAGGGTGATGAGCATCAAGTTGGTCATGATCGAGCGCCGGATCATCGGCAGGGTGATACTGACCAGGCGACGCCAGCCCGAGGCACCGTCGACCTGGGCTGCCTCCTCGATCTCCAGCGGGATGTCCGAGAGCGCCGCGGAGTAGACCAGCATCGAGAACGCCGTGCCGCGCCAGATGTTCGCGATGGAGACCGCCACGATCGGTAGGCTGAACAGCCAGTCCTGGGTGCCGAGGCCCAGCCCTGACAGCACATGGTTCAGAGATCCGTCCTTGGCCAGGAACGCGTACCACAGGTAGCCCGCGACGACCTCGGGGAGCACCCAGGCGCCGATGACCACCGCTCCGCCGAGGGCCCGGACGAATCGCAGGGACTTGCGCATCCACAGGGCAAGCATCAGGCCGAGTGCGTTCTGGCCGATGATCGCCGAGATCAGCGTGAACACCAGGGTCAGGACGACCGAGTTGTAGAAGCCGTCAGCCGCGAAAGCCTTCTTGAAGTTCGCCAGCCCCACGAAGTGCGAGGCAGCCGCGCCCGCGCCGCTCAACGAGGCGTTGGTAAACGCCGCGTACACGGACCACAAGATCGGGCCGAAGAGGAACACCAGGAGCAGGACGGCGGCCGGGCCCAACGGCGCGCCCTGACCCACCGCCCGCTTCAGCTTGGCCGGCGGTGCCGTCGTCACTGCGTTGTGGTCTTGTCCGGACCGACGATTCCCTTGACGGCCTCGTCGTAGACCTGTTGTGCCTGTTTCGGCGTCTGTTGCCCGGTCATGACAGACTCCATCGCCACTTGGATCTGGTTGGAGATCTGCGGGTACTCGGGGTAGGCGGGGCGGTACTGGGTCACCTTGACCACGTCGGTGAACACCGGTGTCTCGGAGTTCGCCTTCAGATAGGTGGGATCGGCCGCGACGTCCTTGCGGACGGCGATCTGGGTGCCGGCGACGGCGTAATTCGCAGCGTTCTTCTCAGTCTGCAGCTCGGAGATGAACTTCCACGCCAGGTCGGCATTGGCCGACTTGTTCGAGATGGCCCACGTCCAGCCGCCGGAGAGGCTGACCTTGCCGGGGGCCTCACCGTTCTGCGTTGGCATCGCAGCCTCGCCCATCACCGAGGACCACTGCGGCCACGGCTTGGGGCCCGTCGATTGCCAGGTGTTGTTCACCCACGAACCGTCGAGCGCGATACCGATCTTGTCCTGCGGCAGCCACTGCTGGGAGATGGTGTTGCCTAGGTTGGCATCGGTCGCGTCCTGCGGGCTCGGGGTGAGCTTCTCGCCGAACACGGTCTTGACCATGCCGAGGGCGTCCAGGAAGCCCTTGCTACCGACTACCCACTTGCTGCTCTTGGCGTCATACAGCTGGTTCGGCGTTCCATACAGCAGCATCTCGAAGCCCTGCATGGACGTGGCCTCGCCCGCTGCCTTGCTCGCGTAGATGTTGAGGGGCGTGACACCCGGCACTTTGGCCTTGATCTGGCGCGCCGCGGTCAGCACGTCCACCCACGTCTTCGGCTGCCAGTTGGCGGGGAGGCCGGCTTTGGCGAAGATGTGCTTGTTGTACCAGAGCCCTCGGGTGTCGGTGCCGTCCGGGACGCCATAGGTCTTGCCGTCTGCAGCTTTCGCCGCGCCCTTGGCGGTGTCGACGAACTGGCCCCACGCCGGCCACTTGGCGAGGTAGCTGTCCAGCGGCTTGAGGTAGCTGGCTTTGATGTCGGAATTGATGAGGAACGTGTCTTCGTAGACCACGTCGGGGGTGGTGCTCGGAGAGCGCAGCATCAGGGCGAGCTTGGTGTAGTAGTCGTTCTCGGACGCGACGAGCGGGAGGAGCTGGATCTTCTTGCCAGGGTTCGCCTTCTCGAACTCGGTCTTCACACCGGCCAGGAAGTTGGCCATCACCTTGCCCTCGCCGAACTGTTGGTAGGCCACCTTGATGGTCGCGTTCCCGCCGGACGTGTTGCCTCCCGAGGAGGACCCGCTGCAGGCCGTCAGGCCCAGCCCCAGGCCTAATCCCAGTGCAAGACACCCGGACCCGATGATTCGTCGTTGCATGCCCACTCCCGATCCGTATATCTGCCGGTCCGAACTGAGTTCGGCCGGGCTCAGTGCCGACCACTGCGGTCGACCGGTTCAGTGCCCTAGACTCTTGGAACGTACAACCATTAGTTTTAATATGTCAATCATTAGTTTTAATATGTCAATCGGATGCGACATAGACCGGCGAAAGGGGGCAGCATGCGACGCGGTACTAACGGACCCCGCGTGGGCAACTACAACCGGACCGTGGTGCTGGATGCCATTCGTGAGTCGAACGGTGTCAGCCGCGTCGAGCTGTCCACCCGCACCGGGCTGACCCAGCAGACGATGTCCAACATCGTCCGGCGTCTCATCGGCGAGCACCTGGTGGTTGAGTCCGGTCGGATCCAGGGAGGCATGGGCAAGCCCCGCACGGTACTGCGGGTGAACGAGCGGGCACATCACGCAGTCGGCGTGCACATCGACCCGAAGGCGATCACCTGCGTGGTGGTGGATCTGTCCGGAAAGGTGATGGCCAGGGTGACCAGCCGCCCCCCCCTGCACAGCCGGCCGGCGACCGTCGTCAACCAGATCGTCCGAGGCGTTGAGCTGGCGGTAAAGAGGTCCGGCGTTGAACGCGACTCGTTGCTCGGCGTGGGCATCGCCGCGCCCGGGACGATCACCCACGCCCGCGGAGAGCTCATCGGCCCCCCGAACCTCCCCGGGTGGAAACGGGTCCCGTTGCGCGACGCCGTGGCGGAGCGTGTGGGACTTCCGGTGCTGCTGGACAACGACACGACCGCCGCCGCCGTCGGTGAGCGCTGGGCCGGCGGCTTCGCCCGTGGTGGCAGCTTCGCGTTCATATACCTTGGCACCGGCATCGGCTGTGGCCTCGTTCTGGGCGACCAGGTCTACCGCGGGGAGAGCGGCAACGCCGGCGAGTTCGGCCACCTGTCAATCGACGCCAACGGGCGTCCGTGCCACTGCGGCAACCGCGGCTGCCTGGAGGCCTACATCTCGCCGGCGGCGCTGAATGAGGAGCTCCGCGCCCGCGACCATGGGTTATCGGCGGCGAGCGGCGTGGATCTGGGCTGGGCGGACCTCGCCTCCGCGATCGATGCCGGCGACGACGTCGTCCTGGCCGTGGTCAGCGAG
>Ga0207927_1000504_pt1 | contig 16573 bp, 7 predicted proteins | sample NGESurdeep072012_2_FD_184456 | JGI IMG/M metagenome (GOLD analysis project Ga0207927, IMG submission 184456) | Arctic peat soil microbial communities from Barrow, Alaska - NGEE Surface sample 210-2 deep-072012 (SPAdes) | ecosystem: Environmental > Terrestrial > Soil > Wetlands > Peat ... | reverse complement strand
AATTGCGCATTGACCTGTTGCGGCGATGCGAAGTAGAGCGGCGCTGGAATGCCGTTGAAGGTCACGCTGGTGTCTCCCAGGGTAGTGGGCAGCGGAGCGGCGCTGAATTGATTGGTCCCGGCGGACAGGCTGGCGCCGAAAAGGCTGACGATCGCGCCTGGCGCGACCGCATCGGTGTGGTAGCTGGCGGCATTGGTCACCGCGTTATGGGGATTGGGCGGCGACTGCCAGGCGCGCAGCAGATCGGCCGCCGGTTTGCCTCGCGGGTTGTAATCGGTATCGGTAGCGGAGGGCGTGGGTACCGGCCATGCCCACCAGAAGAAGCCCTTCATCCAGGAGGACCACTGGCTCCACACGGTGAAGGCGGCGTCCATGCAGTTGCGCTGCTCGGTGGGATCGTACGCCCCCACATGGCTGTAGTTCCAGGGCTCGGTATTTGCGCCGGCGGAGCTCTTGTAGCCGATTTCCGTGAAGACGATCGGTTTCTGATGCGCGTTATAGAAGTTGGTGACGGTGGCCACCAGGTCCAAGCGGCTAGAATTTTGTCGCCAGGCGGTCACCAGTTGGGCCAGCGTGGGGTCATTCCGATTGGTCAGCGCAAAGTAGCCGTCGAGGCCGATCAGGTCGAGGCGGTCCCAGAAGGAAACCGATGTGAACTCGTCGCCCGCCGATGTCGCGTTGGCGGCGTAGGTCAGCGCACCTTTATATACGCCTCGGATGGCGTCGATCACGCTGTACCAGCGAGCCTGGTTGGCCGCGCCGCTGACGGTCTTCAGCTCGGTGCCGATGCAGAGCATTTCGACCCCCAGGGAGTCAGCCATTTGCGCGTAATGAACCATGAATTGGGTATAGTTCGAAAACCAGGTGTCGGGATCGGTAGGGTTGATGTTGCCTCGCCACGAACTGGCCGCATCGTTCACGTCGACGTGGGGCTTCAGCATCACCTTGATGCCCTTGCCGTGGAATTCCTGAATGGCCTGCGTGACCGCGTCGTCGGTCGGAGTGGAGAAGTTGGACAACATGGAGTTGGCCGTGATGGTGGGCTGATACCAGGTGACCAGCACCCCCGCCCAATTGAAATTGGTGGCGGCGAGATCGTTGCGCGAAGCGGTGGCCGTGGCAAGAGTGTACTCGTAGTACGACCAGGAGACGTGAGTAATTCCGTAGTATTGGAAGCCACCGACGCCCTTGGTGTCCTGGGCGCGGGCGAGCGGCGAGAAATACATAAGCCCCCCCAACGCGACGACGCAAGACAGGCGGCTCATTTGGACAGCCCCGTATGCGTCAGGCACGAACTGGCCGCACGGATTGTGTCCCCGGCCTTCAGACCGCTGCTACCACCCACCGGCTTGCCGGCCGAACACTCTTCCATCGCCCGGCAGCCATTGGAGCAGCCCACGATTTCGGTGACCCGGAGACGATAGTCATTCCTGTCGATGGACTCCACGACACCGCAATAGCCGTCGCCCTTCCATGGTCTGACGCAGACTTTGTCGCCCACCGATCTGCCCGACGCGCGGGCGCCGGACCGGCGCAGCAGGGCGGCAAGCTCGGTGTGACCCTCGCGTTCGGCGGCTTCGAGCGCCGTCCCCGCGCCCCGCTCGCTGATGTTGGGATCGGCGCCCGCCGAAATCAGCAGCCGCGCGATCGCGATCCGTCCGCGGATGGCCGCTTCGATGAGTGGCGTTCGCCCGCCGGACGATGTGAGGTTGGGATTGGCGCCCGCCGCGAGGAGCACGCGCACGGCATTCAGATGCCCAGCAGCCACCGTCTCGATGAGAGGACGGTTGCCGTTGCCGTCACGCTGGTTCGGATCGGCGCCGAAGTCCAGGAGCGACCGGAGCTTGGCCAGATCGCCTTCGCGCGCGGCTTTTTGAAACGCCGTTTCCGGCGCGGTCGAGGCGCCAGGCGCTTGACCCAGGGCCCCTCCGATCATGACGAGTGCCGACAGCCCGGCCCGTATGAGGCGGATAAGGGATGAGTAACATTTCACGGCCAGAGCATACCAGCATGCTGTCGCAGTGTCAAAGTGTTCCGGCAAGTGTTCCGCCGAGGCGGATCGAGGACGACTGGGTATGCTGTCGTCCGCTCATTGGGGAGGAGGACCCAACCAGCAAGTTTCGGGTCGAACGGCCGGCTGGGCAGAAGCCGGTCTGAAGGGTGAACCGCGACGCGATTTACTCTCGCCTTGTCGCCAAGGATTTACTGATTTCCGGCGAGAACAGCCCATCGCACCGGCAATTCAGCAGCGAGGTCCCGCTGAGAGCTTATTTTAACGCCTATGTCCGACCCAGATGAGTATCCCCACCGGTTATGCGTTCCATCAGATCCCGATACCACTGGACGAAATACAGAAGGTGTTTGCGAACCCGGGTCAGCAGGCCAATCGGCGGCGCAGGTTGCAGCCTTGATGCCGCCGGCGCCGACAGTACCGCACGCTGGACTGGCCACTGCCGGCACGGCTCCACCGCGCGTCGAAAGGCCCTCAGTTCGATTCCGTGGAAACCAGGGGCGTCGGTTGCTCGATTGCGAAGGCGCCGGCGGCCGAGAGCCGTGCCTCCATTTCGCGGTAATGCTGCATTAATTCTGGCTCCGCGCTCTCGGAGAGCTCCAGCACTGCCCCATCGACTAATGACAGGAGGCCGTACCGGAGACAGTGTTGAATGAACCGCGAGCGACCATCGCCGCCAGCGAGCCCCCATATCGCGCATGCTTGATCGAGGGCGCCGACCACTTCCTGGTGAGCCGGACTTCGACCGGGTAAAGTTGTGCCATTGCGGATCATCTAGGAACCCATCTCAAGCCCCCCTCCCGGCCGGATTCAGAGAAACTGGGCGGGGGGGCCAACTGTTTCCGAGTGGATCGTCCGCGGCATTGTTGGTGATATGGGGATTTCACGCCAGCTATCGCGCGACTGCCCGCGGTGCCCGTCCCGACACCAAGGGCCAACTTCCGGTTGGCCGACGATACGACCGGAGACGCCTCCCATGCTTCTCAGATGGCCGTTTGGGGCCAGTCTCCGCGTAGCCGACGATGGCAACGAAACCAGACGGTCCACGCGCGCGAGGCAGAAGGGGCTATCGAAAGGGTCTTGATGGTTGCAGTGACTGCCGGCAGAACCAGAATACGTTCCAAGCCTTCGCGGGATAAGGCAAGTCTTTCGCGCGCTTGGACCGTCTAGTTTCGTTGAGTCGAATCCGAATTCCAGGCCGCCTATTCGGGAATGATGCGAGTGCCGACCAGCGAGACCCTGCCCGGCACGTAACTCTCCACGGTAGTGCTCAGGAGCACCTGAAAGTACTTGGGGATGGACTTGCCGTCCGCCGACCGCTCCACCAATACTCTCCGCAGCTCCAGCATCCGCTCCGTGTTCGTCACGTACTCGATGGCGGCCTGCGACCCCTGCGTGTAAATGCCGTAAATCAGCAGCACGCGCTGATCCTGCCGCTCGTTCGGCAGCATCAGCACCAAAGCGTAATCACGACTCAGGTTGCCGGTAACTGCGTCGAATTCTGGCCGGTACACGGCTTGCTCGCCCGCCAGCGGCTGCTTATTTGAGATCACGCCGTTGTGAAGCTCGAACCCCGCCGAATACAGGAAGATGCGGCCGCTCCACGACTGATTGCCTCCCAGCAGGATCGTATTCCCGCTCTTGACGGCCTCGTAGTCCACCAGCCTTCCGGCGTTGGCACGGATCTTCTGGCCGGCGCCGGCGAGCAGTTCCGAAAGATTCAGCAGCCCCAGGGCCTCGCCCACCGCCGTGAAATCGGTGGTGCTGGGCACGAACCGGAACTCCGGCAGCTCCCGAAAGTGGATGGTGTCGCGAAACTCCGGAAGCTCGTCCTTCGGTATCACGTGGCCGCGTTCCCAGATCGCCGGACTGTCCCCGCCATGTGCCGCGCGCAAGAGCGGATGCACCGGGAGCACCACCAGCGGAGGCGGTGCGGGCGGGACGAACGGATGCCAAAACCAGGCGAGACCCTCCGGAAGCCGCGGCGGCACGGCACTGCTCCTTCTTCCAACCAGATCGCGCAAAAGCCACCCGCCTGCCAGAGCGCCACAAACCGCGATACCGGCGAGCAAAGCCGGGACCGGCCGGCGAAACCGCGCTCGAGTTGGCCGACTCTCCGGCTCCGTTGCCGTCGCCTCATCATTGATCCGCCTGAACACCGGGACGTACCCGCCCGGCGGTAGATCGATCCACAAACGGTCTTCGCGACCTTTCTCCTCGTAATACGCAACCAGCGATTTGCGGATTTCGTGAGCCTGCACCCGGACAATCGAATCCTCTTGCGGATTGAACGCCGCGCCCCGCTCGTAGATGTCGGAGCCGATGGTGTACTCGTTCACCTCGTCGGCTTTTCCCGACAGCGCCTGCTCGCACATGAATTCCAGGAAGCGGCTCTTCTTCCTGGCCTTCACGAAGTGCCGGCTAAGCAAGACACGCTTTAGCTGGTCGCGCACCTCGTAACGGGAGATGCCGCCGGTCGGCCCATCGTGGACGGTTTTCGACACTTTTACGCCTGACCGGCCACCATTGTAGCGAAAATTAACGGTTATCGCGCGGTTATCAGGCGTTATCGGGCGTTATCGGAACCGCTCCAGCGCGTGCTCGCCGGTTGCGTCTGGATTGTCTAAGTAGTTGCAAACTCAAGCCGGGTTTTCCACCCTCCCATTTCCGCTGCTTTCCCCAACGGCGCCGGGGCGCTCCGCCGTGCGGTCTGCAGCGAATTCTAACGGTGTGATAACGGCTGTAGCGCATACATCGGCCGCGAAAAGGATTATGCTTGCAGCTTCAGGAGTGTCCTTCCGTAGCAGCCATGTTTGCGTAAGACCGGAGTCTTCAGGGGTGAAGCTCCAACAGAGGTAAATATGAAAAGGATAATCGCAGGTTATTGTCTGATAGTGGCCGCGCTGTTGTGGTGTGCCATCACGGCATCAGCGCAGTCCGATCGCGGGACGATCAGCGGGGCGGTCCTCGATTCGAGCGGCGCCGCCATTCCTAACGCAGAGATCGTGCTCACCAACGTCGACACCCAGGTCGTCACCCGCGCCACTGCGAACGACGTGGGGCTGTATACTCTTTCCAACGTCCCTTTCGGCAGATACGAAATCAGGATCACCAGTGCCGGCTTCAAGACGTACCACGGGTCCGGTATGACCGTGTCGGTCGGGCAGACTTTGCGGCTGGACGTAACCCTGGAGCCGGGGCAGGTGCAGGAGAGCATCACCGTCAACGCGGAGTCGTCCCTGTTGAAGGTGGACACGGCCCAGATTTCCACCACCGTGCAGAGCGAAGCCATCAAGGACCTGCCGCTTTCCTTCGCCGGCGGCCGCGCCATGGAGAGCTTCGCGTATGCCCTCACGCCGGCGGTGGAGGGCAACAACTGGACCTCTTATATCGCGGGCGGCGCGGCGTTCAGCAAGGATGTGCTGATCGATGGGATTTCGGCCACCTCGCAAATCCAGGGCCACGTCGGCGAATCCAGCCCGCCGATGGAGGCGGTGCAGGAATTCAGCGTGCAGACCAGCGGCATGTCGGCGGAATACGGGCATTCCGCGGGCGGCATTTTCAACTTCGCCCTGAAGTCCGGAACCAATGAGCTGCACGGCAGCGCGTTCTACTACCTGCGCAACGAGGCGCTGGACGCGAATAGCTGGATGAACAACTGGAGCCTCAGCCAGTCTCCGAACAACCCGCTGTACCAGCGGGCGCCCGACCGGCAGTTCCTCGGGGGCGTCAGCCTCGGCGGACCGGTGGTTCTGCCCAAGGTCTACAACGGCAAGAACCGCACCTTTGTGTTCGGCTCCTTCGAGAAGTACACCATGTCCAACTACGCGCTTAGCCAGAGCTACGGCGCTACGGTGCCGGTTCCGGCCTTCCTGAACGGCGACTTCAGCCAGTTGCTGACCGGAAAGTCGCTCGGCAAGGATGCGCTGGGGCGCGACGTCATCCAGGGTCAGATTTTTGACCCGGCGACCCTGCGGCAGGTGAACGGCGCCTGGGTATCGGACCCGTTTGTGGGCAATATCGTCCCGCAGAACCGGTTCAGCAACATATCGAAGAAGATCGTGGACATCTATCGCGCGCAGTATCAGCCCATGATCGCGGGCCGGTTGACCAATAACTCTGCCATCACGAATGCCAACAATCCGTGGTTTCACCAGACGCAGTTCACGGTCAAGGGCGATCACGCTTTTTCGGATCGCAACAAGGCGAGCGGCTCGTTCACGTGGAGCCAGCGTCCGCGCATCCTGGCGGACCAGGGCGGGGTATGGAACCCGGCCGATCCGACCGGCGGCCCGTTCGCCAAAGCGCGATTCCAGCAGGTCACCGGGCGGCAGATCCACTTCAGCGACAACTGGACCATCTCCCCGCGGTTGGTGAACACGTTCTCGGCAGCCTACAACCGCTACCGGAATCCCAGCATTTCGGAACAGGCCGGCAAGGGCTGGAATAAGACGTTGGGGTTGCAAAACTCGACCAGCGCCGATTTGTTCCCGACCATCGGTTTCGGGAGCGCGGTCAACGGGGTGGGCGAAACGGGGATCGGCTACAACTCCAGCGGATACTACGTCGGAAACTCGTACATCGTGGGCGATTCCCTGATGTGGGTGAAAGGGCACCATACGATGAAGGCGGGCATCCAACTGTGGAAACAGCAGATTAACGGCCACGCCGGGCTGGACACGCTGACCTTTGGTTTCTCCAACGCCACCACCGGAATTCCGGGGGCAACCTGGGCCAACCAGGTGGGCTTCGGTTTCGCCAGCTTCCTGCTGGGCGCGGTCGACAGCGCCAGCAAAGGGGTGCCGTTCGACCTCTACGGGCGCCGCGGCTACGTCGAGTCGTATTTCCAGGACGATATCAAGGTGACCAGCCGGCTGACCGTAAACCTCGGGGTGCGGTGGGAGCAGGCGCAGCCGTTCCACGAGAAGTACGGACACTGGGGGAACTTCAACCTCACCCTCACCAACACCCAGTACAACCTGCCGGGCGCTCTCGAATTCCTGAAGAGCCCGGGCGATTCCTTCGAACGGAACAAGGATTGGAAGGAGTTCGCGCCACGCATCGGCGTGGCCTACCACCTGACGAACAACGCGGTCATCCGCGGCGGGTACGGCATCTTCTACTCGCCGGAGGGGATCAACTACTGGTCCGGCGTGCCCTACGGTTTCGCGCCCGGCTACCAGGGGACCAATACTCTGGCTGCGTCCGGTAACGTGCCGCGCTTCAACTGGGACAACGGCTACCCCGACCAGTACAAGGCGCCCACCAAGGATCCCAACGCGCTGCCTTGGGGCGTGGTGACGGTGAACCCGAACAGCCTGTTCCAGGGCTACACCCACCAGTACAACGTCAGCTTCGAGTACGAAGTCGACAAGGACCTGGTAGGCGAAGTGACGTACATGGGCAATCTCGGGCGGCGCCTGCATCTCGGCGGGCTGTATCGCAACCAGCCGCTGGCGGCGGCCTACCAGGATCCCAAGGTGAATCCGACGGCGTGGATCTATGACGCCCCGAGCGCCGCCGCGGCGGGCGTGCCGTATCCCTACGCGGGCTTCAGCGCCTACGCCGGCATGGCGATTCAGCCATTCCCGCAGGTGGCGGGGCAGACGTGGGGGCCGATCTACTCGGTGGGCACCAACACCGGCGTCTCGCGCTACGATTCGTTGCAGGTGCAGTTAACCAAGCGCATGTCGCACGGGCTGGTGGGGCAGTTCTCGTACATTTACTCCAAGGCGCGCGGCGATGTGGACACGGCGTTCGACGAGACCTGGGACAACACCGCCGGCGTCCAGGACATGCGGAACCTGGGAGCCGAGGCGAACATCCCGCTGTCCTACGACCAGACCCACATCGTGAAGGGGTATCTGCAATATCAGCTTCCGGTGGGCCATGGGCGGTCGTTCCTGAAGTCGGCGCCGGCTTGGGCGAATGCCATCCTGGGCGGCTGGGAGATCAGCTGCCTGTTCCACTACAACACCGGCAACCCGTTGGCGATTTCGCCCAACGTCTGGTATCCGGGTTGGGAAGGCGCGGTGTACGCGGACTGGAACCGCAGCGCGAGCCTGGCGGGTACGTTCAACCCCTCCGGGTTCAATCCCGGGGTGCAGAATTCGACGGCCAACCTGTGGTTCAACCCGTCGGCGTTCTCGAATCCCGTGAACCACCTGCTCGGCAACGGGCAGCGCCGCTATGACGTGCTGCGCGGGCCGGGCTGGTCCAACGAGGACGCCGGGCTGCTGAAGTTCTGGCGCTTCAAGGAGCGTGCCAGCCTGCAGTTCCGCGCCGAGATGCTGAACGTTCTCAACCGGCATCATTTCGACAATCCGAACACCAGCCTGGGCAACACCAGCAACTTCGGGGATATCACCGGCATGACGGGAAGCCCGCGCAACATGCAGCTTGGGCTCCGGTTGGGCTGGTAAGGAATCCTTCAAGCGGACCCGCGTCGCTTCCGGCGCGGGCCCGCTAGACCGGAACCAATATGTTGCATGCATCCCACCACCGGCTCTACCGGTGCGGACACGCGGGATCTCCCGTGACCGCACTCTTCGCGCTGTTCCTCCTGGCGAACACCGCGCCCGCAGCGACCTACTACGTCGATTGCACATCCGGTTCCGATACGGCATCCGGCGCCTCGCAATCGGCCGCGTGGAAGAGCCTGGAAAAAATCTCGGCGGCCACATTCGCGCCCGGCGATTCGATCCTCCTCCGCCGCGGCTCCCGCTGTGCCGGCTCGCTCGTCCCGAAAGGCTCGGGCGAAGATGGCCGCCCCATCCGCATCGGCGCCTATGGTGAGGGACTACTGCCCGTCATCGAAGCGGGAGCCGCCGAGGCGGCGGTAAAACTCCTGAACCAGCAGTATTGGGAGATCGAAAACCTCGAGACCACGGGTGGCAATCCGTACGGCGTGTTCATCGGCGCAACGCCGGGCTCTCACTTGCTGCGGCACTTCGTTCTGCGCAACCTGGTGGTGCACGATGTCGGTGGAACGCCGACACAGAAAGCCTCCGGACTGGTTGTCATCGCCGCCGCGAAAGGCGTCACCCTGGAAGACATCCTCGTCGACGGCGTCACCGCCTATCGCACCTCGCAGTGGGCCGGCATCTACGTTAGTGGATCGGACACCCGCGCCCGCAACATCGTAGTCCGCAATTCGATCGTTCACGACGTGGATGGCGACGGCATCGTTCTTTTCGCCGCCGAGAACGGCCGGATCGAGAAGAGCGCCGCGTGGCGCACCGGCCTTCAGGAGCGCGAGACCATCGGCACGCCCAATGGAATCTGGACGTGGACCTGCCGCAACTGCATCGTCGAGAACACCGAGGGCTTCTGGATCGATTCGCCCGGAGTCGACGGCGGAGTCTACGACATCGACTGGGGCAATGACGACAACACAGTCCAGTTCAACTACGCCCATGACGCGCAGGGATACTGCGCCGCCATCTTCGGCGCCGGTAAGCGCGCCACCACCAACGCCGTGCTGCGCTACAACGTCTGCGTGAACAACGCACGCAGTCCGAAGCTGGCGCGGCGTCAGGGAGACCTGTTCACGGCCACCTGGGACGGCGGTTCCCTCGATGGCGTGCTGATCGAGCACAACACCGTCATTTGGAATCCGCCCATCGATGGGCCCGCGCTGCAGATGTCCAACACCGAATTCAGCGGCACACGGCCAAACATCGTCTCCGATAACCTGCTCGTCTCTTACGTCCCCAGCCTCGTCCGCTCCGCGCCGCCGGTGAAATTCGAGCGCAATCTCTACTGGCGCCCCGGCCGCCAAGCGGCGAAATGGTCGTACGGAAACCGGGAGTTCACTGCGTTCGACCAATGGCGTGAGATTTCGCCGGCGGACGGGTTTGCCAACCCCGGTCTCGATTGGCTCCTCAGTCCGCTCAAGACCCTGGCCGGCTTCGGCGCCGTTTCATCGCCCGCGCCGCCGTCCACCGGCCGGAGAGCGCCGGCCGGCGTGCCGTACGGCAGCGGAAAATGGACACTGCTGCTCTTCGCGGGCAAAGCCGAACCGGAAGCGCGCTCCCAACTCGTTTTCGTCCAGACCGCGCTCGCGCAGTACCATGATTGCGGGCTGGATGCTGCCGTGATCCATGAGGGCGTACCGAATCTGCCATACGACTGGAACTTCGGCGCGGTCCGCTCCGCGGAACGCGCGGCCACCAGCGGCGCGGGATTCGGCAAAGTGCCGGCACTCCTGCTCGTTTCACCCGCCGGCGAAGTCGTCCGCCAATGGGATGGCTTCGCGCGGTCCGCCGATCTGGGCCTGACGCTGAAACACTATCTCGGTCCCGCGCATGGCAATGCGTCACTCGACCTCGACGTTAGCCGCCCTGGCGTCGCTGCCCGATACCCGAATTGAGGTTGTTTAGACGAAGGATGCTGTTATGAACGTTTTTCAAGTTGTGATCGTATCGTCAGCCCTCGCGGCCGCGGCCGCCCATGCCGCCGATGTGAAAAGCGCCGCCTTCGCGCCCGACAAGATGGAGACCATCCTCTACGGCGTCGCGTACTATCCGGAGTACATGCCGGAAGAACGGCTGGAGAAGGACGTGGCCCTGATGCAGAAGGCCGGCATCAACGTGGTTCGGATGGGCGAGTCCACTTGGAGCAGTTGGGAGCCTCGCGACGGCGAGTTTCAGTTTGCCTGGATGGAGCGCGCGCTCAACCGGCTCCATCAGGCCGGGATTCACGTCATCCTCGGCACCCCCACTTACTCCATTCCAACCTGGCTGTACAAAGAACACCCCGAAATCTTAGTGACCCATGCCGGCACGGCGCCCACCCTTTCGGACCCATACTATCCGTCGTACCCGCCCTCGTCCGCGCCCGGCGCCTACGGTCCTCGCCAGAATTACGATTTCCTGAACCCTTACTTCCTCGAAAAGGCCGAGCGCGTCATCCGCGCGATCGTCGGCCATTTCAAAGACCACCCGGCGGTAATCGGCTACCAGATCGATAACGAAACCGCTCCCACCGGCGTCGCGACGCCGTACGCCACCGCCAAATTCCTCGCCCGGCTCCAGCGGAAATATCACTCGCCCGCCACCATCAATCGCATCTGGGGTCTGAGTTACTGGGGGCAGTTAGTCGACACTTGGCAAGACTTGCCGCCTCGCGACGGAATCCTGAACCCCGGATACAAGCTGGAATGGGAGAATTTCCAGCACGATATCGTAACCGATTATCTCGCGTGGCAGGCCAGGATCGTCAATGAGTACAAGCGCCCCGACCAGTTCATTACCCAGGACTTCAGCGGCGGCGCCCATACGAATCTCGATCAATGGGCGATCGCGAAACACCTCGACGTGGCCGCCGAGAACCCCTACTTCAGCACTCAGAAACGCCTTGAGGGCCGGGGAATCTGGTTTAGCGGCGACGTGGGCCGTTCACTGAAGCACACCAATTACCTAGTCACCGAGACTAACGCGCAATCCATAGGATGGGATTCCCGCTCGCAATATCCACCCTATCCGGGCCAGCTCCGGCAGGTCGTCTATGCCCACCTCGCCGCCGGAGCCAACATGGTGGAGTATTGGCACTGGTCGTCGCTGCATTACGGCCAGGAGACCTACTGGAAAGGGATCCTCTCGCACGACCTCGAGCCCAACCGCCTGTATGAAGAGATGACCGGCGTCGCCGCGGAACTCAAACGCCTCGGCCCGCAGCTCGTCAATTTGAAGAAGGACATCAAGGTCGCGATTCTGTTCAGTACCGATTCCGCCAATGCCATCGCCTACATGCCCTTCAGCGATCGCGTCAACTATCAGACCGTCCTTTCGCAGATGTGGAATGCGCTTTACGATCTGAACGTCGAAGCCGACTTCGTGCAGGCGGGCGACGGCGACGTGTCGCGCTACAAGCTCCTCATGGTCCCGCCTCTGTACAGCGTGTCCGATGCCGTCCTGCGGCAGATCGCCGAATACGTGAAGGCCGGCGGCCACGTGGTGATGGCGTTCAAGAGCGGATTCACCGACGAATATTCCACGGTGCGCCATGTGATGGCGCCGGGACCCCTGCGCGAAGCGGCCGGTTTCCACTATCAGGAATTCAGCAGTCTCGCCGAACCCGTTCCCCTGACGCCCGATCCGTTTCACGCCGCCGGCGAGAACAAGGCATCGGTGTGGGCCGAATTTCTGCTTCCCGATACAGCCGAGGTGCTCGCTTCGCTGGACGACACCACCTGGCGCTTTCCCGTAATCACCCGTAACCGTTACGGCGACGGAACCCTCACCTACGAAGCGACGGTCGTCACCGACGCGCTGCAGCGCGAGATCGTTCGAGACGCGATTTCGCGTGCCGGACTGGCCGGCGAGGACCAGAAGCTTCCGCCACAGGTCAAAATACGGCAAGGACGCAACGGTCAGGGCCGCCTGCTTCGCTATTACTTCAACTTTTCCGAGCAGGACGCGTGCTTTACCTATCCCTATGCAACAGGGGTGGATTTGCTAACCGGATATCCCGTCGAGAAAGGCGTCCGGGTCAATCTCCGCCCCTGGGGTGTCGCGGTAATCGCGGAGCATTGATCGTGGAGTTCTCGATGGTCCAAACCCGCTCGACCCTGCTGGCAGGAGGTGACCAGGAGGGAGTTCCATCGAAACCGGGAGGGGAACGTCGATCGCGACCCACGTGCAGAAAGCTGATGTTCGCTGCACACCGGCGTACGCTTGTCGGCTACCAAATTCCCCTCCTGGTCGCCTGCTGCTCCCAGGACGCCAGCGGAGCGACAACTCGCGCAGCGTTTACTCACCCCGACGGCGCAGACGGGGAGCGGCAGCCGCAGCCCCGAGGGAGCGTTAAGCGCAACTATTTCTTCCTCGGGTGCCTCCCGCTTCTCGGAGCCGGGGACTATCGTACTTTCCGATATTTCAGAATCGCGATGCGGTCGCCGTGGCCACCGCGGCGCAAGACACCACGTTCGCGGAGCTGTAGACTCGACACATGGACCAGAAGGCGTACGAACGCATGAACCCGACCGGCGGCTCACTTGTGATTTCAGGTTTCAGTTCCGCGACTTTCGGAGACGGCGACATATCGCCGCGCTGCCGGCTTCGTGGCGTCGGTGGTTTGGTCCGATTGCTTGGCATACCTATATGAGGAAAACACTCGTCCTGCTGCTCGGGGTCGTTGTGCCCCTAGCCGCCGAATTGCCGGATTTCTACAAGAGCGTTGATCGTGTCTTCTGGGTCGTCGACGACATCGACCGTACCGTCGCGGGATGGCAAAAGCTCGGCATCATCGACGTGCGGCCGAATCCCGGTGCCGGCCCGGGCGTTAGGTGGTCCATCGCGCGTTTAGGCGACACGGTTGTCGATTTTATCCAGCCTCTCGATGACAAGACCCCGTTCGCGGCCTATCGGAAGAAGCACGGGCAGGGCATCATGGCGCTGATTCACCGCGCTCCCACCAAGGCTGCCGTGGAGCAGGAGCTTGCCCGAATGGCAAATGCTGGCGTCGCGGTCCTGGACGGGCGGAATCTCGGCCCTGAGGGTCGCTACGTCCTCTTCGACACGGCAGAAGAGGGGAAGTATGTCATCGGAGTTTTCTGCGACCCGGGCGGCGCGGGTTTGCCGCCGGCGCCCGCACCGAAGCCGAACGCGAAGCGACTCTCTCAGTATGCGTTCGTGGCACGCGACCTGAAGGCGGTCTCCCGATACTGGGAGCGGCTCGGATTCCCGGCGATGGACTTCACGCACCCGGTGTTGTGGGACTTGATCTATCACGGTAAACCCGGGAAGTTCGATGCGATTCTCGGGTGGCAGCGGCAGGGCAGGATCGTTTACGAGTGGATTCAGCCCACTATCGGCCCAACCACGTACTTGGATCACCTGTCGAAATACGGAGAGGGGCTGCATCACATCGCTCTCGCCGTAAGTGACATCGAGCAGGAGAAACGAGAGTGGACGAACGCCGGTTTTCCAACGTCGCAATCCGGCGCGTGGGGCGAGCGCGACAAGCCCGGCTTTGGCCGGTTCGCATACCAGGACACGCACACGATTGGCGGCACCGAAGTCGAGTTACTTTGGAATTACAGGTAGCACGCGCCCGGCTTCCGCATTAACGGCTACTTTGCCGACTGTGCGCTTCGCCCCAATCGCTTCTCCCGAGCCGCCGGCCATCGGCTGTACCGAAAACTAAATACTTCGGCCAATCTGTTTGATTTTAGATCGCTTACGCTAAAACTGCTGTGCGAACAGATTGGCCGGTATTTAATAGTCAGGGATGACCTATGCCCGCTGTGCTCGCCCTTCGGCGCTTGCCGAGCGGATTACGCGGCCATCCGGACATTGAACCGGTATGGATGCCGTATTGGGCCGGCGCGAAGGATAGCTGTCGAGAACAGCCCTACCGTCCAACGATCTGGATCAGTCTCGTGATATGCCGGTCACGGAAATAGGCCCCGGGAAGTCGGCATCCCGCCGGGAAACTCACTCTTAGGCGATTCGTCCTGGTGACGTGACTCAAGTCCCTGGAGCGCCGCTGGCGGACACGCCCCTCGCCCGCTTCGTCGCCCGATCTACGCCCCCCGCCAAGCCGCCGCTCCTCAGCCATCACCGGCCCTTTCGATTTCTTTCCTCCATCTCCTCAATTACTTCCACGTCCACGCCAGGGAATCGCTCCCCCTCGAATGCTAGCGTGAAATTGGCGAGCCATCGCGATCGCAATCCAGCCCCGGCTCGACGCCCGGCCCACCGCCGCGAACGGCTTCGCCAAGAAGTGCATAAGCGCTTGTCTTTTATTCGGGTTAGAAGGGGAAATGGGTTCGTTTAGTAATTCACTATTTTCGTCGGTGGTTCCCCGGGAACCAGCCACCCCCCATGGTGTCTACCTCGTATGCTCGAAGCCCTCAATCTCACCAAGACCTTCGTCGGTCCCCCCGCCGTGGACTCGGTCAGCTTCACCATCCGCCCCGGCGAGATCCTGGGCTATCTCGGCCCCAACGGCGCCGGCAAGAGCACCACCGTCAAGATGCTGACCGGCCTCCTCGAGCCCACCAGCGGACGCGTCCTCTTCCACGGCCAGGACATCCGCCGCGATCTCAAGGGCTTCCAGCGCCGCCTCGGCTACGTCCCGGAGGAGCCCCACCTCTATCCTCACCTGAGCGGCCGCGAATACCTCCAGCTCGCCGGCCGTCTGCGCGGCCTCCCCCGCCGCGTCCTGGAGCCCAAGATGGACGAGCTCCTCCGCCTCATCGGCCTCTGGGACGATCGCCACGCCTCGCTCGCCTCCTACTCCAAGGGCATGCGCCAGAAGATTCTCCTGCTCGCCGCCCTGCTCCACGACCCCGAACTCCTCATCCTCGACGAGCCCTTCTCCGGCCTCGACGTCAACGCCGCCATGATCCTCCGCAGCCTGCTGCATTCCCTCGCCGCCCGGCAGCGCATGGTCCTCTACAGCTCCCACGTCCTCGAAGTGGTCGAGAAGGTGGCGCACACCGTCCTGATCCTGCGCAAGGGCCGCGTCGTCGCCCACGATTCCGTCGCCCGCCTGCGCGAAGTCATGTCCGAATCCTCGCTCGAAGGCGTCTTCGCCCAGCTCACCAACCCCGAGGATACCGACGCCATCGCGCACCGCATGCTCGACGTGGTGGCCGCATGAACCGCCTGCGCCAGTGGCTGGAAGAGACCCACAGCGACACTTTTGAGCTGGTGCGGCACTTCCTGGCGCGCTTCTTCGATACCGAAATCGGCGCCACCAACGACGATTGGCGGAAGGTCGCCATCGGTATCTTCGCCTCGCTGGTCTCGCTTGCCATCCTCGGAGTCCAGGCCTACCTCGCCCGCTTCCGCCTGCTGCAGGATCCGCTCACTTCCACGCCGCAACTCTACCAGGCGACGGTACATGAAGATCTCCTCGCCTTACTCGCCATCACCATGGCGATCACGGCGCTCCTTACCCTGCTCCAGTGGCAGTCCCTGTTTCCCAGTTTGCGCGATTATATGGCGCTCGCCGGCTTCCCTGTCAGCCCCCGTCAGATCTTCCTGGCGAAGTTCGGCGCCCTGGTCCTGCTCTTTGCCGCGTTTGTGATCGCCCTGACCGGTCCGCTCGCCGGCGTCTTCGGCGTCGTCATCCGCGGGCGATGGCAGGAAAACCCCTCGGGCGTGGTTCTCGCCGCCGCCACCTTCGCCGCTCTCGCCGCCGCCGGCGCCTTCGTCTTTTTTACTCTGCTGGCAGTGCAAGGTGTGCTGCTCAACCTCGTGCCCGGCCGCTGGTTTTTGCGCGTGTCGCTCTTCGTCCAAGCCGCCCTGTTCATTGCCACGGTCGGCGCGCTTCCGCTATACGGACGCCAGCCGCTGAGCGCCGCGTGGTGGCCCCCGGTCTGGTTCCTCCGGCTGTGGGAAAGCATCGTTACGGGACGAGCGTCGGCCCGCCCCGCCCTGCTCGCCATCGTCCTGCCCGCCATCGTCGCCGTTGGCGCTTATCTGCTCAGCTACCACCGCTACCGCAAACTGTTGCTCGAAGCCCCGCCGGCCCGCCCCGGCGGACACTCCGGACTCGGTTCGCGCCTGCTGGAATGGTGGATCCCCAACCCGCGCGAGCAGGCCGCCTTCG
>Ga0207927_1000499_pt1 | contig 16703 bp, 11 predicted proteins | sample NGESurdeep072012_2_FD_184456 | JGI IMG/M metagenome (GOLD analysis project Ga0207927, IMG submission 184456) | Arctic peat soil microbial communities from Barrow, Alaska - NGEE Surface sample 210-2 deep-072012 (SPAdes) | ecosystem: Environmental > Terrestrial > Soil > Wetlands > Peat ... | reverse complement strand
GACATCGGCCGCCATCACGAAATCGTAGTAGCGATATTGACGGTGTTCCGACATTCGGGTCATGGGTACGGGCCAAGGCCAAGCATTAGTCGCTGCGTGAAGCCGTGGCGGGGGCCACGGCCCAGCCTCCGCCGAGCGCCTTGATCAAGTACACGTTCGTGAGGAATTGCTGACCGTGAATCTGCACCGCCTGGCGCTGATTGACGAGCAGCGTTTGCTCGGCCGTGATCACATCCAGGTAAGTGGCAATGCCGCCCTTGTAGCGCTCGCTCGCGATGTCAAAGGCACGCTGCGCGCTGTGCACGCTCGAGTCGGCTTGGGTCGCCGCCCGATCCAACGAACTCAGTCCGGTGATGCCGTTTTCGACTTCCTCCATCGCAGTGAGCACGGTCTGCCGATACTGCGCCACGGCTGCCGTGTAATCGGCGGTTGCGATGCGCACGTTGGCGCGAGTTTTGCCGGCATCGAACAGCGTCCCGGTGGCCGGAGCGATCGGAGTACGCAGCAGTGCGTCCAGGCTGTCCACGATATATTGCGGCGACTGCACGGCCACAGTGTAGACGACGCCGTTGATGGGGTTGAGCCAGAAAGCGGGCGCGGTTTGCGTCGTTCCCGCGGTCGATACCAGCAGATCCTGCGCCAGGTCGTTGGCGCTCAAACCCAGTTGCTGCAATTGCGTTCTATCCATGGTCAGCGATATCGCTGGTAAATCCAGGCGTTGATGAATATGGGTATCGACCGTACCCGGCACCTCGCGGATCTGCTTCATGAGCTTGGCGGCGAGTGAAAAATTGCCGCGCAAATCGCTTCCGGTGATCTGCACGTCGATGGCGGCGGGTAATCCGAAGTTCAGGATCTGCGTCATCATGTCGGCCGGCTGGAAGAAGAATTCCACGCCGGGAAACAGCCGCGGCAGATCGCGGCGCATCTGCTCAATATATCCCTCGGTGGGCCGATGGCCTTCCTTGAGCGACACCTGAATTTCCCCATCCAGCGTGCCGATGGTTCTGGCATTGCTGTAAGACAGGTTGATGCCGCTGATCGGCAACCCCAGGTTATCGAGCACGGTGCCCAAATCGCGCGCCGGCACGATGGCGCGGATGGCGGCTTCCACCTGGTCGGCGACTCGCGCCGTCTGCTCGATGCGCGTTCCGCTCGGCAGGCGCATGTGCAAACGAATCTGGCCGGCGTCGACGGTGGGAAAGAAATCCCGGCCCAGAATGAACACCAACCCGCAGGACAGCAGGCAAAAGCCCGTGAAAAGTCCCGCAAACAGCCGGCGACGCTCAAGCATCGCCGCCAAAATGATGCGGTAAGCCCCGCGAAACCGCTCAAAGCGCGCGTCGAACGCCCGGTACACCCTCTGCAGGCGATTGGGGCGAATGCCGGCTCCCGCCGGCGCAAGATCCATCATCAGCATGACCAGCGTCGGCACCAGCGTGCGCGACAATACGTACGATGCCAACATGGCGAACACCACGGCCTCCGCGAGCGGTGCAAACAAATAGCGGGCCACTCCCGACAGGAAGAACATCGGCACGAACACGATGCAAATGCACAGGGTGGAGACCAGCGCCGGAACAGCGATCTCACCGGCGCCCTCCAAAATGGCTTTGTGCAAATCCGACCCCAAGTGCATGTGGCGCTCGATGTTCTCGATGGTCACCGTGGCATCGTCGACCAGGATGCCCACCGCGAGCGCCAGGCCTCCCAGGGTCATGATGTTGAGCGTCTCCCCGATGATGTAGAGTGCGATGATCGAGCACAGGATCGACAGGGGAATCGACACGGCGATGATGCAGGTGCTGCGCCAATTGCCGAGGAACAGCAAAATCAGCGCGGCGGTGAGCGCCGCGGCGATCAGCGCCTCGCGCACCACGCCGCTGATGGCGGCGCGCACGAAGCTCGATTGATCGAATAGGGGCGTGATCTTCAGATCCGGCGGCAGGCTCTGTTTCACGACCCGCAATTGCGCCAGCAGAGTGCTGACGATGTCCAAGGTCGAAGCGCCGCCATTCTTGATGATGGGCACCAGCACTCCGCGTTCGCCATTTTGCCGAACGACGTTGGTCTGCGGCGAGAACCCGTCGCGAACGTGAGCGACTTCCGCAAGATAGATCGTTGCACCGTTGCGTGTCACCACGGGGATCCGATTGAGGCCATCGAGAGTGTCCGGCGAGGCGTTGGTCGCCAGCACGTATTCGGTGCCGCCGATCTTGACGGTTCCGGACGGCAGGATGAGATTTTGCGTATTCACCGCGCTGATGACATCGTTCGGAGTCAATCCCTTGGCCAGCAGCGCCGCCGTGTCGAGATCCACCGATATGACGCGCTGCTTGCCGCCGAACGGCCACGGTATGGCGACGCCCGGAATGGTCACCAGGTGCGGGCGCAGGAAATTCACCGCCGTGTCGAACACCGCCTGCTCCGACATCGTCGCGCTCGATAGCCCGAGTTGGATCACAGGAATGGCCGATGCCGAGTACTTAATAACCAGGGGCGGAAGGGTCCCCGGCGGCATTTGGCGCAGTTGCGCCTGTTCGATCGCCACGACTTGCGCGATGGCGGTAGGAATGTTGGCGTTCGGCTGAAAGAAAACCTTGATGACCGAGATGCCGAACAGCGACTGGGATTCGATGTGCTCGATATCGTTGACGGTGGTAGTGAGGGTGCGCTCGTTGACCGCCGTGATGCGCTGGCCCATCTCCTGTGCGGATAAGCCGGCATAATTCCACACGATGCTGATCACCGGAATGTCGATTTCCGGAAAGATGTCGGTCGACATCTTGAGCAGCACGAGCGGCGTTGCAAGCAGAATCACCAGTGCCATAACCAAGAAGGTGTAGGGCCGCCGCAACGCAATTTGTACGATCCACATTGCCTACACTGCCTCTCGTCTACCTCGCGATCGAGCCGATTCGATGCCACGGCGCACTCGACAACGGCATGGGCTGCCCAACGCTTCGCTAAGCGATGTCGATGAACAAATGAGGTTTGGTGCGACCGTGCCGAAGGTGTCGAACGCCCGCGATCTTACTCTTTCCGAAGCGCGCATGCGCGGCCGCGTCCAGGCTGGGACGCACCATGAAACGCGAGCAAGCGCCGCCCGGAGCGCTTAAGATTGCGTCATGTGTGATGCACGGCACTTGCAAATCAATGCGTTCGAGGCAAAGAATAGGTGTCTGCAACGAGACACCGGGACCGAGCTAAGTGTTTTTGTTAGTCCCATGAGGTTCGGTTCCGGCTCCCGTTAGCCTCTATGACGTTCACCATACTGATCGCCGTGTTCGGGCTCGCGGGTATCCTGTGTTTCATCGCGGCCGTCCGCCGCATTTCGGCGCATACCAATTCAACGGAATCCTCACCTTGATCAAATCGGCGCTCGCCGGCGTACTGCCCGCTCAAGCGCCAGCGGGTGAACCGTGAACGTGACGCAGAAAATATGGGCGGGCATGCTCGCGCTGTTGCTTATTGCGGCAGGCGCGGGATGGTGGCACACGAAGCCGCTTTCACTCAATGCCACCAACAAGCGCACCGCCGGCGTGACTTCCACCGCGCTGGTCGATGAGAGCACCTACGCCACGGCACAGAAGCTGGCGCAGCTCGCGACAACTCCGGAGGAGCAGCCGTATGCGCAATCGGCATTGCGCGTTGCCGACCACCAGCTTGCCCTCGCCTTCACTTCGGCCCTTCGCGACGTGGAAGCGCATCCCCCAAGTTTGAGCCCCGAAGCGCTCAAGATCCAGGATCGCCGGACGAAATCCCAGGCGCTCTTGGATAGCGATCAGCAGCGCGTGGCCCAACTGGCAGCGGCGCTCGCGACGGCTTCGGCATCCCAAAAGGATGTGCTGCAGGATGAACTGGATCTCCAACAGGCGCAGCTGGATCTGGACAAGGACGAGCTCGAGGAAGCCGACCAGGATCTGCTCGCGGCCGGCGGCAATCCGCAGCAGCGCATCGAATTGCTGGTGCATGAACATGATGCCCAGGCCAAAACGCGGGCCGAGGCTCGGGCTTCAGCCGGGGCGGCAGGCGCCGGCGCGGATCAAAGCGGCTCCTTCCGGCAGCTGCGCGAATGGCTGAAGATGCGGCAAAAATTGCAGCAGCTCGCCGACGCGCAAGACGGCGCCCGGCAGAAGGCGCAGGCCTTGAGCGCGCAGCGCGTTGCCCTGGCGGAAAGCCTGGAGAACACCAAGGGAGGAATCGCGGAGCTCTCCCAGCACACGAAGAGCGCCAAAGCCGCAGCCACGCCCCCGACTCCGGCCCCGCATGCGCAGCACAGCCACGAAGAAGCGGCCGCATTGCTCAATCAGACCAAACAAATCACTGCGAATCAAAAAGTACTGACGCTGCTCGATCAACAGGCGGCGGATCAACGGCAGCTGGCGAGCGTGTTCCAGCAGTGGGCCGGCACCGTATCGATACAGGAGCATGCGCTGGCACACAAGCTGCTGCTGAATGCCGTTATCGTGCTGATGATTCCGCTCGCGCTGCTTTTGCTCGATAAATGGGCGCAACATCTGCTCGACAATCCGAAACTCGACCGCCGCCAGGCCGAAACATTGCGCAGCATGATCCGGGTGACCCTGCGAGTGCTTGCGGCGGTGATCATTTTGTTGATTCTCATCGGCATGCCGAGTCAATTCGGCACTATGATCGGCATCATCGGCGCCGGCCTCACGGTCGCGCTGAAGGATTTCATCGTGGCGTTCTTCGGCTGGCTGGTGCTGATGGGCCGCAACGGCATTCGCATAGGGGATTGGGTCGAGATCAACGGCGTGGGCGGCGAAGTCACCGAACTCGGCATGTTCCACACGGTGCTGCTAGAGACCGGAAATTGGAGCGATGCAGGGCATCCGACCGGGCGGCGCGTGACATTTACAAACAGCTTCGCCATCGAAGGCCACTACTTCAATTTTTCCACGTCCGGTCAATGGCTGTGGGACGAGTTACACATAGTGGTGCCCGCCGGCCAGGATCCTTACCCGATCGTCGATGCCATCTCGAAGCAAGTGGCGGAAGCGACGGCCGAGAGCGCCCGCCTGGCGGAACAAGAATGGCAGCGAGCCATTCCGGCCCAGCGCGGCAAGAAGTTCTCCGGGGCGCCGGGCATCAACGTCAAACCGGTCGTGGGAGGCGTGGAGATCGCCGTACGCTACATCACACGGGCCAACGAGAGATTCCAGCTGCGGGCCCGGTTGTACCAGTCGGCCGTGGATCTATTGGGGCAGAAACCGGCCGGCCTGCCGCTGGCATAAGAACGGCGCGCCGCCAGCCCGTGCTTCTCGCCGACAACTCGCCATCATGCATGAGCCTGCTCCACGAGATTGAGGGCGGCGCGCAGGTGCTCGCGGATCAAATACTTCTGCACCTTGCCGCTGATCGTGAGCGGAAAGCTCTCCACGAAATGCACGTAGCGGGGCACCTTGTAATGTGCAATCGCGCCGCGGCAGAACTCGCGAATTTCTTCCTCGGTGGCCATCGTGCCGTCGCGCAGCCGAATGCATGCGCAAACGGCCTCGCCATACTTCGGGTCGGGTACGCCGACGACGGCGACGTCGAATACCGCCGGATGACGATACAGGAATTCCTCGATTTCCCGCGGCGAGATGTTCTCGCCGCCGCGGATGATCATGTCCTTCACGCGGCCGACGATGTTGCAAAAACCCTCCTCGTCGATGACCGCCAAATCGCCGGTGTGCATCCAACCACCTTCATCGATTGCCTCCCGCGTGCGCTCGGTATCCTCCCAATAGCCGCGCATCACGCTGTAGCCTCGAGTCAGCAGTTCGCCGGGGCTGCCGCGCGGGGTGACGCGCCCTTGCGTATCGATGATCTTCACCTGCACGTGCGGATGCACCCGGCCGACGGTACTGACGCGCCGATCCAAGGGATCGTCCGGCTGGGTCTGGAAGCTGACCGGACTGGTCTCCGTCATGCCGTAGCAGATCGTCACTTGCGGCATGTGCATCTCGGCGACTACCCGGCACATCACGGCGATCGGACACGGCGATCCGGCCATGATCCCGGTGCGCAGCGATAACAGATCGAACTCACCGAACCGCGGATGCTCCAGTTCCGCGATGAACATCGTCGGTACGCCGAGAAGCGCCGTGCACCGTTCGCTCGCGACGGTGTCAAGCACCGCCAGCGGCTCGAATCCCTCGCCGGAAAATACGCTTGCCGCACCATGCGTCATGGCCGCGAGGACGCCCAAGACCATGCCGAAACAGTGGTACAGCGGCACAGGTATGCATATGCGGTCTGAAGCCGCGAGACGCATGCCCTCGCCGACAAAGAACCCGTTGTTGACGATGTTGAAGTGCGTCAGCGCCGCACCCTTCGGCGTACCCGTGGTGCCGCTGGTGAATTGGATGTTGAAGACCCGATCCGCGTCCTGATCGTCCTCGAGCGACGCTACCGTCGACTCGTCTAGATCGTGCCCGGCGATCGAGAGATCTTCGAACCCGAGGGTGCCGCGCAGCGGCTCGTTGCCGAGCTGTATGAGCAGCCGGAGCTCGGGGAAGACCGCGCAGTACAGCCGCCCGGGCGCGGCGGTGAGAAGCTCGGGGATCAACGAGCACAGCATCTGCCCGTAGTCGCTGCCCTTGAAGCGAGGCGCAAAGACGAGCGCGCGGCAGCCGACGAGGCGCAATGCGAACTCAAGTTCGGTGGTTCGGTAGGCCGGATTGATGTTGACCAATACCAATCCGACGCGCGCCGCAGCGAACATCGTGAGCAGCCACTCGGCGCAATTCGGCGCCCAGATCCCGATGCGCTCGCCGGGTTTGAGTCCGCACGCGAGCATCCCGCGTGCGACATGCTCGACCTCGTGATCGAATTCCGCGAAGCTCCAGCGTACCGATTGGTACGGCACTGCCAGTGCGGCGCGGTCCGGGTGCTCGTGCACCGCGGCTTTGAGAACGCCGTCGACGGTGCGATACAGCAACGGCCGGTCGCAGCTGCCCGATACGTAGCTCATCGCCGGCGGCTTTTTGGTCGATTGCATGCTGGTGGACGTATATACCCGCCGCGCCTTTCCGTCCAATTCCGCGGTCGCCGGCGCCTTCTGTCCACTGATCGGGCCGAGACCAGTGGCGCCGGCCGAGAAGTGTTGATTGCCCAGCCGTCTCGCACGGTAGAATGCGCGCGGGGCACCGAATCGAGTTCGCGTGCCGTCGAAATGCCGGCTTAGCACAGTGGTAGTGCAACGGTTTTGTAAACCGTAGGTCGGGGGTTCGAATCCCTCAGCCGGCATAACCCCAATATAATCAATGCGTGATAAACTCCTGAACGATCGTTAAATAACTGGGCAAGATTCGAACCCCCGACAGACAAGGATCAGGGTTCGACAACTCGGCCGCTAGGCCGTGTTGAACGCCGACGTCCTCGCCAGCGGCCCCGACAGCGCGAGGAGCGCAGCGCCAAGTCATACATTCGCGGGATGCCATGGTTTGCCACACTCACAGGAGCACCTGCACTTGCACATAGTCGTCAACACCGAGAGGAATTTGACAGTGATGATTCAGCAGGCGCCCACGAACGGGTAATGTCCACCCCTTTCTGCCGAAGGTGAGTGTCCGCTTAACGGAAGCTCCATGAACTCGCGGACTTCGCCGTTTGTTATTCGATCTGGCGCTCACCCGATGCGAACACTAGGAAGACGAGAGCCCCGAATAACGAGACGCCTGCGGTCACGAAGAAGGGTGCAGCGAAACTGCCCGTGTGGTCGACCAGCCAACCGGTCAAGAACACACCGAATATTCCCGGGAGCGTCGCGAACGTATTGCTGATTCCCCAGATCACATCGGCATAACGGGGAGCGATGTCCAGGCTATTTGGCGCGAAGCCTGATATGGTGATCGCGAACGATCCGGCCGCACAACACATGAGGACAAGTCCGACCTTGACCGAAGCGGCGCCGGGTAGCAGAAGTAGGAACACCGCCCCTGCACATAGTCCGACCGTCTGCATAAACTTGCGCACGAAGGTGGCGCTTCGGCCCGCGTGTAGCAGTCGATCGGCGAAATATCCGGCAACGTTGGCCATCATAAAGGCGGACAGAGATGGTGCGGCGGACAGCAGGCCGGCGTTCATGAGACTGACGCCGAAGGTGCGCGCGAAGTAGCTGGGCAACCAGGCACTCATCAAGTACAACGGCCAGTTGCTGCAAAAATGACCGACGACGATGGCCCAGACCGCCGGAAGCTTCAGCAGCTTGCTCCACGGAATCGGTGTCGGCTCCGCTGAAGCGGGCGCCTCGATGTCGGAGCCGACTTCGACCCTGGCAAACCACGCCGTCGCCCACAGGAGTCCAATCGCTCCAAATAGGTAGAACGGCACAGGCCAGCCATAGCTCTGCACGAGCCACCCGGTCACGGGCAAAGCGAACACCGTGCCAGCGTAGAGTGAGCTCGTGACCAAGGCCACGGCGCGCGAGCGTTGCAATACAGGGACACGGCGTCCGATCATGTTCATCGAGGCCGGGAACACGGCTGCTTCGCCGAGTCCAAGGGCGATTCGCGCAGTCACGAGCAGCGGCAATGAAATCGATGCTGCCACTGGCGTAAGCACTGTGAACAACGACCACCAAACGACGGCGGCGCCGAGGACGATCTTCCCGCCGAAGCGGTTCGCGAGCGCTCCGCTCGCCAACATCAGCGAGATGTACCCGACATAAAAGGAAGAGAGGACGACGCCCTTCTGGGTTTCATTCCAACCAAACTGCAATCGCATCGCGATCGCGCCAACAGAGATGTTCGTCCGGTCTATGTAGGAGATGAAGACCGCTGCGCACAGCAGAGCTACTACTGCGTAGTAAGGTTGCCACCGGACGCGGCGCTCGGTCACGCGCAGTGACTCCAGCTGCCTTTCTCCCCTGTACGCAAGCTAAGTGCCTCGGTATCCACCCTCTGCAAAGCCAGTGTACGGAACGCCCCCCTTCGCGGCCAGCGGCGTGGCCCTGCCCTTTAGAACGGCCGCTTCCGGGCTGGTTTTTATTGGTGTCGATAGACCGGAAATGGGATCGCTGGAATTCGCGAGCCTGTCCCCGGCCAACAACATTCGCCAGCGCGTCAGATATTCCATGGTGCGATCCGTCCGTCAATTCACATTGGACGCAGCCAATCTGCCCTTCACGCAATGGGCCAGTGCTCTTGCAGTTGACCAGACGCTCAGGGCCGCACTGCTCGATCGACTGCTGCATCACGCGCACATCGTCCAGATCTCAGGAGGGGAGAGCTACCGGCTGAAGGACAAAGGCAACGCTGGGGCAGTCAAGGGCGCCAGCAAGAACCAGCAACTTAGGTGCCCGGGGTGGATCCGATTTACTTCGGCGACTTACCGGGAAAGTGGGTCAGTTTTCAATCGGCGTTGACAGTTCAACACTGAAGCACTCGTTTTCTCAGAGAACTGGCAATTCTACAATGTGGCCCACCGCACCGACGAATGAAGTAATCAGGACTACGGTTCTGTGCAATCAGGCGTGCGCTGAGGTTCCAGCTGCGTCATCAAGCCCCCGAGCCATGAACGGCAATTTGGCGAACGCATAGAGGCTCACATGGATGAAGCCAATATCATTCTGCAGTCATCGAACGGCGATTTGCGCGACAAGGTTTAGAAGCTCATGGGTATCGCAGGGGCTGCCCGCATTGGCGACCGGGACTACTTGCTCGGCGTCGCCACCGGGCGAGCGCCGGATTGCCTACCGTCTGAGCGTTTGTGAGCAACGCGACCCGTTCGGCACGGAGCCCCGATCCAATCTTCACATCGTATGTTGCGCTTGCAAATGGCCTAGTCGGGGATCTCACGGGAATTTGCCTGCTGGACGGGTCGCTGAGACCTCGAGGGGAGCAGGGGGAGCTAACCGGCGGAGCGGCCACAAAGTGGATCCGGTCGCTGGGATGGACCGAATCGAATGAGGCGGCGCCGACGGCGAGCGCATTCAATTCCCAACAATGGTGGACCGGAATACCGCTGCAGCAATCCGACGGAACTCTCATAGGGGTCTTTTGCGTCTGCCAACGTACCACGAGCGCCCCGACGCAGCCATCGCGCTTTGCGGCGGATCTTGCGCTGAGGCTCAAACCCTTGCTCGATTGCATTCACAGGGAATTGGCAGCTGCAGTTCCGGCTAATACCAAGGTACAAGCGCTGACGGATCAATCGGCCGAACTCGAGTGGCTGTTCAAGGTCACCAGCAACCTGAAAGGAGGCGTGGACGACAAGAAAGTCCTACAGGAATTGGTCGCGGAGGCAACTTCACGCTTGAATAGCGCTCTCGGGATATTGTACGTCCCCGACAAACACTTGACGGTCAAATACGAGAACGAAAAGGGAGCCTCGACCTCCGTGCTCGAAGCATGGTCGCAAACGCGGGAGCATCTAATTACCTGGGTTCAACGACAACGTCGCCCTCTGGTGGTGAACAGCGTCGGGCGTGAAGGAAAGGGACTTCGTCGCTGCAAGGTTATGTGTGTACCAGTGGTGCGGGAAGCGGGCCGCGTCATCGGACTGTTGGCATTCTATAACTTGCCAGGGGCTGCGAATTACTCGAATCGGCAAGTATTTCTGGCACGCCACATCGGACTCCAGGCAGCGAGCATCGTGGAAGCGCAATTTGATTTGATGACCGGGCTTTACACGCGCAGCGGTCTCGATCAAGTTTATTCCAGCCTTCTCGATACGGCGGAATTAGTCGATAGCAGCGTCATCTACCTTGACATCGACCACATGCACGTCGCGAACGAAATGCATGGATTTGAACTTGGAAATGAACTGATCGTGCGCATAGCCGATCTGTTGTCGGCACCGGTGTTGCCGGACGACGCCCTGGCCGCACGCATTTCGGGAGATCGATTTGCAATAGTGTTGCCGCGCTCAACTTCTGCAGCCGCGATAAAGATTGCAGAAGCGCTTCAGACAGCTGCTTCGCAGATGGTCATCGGCCCTTTGAAAGAAGCATTCGACGTGTCGATAAGCTGCGGCATATGCGCTTTGATACCGATGCCAGAGGAACTGGCACGGGCCATTGCGGCGGCCGAGACGGCCTGTAAATCCGCCAAAAATCACGGCGGCCGCAGCGTAAAGCTATACGCCTTCGAGGATGGCAGCATGATGCGTCGTCACGCTGACGCACTGGCGGTAGGACAATTACGTTCCGCCCTGAAAGCCGATCGCCTTCTCCTGTACGCACAGCGAATCGCTCCGTTACAGAATCCGAGTCTGCCCGGCGGCTACGAGCTTCTTCTCCGCCTGCGGGATGTGGACGGCACTATCGTCTCGCCGGGCCCGCTGATCGATGCCGCTCGGCGCTATCAGCTTTTGCCTTCAATCGACCGATGGGTGATGCAGCGGGCGCTGCAAATCCTGGCACCGTATCGGGGAATGTTGCGAACTCGAGGGTTGGGAATGTCCATCAATGTATCAGGCCAATCGATTTGTGATGAGACATTCATACAACAGTTTACTCAGGCGCTGAATGACGCCAATCTACCTCGCCACAGTGTCAGTATAGAGCTGACCGAGCAGGCGGCAATAACCAATCTGGCAAACGCGGCGAAAATGGTCACTCGCCTCGGGGCGTTGGGTTGTCTATTCGCGATGGATGACTTTGGCACAGGTGCGAATTCATTGACGTATTTGAAGGCTTTGCAGGTCTATCGCGTGAAGATCGATGGCAGTTTCGTGCGCGACATTCAATCCGATCGAAACTCCAAGGCTACGGTAAAAGGGATAGTCGAGTTGGCAAAAGGGCTGGGAATCGAAACGGTCGCCGAATATGTTGAGAACGCTCAGATCGCCCAGGAGGTGCGTCGCTTAGGGGTAGACTACGCACAAGGCTATGTGTTTGGGAAGCCCGCGCCGCTCACCGAGGTTCTGGAGAGTCTCACCAAAGACGAGTCGAAGCGTCTTCACAAGCTGTTTCTCGAAACGTAAGCCTGTTCGCGTGTCGTAAGCCGGTGCGCTGCAACTGCAACCGCACACGCAAAGTTTCTCTTTTCCGTCTTCGACTCAACTCGTATTCCGCATGTCTTCGCCGCGAGGTGCCGACCGATGTCAGAATGCCGTCGGCGAACTGGTGCTCTCGACCCGGAGTTGACTGTGGCGACCGGCCGCTTTGCGGCAGGCCAATCAGGTCTTCTGCTTCGCCAACGCGTCGCGCACTTCCTTAAGCTCTTTCCAGTTCGGCGCGTACTTCAGCGCCTCGTCATACTTCGCGAGCGCATCTTTGATGTTGCCTTGCTTCACGAGCACATCGCCCCACGCTTTCAGCGGATCAGCCCAGTGCGGTCCGCGCTCATGGGCGGCCGCTAGCTTCTCCATTGCGGCTGGGTATTGTTGGTGCCCGAGCAGCGCCTTACCCCAACTGAAATACACGTGCGGTAGTGAAGGGGTGCGCGCGACGCCGGCTGCATATGTCTGCTCGGCCTGAGCCCAGTCGCCGCGGTGATCGTATACGTCGGCGCGGAATCGGTAGCAATCAGCATTCGTCAGGTTCTTGGTCGCTGCAATAGCCGCGTCCGCGTCGGCTGGCCGTCCAGCCATCTCGTAAACGATCGGCAGCCAGCAGCGCTGGCGAGGGTAGCGCTGTCGGTACGGAATGTCTTTCGGCGACGCGTTTGCAAGCCGACGGTCCCAATCGTCCCAGTACTGTGCTGCATCGGCGTAATGCCCCAAGTCGAAAGCGGCAACTCCGCGCGCTGCCGCAGCTTCAACCAGTGACGTTGCCCCCAAGAATGATCCCGCATCGCCTGCCGCATCCGGGTTGGTCTCCAGAATGAGTTCGGCCGCGGCCGGGTCGTGCTGCAGCACGTAGTATCCGGCGAGGACAGGACCAGCCGGAAACCCAGAGGTTCCGGAGCCACCCGACGCCTCATAGTCGAGCGTTACCTCGCGTATCGTCACTGGCAGATCGAAACGCAAAGCATCGACCGGCTCAAAATTGCCGTCGACCGCTGGCAATCCAAACCATCGACCGCGGCGCGCGACCCGCTCGAACTCCAGGCCTACGTTCTGCGCCTCCTCCTCACGACCGCCCAGCGCGTCGAAAGTGACCAGGTTCCAGTAGGGGTACCAGAATTTCGGATTCAGATCGATCGCGAGACGGTACTTCGCCAGCGCCTCAGGCACCCTATCGAGAGTGTTGAGTGCATTGCCCCAGACATTGAGCAACATGGCCTGCGTTTCAGGCGGCACGGACGCAAAGCGACTCCGAATGAGAGCGATGGTGTCCGCGGGCCGACCCGCGCGATGTAAGTAGTAGGCCATTTGCACCGGATCGGCGTGCCCATAGGCATACTCGGCCGCCCGCGTCACCAGCGCCGGCAATTCCTCGGGCTTTCCTGAAAACGTCTTAGCCGGAAGATTCGTACCGCGTAGTGTCAGCGCCAATCCGTCGGCGGATTCGGTCAGATCACCCCGGATCTGGATGCGGTGACCGAGTGCTTCGTGAAGCACACGGCGCAACTCACCGAAGGAGACGTGGACTTCTGGCACCTCGATCTGGACCTGCTCCGCCAGCGAGTCGATTACCGCGCGCTTTGCGATGTCGGTGCGTGCCGACTCGCGAAGGCGGATCAGCTCATCAAGAAACTGCGTGGCGACCGTGGTCCCCGACGCGCCCGCATTCTCGAGCTTGGGTGCAACCGTAAATGTGTTCACGACGATCGACCGGTCAGTAACGGCACCGTATACAGTCCAGGCGATTCCGATTAGGAGCGCGACGCCCAATGTGGCGAGTCCAACATCGAGTACGAGGCGCATCCTGTCGTGGAAGTGTTGCAGGTGCAGGTGACGATTTTGCGCCTCGATGTGCTCCCGCTCGAGTCCTGCGCGCTCTATCCGGCGCTCAAGCAGCGCGGACTGTTTGTCAGCGACTCCGCACTGCCTTCGGGCCAACTCTCGTTGCTCGTGCAGAAATCCGTTAAGTGCCTCAGTGATCGCCGGATCTGTTGAGTGTGCATTGAGACCCAGGCTGGCGATACCTGCTGGGTCGACGGACGTGGCCGGCCCGCCGATCCCTTGTTCGAGATCAACGGCATCGGTGCCGTCTTCATGTGCCTCGGTTGAGGATTTTCCTTTAGTCATCTCAAGTCGTCATCCCTTCGATGTCGCCGTGCATTTTTGTTCGTCGGTGCACCAGAATACTCTCCTCCATTCCGAGCCAGCAATGGCAAAACCCCGCATTAACTACGGCATCCTGCGAATGCCCGCTTCGACGCCGCCACTTCGGGACCGTCAATGACCGCAGCTGGCCGGGATGCGCCTGATACCCGTGCCGATTGCGGTCTTTCAGCGCGCAGAATCCAGCGTCGTCGGCAAAGGACTCCTCACAACCCCGAAGGAGACGGCCAAGGCGCCAAAATCGCTGTTCCGAAGCAGCCGTTCCGATCGGGGACTTCGGACAGGCTGTTGCTTTCATTGACAACATGATTTGAATGTTGCTATCATAAGCAACATGAAAGCCGAGCTACTGATGCGCGAACGGCTTATATTGAGTCGTCGCGCATTCGTAGAGATTGTGATCTGGAAGCTGCCGCAGCCACTACCGTACAGCCGGCATGCCTTCAACTACCGCTTGGCCTACATCGCGAATCAGCGCTGCGTGTTGCGCTTCGACAATGAAGCCGGCAAAGGCGATCACAAGCATCTGGATGAGGTCGAGGCACCTTACATCTTCACCAGCCTCGACGCTCTACAAACGGATTTTTGGGCTGAAGTGAACAAGCGTAGGAGGCGAAAGTGAGCACTGTCACAATCGGCGTAGCTTCTGTTGGTGACACCCAGCGACGTGCATCGGCCGCATTTCGAGGCAAGAAACAGGGAGCGCGCATTTCGTTCGCATCTGAGGATCTTCTCTGGAGGACCCTTACGCCCAAACGGTGGGCGCTACTTAAGTTGATGGCCGGTCAGGGGTCGATGGCTATTCGCGAGATTGCACGCCGGGCGAAACGCGATGTCCGCGCCGTCCACAGCGATGTTCATGTTCTGCTTCGGGTGGGCGTTTTGGAAAGGCCCGAGGAAGGTGGCGTTGCGTTTCCGTATGACGCCATTCATGTAGATTTCCTGTTAAAGGCTGCGTGAGCGAATGTTCGAGCCCCTGGGCCGGGACAACGCGATGCCCGTGGCTCCGTCGCGGGGTCCGCGAGCGCCGCCGAAGCGACGCCGCCTTCTTTGCCATCGCCCCGTTCGACAACCGGGACTGCCGCGATTTCATCGGTCGCCGGGTCGATGATATAGAGATTGCCGCTTTGCGCGCCCGGCACGACCACTCGACCGAGTTCGCTGAAATAGATCATGTCGTCGAGGTCGAGCGGATGGCCGCCCCCGGGCAAAACTAGGGTTTTATCCGGCATCGCGACAGCGGGTGCCGCAAGACCGGGCGGAATCGCAATAAAAACGCCGAGTACCCCAATTGCAACACTGGTATGAATATGTGGCATGAATCGCCCCTCCCAGGCTAAAGAAGCCGATCACCGATTGTGGGATTGCAATGCAGATCATGGAGACGCCATGTTCGCCTGCTGCTTCTTGATGTCTGCGGTTGAGCCTCGAACCACCAGCACGGGCTCGAGGTGCATGGACGGGACGATGACCGCAGGGTCGCGCATCTTGCGTAGCAACAGCAGGCTGCTTTGCACACCGATTTGATCGTGCGGAATTCGCAACGTCGTCAGCGGTGGATTGAAGCGATCCGCGAACGGCATGTCGTTATAGCCCGTGACCGAGACGTCCTTCGGACACGTGAGTCCCGCCTCGGCGAGAGCGTCGTAACACCCGAGCGCCAACAAGTCGTTGGCGGCTACGATCGCCGTGAAGGAGCGATTCGCAGCCGCCAGCAACTGCCGGGCCGCGGCCGCGCCGGCCTGCACCGTGAACGACGCACAATCGGTGATGAGCTTCTCCCGCACGCTCAGACGGTAGGCCTTGAGCGCGGCGACGAAGCCCTGGCGCCGTCCGGCTGCGGTCGACGTGTTGAGCGGGCCACCAACGTACGCCAGCTTGCGGTGTCCCAGGTGGATAAGGTGATCGACAGCGAGGCGAATACCGTGAGCATCGTTCGTCACGACGCTGGTTACGTTTTCGTCGAGCACTGTGCGGTTCACGAGCACAAAGGGAATGTTCTGCTCCTGGCATCTCCTGACGATGTCATCGTGGAGCCATGCGGTGGCGAGGATGAGCCCGTCCACCCGCCGCGCCCGCAACGACTCGAGAATGACGCTTTCCGTTTCCCTGCTGTTGTCCGAGTCCGCCAGCATCGTCACGTAACCCTCTTTCCCGAGGGTGCGCTCGACTGCCCGTACGATCGGCGGAAATAGGGGATTCGTGAGATCCGGGACGATGACGCCGACAGTAAATGAGCGGCGCGTCTTCAGTCCAAAGGCGAGCGGATTACGCGTGTAATTGAGGCGGTTGGCGATCTTCAGAATGCGCGTCGCCACGTCCTGCGACACCATGGTGCGGGTTTGCGGATTGAGTGCCCGCGATACCGTCGAGATGTGCACTCCCGCCCGTTGTGCGATCTGCTTGATCCCTGACAGCGGTTTGCTCATGCCGGCGCAGATGAGGTGATGATGTGCGACACACGAAGCGACCACGCTGTTCGCCCCGCACCGGAGAAAGAACGGCTTTGATGCACTTGCTTGCTCTAACCCCGCGGCAGAGCCGAGGGTTCTCCTTTCGTAACAGCCTGGGTCGAATCA
>Ga0207927_1000498_pt1 | contig 16718 bp, 20 predicted proteins | sample NGESurdeep072012_2_FD_184456 | JGI IMG/M metagenome (GOLD analysis project Ga0207927, IMG submission 184456) | Arctic peat soil microbial communities from Barrow, Alaska - NGEE Surface sample 210-2 deep-072012 (SPAdes) | ecosystem: Environmental > Terrestrial > Soil > Wetlands > Peat ... | reverse complement strand
CCAATGCGCCCGCCCGCCGCACCGCCTTGCTCAGCCCTGCCAACGGGTCGGCAACGGCAACCAGAATTCGATTGAATTTAAGATTCGACATGAACCGCACTCCGCGCAGGAGATTCGCTGCATCTACCAGATACTATTGTTGCCCGGGATCTCGCGCCTGCAACAGGGCTCTACGTACATTTGGCATTAACCGCGGGCTTTCCACTTGTCCGCCGATACCGAACGGCATCCGCGCCGCAGCATCTCTATTCGTTTGAATTGAGATCTGCCAAATATACACGGTATAGCTCCACAGCCGCGGCGGCGAACTCGCGGGCTTCTTGCTCATATTCATTGGCCCGATAACCGCGCCGTGCGGACTCGACCAAATAGCGCCAGCGCGTCAAACGCCCCGTACCCCACTGGCGCAGCACGTGAAAGTACTCGTGCAACAACAAATCCGGGTTCGCTATGAATTCGGTGCCGCTGATCGCGAGCAGAATGCGGTTCGGGCGCGTGGTTGCCGACATACCTAAGTGAACCCGCGCATAACAAGAATGCTCGATGACCGTTACCCCGCTCACCGGCTCCCCGAACACTTGTTCGAGCGCCGTCGCCACCGGTGCCGGCAGCAGGTAACGCCGGCCGAACAGCCGCCGGCCTCCGACCCGCATCTTATTCACGACGAGATCCTACACCCACGCCAGACCATTTCCACCGGGCCGAGCCGAAGCGCGCTGTATGCCGCCACCCGGCCACTCGAGTACAATTCCTACGCGACAACGACCGAGAGTGCACGGCCCATGAAGACCTTATTTCTCGTTCGGCACGCGAAGTCGAGTTGGGAAGACGCCGCGTTGCCGGATAAAGAACGGCCGCTTAACGAGCGCGGCATACGCGACGCACCCAGGATGGGTAAGCGACTAGCGAAGCGCGATGCAAGAGCCGACTTGATCCTCTCGAGTCCGGCGCGCCGAGCGCTCACAACCGCCCAGATCATCGCCAAAGCTATCGGTTACCGACGCAAGAATATTGTGGTGGATGATCGGCTGTATCCCGGCGCCGCGAACCGCATCTTCCAACTCATCCGCAGGCTCGACAAGGCGCTCGATCGCGTGATGATTGTTGGCCATGACCCCGCCTTGACAGAACTCGCGCATCGCCTGTCGAGCGAAATCACTCACTTGCCTACGGGCGCGGTCGCCGAGTTCACATTCGATGCGAAATCCTGGCCAATGGTCGACAAATCCTCCCTCGCAGCAGTGCGTCTGGAGCGTCCGAAGAAATCATAGCGCCCTTTTTCCCCAGTGCACTCGTCTGGCGGACACGAATCAGAATCGGAAAGCAATCCCCGCGAGCAACTCGCCCTCGAATAAGGCATTGCCATTGATCGCCACCGTGCAGCCGCGGGTGCCGCCGCAAAATATTGCGCGGTTGTTATTCAGTAAAATGGCGTACCCGCGTGCTTCGAATCGAAGTCCGATATTCTTCGCGAGCGGCACCATCCAGCCGATTGACTTCTTTCACGCCGCCGGCGGCATCAATCCCGGAAGGACTTTCAGGACGAACACGAGCTGAGGCGCTGCCGCCGCCGAACGCTCGATTTCCTTGGACAGAACATTCATCACATGACCGAGTTCGCCCCAGATCTGCGTCGACAACGTATTCGTGCGCACTACCAGGTCCGGATAGGTATTCAGCCGGTCGATGAAGGCCTGAATCAATGGCAGGTAGTCGCCGCTCAGCGGGTACATGCTAATTTCGATGGCTGATCGCATTGAGGTAATTTTTCACTCCCTTCACGAATTCTACAATAGCGCGACGGCTAATCGCCATACGCCAGACGATCCATCATTTCGGCGAATCTTCCCCAATGAATGCGCTTCGCGCTCTGCCGCCTCGCCCCTGCCGTCGATTCCGTCACGCATCGGTTGAAACCCTGCTTGAAGTTATCCCGGTTTGCGTCGACCATAGCCATGGCTCGACCGCTCGTCGATCCGCTATCGCAGGACGAAACGCTCGCGCGGGAGAGCAGATGCCAAGGCCACCCCAATCCACCAACACGAAGTTCGGTGTGCATGTGGACGTATTGAAGCTCGGTCTTGTCAGCATGCTGACGGATCTGAGCTCCGAGATGATTTTTTCCGTCTTTGCGGTCTTTTTCACCACGATTGCCGGGGCATCGGTCGCAGTACTCGGTCTGGTTGAGGGCTGCGCCGACTTTTCGGCCTCCGCACTCGACTACCTCGCGGGTTGGTTGTCGGATCGGACAGGAAGACACAAGATACTCGCCGCCATGGGCTACGGCTTTTCCACGATGGCGAAGGGTATTCTGCTATTCACGAGTTCGATCATGGGCCTGGGTGTCTTTCGCATCGTCGAACGGATTGGAAAGAGTTTTCGAGGGCCGCCGCGTGACGCCTGGCTTGCCGCGGTTGCCGACAAAGGCGTGCGGGGTTATTCGTTCGGCGTCCATAAGGCGCTCGACAAGTCCGGAGCGGTGATCGGGCCGCTCGTCGCCTATGGCTTGCTCTCGTGGCTTGGGGATGGCGCCTCGACGTATCGGATATTGTTCTGGATCGCGCTGGCGCCGGCGGTGCTCAGCGTCGTGGTGTTGTGTTTGATCAAGGATCAACCCGCGGCGGCGCATCGGCGTGAAAACATGTGGGACACATGGAAAGCCTTGAATGCCGATTTCAAGCGCTACCTGGTCACCGCCGGAATCTTCTCGCTGGCCTATTTTAGCTTTGGTTTCCTCTTGGTTCGCGCCCACAACGCAGGCTTCGCCACCAAGCAAGTCGTGCTGCTCTACGCCCTGTTCAACATCGCATTCGTAGTGTCGGCACCGCTGATCGGCCGGCTCAGTGACCGCTATGGCCGCGGACGCATCATCATGATCGGCTATCTGACCTATCTTCTGATGTGCCTCGGGTTCGTAGTTGCCGCCGCGAAATGGCAGTTCGTCGTCCTGTTCGTGATCTACGGCGTGTTCTATTCGATCGATGAAGCACAGAGCAAGGCGTTCATCGCAGACATCGAGGCGGAGCGCCGTGCATCCGCGATCGGCGTCTATAATTTTCTTACGGGGATCATCTATGTGCCTGCGTCGTTGGGCGCCGGGGCGCTATGGGTCATCAGTCCGGTCAGCGCCTTCCTGGTCGCTGCCGGCCTTACCGTTGCGGCAATGGCGGCATTTGTGCTCTTGCGTCCGGATGTTCGACACGAGTCCGCTTAGTGAGAACGAGGTGCGTGGAATTGCATTGCACCACCGCGAGTTCCGGGATGACGAGCCCCTTGAAAAGAATTGCGATAGGAATCGCCTTGAACCGGGTGAATCCCTGTTTGTATTCGCTATCGATAATAGAGATCGTCTGCAGGTCGCTGCGGGACAGCAACTGAAACTGGGAGAAAATCAGCCGCTCTTTGTCGGCAACGATTTCCAGCGTGGGCTCCGCCGCGAACGCGTTCAGAGAAACAAGGGCGAAAGCCGCCAAGACCCATTTCATTTTAGCTCCATCGCAATGCAGGTTGTCGTGCCTATCCCGTACCCCCACGTGACACCTTATACTGCAGCCTACCGCTACTGGATAACTCCGACCACCTCGCTATAACTGAAGGCAAAAGACAAAGTGAGCACGACAATAGACGCATCATGTCACTGTGGCGCCGTACACCTGGCAATCGATGCGCCCCCGGAAACTCTGACCGAGTGCAACTGCTCCATATGCCGCCGCTACGGCGCGCTATGGGCCTATTATTCACCAAAGCAGGTACGGATTCTCGCGACCAAGGGCTCAACGGACATCTACATGTGGGGCGACCGCGCGATTGAATTTCATCGTTGCAAGAATTGCGGCTGCATCACGCATTGGGCAGCGGTCGATGAGCATTCCGACCGCATGGGTGTCAATGCACGGCTCATGGACCCGGCAATTTTAAGACCGCTGCGTATCCGCAAGCTCGATGGCGCGGATACCGGCAAATATCTCAGATGAGCCATGCACCTTTGCCTCTACTGCCCTAATAAATGCAGAGCCAGAGTACGCGATGGCTTTCCGTGCATTTGCGTTTTCCAGGATTAGAGCGACGACCTGGTTCGTGACACCAGCAGCGATCACAGATGACCCCCATAGGTCTAGGTTTGCCAAAATGCTCCTTCATCGCCGAACCCTCTTGGCGATTCTGTCGAGCCGTTTCGCGGCATCTGCCCGGTGACAATATCTTCCGCAGTGCCGCTCGGCCAGCGGTCTGATATGTCCGAGCGGTGAATTACGCCTGCTGCGCTAAGCGACCTGCATCTGCTGAAATTGGGAGTCCACCACCGCTTCGGCGGCTACCCAATCCTCGAGTTCGTGGCCGCCCGAAAATCCGCGGCGCTCCGCGAGGAAATACGCCTCAGTCGCCACCAGCTGGCGTCGAACATCCGGGTCGATGCTCGTGGCGCCGGTCGTCATGGATTGTGCCGATTCGAGGACCCTCATCACGGCGCTGTCCGTCAGCGCAGGTGCCGCGGTCGCGGTGCGCCTCGTTGCCTTTTTACCAGGGGATACGTGTTTCGTAACCATCGCTCTACCTCCGTGTCTACGTAGTGTTGGATTCGATCCGGCGGGATGTCCCGCTCACCCGACTTCAGCGCGACTATAAAACTGTCGCGCACATTTCTGCAATTAAAATCGGAACCGCCACCTGTCGCGGTGCGTAATAGCGAAACCGCGCTTTCCTGCTTCGCGCCAGCCGCGGCTTCCGTGTCGCATCGGCCAGCCGGATGACATAGGCCCGATGATCGCATCGCTGCTTTCCGAAGATAATCACTGGGTTAACGCCCAGCGCATCGAGGTCTCGGGCGGCATGGCGCATCGGAATCATCGCGCTCTCTGGGACCACCTGTCTGTACGTTCCAGCACCGACCGGCGCCGAAAACTCCGCTATCGATTAATCCACACGAACCCCAAAACCCATTAACTCTCACCCTTCAGTCCGTTATCCGGCGCGCGCGGCCGCGATGACACCGACGTCGCGCTCATACTGCATCACAAATTCCAGAATGAGCCGACTGGCATCAGGCCCCACGGCGTCGTTGAACTCATAGCGGGCATCACCGCCGCTCCAAGCATGACCCAATCCTTCAACCAGAACCTTTCGTAGCACCAGCCGCCCCTGTTGCGTGTAGTCCTGCTGACGGTAGGTGCGACCCCCACTCTCGATGCGCCGCTCCCCGGACGCCAGCAGCGCCCCGGCGCTTGGATCGATGAATTCTGCGCGTGTCTTCAATTGCTCGATGATTTGATCCGCGTTCACTGGATTGACGCTTGTGTCTCGGTCACCGTGGATCACGAGCGTCCGCACCGTGACCGCGGCTTCACCCGCCTTATGCACGAGTCGTCGGGCCTCCTCGATAACCGCAGCCGACGGACCGGACCGCATCGCCTCGAGCGCTTGCATGGGCGAATGTGCGGCTCCGTACATCAACCCGGAGTGGATGGCACAGGCAGCAAACAGGCGGCTGTGGCGGACAGCCAAGATGCAGGCCATCGCACCGCCGGCCGACATTCCGACCACAGAGACACGTCGTGGATCAATCGGCCGGCGCACCGTGACCTGCTCGATCAGGCGCGCAATCAGGGCTGCCTCGCCCTGAGCCCCAAGTGAGGTCGGTTCGAACCAATTCCAACAAAGCTGCGGGTTTGAACGCCTGCTTTGTTCAGGATACAGCACCGCACACCGGCTTTCTTCGGCCAGCGCGTTCATGCGCGTACCCTCTGCGAAAATCAGCGGATTTTGCTTGCAACCATGCAGCATGACGAGAAGCGGCAAGCTGTCGCGGGGCGAGGGGCCGCTCGGTAGATAAAGCCGATAGCCAAGCTCGAGATGCCGACGTAGCAGTCCAAAATGAACCGTGGCCTGCGCATCCACAAATCTTCCGTGAAGAAATCGACTGTGACCAGTCTTGCGCCAACGAAGAAACGCTGCCACGATGCGATTGGTAAGCGTGAGGGAGCGTGCAGAAAGGGCGTCGAAGAGCATGGTGATCCTTGAAAGGACGAATTCGTCGGGCCCGCAGTATAGTTCACCTGTATGACCGCGTTATTTTCCGACGATCGATGTCTCACCGTTCTTCGTCCTGGTCGCGACATTCGCCAGCACGAACCGATCCGGAAATTGATATCTGAAGCATCTCCTCCTGACTACAGGCACCCAGCAAACCCAAGGTTAGGAACTACCCGAGCCGCCACCCACGTTTCCAGCGCGGAGCACCCATACTTTACTGGCAGGAAACGCAGCTACCGCTCATTGCCTCGGCCCTCCGACCTGGCACGTTATCTAGTCCGCATGTTGAGTATCAACGCACGTCGAGAGTTCATCGACCATGACGATGATACCTTCCAGAACAGCGCCACCCACCCTCATGTGGCAACTCTCGATATCCTGCCGGCTAAATGACCTACCTACAGTTCTTCCCTTGACGGCGACTTCGATTCTCGAACCGGTGGGTACCTGATCCGCAGCCTCCATGTCGGCGGGCTTAACGCTTCCGTAAAACCCATGGGCCGCCAGTCGATCCTTTATTTCATGCTTGATCTTGCTCAGTCCCGTATCGAATTTCTCTCTCTTTGCCTTTTCTTCCATGCGGCACCTCGACACTTAACGATTACACGACATATGGTACGCGCTCGTGAGGGTTCGCGGTCACGCTAGTATATTTTAGGTTGATTGCCTTGCATGCAGGATTTCTCGCACCAGCATCCCGCCTTCCCGCCTAGGGACCTCTGATGAGTAGTTGATATCGGCGCTGCGTGATACGCTCGCGCATTCGTAGTAAAGCGCGAGCATCAAGAGTGAGAGTCTTCCTACTGATGACATTGGCGTACCTATCCGCCTGCAGCTGGTTCAGTTCGCGGAAACCGCAACCGTTGCCGGACCCCCCTGAGATCATCGTGACCGGAGCCCCTGTGGGTTCGATCGTGTTTATAGACGGCGTGCAAATCGGACAGGCAACGGCCAACAACGATCGATCGCGGGCTCTGGACGTCGCCGCCGGCCCCCACAAGGTGGAAATACGCATGGGTGACCGGGTCGTTTATCGAGAGGATACCTATGTCGGTCTCGGTGAACGCAGCATCGTCATCGTCAAATCGGGTTCAAGTCCGTGACACAACGTAGATAGCGAGCGACCAACGAGGTGCTTTCGAAGCCAGTGAGATGCATAGCCGCATGTCCACAGCACCGCCCCCTTCACGCCCAATGAAGGGCGGAAACTCAACACATGAGGGGCAATAAGCGGATTGGCCTGATTGCCCTTCGCCTGCAGTTTCTGCCGAAAGTACAGAACATGCGTTCGACTCGTCGTGCTGCCGCGCCTTCAATCATTGCATCGATATTGTTGAGTTCATTGATTGTTATCTTGGCCGCCATGAATTTCAGCGGGTATCGGACCTTCATGGGCTTGTTCTACGCGGTGGCCTTCGCGCTTCTCGCGTTGGGGACCTGGCGGTTGGCACGCTTCGCCGCATAATGCCTTATGGACGCGTTCTTCTACTTCACTGGTCACGGTGTTCATTACCGCATTCTTCGTGATGCGCGCCCTGAATAGCACTCCACAGGTCGTGAGCCAGCCCGCGAACCGCGTGCCACTTGTACGGCAACGAACTGCGCTCCGGTATCGACCGGCTCACCATGTTCGAGCACGCTGTAGCAAACGCCTCGACTGTATCGTGATTGACCGGCTGATCGCGCAGCACCGCCGCCACGCCCTCATCGACGAAGGCCGCCGGGGCGATGGACCCGAACGCGATCTTCGCCTCCGCGATGCTCCGCCGCGCCGCGTCCAACTTCACGATCATGGCGGCGCTTAGTTTGGCAACCGCCACGGACGAGCGCACTCCGATTTTGACAAAGGCGCTGCGCTGACCCTCCGCCAGCGGCACGAACGAGAAATCGACGATGGCTTCGTCGGGCCCCAGAGTCGTCTTCCCAGCCTCCGCCAAGAGGTCTCGCAGGGGTCGCCGCTCCACGTTGCCGGCACGGTTCAGGACCCCCACCTCGGCATCCAGAACGAGGAGCGCCGGGATCGAGTCCGCACAGGGAGAGGCGTTGGCCACGTTCCCCCCGAGGGTGGCGATGTTGCGAATCTGCACCGAGCCGACGTGGGCAGCCGCACGCGAAAGAACGCCCGCATGGGCCGCGAGCATCACATCCCGCTGCAGCTCGGCAAACGTCGTTAGGGCGCCAATGCGAATGAGACCGCCCTCCTGGCGAATGAAGGAGAGCTCGCGCAGGCCCGAGAGGTCGATCAGCAGGTCCGGCCGGCCCAGTGCGAGCAGTCGCAGCATCAAATCCGTCCCCCCCGCGACCAGTCGGCTGTCGGGCGTTGCGCACCTCAACGCCGCCGCGAGATTCGCGAGGTTCCGGGGCGCAATGAACTCAGGCTCGTTCATGTCGGGCGGCCTTCATCGGCAGCCGCCGCCACCGCCTTGATGATGGCGGCGTAGCCGGTGCAGCGGCACAGATTTCCGGCGAGCGCCCGCCGGATCTCCTCCTGCGAGGGCTTCGGGTTGCGCGCCAGCAAGGCGGTCGCGGACATGAGGATGCCCGGCGTGCAGAAGCCGCATTGAACGGCGCCGTTTTCGATGAACTTCTTCTGCAGCGCGTTCAACTGACCCGCGCTCGATAGGCCTTCCACGGTCAGCACCGATTTGCCCTGGACCTGCGCGGCGAACACGAGGCACGCGTTGACCGCCGCCCCGTCGATCACGACGGTGCAGGCGCCGCACTCGCCCTCCGCGCATCCCTCCTTGGTGCCGGTCATTCCCAAGGCGTTGCGCAGCACGTCGATGAGGCGCGCGTCGGGCACGACGTCGAGGCTGACCGCCGTTCCGTTCACGACGGTGTTCAGCAGCATGAGGCGTCCCGTCCGCGGGTCGCGGCGGCCTCGCCGAGCGCTGCCACGATCCGCTCGGGCGTCAAGGGAAGCGTGGTGATCGCCGTGCCGAGCACACGGTTGACGGCATTCACGATCGCCCCCGCCGTCGGGACCGTCGCGATCTCGCCGACGCTCTTCGCGCCATACGGTCCGTCATCACCCTCGTGTTCGACGAGTAGCACCGTCACCGGAGGCATGTCCGCAGCATTAACCAGGTGGTAGTTCTTGAACCCTCCGGTCCCGGCCCGGCCGTCGGCATCCAAGGCGACCTCCTCGAGGAGTGCGCTGCCGATGCCGGCCTGAATGGCGCCGTGGCACTGACCTTCGACCATTGCTTTGTTGATCGCCCGCCCGATGTCGACCGCGGTCAGCATCTCGTTCACCCGGACAAGGCCCGTGAGCACGTCCACCTCGACTTCGGCGAACTGCACGCAGTAGGACCCAGGATTAGAGGTTCCCTGGTAGGTGTGCGTCACGATCAGGTCGCGCGCATGGCGCATGCGAGCGCCCTGCACGATCTCGGGATACGAGAGGCCCGTGCCCGCGGCCTCGACGCGTTGCACGCGGCCGTTCACGGCCTCGAGGGCCTCAGGGGAGATCTCCAGGAGTTCGGCGGCCGCCTCGATCAGCCGCCCGCGCAGCATCTGCGACAACGCGAGCGCGCCCGCTCCGCAGACATAGGTCATGCGGCTGCCGAAGCAGCCGAAGTCATAGGGCGAGGTTTCACTGTCGGCCTCGCGGGCGGAAATCATCTCCGGCGCCACGTCGAGCTCTTCCGCGATGATGGTCTTCAGCATGACGAGGCTCCCCGCGCCGACCTCGTGAATGCTCGCGTTGAGATCGAGGCTCCCGTCCTCGTTCATCTTGAGCGTCATCGTGCTGATCTCAGGGAAATCGTTGCTCAACATGCCGTTCTTGTGGGCACCGGACGCGAGCCCGACGGCCTTGCGGATCCGGCCGAGCCCCGGTGGCATGGCCGCTCGCTCGCGCCAGCCGAAGGCTTCAGCCCCTCGCTCCAGACACTGCCGCACCCTCGCCTCTCCCACCGAGCGGCGGGTGAGAGGATCGATATCGCCCGGGTGCACGAGGTTTCTGAGCCGCAAGTCGAGCGGGTCCAGCCCCAGCTGCCGCGCGATCTGGTCCATGTGGACCTCCATGCAGGTCGCGATGTCCGGTGCGCCCCACCCGCGCATGCCGCCCGCGACCGGGGCGTTGGTGTACGCGACGCGGCCCCGATGCCGGTAGCGACCCACTCGGTAGAGGCGCGTCAGCTTCTGGGCCATGGCCTCCGCGTAGTCCGGGGAGCTGCCGGCGTAAGCACCGGCCGCCAGTAGGGTTTCAATGTCGAGCTCGATGAGCTCGCCATCGGCACGCACTGCACTGCGTACGACCGAGCATTGTTCCGGGCGAACCATGGTCGAGCGGATGCATTCCTCGCGATCGAGGGTCAGGGAAACCGGTCTCCCGGTCTGCAGGGCGAGAAACGCGGTCACGGGCTCGAGGATGAATTCCTGCTTGCCGCCGAAGGAGCCTCCCATCGGTACCTTGATGACCCGGACCCGGTTGTAGGGAAGTCCCAGGAGGTCGGCGACCACGATGCGAGCTCCGTACACACTCTGGCACGGACTCCAGATCGTGAGCTTGTGGGCGGAGTCGAAATTCGCGAGGCAGGTGTGCGGCTCGATCGCCGCGTGATGCAGCATCTGCGTATGCACGGTGGTTGAGGTTCTCACCGCGCCGGCCGGCAACTCCGCCGGCTCGCCGGCCGCATACTCAAACTCGTGCACCAGGTTGCCGCCGGGGTGCACGCGCGCTGCGGTGGGCTCGAGCGCCGCCTCGGCGCTCAGCACCGGCGCCAGCTCCGTGTAGTTGACTTCGATCAGCCGCGCCGCCTCGCGGGCCGCCTCCAGGCTCGAGGCAACGACCGCGGCGATGCGGTCTCCGAAGAAGCGCGCGGTCGATGCAAACAGCGTCTCATCGTCGATGCAGCCGGCCTGTCCCGGCATGATCCGGTAGCGGCAGTACGCGGTGGATGGCGCGTTGTGGTGGGAGTAGATCCCTACGACGCCGGGCACCGCGAGTGCCGCCTTCTTGTCGATCGAGCCAACCTTCGCATGCGCGTGCGGGCTCAACACCAATTGCGCATACAGCATCCCCGGCAGCCGCAAGTCCGTGCCATAGACCAAGGTACCGCTGACCTTGCTCGCCGCATCGGGCGCCGGGTAGCTCCGTCCGACGTACTTGAATGGGGTCGCCATGAAAGCCGCGTTCCCGAACTGATGATCCGACTGGCAGGCTATCATTCACATCCGAGTGTGCCCAGTCGCGGTTTCCTCGCATACTACCATTCCCTAAACGTGGTAACGTCATTGCGATGGGCGACGATCGCGCGGACGCACCGGGTGCTAAGTACGTGCTCTTTCTCTTGGGCTGCGTCTACGCGATCAACATTGCAGACCGGTACGTGATGTCGGTGCTGATCGAGCCGATCAAGGCCGATTTGCACCTCACCGACAGTGCGGTGGCGTTTCTGACCGGCTTCGCGCTCGCAGTCTTTTATATCACGGCCGGAATTCCGATTGCGACACTCGCCGATCGCACCAATCGGACCCGGTTGATTGCCGTCGCCCTCGGTGCTTGGTCGCTGCTGACGGCTCTTTGCGGCCTCACGCGCACGTTCTGGCAACTCGTGGCGGCGCGCGTGCTGGTCGGTGTGGGCGAGGCCGGTGGCACGCCCCCGTCGTGCTCCCTGATCTCCGATTACTTCGGCTGGCGACGTCGCGCGCTCGCGTTGTCCATCTACTCGGTCGGTGCCTCGGTCGGCTCGATGGTGGGCGCCAGCGCGGGCTACGTCAGCGATCAGTGGGGCTGGCGCAGCGTGTTCTTCGTGCTCGCTATTCCAGGGATAATTCTGGCGGTGCTCATCTCGCTGACCGTGCGCGAACCGCCCCGGGGGCGACTGGACGCCATGGCGGCGCCGGCGCAGGCGGCGAGTTTCTGGGACGTGCTGCGCTACTGCGGACACACACCCTCCATGCTGCACGCTCTCGCCGGGTCCTTCCTGTACTGCGTGTGGGCTTGGGGCCTGATGTGGTGGACACCGTCCTATCTCGTACGCTCCCTGCATATGACGCTGACCGGCGCCGGGCAGTCCCTCGCGCTGATGAACGGCATCGGTGGTACCATCGTCCTGTTCGCGACGAGCGCGATCATGAAGGCGCTCTCGGGCGGCGACGTCCGATCGGTGCCGCGATTCATCGCCGCCGCCTGCATCATCGGCACGCCGGCGTCGATCGTCGCTTTCACGGCGCACAGCCAGTTCGTGGCGCTCGCCGCGTTGTGGGTTTTCGTTCCCGTCACCTACGCGGTTTTCGGTCCGCCCTATTCGATGATGCAGAACCTGGTTCCGGCTCCCATGCGAGCGCAGGCGATGGCATTGCTGCTCATGGTCAGCAACATCGGCAACCTGATCGTGGCGCCGCAGCTCGTCGGCGCCCTCAGCGACGCGCTCGGTGCGCGCTTTGGCTCCGAATCGCTCAGGATGGCTTTGCTGCCATTGACACTGGTCGGTCTCTGGGCCGCTGCGCACTGGTGGATGAGCGGGCGGCAGCTCGCCGAGGGGATGGCGCGCGCGGGGAACCTACCCGCCGACGTACGCCTTTGATACCCCTCCAATCCCCACCGCAAAACCACTTCCCTGCGGCTGACCTACATCCACGCTGTGAACCGGCATCCAATGGTGACCAGAATTTCAGGCCGCCGCCCCTATTAGATCGATACGTTGTGGCGCCGATCGGCGTCCAATCGCGGCGCCTGGTTACACTGATTGGAGAAGGCCGTTAATATCACCTTGCCATTTATCCCTTGCGATACGGCTATCGCTCGACGAATGCCCGCTCGATGACATAGTCCCCGGGTTCGCCGATATGCGCCGAGATCTTAAAGCCGCGCGAATTCAGCAGCCGGCACGTATCCGCGAGCATGGCAGGACTTCCGCACACCATGAGGCGATCATTCTCTGGATTGAGCGCCGGCAGGCGGAGGTCCCGGAATAGTTTCCTTTCCGCAATCAGCGTCGTGAGACGCCCCCGGTTAGCATGCGGCTCTCGTGTAATTGTCGGGTAATAATGGAGTTTTCCGCGGGCTAGAGATCCTAAGATTTCATGTTGCTTCAATTCATCGATGAAATGTTCGACCACCACCGTCTCTCTCGCCCATCGCACTCCGTGAACGAGAATTACCTGCTCGAAGCGCTCATAGACCTCAGGGTCCTTGAGAATGCTCATGAACGGGGCAACGCCCGTTCCGGTGCTGAGGAAATACAAGTGCTGGCCGGGCTTAAGATCGTGGAGCAAGAGTGTCCCGGTGGGCTTTTGGCTCACCAGAATCGGGTCGCCCTCACTGATATGCTGAAGCCTCGAGGTTAATGGGCCGTCCGGAACCTTGATGCTGAGGAAATGCAGATGATCTTCGTGATTCGCACTAGCGATGCTGTACGCTCGAAGCAAGGACCGGTTAGCGACCTCGACGCCGACCATCACGAACTGGCCGTTCTCGAATCGCATCCCCGCGTGTCGAGTCGTGGAGACGGTAAATTGTGTGTCGGTCCAATGACGGACCTTGAGGACGCGCTCGGTAATGATGGAAGCCAAGAAGGAATCGCCCGTGTGATCTTAAGTACCAGTGGAATCTTACCGAAGCGCGAAGCCTCCGAGAGTCATATAGGGCATATCCTTATAATTTGCCGTTATAACTCAACTAGCTATTCGCCTGCCTGGATGCACTCACATCGCTGGGTCAATGGTGTTACGCCAGGCTAGAATTTAAGGACCTTGACGTACCGTACGTGGGGCAACGCGCGTAGTTTTTGCTGAATAACCTCAGGCACGACCTGATCAACCCCCACAATCGCAATAGCGTCCTGATCCGCGGCGTGGCGGCCCAGGTGGAAGGTCGCAATATTGATATTGGCCTCCCCCAGCATGGTGCCCAACGCGCCGATGAAACCCGGCTTGTCCAGATTGTTGATGAGCAGCATCACCGGGTGGAAATCGGCTTCCAAGGCCATGCCCTTGACTTCGACGATCTTCGCGGTTCCCACGTTGACCACACCGGCGAGCGTGCGCCAACGTCCGCCGGTGAGAACCTTGATCCGGATCAGCGATCCATAAATCGGAGAGGTATCGCGCCTGGACTCCTTCAACGGGATCCCTCTTTGTTTGAGGACCACGGGCGCGGATACCATGTTCACGTCCGGCATTAACGGTCGCATCAGTGCCGCCAAGGCAGTCGCTGTCAGCGGCTGAGTGTTCAGTTGCGCCACTTCCCCTTCATATTCGATCTCGACCGCTTCGAGGCCGTCATCCGCAATCTGTCCGGCAAAGGCACCGAGCTTGTCGATGAGGCCGATGAAGGGTTTTAGACGAGAGGCCTCTGCGGCGCTGATCGAGGCCATGTTGAGCGCATTGGTGACGGCCCCGGCCTGTAAATAGTCCGACATCTGCTCGGCCACCTGCAGAGCGACGTTCTCCTGCGCCTCGTTGGTGCTGGCGCCGAGGTGGGGAGTGGCGACGAAATTCGGCGCACCGAACAGCACGCTCTCTTTGGCGGGCTCGGTGACAAACACATCGAAACCCGCTGCCGCGACCTGCCCGCTTTCGAGAGCCGCCCGCAACGCCGCTTCGTCGACGAGACCGCCGCGGGCCGCATTCACGATAATGACGCCTCTTTTGGTAGCGGCGATTGCCTGCGCCGATAAGATATTTTGGGTCTTGCCGGTCAATGGTGTGTGCAGCGAAACGGCGTCAGCGCGTGACAGCAATTCGTCCAGCTCGACTTTCTCGACCCCGAGCTTGATCGCGCGCTCCGGCGAGAGGAACGGATCGTAGGCGATCACTTTCATCTTGAGCGCGAGCGCCCGTTCGGCGACCAAGGCACCGATATTGCCGCAGCCGATGAGTCCCAGAGTCTTCGCATACAGCTCTACGCCCATGAAGCGGTTCTTTTCCCATTTCCCCGCCTGAGTGGAGGCGTCCGCCGCAGCGATCTGGCGGGCTGCGGCAAACAGGAGCGCAATGGCGTGCTCGGCAGTCGTGATCGAATTGCCGAACGGCGTGTTCATGACCACGATGCCGCGTGCAGTGGCTGCGGGAATATCGATGTTGTCGACGCCAATGCCGGCGCGACCGATCACCTTGAGCCTCTTGGCGGCCGCAATGACGTCCTTGTCCGCCTTCGTCGCGGAACGCACCGCCAAACCGTCGTAGCCCGCGATGATATCGACGAGCTCGGGCTTCTTGAGCCCAACCCGTACGTCCACCTCCACCCCGCGACTGCGAAAGAGCTCGAGAGCCTTGGGACTCAATTCGTCGGCAATCAGCACTGTCGGCATGGGGCATCCTTGTCCATCGTTTTAAAGCTTCGTGAGACAGTCGGCAAACGCCCAATCGAGCCACGGCGTCAGATACTCTAGATCCCCTTGCTCGATCGTCGCGCCGCACCAAATGCGCAGGCCCGGAGGCGCGGACCGATAGGATGCCGCATCGAACGCCACCTGTTCTCTCTCGAGGACAGCCGCCAGATTCTTGGCAAATTCTGCCTGGCCCGCCTGTGCGAGCGAAGTCACACGTTCATCGACCACCTTGAGGCACACGCTCGTGTTGCTGCGAATCGCCGCATCGGACACGAGGAACTCAACCCAGGGCGTCCGCGCCACCCATTCCGCGAGCACGTTGGCGTTGGCATTTGCACGAGCTTGCAATGCCGCGAGGCCGCCGATGCGATCCCCCCATTTCAGCGCGTCAATATAATCCTCGGTGGCGAGCAACGAGGGGGTATTGATGGTCGCGCCCTCGAACAAGTCCTGAACGAGTTTGCCTTTCTGGGTCAGTCGAAAAATCTTCGGCAACGGCCGAGGGGGCGTATAGCTCTCCAATCGGGCTACCGCACGGGGGGAGAGAATCAACATACCGTGAGCCGCTTCTCCGCCCAGCACCTTTTGCCAGGAGAAAGTCACCACGTCGCACTTGGACCACTCGATGGGTTGTGCGAATACGGCGCTGGTCGCGTCATTGAAGGTAATGCCTTCGCGATCCGCCGATATCCAGTCGAAATTCGGAATCTTCACGCCCGAAGTAGTGCCGTTTTGTGTGAAGACGATGTCGGCCGTTGCGCGCCCAAGGGCGAGATCCGGCAACTTTCCATACGGACGGCCGACATAAATGCGGCAATCCACGAGCTTCAACTGCTCGACCGCATCGGTCACCCATTCTTCGCCGAAGCTTTCCCAGGCGAATACATCCACCGGGCGCGCGCCCAGCATCGACCACAGCGCCATCTCCACGGCACCGGTGTCGGATGCGGGCACGATCGCAATCTTGTGGTCGGCAGGGACAGACAACAACGCGCGCGTGCGGTCGATCGCCTCTTTGAGCTTGGCTTTTCCAGGTCTTGAACGATGCGAGCGCCCGAGCAAGGCACCCTCAAGGGCTTGCAGATTCCAGCCTGGACGCTTTTTGGTCGGGCCCGAAGAGAATCGAGCATCAGCCGGACGAACGCCCGGCGGCAATATGCATGTCATCAAGTTGCACTCCCATCCTTACAGATGAGCGTCCGCCGTTGGGAGCGGATGGCCCGGCACGAAGGATAGAGATACTTTCCAATCTGTCAATCAATTTGTGACGCAGATTTTTCGAATCCGGTGGTGAGCGTTGAACGACCTCTACCAAGTTGGCTTCCGCAAGAAAATCTACGCAATGACCGAAGAGCCGCAGGCGGATCGTGACGTGCGGAGCGAGGAGGTCGCTCACAAGCGCGGTTT
>Ga0207927_1000496_pt1 | contig 16783 bp, 14 predicted proteins | sample NGESurdeep072012_2_FD_184456 | JGI IMG/M metagenome (GOLD analysis project Ga0207927, IMG submission 184456) | Arctic peat soil microbial communities from Barrow, Alaska - NGEE Surface sample 210-2 deep-072012 (SPAdes) | ecosystem: Environmental > Terrestrial > Soil > Wetlands > Peat ... | reverse complement strand
TGGGATTGGCTTGAGGCTGTCCACTCTCGTGGCCTCAGCGAATCAACTCGACAGCATTTCGAGCGATGCGAGATTTAGAGCGGAAGCCCTAAGCCTCAGCCACCTCACTTGGGATACAACTATGACAGTCAGATTTCATATATTTTGGATCACCCTCCTTTCCAGTGTAGGGAGACAATACCACCCTCGGCATTTGCCGTCAAACCAACTTTTGCCGGCGGAGCCGATCCGAACAAAGTTGATCAACGAAGTGACGCGCATCGTCTCATTCAGCAATCCTCGGCGTTACGGAACGTTCAAAAGATGTCCCGACAACGTCATGCGCGACAGTCCCGCGCCCGTCGGGGAGTCTCGGTCGGTCCGCAACATTACCGTGGTCCCCGCATCGGCGTAGAGCTTCACCATTCGACCGCATTGAAAGCAATCCTGGCTTCCAAACGGCCCGACGACGGTCGACTCAAGGTAGTGCCAGGTGCCTGTGCTCTGGCCCTGCAATGAAACGATGACCGAGAACAGTGCCTTCTGGCCGCTGGGCAGAAATGCTTGTCCTGACACATACTCAATGACCAGCCGCTTGCCGTTGGGCACAGTAACGAAGCCGTTCTGCCCCTCCGTTCCTGCCGGCAAGGATACCTGCACGTTCGCCTGAAAAGGTTGTTTGTCAGGATTATTGACCTCGCACACCGGCGTGCATGCCGCTTTCGGCGCCGGTTTCGGTTTGCGCGGTGTCTTCTTGATCGGTTTCGGCATGATAGTTACCTCCGCCGCGGAGTGTACTCCAATTTGCTGCACCTGACCGGACTTTCGCGGGCCCTATAGCGAGGAGGCTCGTTGAGACCATTTCATCACCCACTCTACGACCTATTTGCCCGCCAGCTTTTGCTGAAGGCCGTCCACCCAACCTTCCTGGAACTCCGGCGCAACCGTCTTTGCCAGCGTCAGCGCTTTCTCGAAGCATTTGCGGGCTTCGTCTTTCTGCCCCATCGCGGCGAGCACATCTCCCAGCACGACGTTCGCTCTCACGGAACTCGGAGCCATCGCCACCGCCGTTTGTGCTTCCGCAAGGGCTTCGTTAAGGCGCTTCGAGGCCAGAAACTCGTTGGCGTTTTGGATATGCCCGATAGCTGCCGCCATGGGAATTGCAAAGTGCCCGTCGAAGACGTAGACCCCGTTCTGAATCACCGCCGTCGGCTTCAAGTGCTGGAACTGCGCGTACGGATTCAGTGCGGCCGGACCGTACTCGTACCCTGAGAGATTGCTGCCGCTGATCAGCACCGGACCGTCGATTTCGATCGGCATATCGAACCGCTCACCGAACCACTGGGCATCAGGGGTAGGCAAGGGCTTGCAGGGAATTCCGTAGTACTGGTACGGGACAACACCTTCGGCGAAGTACGAGAACCAGCAGTCCTTCACGCCACGTTCGCGAAGATAACGGCTGGTCGCTTTCAACTGCTGGCCCCAGTCGGCATTGGAATCGCTCAGCAGCTTGTAGGTCTGCGACGAGCCTCCCCACAACTCGTTGGCATACGGAATATATTCGGGATACGCCTTCACCGACGTGATCACTTGCATGGCCAACAGTACGATGACCACGCAGAGCCAGTTCCGGCTGGCACGCGCCAACGCTATTGCCGCCCCGGCTTCCAGCACGGTGAGGAAGGCGTACATCGGCAGCACGTGGCGCATGCCGATGTTCATATGCGCGCTCATGGCCACCGCTAGATAGAGCGCGGGCGGAAGCGTAAGGAACCACACTTCACGTCCGGGCAGTCTGCGGCGCACGATGGCCCACACCGATATTCCCAGCAGCACCAGGAACGGAACCGTGGACTTGATCAGGATGGCGACGGGAAAGTAGAACCATACGCCGTGCGGATAGGGCTTACCCAGCAGGTAGCTGGCGTAGAAGTCGGAGATCATGCGCACATCGGCCAGCCCGTAAATATAAGACTCCGGCAGCAGCCGATAATGCGCGATCGTGGCCAGTAGCTTCGCTTCACCCGGACGCGACAGCCCCCGTATATATTCCGCCGCCGGCGGATTGAGTTGCAGCCCTGCCGGGCGCGCCGCGTATCGAAAGCCGTAGAAGCCCCACAACAGTCCTACGCTAATCACCGCAATCACCACCAGCGAGGTGGCCATGCGCGGGAAGCTGAATTGCGGCCCGTCCTCACGCTTGCGAGTCCGCAGCCATTCCACCAGTGCCAGCAGCGCAATGCTGAGAGCCGCCAGGACTCCGGTGTGTTTGACGGCAAATGCCAGCCCCGTCGCAAGTCCGACTACCACCAGCCGCCACGGCGATGGCTTCTTGACGTAGCGATAAAACGCATACACCGCAGCGAACAGGAAGCACGACAACCCGGCATCGGTGGTGACCAGCGCCCCATGCGCCAGCAGGTTGGGATCAAATACCAGCAGCGTCAATGCGAAGAAGGCATCCGCCAGCCCGAACATCTCTTGCGCGGCGCAAAATACCAGGACCGCTAGCAGCACGGTCAACAGCGAAGCCGCCATGCGCGCCCGGAAGAGCAGGGTGTCGGCATCGTTGCCGAACACAAACTCCTTCCCGTTGAGGAAGGCTTCGTGCTTGAACTCGCGCCCCTGCAGCGGTGGGACTTTCAAATCCATGGAAAGCAGCGGCAAGGCGGCCAGCATCTTCACCATGGGCGGATGCTCGGGGTTCAGCCCAAAATCGCCCGTCTTCCATGACATGTATCCGGCATAAAGATGATCGTCCTCATCCCAGGTGATCGATTCCTGCCGGATCGACAACGCCAGTTGTAAAACCAATATCGCGAGAAGACCCACCACTCCAGCGACAACGAACGCGCGGCTGTTACCCGACTCTCTCTGCAAAATCCCTCCGGGAAATGAATCACCACTATAGTGGACGAGCACTGCTACCTGGCACCGTGACTCGGGTCACATTGCGGCGGGAATCACATCTGCCTCGGACTGCCGGTGTCGATCGCTGATGGATTTTTCTTGTGTCCCTCCGGAGAACCCTTAAAATGAGCAGCCATGAGCGCTGCTGCTGTCAATCTCCCAGTTTCCGATCCCGTGATGGCTCGGCTTGACGATCAGATCAAGTGGTACGGCGAAAAGAGTTCTCACTGCCAGCAATATTACAAACGGATCAAACTGACCGAAATCGTTGCTGCAGCGCTGATTCCATTCATTGTCGGCGCGCATGTTGCGTATGCCGCGTGGATCGCGGGCGCTCTGGGCGTGCTGATAACCATCCTGGAAGGCGTGCTGCAGTTGTACCAGTACCAGCAGGTCTGGGTCGCGTACCGTGCCACTGCCGAAGCCATGAAGCACGAGAAGTTCATCTACCTCGCCAGAGGTGGGCCTTACGCCTCGGCAACCGATCCCCATGCGCTGCTGGCGGAACGGGTCGAAGCGCTGGGCTCGCAGGAAAACTCCAAGTGGACATCGCTGGTACAACAGGAGCAGAAGGTCAAGGCCGGAGCGTAACCGTAACCCGTGGGTGCCCCAGGTTCGCGCCGGTTTTTGGCGCTAACCTGGGAACGGCTTCCGCCGATTGGCCTCCAATGTCGTCTGATCATTTGTGGCTTTCACTGCCTCTAGACAGTTTGGGTGACCATCCTTGTCGCCTGCTTTTCGCGACAGGGCGGGAACAGCCCCGCGAGGAATCCGATTTCGCACTACAATGTCCCCAATGATCCGCGAATTCCTGCGCTCGATGAAGACCCCCGAAGAGCGGCTGGCATGGATGGTGGCCATGGCGGCGGACGCGCTGCAACTCGCCGTGTTCCCTCTGTTCGTCGAGGGGGCGATGTCTCCTGTCGACGCCGTGCTCGATGGGGTTGTGGGAGTGGTGCTGGTTCGCCTGCTGGGATGGCACTGGGCCTTCCTCCCGACCCTGATGATCGAGGCCCTTCCCGGCGCGGATCTGTTCCCCACCTGGACCGCCGCCGTGTTCTTCGTGACCCGGCAATCGCACCGTCCTGGCGACCCTGTGATTTTGCCGCCGGAAACTCGCACCGGGCGCACGTAGGCTTCACGATCGCCTTAGAGTTCTTGCAGGTACTTATCCCAGCCCTTGAACGCGTCATCCGCCTTCTTATGGTGCGACACTGATACGTCTTGCGTGACACTGAAAATCTTGGTCTGCAGGTCCTGGAGTATCTGCCAGCGAGTTTGCCGTTGCTTGGCGCTGTCGGCTACGATCTGCGCGTAGATCTTCCGCGCCTCCAGCTGATCGGCGGTTAGGGTGTGCTGATCGAGAATGATTGTCTCCGCTTCCCCCGGCGTTTCGACCTTGGGTGGCAGGTAAAAGGTCTCGACCGCAGGACTGCTGGCGATGATAGCGGCGATGTCCTTCTCTTTCTCCCGCTTCTCCTGTTCGGCCTTTTGACGGGCCGCATCGTCCGCCGCTTTTTGTACCTGAATGGCCAGATCGATGATGGCTAATAATTCGAGCACGATTTTTGCGAGTTCGTCGTCAGCATAGCGTCCGCCGCTTCGCCACACAGGCCTGGCCGCGACGGGACGGATTTGTATTTCCTTGATCCAGGAAACCGCCTGCCAGGCGCAGGGCTTGGCGAGGATTGGGTACAGGCGCAGGTCTTCTTTTTCACGACGCTGCAGGATCGCTGGTATCTCTTTACGGCGGACGAAATCGGAAACCAGGAAATCGGCGGAGATCAGCAGGATGGCTATGCTGGCGGTTGACAGCGCCTGCTCGATGGCAGGTTCCCATTTTTCGCCCGGCGGGATTTGGGCGTCGGTCCAGACATCGAACTGGGCAGAGTCGTTCAGTGCACCCAGGTGTTTGAGCAGGCGCTCTTTCTGCTTGGTGTCGGCGTGGCTATAGCTAACGAAGATTTTGGGATGCGCCATTCGCCCGAATTCTAACACCGCCTGGCGAGGACTTCGGACGAGTCAATGTCGGTCGTTGCCCACATTTGCCGACAGCAGGCAAATTTCTGCCACCAGCGAAAGGGTCCTTCGACTGCGGCGGCAAGGCCGCCTGCGCTCGGGATGACAGAAGGGGTAGGGAGCGCGGAACTGCCGCTTCAGTATCCCGCCAACGTGAGCATCGCCTGGTAGAGATCGTTGGCTTGGGGAAGGATCTCGTCCTCCACCTGCGGCTGGTAGGCGACGAAGGTGTCTTTGGCGGCGACGCGTTTGACCGGAGCATCGAGGCTGTCGAACAACTCGTCGGCGATGCGGGCGGCGATTTCGGCGCCGTAACCCCAGCTCAGGGTGTCTTCGTGGGCAACCAGCACGCGGTGCGTCTTGGTCACTGAGTTGGCGATGGCCTCCCAGTCATACGGGTTCAGGGTGCGCAGGTCGATGAGCTCGACGCTGACGTTGTGCTCGCGCTCCATGCGCTGGGCCGCCTGCAGGGCGCGCGGCACCACCGCGCCATAGGTCACGACGGTGAGGTCATGTCCCAGGCGCACCGTCTTTGCTTTGCCGAAGGGGACCATGTAATCGGCCCCGGGATAGAGTGCGCGTCCATAGGTCTCGCGGTAGAGGCGCTTGTGTTCGAGGAACAGCACGGGATCGTCGCAGCGGATGGCGGTGCGCAGCAATCCGTTGGCGTCGAGCGCGTTGGAGGGGAACACCACGCGCATGCCCGGCGTGTGGGTGAAGATGCTTTCGCCGCACTGCGAGTGATAGATGGCGCCGCCGGTGAGATAGCCACCGATGGCGACGCGGATCACGACCGGGCAGGAGAATCCGTTGTTGGAGCGCCAGCGAATGGTGGGCAACTCGTTGCGTAGCTGGTGCATCGCGGGCCAGATGTAGTCGAAGAACTGGATTTCGACTACGGGCTTCATGCCGCGCGTGGCCATGCCGGTAGCGCGGCCAATGATGTTGGCCTCGGCCAGCGGCGAGTTGAACACGCGGTCAGAGCCGAACGCGGTCTGCAAGCCTCCGGTGAGCTTGAAGACGCCGCCCTTGCCTTTGACCTGCTTGTCGCGCAGATACTCATCGCGGCTGCAATCGGCCACGTCCTCGCCGAAGATCACGATGCGCTGGTCGCGCTTCATCTCGTCCTTAAGGCAGGAGTTGATGAGGTCGGCCATGGTCTTTTCGCCGCCGGTTGGCTTGGTCGGCAGCGGAGGACGCATCGGTTCGGTCTCAAAGGCGTGCGATGTGGGATCGAGGTCCGGCGAATACAGGTACTGCATATACGTGCCGGGCTTGGCGAACGGAGCGGCTACAGCTTTGTCGGCTGCGTCCTGCACCTCGTCGGTGAGGTCGAGTTCCATCTCGTGCAGCGCGGCTTCGTCCAGAATGCCCTCCGCTATCAGGAAGGCGCGAAAGCGCGTGATGGGATCGCGCTCGGCTTCCAACTTGCGCTCCGCCTCGGGACGGTAGAGCTTCTCGTCGTCGGAGAGTGAATGTGAGTAGGGACGGATGACGTGTCCGTGGACGAACGCCGGGCCCATGCCGGAGCGGACGTAATCGATGGCCGTCTTCATCGCGGCGTAGCTCGCGAACAAGTCCGTGCCATCGACCTCGGCAAAATGGAAGTTGGGAAAACCCTGCACCAGCTTGCTGATGTTGCCGCCGGGAGTGTTGACTTCGACCGGCACGGAGATGGCGTACTCGTTGTCTTCGACCACAAACAGCATCGGCAGCTTTAGGTTCGAGGCGGAGCTCATCGCCTCCCAGAATTCGCCTTCGCTCGTGGCGCCGTCGCCGGAGGAGACGTAAACCACTTCGTCGCCGTGGAACGCGACGTCCTTGAATTCGCTGTAGTCGCCGGTTCGCTTCTCGACGGCGCCGGGATGGCGATTGAAATAGCGTCCCGCTTCGGCGCAGCCTACGGCCTGCAGATACTGCGATCCGGTCGGAGAAGAACCGGTCACGATATTGAGCTTCTTGTTGCCCCAGTGCGAAGGCATCTGGCGTCCGCCTGATGCGGGATCGTCGGCCGCTCCAACTGCCTGCAAGAGCTGTTCGTAGGGAGTGTTGCCCAGCGCGAGGCAGAGCGCGCGGTCGCGGTAATAAGGATAGAACCAGTCGTAGCCGGGGCGCAGCAGTATTCCCGCGGCCACCAGCAGCGCCTCATGTCCCGCGCCGGAGATCTGGAAGAAGATCTTCTGCTGGCGCTTCAGCATGATTTCCCGGTCGTCGATCTTGCGCGACTGGTACATCAGCCGGTAGATCTCGATCAGGTGCTGGGGGGTTAGCCCTTCATATTTTTCTGAGGGCGCAGGCTGCGCAACGGCAATCTTCGGCTCGACCTTGGTGGTTGCCATCCATGACCTCTGGCTTGAATTGAGGGCCCCGCAAACGGCTTGGAACTTGATCTATTGTAAATCCCCGGGAACGATTCGCCCGAATCCGAGGCGATGCCGTGCCCTGCTGTTCCCCGCTCATGCAGCCTGTCTGCCGTTGGCGGTCAGGTGGCTATACTGGAAGAGGAATGATACGCACTTTTCGGCCTATTCCGCTCAAAAAAATTAAGCTCGCCCTCTTTGATCTCGACGGGACCCTGATCGATTCAGAACTCGACTTGGCCAATTCGGTGAACGCCATGTTGCGCCACTTTGGACGTAAAGAGTTGCCCTTAGAAGTCATCGACACGTATATCGGCGACGGCGCTCCCATGCTGATACGGCGCGCGCTTGGCGACCCTGCGCATGCGCAGGTTCTCCAAGAGGCGCTGAATTACTTTTTGCTCTATTATCGCGAGCACAAACTCGACAACACCCGTCCGTATGACGGCGTTTTGCAGGCGCTTCAGCAGGTCGGCACCTTCGATGGCGTGGCTCGGCAGATGGCGGTGCTGACCAACAAGCCGGTGCGAGCCTCGCGCGATATTTTGGCAGGGCTGGGACTATCCAAGTTCTTCTTCCAGACCTATGGCGGGAACAGTTTCGAGACCAAAAAACCCGATCCGCTGGGAGCACAGACACTGATGCGCGAGGCTGGCGCCGAAGCGGAGGAGACGGTGATGGTGGGCGACTCCGAGGTGGACGTCCTGACCGCGCGCAACGCGAACCTGTGGAGCATCGGCGTGACCTACGGCTTCGCGCCGCACACGCTGGAACGCACGCATCCCGACATCCTGGTCGATACGCCAGAGGAACTGGCGCAGGCGCTGACAATCAGCCAGATCTATTGAGATTCGCAGATTATAATGACACGCTGACGGTCGAAAAAGCCCGCCCCCTTCAAACTTGTCATTACGAGCGCCCGGGTTTTGGGCGCGAGGAATCTGCTCTTCGCGGCATCAGGCAGAGAGCGGTTCCCTCGCTCCGCTCGTGGTGACAAACCTTAAGACTGTCACTATATTGTGCAACTCTCAATAGGATGCCGGTTGAGTAAACCTCGTCTATGACACAGTCAATGCTGTTTGTTCGCACCCGCGCCATGCCAACGAGAAAAGTACGCAGGAATCCCTTCTCTTCCATTTTGGGAATTGGTTAACAATTTCGCTCAATTCTTACGCCGTGGTTCGCTGCCGGAGCTAGATTTGCTGTGTCCTAGCAAGACCAATCTTTCCACATCTAACTAGGGTAGTTGGGAGCAAAGACCGACGTTCCGGCTTCAATGATTCTTCATTGCTTCTGTGCATCCCTACAAATGCGCTGAGGAGGCGCAACCTATGAAGCATCGAACATTAGTATTCCTACTGGGGGCTTGCGTGGTCCTTGGAGCGCTTCCCGCTCTGGCAAGCCAGTGCCCCTTCGGACTCCCGTATAACTCAGACTGCATGGTGGTGTTTGACCCGACCGGGCTCATCGTTTCGTTTGCAGGCGCGACTGAACAGGACGAAATCAACAACGGCCCGAACTTCGTTTATACCGTCCCCGGAGTCGCACCCGATCCCGCTCAGTTCGGATTTGCCACAACCCGCTGCGAGCTCGGATTCGTCTGCGGCCCTGGCCAGAACGCGGCCAACTACAGCGACATTTACGGCGTTGCCACAGTGAACGGTAACTTAGCCCTCGCGTTCAGTTCGGGTGACGAAACCGGATGCCCGATTTGTAGCCAAGGGTTCTACTACCTGCCGGAATCGTGGCCTGGGATCTACGCCGCGACGTTCTACCTCGATCCGGCGCTTCAAGCGCAGGGCTTCACCGCTTATTTCTGGTCCGACACTACGCCCGAGCCGGCGAGCATGATACTGCTGGCGTCGGGAATCGGACTGGCAGCCACGAAACTTCGTCGTAGATTCATCAAATAGTTTCTACCTCTTCTGGTTGCACGAGGCGCCTCACCGCGGGGCGCCGTTTTCGTGTGACGTAATCCGTTTGCAAGCGGTTGAAACAACCAGTGCGCTCTGAGGGAACCCGCCTTAGGAAATCGGCGCACTACGATACTTCGCTGCTATGCTGATGCCATGTCGCAGCCAGGCAGCTTGCGTTCGCCGTTCCAGGAAGGCTTTGCCGTGCTCCGCGAGGAACCGCTGCTGCTGGCCGCCGAGATGACCTGGCGTTGGTGCTTCGGCTTCGCCGCATGGATACTGGCGCTCGCCGCAGCAGCACTTTTTCTCGACAGCCTCACGCTCTCGCCAGGCGATCGGTTTCTGCTGGGCACGCTTAAGCCGTCTCTGGCATCGACGGCGCTCTCGCACATTTTGCATGGCACGTTGCTGCGTGTTGTGTGGATGAAGTTCATCGTCCTCGCCGGATTGACCGTGCTGTGGTGTTTCGCAGCAGCCGCGGGACGTGCTGCTTCCCTGCGCAATCTGGTCGCATTGTTTGGAGGCGATGATCGCGCGGAAGAGGCGGGCTGGCAGTTTCGTCCCATGTTCACGATTCACCTGCTGCGGGCAATGTGGTCGTGGACCGCCCTCGGATGCTTCGTCGGATCGATCTTCCTGGGTTCCGCGATGCTGCACCAGCAGCGTCCGGCGCGAGCGGCGTTCTTCTATGTTTTCGGCGTCGCGCTGTCTTTGGGTTTTGGCGTGGTGCTGAACTGGTTTTTCGGATTGGCTCCTTTGTTCTGCATCCGCGAACAGGCGAGCGCGCGCGACGCGATGTCGCTGACGTTGGATTTTTGCTCGCGCCAGGGTGGACGGTTGCTTGGGCTGTCCCTCGGGTTTCTGGCGGCGCGCGTGGTGTGGGCTTCCGCGATGTTCTTGTTGGTGTTGTCGCCGACGAACCTGGGTAGGCACGTGGCTGTGGGATGGATATTGCTGCTGATGTTCCTGCTTTCTTCGATCTATTTTGCCGGAGCGGACGCGCTGTATTTGGCGAGACTGGGAGCGTACACAGCGCTGGCGGAGATTGATGCCCAGCCTACCCCGGAACCGCGCCTGCAGCCGGAAACGGCACCTGAACCGGCTCCGCCGGTCGATCCACTTTACGACGTCCCAGGCACGCAGCCCGTGTAGCCTTTACAGCGTGTCAGGCTCCACAGCTTGAGCTAATTACTAATTGCTAGTTGCTTCTTAGTGCGCCAGCGCGAGTTTCTCTTCTTCCTTCTTCACCTTGGCGATGGCGATCAGCTCCGCCGCCTTTTGCGCGATGTGTTCGGCGCTGACCTCGAACTCCTTGATCAGTTCCCATGGCGCGCCGGAATCGCCGAAGCGGTCCTTCACGCCGATGGCGCCCGTAATGACTGGCGTCCCGAACATCTCCGGACTCTCGGTGATGACGCTGCTCACGCGCCATGCCAGTGCGCCGATCTGGTGCTCTTCGGCGGTGACCACGACGCCGGTTTCTTTGGCTGCACGTACGATGGCAGCCTCATCAATCGGCTTCATGGTGTGGATGTTGAGCACGCGCGTTTCGTAGCCGAACTCCTGCTTGAGGATGTAGGCCGCGCGCATCGCCTCGGGGACCATGGGTCCGCAAGCGATGATGCTCAAGTCTTCGTGTTCGTTGCGATACTCGGGCGCGAGCACGGTGTCGAAGGCGTCGATCATCTGCTCGTCCGGACGGCGCAGGCGGATAACATTCGCCGTCCCAAACACAAACGGTGTGTCTTCCTTGGTAACGATTGGCGTCGCCTCGCGTGCGAAGCGGATGTACTTCGGTCCCACGTGCTGCAGCAGCAAGTAGTCCGTCGCCTTGCGGGTTTCGATGGAGTCGCAGGGAACCGACACGACCATATTCGGCAGTCCGCACATGGCGAAGAGGTCTTCGAGCGCCTGGTGGGTTGCACCATCAGGGCCGACGGAAACTCCGCCGTGCGCGCCGGCGATCATGACATTGAAGTTGCCGTAGCAGATCGACACGCGGATCTGGTCAAGGTTGCGGGCTGCCGCAAACGTGCCGTAGGTGCCAAACACCGGCAGCTTGCCTTCGCGCGCCAGACCCACAGCCGCCGCGGTTGCCGACTGCTCGGCGATGCCCATGCTGATCCAGCGGTCCTTGCGTTCCGGCTTGCCGGTGTAGAAATCGCTGATGGTAATCGATCCGGAAATGTCGAGCCCCAGGCAGACGATTCGCTCGTCGTCGCCGTTATTTTGCAGCGACTTACCGAAGCCCTTGCGCGTGGGCTCCATCTTTACTCGAGGAGTGTTCGGTGCGTTCCACCAGTAGTCGCGGGAGAAGTGCGGCATCTTCTCTTCCAGCCTGGCCTCGACTTCGTTCTGGTAATCCGCCGCGTTTCTCAGCAGCGCATCATAGGCGATGGTCTGTTTCAGGCCAAGTTCGTCGAGCGCCTTCACCAATTCATCGTAGGTCGGAGCGCGCCCGTGCCATCCGGCAATGTTCTCCATGAAGCTGACGCCCTTGCCCTTGACCGTGTTGGCCAGCAGCAACGTCGGCTTTCCGGCGACAGGAATGTTCTTCGCTTTCTGCAAGCCATCAACGACTTCGCGGATGTTGTGCCCGTCAACCTCGATGACCTCCCAGCCAAAGCTGCGATAGCGGTCCACCAGCGGCTCGACGTTCATCACGTCCTTCACCCAGCCGTCGATCTGCAGGCGGTTGCGGTCGATGATGCCCACCAGGTTGTCGAGCTTGAAGTGCGAGCCTTCCATCACGGCTTCCCAGATGTTGCCTTCCTGCTGCTCGCCGTCGCCCATGATGCAGAAAACGGTGTGCTTCTTGCCGGCCATCTTGCCCGCCAGTGCCATGCCGACGGCGATGCTCAGGCCCTGTCCCAGCGATCCGCTCGACACCTCAACGCCCGGCAGCTTCAGCCGGTGCGGATGCCCCTGGAACGGCGAATACAGTTTGCGCAGCGTGACCACGTCCTCCAGGGGGTAGTAGCCCGCGAATCCCAGCCCGAGATACAGGGCGGGAGCCTTGTGTCCGGCGGACCAGATGATGCGATCGCGGTCTTCCCACTCCGGCATGTTGGGATCGTGGTTGGCGACCTTCAGGTAGAGGGCGGCAACGATCTCCATCATGGAGAGGGTTCCGCCGGAGTGTCCCGAACCCGCGGCGCAAAGCGCTACCAGGTCGTAGCCGCGCATCAGGCGGGCGGCCTGCTCGAGTTCTTCGATGGAAAAATCGCGGACAACGGCTTTGGAAAAACCATTCATCAGAGGCATGTCGTTTCCTTTTTGCGGGCATGACATTGCAACCACGCTGGATTGGCTGGTGCGCAATCCGGCACCGCCCGACGAGGGTGAACACATGCATTGGAATTACCCGCTACTCCTGGGGCCTGATACACAAGGCTAGGACGAGGGGGTGGGGACTCGCAGTGCCCTCTATCACGAGCAGGTGTGACGCTTGGCACAAAACGACGGCCAACAGGCACCGATCATGATCGCTACTACTGGCCGCTCAGGCTCACGCTCGACTCCAACTCCAGAGCCCGCAACGACACCGTGATGTCCCGGATGGAGTAGTACATGGAGATCACCAGCGATACCAGGCACAGCGCGAAGAAGGGCAGGGCGATGTAGTCCTTTTGCGGTTGAAGCACCTGCTCGGCAAACAGCGACAGGATCGTCAGCGACACAAAGAAGATACTCGACGAGGCGTAGATCATTGAACTGCGCAGGATGCGCGCCCGCTCACTGGTGAAGCGAAGCTGGTCAGCCAAGTGTCGCCGGCGCGCGCTCTCCGGATCGCTCTCTCCCAACTCGCGCGCCAGCAGGCGTGCGCGGTCGATGGCCCGGCCGTAGCGGTTGGTAATGCTCAGCAGCAACAGGCCAACCCCAGAAATCACGATCACCGGCGCGATCGAGGCAGTCAGGATCTGGACCACATAAACGGTGTGCATGACAGAATCGCTCCACTTCAATGATGCACCATTAGCGAGTTCACTGGAATCTGCGGGTGCCCCAGGTTCGCGCCGCTTCTTGGCGCTAACCTGGGTACCACCTCACAGCCCACCCGCGGCCCCGCAGATTACAATGACTCGCATCATACGAGGGACTGATTATGGAAACTGCAGACGTGGTGATTGTTGGCGGAGGAATCGTAGGAGCGAGCATCGCTTGGCATCTCACGGAACAGGGATGCCGCAACGTGCTCATGGTGGAGCGCGAGACGCACCAGGGTAAGGGATCGACCGGCAAGAGCATGGGCGGAGTGCGCGCCCAGTTCGCCACCGCGGCGAACATTCAGATGTCGATGTACTCCATCCAGTTCTACTCCGAGTTCGACGAGCGCCTCGGCCAACCCGGCGGATACCGTCCGCAGGGATACCTTTTCGTTGCCACGCTGCCCGCGCACCTCGAATACCTGCGTACCAACCAGATCCTGCAGAGGTCGCTCGGCCTGAAGCAGGCGCAGATGGTAAACCGCGACGACATCAGGGCCCGCGTGCCGCAGCTTTTTACCGGAGATGTTCTAGGCGGCAGCTTCTGCCCCACCGATGGATTCGTCGATCCCTACAGCGTGATGGTTGGGTTCACTACTTGCGCAACTGAGCGCGGAGTAAAGGTCTGGAAGTCCACTGAGGTCACCGCCATTCATCGCGACGGCTCGGGCATCACGGGTGTGGATACAACGCGCGGCCCGGTGAGCACGCGGGTGGTGGTGAATGCCGCCGGAGCGTGGGCAGCACAGTTGGCGGCGCTCGCCGGAATCGACCTTCCGGTGCAACCGCTACGTCGCATGCTGGTTCCGACCGAGCCGTTCGATGGCGTCTCGCACGAGATTCCGATGGTCATCGACATGACCAACGGATTTCACTTCCGGCCGGAGAGCCTGGGATTTCTGCTGGCGTGGAACGATCCGGAAGAAACCGTTGGTTACAAGTGCGACTTCGAGCCGACGTTCATTGAGAAGATCCTGGTGCGGGCCGCCGACCGCGTTCCCTGTTTCGAAAATGTTGCAGTCAATCCGAAGAAGGCGTGGGCAGGACTGTATGAGATGTCGCCCGACCATCACTGCATCCTCGGGCCGGTGGAAGACGTGCCGGGCTTCTTCTGCGCCAACGGATTCAGCGGACACGGCGTGATGCATGCACCGTCAACCGGCAAGATTTTGGCTGACTTGATTCTGCGGGGCAAGACGGATGTGGTGAGCAACATTGAGGCGCTGAGTCCGGCGCGCTTCGCCAAGGGCGAGTTGCTGCACGAGACGGCTGTGCTGTGAGCAACCGCGCAGCGGTGAAATTTGTGTTAGCCGTGGGCGTAAGCCCGCGGTCAGGAACACAGACACGATCGAGCCGCGGTAGCGGCGGCACTAGCTACGACCCAGCCCGCCACATGTCACAATAGGCCGTGCTCGCCGATTCTTCATGCACCCTGCGCCACGCGACATCTGCCGACGTCGGCTCAATCACCACCCTGGTCAACCGCGCTTTCGCAGTGGAAAGTTTCTTCAAAACCGGCGACCGCACCGACGAATCGCAAATCCGTGAGCTGTTGCAGCACGGCCCATTTCTTTTGCTGACCGGCCACGACAACCTCATCGCCGCTGTCCACCTAGAGCTACGTGGTGAGCGCGTCTACATCGGCATGCTGGCGGTCGATCCCGCTAAACAGAAGTCGGGAATCGGCGCACGCATGATGCGCGAAGCCGAGGACTTTGGCCGGTCCGCGGGATGCAAGTTCGCCGATATCCGCGTAGTAAGCGTGCGTCCCGAACTGCCGTTGATCTACGGAAAGCTCGGCTACGTCGAGTCAGGGACGGAGTCGGCGGCTGTCATCCAGACCGCGACCATGCCGGTACACTTCATCACCATGTCGAAACCGCTCTAGGGCAAACCTGCAGGAATAGGATTCGCCGTCGCCGTTGTCTTTAAGCCCAAGCGTTATCCGTGCAAGTCCGTGGCTGCTTTATTTGCTTTTGTTCTCCCTCTTCCCTCAAGAATGTGGGTGCCCCATCCTTTTCCCTCTTTTGGAAAAGGGTGGGACCTACACTCTCCCCTTTCGCCGGAATATCATCTCCCCATGGAACGCCGCACTCTGAAACACACCGACCTCACCGTCTCACGCTTCTGCTTCGGAACCATGACGCTCGGCAAGCCGCTCGATCAGGCGGGCACCAACCAGGTCATCGACCGTTGCCTCGAGGCGGGCATCAATTTCTTCGACACCGCCAACATGTACAACGCGGGTGTGGCAGAAAGCCTGCTTGGCACCGCGCTCAAAGGACGACGCGAACAGGCTGTACTCGCCAGCAAAGTGTTCTTCAAGATGGGCGAGGAACCCGACCAACACGGGCTTTCGCGCAAGGCCATCTTGCGCGCCATCGACGAGAGCCTCGTGCGATTGCAGACCGACTACCTCGACCTCTACTATTTGCATGCGCCCGACCACGCGGTTCCCGTCGAAGAGTCGCTGGAGGCGATGGAGACGCTGGTAAAGCAGGGCAAGGTGCGCTATCCGGCGTGTTCGAACTACGCCGGATGGGAAGTCGTGCAGATGCTCTGGATCGCCAAGCAGCGCGGCTGGCACGCGCCTTACGTTTCGCAGCCCATGTACAACCTGCTGGCGCGCGGCATCGAGCAGGAATATCTCGCCATGTGCAAGGAGTTCGGAGTCTCGACTGTGGTGTACAACCCGCTCGCCGGAGGCCTGCTTACCGGCAAACACCAGCAGGACTTCGTTCTCCCCGGCACGCGCTTCGACAACAACGCGCTCTACCAGGGGCGATACTGGCACACGCAGTACTTCAATGCCGTCGAGCGGTTGCGCCAGATCGCGCAATCCGCAGGCCGCTCGCTCGTCAGCTTGTCACTGAATTGGTTGCTGCATCACACAGCGGCCGATGTCGTGATTCTGGGAGCGTCGAGCCTACAGCAGTTGAACGAAAACCTCGCCGCCGGAGAAGAAGGCGCGCTGCCTGAAGACGTGGTCAAGGCATGCGACCAGGTTTGGCAGGATTTGCGTGGACCTTTGCCGGTCTACAACCGCTGCCCCGGGGAGGCTCCTCAGTGGTGAGACTTGCTCTCCTTCTTCCCTATGTGATTTAGTGATGTATAACACTCAATCTGTAAAAAATATTTTCACGGCCGTTTAGAATCAGTCACTTGGGAGGAAATTGTCTCTAAAAGATTGGTTCTTAAGGTACTTATACGTATCCATGTCTGCCCGTAGGACTTAGCGGACAATTTTGCCGCCTGAAGGCTTCGACCTCGTCCCGTTTTGGGAGATTTCAAAGAGCAGTTCCTGTGGCGCGCTTGGCGCCCGGTGACCAGAGACACCTGGCCCTGGCCCACCGAACGGTTGTAAAGGGAGGCGAGTGAGGGCGCCAGAAAAATCCGCATTGCGAGAAAACTAAGGTAACCTTCCCGGACCGAAACGGGAAAGCTGGGAAGTGATTTCAGCATGGAGGACAGGGAGAGCACGGAGAGTTCTGAAATCTTCACCCCGGAAGATGTGAACCCACAATTGCCAACCGCAGGCAATTGTGGGCCACGCATTATAAAAGGGCGCCCCTTTCGAAGTAGGCTATGGCTGCTGTGTGAAGCAGTAAGCCAAGCC
>Ga0207927_1000490_pt1 | contig 16879 bp, 11 predicted proteins | sample NGESurdeep072012_2_FD_184456 | JGI IMG/M metagenome (GOLD analysis project Ga0207927, IMG submission 184456) | Arctic peat soil microbial communities from Barrow, Alaska - NGEE Surface sample 210-2 deep-072012 (SPAdes) | ecosystem: Environmental > Terrestrial > Soil > Wetlands > Peat ... | reverse complement strand
ATCACCAGCTATCGGCGAGATCAGAGCCAGACGCTGGTCGGCGATTTCAATGCCGAGACATTTCATCCAACAGACCATTTTTTTCTGCGCATCGGAGATGGCTCGCTGGGAGGCAAGGCGCGTGGCCTGGCCTTCGCGCGTCACCTGCTGCATCCCAAGCACATGCCGCGCCGCTTCTCCGAAGTTCGAATTGCAGTTCCGCGCACGGTGGTGCTCGCCACAGACGTGTTCGATCGCTTCATCAGCGAAAACGACCTGCACGACTTTGCCATGCGCTCGCCTAGTGACGAGGAGGTCGTAGAACGCTTTCTCGCATCACCGTTGCCGGAAGCCATACAGTCCGACTTGCGCGTATTTCTGGAGAACGTGACCTTTCCGCTGGCTGTGCGCTCTTCCAGCCTGCTGGAAGATTCACAGTACCAGCCGTTTTCGGGCGTGTACGACACCTTCATGCTGGGCAATCACGACCGCGACCTCGAGGCGCGCCTCAAGCAACTCATGGAGGCAATCAAGCGGGTGTACGCCTCCACCTTCAGCCAGCATTCCAAGGCTTATGTGCGAGCGACGCCGTATCGCCTGGAAGAAGAGAAGATGGCGGTGCTCATCCAGCAGGTGGTAGGCACGGCGCACGGCCAGCGATACTATCCCCACTTCTCGGGCGTAGTGCGCTCGCGCAATTTTTATCCGGTAGCGCCGCTGACAGTAAAGGACGGGTTTGCGGCCATCGCGCTCGGCATGGGACGCGCCGTTGTAGGAGGCGGAAAGTGCCTGACGTTCAGTCCCCGATATCCCCGGCACCTTCTGCAGTTCTCGTCAGTCGAAGATATCCTCGCCAACTCGCAAACGGAATTCTGGGCGCTGGAGCTGGTGCCGCGCGTTCATCACGAAGATCCGGCCGACGATCTGCGCGAAGTTTCATTTCCTCTCAAGACGGCGGAGACAGACGGAACGCTGCACATGCTGGCGTCCACGTACTCGGTGGAGAACCATGCGGTGTATGACGGGCTGAGCCGTCCGGGAGCGCGCATCGTCAGTTTCGCGCCAATCTTGAAGCACGGATTGTTTCCATTGCCGCAAATCCTTGAGCAACTCATGACCATCGGCGAAGATGCCATGGGACGTCCGGTGGAAATTGAGTTCGCAGTCAAGCTGGCGCCACGTGCAGGGGAGGATGCGGAGTTTGGCTTCCTGCAGATGCGTCCGTTGGTGATGTCGCGCGAGGGTGAAGAATTGCGCATGGATGAAGTGGAGCCCAGCCGGCTCATCTGTCAGAGTGCAATGGTTCTGGGACACGGCCGATTACAGGACCTGCACGACATCATCGTGGTGGATTATCACCGCTTCGAGCGCGCCCACAGCCATGACGTGGCCCAGAGCGTTGCCCACTTCAATTCCCAGTTGAGCGCGAAGGGCAGGCCTTATGCCCTGATCGGCGTCGGGCGCTGGGGATCGAACGAATCGTGGTTGGGTATTCCAGTCACCTGGGACCAGATTTCTGGCGCTCGCGTGATCGTCGAAGCCGGCTTCCGCGATTTTCGCGTCACCCCGTCGCAGGGTAGCCACTTCTTTCAAAACCTGACCGCGTTCCAGATTGGATACTTCACGGTGAATCCTGATGCGGGCGAGGGCTTTGTCGATTGGGAGTGGCTGACCGCGCAACCCGGCATCGAAGCCAACGGGTGTGTGCGCCTGCTCCATTTCGACAAGCCTGTTTCCGTGGTCATGGACGGAAAGACCAGCCGGGGGATGATCTTCAAGCCAGCCGTCGAAGACTCAACGTTGGCCAACGGATAGACCCGATCGTTAACGAACGCCGGTATGATCTGCGCGATGATTGTTGAATACACGCCGTGCATTTTCGAAGCCGGTTGGGTTTACGTGGACCGCACCCTGAAAAGGGTGATTGATGTCGGCGACCGCCGCCAGTGCCAGGGAAAGCATCAGTGCCAGTGTCACGACCTGCAGCATATGCAGGGCAGGGTATTCAGACCCAAACAGGCAGGAAGACATGATGGTGATGACGGCGCCCACGATCAATACCGTCCATAAAATGCCAGGGAGCCTGGATTCACTTTGCAATTGGCGAATGCGCCGGTGTTGGGTGATATTGCTGAGTTCCGTCATGGTCTGATCCAGGCTCACCTGCTCCGAAGCAGACAGAGAGTGGGCCTGTGCGGCAGTCTCCCAGAGTTGCTCAACGATGCGAGAACCAGTGAGACTGAGGACTCCACGGTCCATGGCGGGCCATTCATCCGTGATCATCGCCTCGGCGTAATCGGCAGCGGACTTGCGTATCTGGTCGCGCTGGTCGCCAGGAAGTCCCGATGCCGCCCAATAAAGGTTGATGAGGCAACTGGCTTCGGCCACGGCATTCTGGTCGGCGGCGCGGAAATCGGCCCAGGCCGCAAACATCATGAAACCAATAATCACTGCATACGTGGTGCCCAGGACGCTGATTTGCCAGCCCGTAATTTCGTTGTGAATGCGTCGCCGCTCGGGAGGCCACACGCTCCGCATCAACCACCAGAATGCAAGGGAGCCAGCGATCGCAGTCAGTATGATAATTACGTCCTGCAGAAAAGTCAGCACTCTTCGGTCCTCCCTGGCGCTGGCAATATGCCAACGAAGAACTCTTCCCGTCGGGCCATGTCACGGTCGCGAAATCCGAACGTGACGAAATGACTTTACCGTAGAAAGTCGCGGCGTTCCAGAGTGCCGCGCGATCGATCTCACGTCTCCCTACGCTCTCGTGCGCATTGCGGACCAGCGTGTTTCTGCTTTCCCAAATCTGGCGTATCTGGTATTTCTGTTGTGGTCAATTTCACGGCCAGGCTGGCTGGAACCTGACTCATCGACTCTGATCAACCAACTCAATTCGAGAATCCGGGAGATATCCATGACGAAGAACGTCGTACGATTTGCAGCCCTCGCTCTGGTTCTGGCCGTGTTCGAGGCGGTTGCGCCGGCAGCACAGGCGCAGGGCGCGGCACAAGCGCAGAAGTTGGCCGCGCTCGCTAAGCAACTCAACCTGACACCGGCACAGAAGACCCAACTAATGCCGGTCCTGGAAGCCGATGCGCCCAAGTTGGAGGCAATCAAGAGCAACCCTTCGCTGGGACCACTACAAAAGATGGAGCAGCTCAAGGCCATCCACGCGCAGAGCGATCCGCAAATCAAAGCGATTCTCAACCCGCAGCAGTACCAGCAGTTCCAGCAGATTCGCCAACAGGAAATTCAGCAGGCCATGGAAGAGAAGATGGGCCAGTAAAGCGCTTTATCGCATATGGCGGCGGGCTTGGGCGACCGAGCCCGTTAATTCGTCATGGTGGCGAACCGACCACGTAGCTACTCGATCCATGAATGCAGATTCTCCAGCATCATGAGGCCGACTACTCCCCGGGGATGACGGTCGTCCACTTGCGTACCCGCCACGCTTTCACCAGGCCATTCTTCACGTAAGGATCGGCCTTGGCAAAGGCCTTAGCCACATCGACGCAATCTCCTCGAAACACCAGGACCGCGCCATCGGCAGGCTCGGCGAGGGCACCTGCCAACACCAATTCGCCCCGCTGCTGCGCTTGTCTTGCAAGTTCCAGATGGATCTGCCGAAACTGGGCGCGCCGCTCTACATAGTCGTCGACCACGTCGTAAAACAGGATGGTATGCATGGGCCGTCCTCAGCAGCAGGATAACAACAGCGCTCGATGGTTGCGTAGTTCACGGTCTGAGGGCGCGGCGGATGATCTGAAACACAAACGGCAACAGGAACAACGCGCTGAAGCAATAGATATCGATCCAGTGTTCGGGCTCGCGAACCGTTTGAACAATCATGGTGGCCAGCGCCAGGATGCAAGTTGCCGCGCCAATCTTGGAGATCCAAGCCCTGCTGGCGGTTTGCCGCGCCAGTTTGGCATTCGCGGCATTGACGAGCGCGAACACCATCAGGAATCCCGCACTCGCGGCCGCCGACATGGCATGCAAATTCAGCACGTTGGAAATCACCAGCGCGCAGACCGCGACGTAGATCAGGCCCGCAGGATGCCGCTGCCAGACTTCCCGGTCCCAAATCCCCGCGGCCTCGCCCATCTGCGCCAGGGTGATCGGCAACTTCGAAGCTCCGAAGATGCCTGCGTTGATCGCCGAGGCGGTCGCCAGGATTGCTCCAACGGATAAAAGAATGAAACCCGTCCTCCCCATGAAAACCTCAGCCGCGGCAGAGAGGGGATAATTCGCCGCCTGCTGCAGCGCTTCGAACGACAGGTATCCCAAGGTTACGACGATGATGAAAAAATACAGGACGATCGCCGTCACCACGCTTCCATAGAAGGCCAACGGCACGTTGCGCCGCGGATTACGTATGCGATCAGACGAGTTGGCGATCAACTCGAAACCTTCGTAGCTGAGGAACACCGCCATTCCGCTGGAAACGATCTTGGGTAGCGAAACCCAGTCCGACGGCCCCAACCGGCTGAAACTGAGACCGGTGCCCGCAAGCCCCGCGACCACGAATGCCGCGAGAATACCCAATTTGCCGACATTGAAGAAGCCCTCGGAGCGGTCAACCAGGCTTGGTCCGAGCAAGTTGATTGCTGCCATCACCACGATTACGGCCGAGCGCAGACCGACGTGCCAGTAGTGCCGTTGATCGACAGGAAAGAAGTTGGCGGCGTAAGTGCCGAACGCCTCGGCGTAAACCGCCAGCAGTACGACGTAGCTAAACACCAGCAGGACGTTCATGCTCGAGCCGAACAATCCGTTGCCAAATCCCTTTTCGATAAAGGTGACCGTGCCGCCCTTGCCCGGATACGTCAGTGACAAATGCACATACGAATAAGCGGTTAACAGCGCGATGGCACCGCCCAGGAGAAACGATATGTAAGTTGATCCGCGTGATCCGTTGGCAGCGATTCCCAGGGTTGCGAAGATGCCGCCGCCGACAATTCCGCCAATCCCGATGGAGAACGCGCCAATCGCTCCAATTGGGTTGGCAATGGCAATGCTCGGCGAGTTCACAGGACCGTCAGTCACTTCCGATCCCCCATGCGCGCCGATTGCCGTCCGACACTCCAGAAAAAAAGCATCCTACAAACTTAGGGCATCGACCCGCGAGCTGTACATCCCGTGCACGAAATCTGGCACGCACTTGCAGACGTCCCCGCATTATTCCTGGTGATCAAGCCGGCCCTCGCGCGCGGTTCACATTTTCGCAACCCAAGGTTCCCGGTTTACACTCATATTATGAGGTTGGAATCCTCTCTCTAAATGTGTGGCATAGCCGGTTTTACGCACCTTCGCAAACCCCTGCCTGCCGGAGTTCTCACCAACGCGGTGGACTCGATTACCCATCGGGGACCCAATCAGAAGGCAAGATTCGAATGCGAACAGGTCTCGCTGGGCGCCACGCGGCTTGCCATCCTTGACATCGCAGGCGGCGACCAGCCCATCTTCAGCACAGATCGTAATGCCGTGATTGTGTACAACGGCGAAGTCTTCAATTTCGTCGAGCTGCGGCAGGAACTGGAGCGCGAAGGTGCAACCTTTCACACTCACTGCGACACAGAAGTCATCCTGCAGGCTTATTTGCGTTGGGGTGACGCTGCTTTTGCGCGACTGCGCGGCATGTTCGCGGTTGCCATCTGGGTGCAGTCAGAGCGCCGGTTGGTACTGGCCCGCGACCGCATGGGAATCAAGCCGCTCTACTACTTCCAGCAGGACGAGGAAGTTTATTTCGGCTCCGAGCTGAAGTGCATCTTCGCAAATACGAATGTGCCGCGGCGAATTTGCCTCGCCGGATTGAATTGTTATCTCAGCTTGAATTACGTTCCCGCACCCTACACGCTGGTCGAAGGCATCATAAAGCTGCTGCCCGGCCACATGCTGGAATGGAAGAACGGGGCATGCAGCACCCGTTCGTATCTTCCGCAGCGCGCAAATTTGCCGGCTCCAACTTCGATTGATGCGGCGTGTGAGGAACTCGACGACTTGCTGCAGAAGTCCGTCGCGGAAGAACTGGTTTCAGATGTGCCGCTCGGGGTGTGGCTAAGTGGAGGTCTGGATTCCTCGTCCGTTCTGCATTACGCAGCCAAAGCCAGTCCAAACCGGCTGCACACGTTTTCGGTCACTTTTCAGGGACGCTCGTTCGACGAGAGCAAGTACATTCGCGAAGTCAGCCACCATTTCGGAACCAATCACACCGACTTCGACCTGAACACCGACGCTGAATTGGCCGACGCCATCCAGCAGATCGCGTATTACTCCGACGAGCCCAGCGCCGACGCCGGGGCCGTGCCCTTGTGGTTTCTCGCCAAGATGACGGCGCAAGACGTCACCGTAATCTTGACCGGCGAGGGTGCGGATGAATTGTTCGCCGGATATCTCACCTACAAGGCCAACCGCTACCGCGACATCGCACGGAAGTTCCCCTCGCCTCTACGAAAGGCTGCGCTGGCGGCGGCCAATTTCCTTCCCGTGTCGGATGACAAGATCAGCTTCGAGTACAAGGTGAAGCGCTTCCTGCAAGGTTCGCTGATGGAGGAAGGCGCGGCCCACCTGTACTGGAACGGAACATTCTCCGATGAGGAGAAAGAGCAGTTGTTCCGCTACGCCGATTCACCGACGCTGTCTGAAATGCTTAAAGACCTTCGGCCTGGACGCGGACTGGAGCGCTTCCTCGAATTCGACCAGCGCTACTACCTGGCCGACGACATTCTGTACAAGGTGGACCGCATCAGCATGGCGCATTCGCTGGAAGTGCGGCCTCCGTTTCTCGATGACCGTATCGTAAATTTCGCGGCCCGCTTGCCGGACAATTTCAAGCTACACGGATCGCAATCCAAGTATGTCTTGCGCCGGCTGATGCAGAACAAGCTTCCGGAATCCGTGCTGCGGCGGCCCAAGATTGGGTTCGATATTCCCATTCATGAATGGTTCCGCGGGGTCTTGCGGCCGTTACTGTTGGAAACGCTCTCCGAAGCCGCAGTCACGTCGAGCAAGCTCTTCCATTGGCCCTATGTTCAGCGCCTGCTCGACGATCACTTGGAGCGGCGAGCGAATCTCGGATATCACCTATGGGGCCTGCTGGTCCTGTTCATCTGGATGAAACGCTGGAACATCGAAACAGTCATCGAGGGGACCGAGGCAACCAAGCCGATGGTCGCAGTTGGCGGATAGGCTTAATCGTCGTCTGCTCTTGCTGCCGACCAGCCGGCCACTGCCGTGGTCTCCTCCCGAAATGAAACAGTCCTATCCGATTGGTGCAACTTTCCATCGCGATAGTTGCAGACTCTGTTATCTTTCAGTGGTCACTAGCTCCTGCACGCGACGACTCCGTGAGCACCGAAGGAGTAGATATGGCGACCTCGGCAAGCAAGCCTCCTCGATCTGTCACGCCCGCGCCGAAGCCAGTAGAAATGGCAGCGGAGATTCCCAAGCCGGAACCCGCAAAACCCGCGCCTCGCAGCCCTGTTGCTGATCCCCCTTTTCGATGTCTGCGCGCTTTTTCGATCGATCCCAGCTTGGCGATGAACTACGAGACCGCCCCGATTAGCGAGGTCACCATCTCGGTTCCCTGGGAGCCATTGAAGCCCGGACCGTCGGGAGAGTACCTCCACGTCATCGATGTCGATCCGGCAAGCGGCTGCTTCTACGAGCCCGTCAACCTCGACGACCCAGCCTTGCTGGCGCAAAGTGGATTGCCACTCAGCGAAGGCACTCCCCAGTTCCATCAGCAGATGGTGTATGCGGTCTCGCGCCTGACCATCAATAACTTCGAGCACGCTCTCGGGCGCAAGACCCTGTGGCGGCCCATCCGCGACCCTGACAAGGGTCCGAACGATGATTCGGTCTTTGTGCCGCAGTTGCGCATTTACCCCCATGCTCTGCGTGAAGCCAACGCCTACTATTCGCCCGATAAAGTGGCTCTCCTCTTCGGATATTTCAACGCTGACGATGACAATACCGGCGAGCAATTGCCGGGTGGCACGGTCTTCACCTGTCTTTCGCAGGACATCGTCGCTCACGAAACTACACACGCCCTGCTCGACGGCATGCACCGCAAGTTCGTCAACGCCACCAATCCCGATGTGCTCGCCTTTCACGAGGGATTTGCCGACGTCGTAGCCCTGTTGCAACATTTCACTTTTCCAGAGATCCTGCGCGATCAGATCGCCAACACCAAGGGCGATCTTAAGAGCCACCAATCCCTGCTCGGCCAATTAGCCGGGCAGTTCGGTCGAGCCACTGGCTTGCGAGGCGCCCTGCGCGAGGCCATCGGCAAGTGGGAGGGCGGCAAGTGGGTGCGGCAGGTTCCCAACCCCGCCGACTATGGCGCGACTACCGAACCTCACGCGCGTGGTGCTCTCCTCGTCGCGGCTATCTTTGACGCGTTCCTCGCTATTTACGAGCGGCGCACCGCCGACTTGCTCCGGCTGGCCACTTCGGGAAGCGGCGTCCTCGGCCCCGGAGCCATTCATCCCGACCTGGTCGAGCGCCTGGCCCGAGAGGCCACCAAGTCCGCGCGCCACGTCCTCACCATGTGCATTCGTGCTCTCGACTACTGCCCACCTGTCGATATCACCTTCGGTGAATATCTGCGGGCCATCATCACCGCCGACTTCGACCTCGTCGAGGATGACCGCCTCAGCTACCGGGTTGCATTCATTGAGGCCTTTCGCCGCCGCGGCATCTATCCGCCCGACGTCCGCAGTATGAGCGTCGACAGCTTGATTTGGCGGCCCGACAGCAGCGACGGCTCAGAAGCCCTGTGGACGGTGCTGGGAGCTCTCAAGAACGAAGTTGCACTCTACCTGCTTACTCCAACCAAGAAGGATCGCAACAAAGTCTCGAGAGATGTTTCTGAGCGGCAATTTCTTTTTGAACTACAACGCCAGCTCCGCAGGAAGCTTCACGGATTACTCGAAGGACGCTTTATTACCGCTGGCCGAATCGCTGCCGACGGCCGAAGCGCCGCCGAGTACTTGAGGATTAACCCCGAACGCCGCTTCGAGGTGAACATCGCCCGCATCGCGCTCCGCAGCCGCCCTGACGGCGGCGTCGTTCCGCAACTCCTTTTCACGGTTCTGCAACGCGACGATGTACCGGTGGACGCCGGGGATCCCAACGGTCCCAAAATGCCGTTCGAAGGAGGGTCGAGCGTGGTGGCGGACCTGCGCAATCAAGAGATCAAGTACCGAATATACAAGAGCCCGCAAAGTGGAAGCAGGCTGGCGCAGCAACAAAGCTTCTGTATGGCCCAGATGACGAGCGCCCGCTCCACCTATGTTGACACGAATGCCAATCACGCCGAGCGCGAGCCGTTTGCGCTCTTGCACCGCGGACTGTGAGAGAGGTCAAACATGCCAACTCGCCCACGCAAGGCCACGAAGAAATCGAGAACGGGATCCCGGCGGGTTGCCCGGTCGCGTCCAGCTACGCGGGTTACAGCGGTGCGCAAAAAGAAGCCGGCACGTACTAAGGTAGAGGCGCCCGCTACGGGAAATCTGCCCAAACTCCGCGTCCGCATGTACCGCCATGGCCTGGGCGACTGTTTTCTTTTGACCTTTAATCTGGGCGGCGACGAGAAGCACGTTCTCGTCGACTGCGGCACGCTGGGTGTGACCGAAGGCGTCAAGATGTCAGACGTAGTCGCTGACGTCGACAGCACCACCAACGGGCATCTGCACCTGGTGATCGCTACCCACCAGCACCAGGACCACCTCTCGGGATTTTCCAGGCTGAGTGACCAATTCAGCCCTGCGAAGAACAAGCAGATCGATCACGTCTGGCTGGCCTGGACTGAAGATCCCAAAGACGAACGCGCCAAGGAGTTGGGCAAAGAGCGCGACGACATGGGCATCGCCGTTAAGTCCGCTGCGCAGGCGCTGCGTGCGACCGGCGGCGACCGCGATACCGCCAGCGCGATTGACTCGTTGCTCGGCTTCTTCGGCGAGACTTTGGGCGCCTCCGGAACCGCTGATGGCGCCGCCTTTGCTGCGGCAGCGAAGAACTCCATCGACCGCGTGCGCGGACTGGCGAAACGGACCGAATATCGCAATCCCGGCGAAAAGGTGATCGAACTCGACTGGCTGCCGGGATTCCGCTTCTACGTTTTGGGTCCCCCGCGCGACCGCGAAGCTATCCGTGATACCGGCGCGCACGGAAGCTCCGAACTGTACGCCTTGACCTCCGTCACCAACGCTGCCTTGCAGCGGCGCGACGCCGACAGGAAGTCTGGCGCAGGCGGCGATTCCGACGCGCTATTTGACGGACGCTTTTGGTGGACAACAGGCGATCCGCGAATAAAGGAGGCGTTTGGCGATACATACTTTGATCCCAAACAGTCGTGGCGCAACGTTGACACAGAATGGTTAAATGGCGCATCCGACCTCGCCATCCAACTCGACAAGTTCACCAACAACACCAGCCTGGTAATCGCGATCGAGCGCATCGGCGACGGCAAGGTCCTGCTCTTTCCCGGCGACGCTCAGGAAGGCAACTGGCTGTCTTGGCACGATTCGTCCATCAAGTGGGACGTGCCAGGTCCGGATGGCAAGATGGCGACCGTTGTCGCGGAAAATCTGCTGGCCCGCACGGTGTTCTACAAAGTGGGACACCACTCCAGTCACAACGCAACGGCAAAGTCCAAGGGGCTCGAGATGATGACGTCTCAATCCGAGCTGACTGCGTTCATTCCAGTGGATCGCGAGGTCGCCCTGGGACGCAGTCCTAAGGGCACGTGGAAGATGCCGGCCCGCCAGCTTTATCTGCGGCTGCTCGACAAATGCCAGGGACGGGTCGTCCGCTCGGATATCGGATGGGCCGCCTACGTGAAGCCCGGAACCCGGGGCACGGAAGCCGAGTTCGCGGGCATCGGAACTGTGCCTAATTGGTCAGAGTGGACCAAGGCGCAACAAGCGGCCAAACACGTCCAGATCACGCCGTCGTACATTGACTTCGTGCTGGAGTAATTCAGACCTCGGATTCTGTTGGCCTCGTGCTGTCTTCTTTCTCGCAGACGTGAGCGCTCGTCGCACCTGTCGTAGAATAAGGCCTCTTGGCGCTGCCTATTGAACTCGACCGTCTGCGCGTTGTGTTGGTGGGAGCGCGCAATCCGCTTAACATCGGCGCTGCCGCGCGCGCCATGAGCAACTTCGGATTCCTGCGATTGCGTGTGGTTAATCCATATGAGCTGGCGTTTCGCGAGGCTCGCTCTGCGATGGGTGCCGCGGAGTTATTGGCCAGCGCCGAAGAATATAACAGCGTGGCGGAGGCCGTCGCCGATTGCTCGCTAGTCGTCGGCACCACCTCGATCCAGCACCGCGAATTGCTGCACCCCATCCGCAGACTCGACGAAGGGGCAGATCTCATTCGCCAGCAAATGGCTTCAACACCTGTCGCGTTGCTTTTCGGATCGGAGAAATTTGGACTGAGCAACGACGATCTCAGCCACTGCCACTGGTTGATCAACATTCCGACCCGCGACGAACATGTATCGATGAATCTCGGCCAGGCGGTCGCCATCACTCTCTACGAACTGGTGCGCGATCGCAAGACGATCGAACCTCCCGAGTTGCCGGAAATGGCGGCTGGGGGTGATGTCGAGCGCGTCACCACATCCCTGCTTGGAGCCTTGAGCATCAGCGGCTACGCCACTCCGGCCACGATTGCAGCAACCGAAGAGAAGATTCGCCGCATGGTTCGCCGTATGAATCTGAACACACGCGATGCTGAGCTGTGGCTCGGCATGCTGCGCCAGATCCTCTGGAAGCTGCGCTCGCCGCAAGACGATCAGCTATAGCAACCAGGACGTTATTTAGTCGCGAACGCGGCTCCGAACCGCACCCCTCAGGAACGAGCATTGGGGCATACCTCACTGCGCCGGCTTTCACCTACGTGCTACCCTCTTGCTTTGTTCTCCGTCTACAGCAAGGGGCCTGCGCTCCCAAGGCAGCCGCCCTTTGGAGCGCTATTTATGAGTTTCATCCGGTCCCTGAAATTTGCCATTCAACTTCTTGGAGTTTGCGCTTTCAGTCTCGCATCGATGGCCTTCGCTCAAGATACTCCGGTACAAGCTACTCACGGCATCGTTGTTGCCAATATGGACCGCTCTGTCAAGCCGGGCGATAACTTCTTTGAATATGCCGACGGCGATTGGATTAAGCGCACCGTCATTCCCCCGGACCGGGCCAGGATCGGCGTCTTTACAACGCTTGGCGACTTGAGCGACAAGCGCACCGCGGCCTTGATCGAAGAGGCCGCCAAAGGCAGCACGCCGGGTGCGCGCAAAATCGCAGATCTCTACAACTCCTACATGGACGAGGCTGTTATCGAGAGCAAGGGTCTCGCGCCCCTGCGTTCTCATCTGGAAGCGGTCGCCGCCATCAAGGACAAGAGCGAGTTGGCTACTGCGCTGGGAGAAACCCTGCGCGCTGACGTTGACGCGCTGAATAACACCAACTTTCACACGCCGCACTTGTTTGGATTGTGGGTGGCTCCCGGCTTCAACGATTCCGAGCACTACACCGCCTACCTGCTGCAGGGAGGAGTGCAACTTCCCGATCGCGAATATTACATCTCCACCAGCGACCGTATGCGCGAGGTCCGCAGCAAGTACCAGGTGCACGTCTCAGCCATGCTCAAGCTCGCGGGATTCACGGATACCGACGCCCGCGCCGAGCGCATTGTCCAGTTGGAACACGCCATCGCGGAAAGACATCTCAGCCTGGCCGACAACGACGACATTCATAAGGCCAACAACACCTGGACGCAGGCCGACTTCTCCACGAAAGCACCGGGCCTGGACTGGGCCGCCTATTTCAAGGGCGCGGGCCTAAGCAAGCAGGCCAGTTTCACCGTGTGGCAACCCACAGCATTTGCTGGCGAGTCCGCACTTGTGGCTTCCACTTCGCTGGAAACCTGGAAAGACTGGCTCGCCTATCACCTGATTGAAGAGTCTGCTCCCGTGCTGCCCAAAGCATTGGCCGAAGAGCGCTTCGCCTTCTTCGGCAAGATGCTGCAAGGGACACCAGAACAGCGGCCTCGTTGGCAGCGCGGCGTGGTGATCGTCAACCGTTTCCTGGGCGACGACGTAGGTCAAATCTACGCGCAACGCTATTTCTCTCCCCAAGCCAAAGCCCAGGCCCAGGCTATGGTTGCTAACATCGTCGCGGCTTTCCGTCAGCGCATCGAGGCTCTCTCGTGGATGGATCCCTCCACCAAAGCTGAAGCTCAAGCCAAGCTCACCACACTGTACGTCGGCGTCGGTTACCCGGAGACTTGGACGGATTACTCGGCTTACGACGTGAAAGCGGATGACATCTTTGGCAACGTCTGGCGCGGTGATCTTTTCAAGTATCACCGTCAGGTCGCACGACTGGGGACGCAGGTTGACCGCAAGGAATGGTCCATGACACCGCAAACGGTCAACGCGGTGAATCTGCCACTACAAAACGCGCTCAACTTTCCCGCCGCCATTCTCCAGCCGCCGTTCTTCGACCCGCTGGCTCCCGCGGCAGCCAACTACGGCGCGATTGGTTCCGTCATCGGGCACGAAATCAGCCATACCTTTGACACTGAAGGCAGCGCGTTCGACTCCAAGGGCAGCGTGCGCAATTGGTGGACGCCGTCAGATCTTGCGCATTTTGAAGCTGCCGCCGCCAAACTCGCCGCGCAGTATGACGCCTATAAACCTTTTCCGGATCTATCCCTCAATGGCGAGCAAACGCTGGCCGAGAATATCGCGGACGTTGCGGGGATTTCGGCCGCCTATGACGGGTACCGCGCCTCGCTCGCCGGCCAGGGGGCACCCGATCAAGATGGTTTCTCCGGAGACAAGCAGTTCTTCATCGCGTTCGGACAGAACTATGCGTCGAAAATCAGGGAGGCTGCGCTCCGCCAGCAGGTGGCGACTGATTCGCACTCTCCGGCGGAGTACCGGGCAGACGCCGTTCGCAACATTGACGCCTGGTATGCGGCCTTCGATGTCAAACCCGGAGAAACGCTCTACCTCGCCCCAGCGGAACGCGTACGAATCTGGTAATGGAGGAAGACCGCAAACCGCTGTTCAACTTGTTCGACTAAACAACGACATGCCCCTGCACTATGTCGGCATTTCTTACAATCATCGCTGACCGCTATGCCTAAGCGCGAGTTTGATGTCGTACTCTATGGCGCTACCGGATTCACCGGCCGCCAGACCGTACGGTATTTTGCCAAGTTTGCTCCGCCTGACTTGAAGTGGGCTATCGCCGGACGTAACCTCGCCAAGTTGCAGGCGCTCAATAGCGGCGTTCCGGTGATCGTGGCCGATTCGTCCGACCAGGCCGCCATCGACAAGATGGTGCGGCGAACGCGTGTCCTGCTGACCACCGCCGGACCTTTCGCCCTCTATGGCACTGGCATCGTTGATGCCTGCGTGCGCTTCCGCACTCACTATTGCGACATCACCGGTGAAACGCCATGGGTCCGCGGACTGATCGACCGGTATCATGACAAGGCAGCCGCCGAAGGAACCCGCCTGATTCCGTTCAGCGGCTTCGACTCCGTCCCCTCCGACCTTGGCGCAATGCTGATTGCGAATGCCCTCGGTCCGCAAACCGCAACCCTGAAAGCCTATTTTCAAATGGCGGGCGGATTGAATGGCGGCACTCTGGCATCGGCTTTGAACATGGCTGAAACCGGAGCGGACAAATTGATGCGCGATCCCTTCCTGCTCAGTCCCAAGATTCGACGCCGAGTGAAAGACATGGAGCACGATCCCGATGTTGCTGCATTCGACGGGAACACCAAAGCGTGGCTGGCCCCGTTCGTGATGGGCCCCGTCAACACGCGGGTGGTTCGCCGAAGCTGCCAAATTTTCGGCGTCGATTTCGCCTACCAGGAATATCTCAAGATGGAGGGCACTATGGCCGGACCTTTGGCAGTCAGCGTAGCTGCCGGAAGCGCACTGTTGGAAGCGGGTCTCCGCTTCTCTCCGTTCCGGCAGTTTCTGCGCCTGGTGGCTCCCGCTCCCGGAACGGGTCCCTCAGAGAGGACCATGGACGATGGCTGGATCCGCTGCGAACTGTCGGGCCAGGCCAGTGACGGACGCACCGCCCGCGCCCTGATCGCCGATAAAGGTGATCCCGGCAACCGCGTCACCGTGAAGTGTCTGTGCGAATCGGCCCTCGCTCTTGCCCTGGATGAACTCCCTGCTCGCGCCGGCTTCTTGACGCCTTCGACCGGGCTCGGCGATGCGCTGGTGAAGCGACTGCGGCACCGCGGCATGGAATTGTCGGTTACCTGACCACCTTAACTTGAAGCCCCTCGTGAAGGGACTCCGTAGAGCGCAGACACCAAGGTCCTGGCTCGGCGGCATCTGGCCTCATCTTCTGTTAGCATTCCTGCGCTATGACAACTCCTAAGTCCTGCTTGGTTCTGATATTCAGCGTGTTCATGTCAGTCTCGGTTCACGCGCAAGCACAACCACAAACCATCGTGCTACACGCGGCACGATTGCTTGACGTGGATAGTGGAAAGATCGTCAGTCCCGGCGAAGTGTTGGTTCAAGGTGAACGAATTTCCGAGGCGGGATCGAAGGTCACCCATCCGGCGAATGCGGAGATCATCGACCTTGGCGACGTGACGCTGATGCCGGGATTAATTGATGCGCACATTCATTTGTTCCTGCACCCCGGCGCGGAAGACTTGCAGACAGTGGAAGAGTCGGTGCCGCAACGCACGATCACGGCGACGCTGGCGGCGAAGGCAGATCTGATGGCTGGCTTCACGGCCGAGCGTGACATGGGAACCGAGGGTGCGGGGTCCGCCGACAGCGCAGTGCGCGACGCGATTAATGAGGGGCGCATCCCCGGCCCCAGGCTTCGCGTCAGCGGTAATGCCATCGACATTCTCGGCGGACACGAGGACGCCAATCAGTTCAACCCGGCTCAGTACGTGTTCTCCAACGCCACCTATGCGAACGACGCTGAGCAACTGGTGGAAGCGATCCGTGGACAAGTTAAAGAAGGCGCAGACTTCATCAAGATCTATGAGACCGGCAAGGACACACTGGTGAACGGGAGGTTGTCCACGCCATACCAATACACCGAAGCGCAATTGTCGGCTGCCGTCCAAGAGGCCGCGCGGACTGGCCGGCACGTGGCCGTACACGCCACTGGAGATCCGGGCGCGCTCTATGCTGCGCAAGCGGGAGTCGCTTCGGTCGATCACGCCTACCAGCTTAGCGATGAGACGATGCGTATCATGCGAGACAAAAAGATTCCTGCAGTTCCCACGTTCGCAATTGCGGAATACTTTGCCGAGCATGCTGCTACGCCGGCGGCGGCCGATCGTGAACGCAAGCTGCAAGCGCTGCACGCAGCGGAATTCAAAAAGCAACTTGCGGCAGGCGTGCCGATGGCAGTCGGGTCGGATGTGGGCCCGTTTCCGCATGGTACCCAAGCGCGCGAATTCGAGTTGATGGTGCAATACGGGATGAATCCAGTTGCAGTTTTACAGGCGGACCTGATCAACGGCGCGGCATTGCTCGGCTGGGAAGGGCAGATCGGGACGCTGAAACCCGGCTACTTCGCGGACGTGATCGCAGTTCCGGGCGATCCGACAAAAGACATCAGTGTGCTCAAGTGGGTCAGTTTCGTTATGAAGGGCGGAGTACTGTATCGGACGCCGAAAGTCAGTGACGCGGCCTCACCACCGCGATAGCTTCGCATTGGGCGCGACAGCATTTCGACATTGTCAAAATATTCGACCGCTCGATCGCAGGATGGTCAAGTTCAAGCAGGCGACTAGAGCATTTCTAATTTAAGTACTTACATATCCGGAGGAAGCGAGGTAATTTGCGCACTCGCTTTTCGAGACGGTGTTGAGCAGTTCTCCGATCTCC
>Ga0207927_1000485_pt1 | contig 16959 bp, 15 predicted proteins | sample NGESurdeep072012_2_FD_184456 | JGI IMG/M metagenome (GOLD analysis project Ga0207927, IMG submission 184456) | Arctic peat soil microbial communities from Barrow, Alaska - NGEE Surface sample 210-2 deep-072012 (SPAdes) | ecosystem: Environmental > Terrestrial > Soil > Wetlands > Peat ... | reverse complement strand
CACACTCGCCATGCGACCCTCCACCGTTGCGGACGACCACATCGTCTTAAACCCGCCGGACAACACCAGCCCGGTTAGCGACCCACGCTCCTATAGCCGATCTCTGTTCCGGCTGGCACATGTGCCAGCCGGCGGGGCCGCACATGTGCGGACCCGGATCAGGCCGCATGCGGCCTGATCCCCTGACAGGTAGTAAGACTCCGAGAAACACGAAGGGCGCCTCGACTGAAGCGCCCTTCGCGGTACGGCTCTGACTGGAAAGACCGAGATCGACTGAACAGCTGCCGGAGGGACCAGGACCGGCAGTCGTCTCGGGGTGTCCCGGGTTGGATTCCGCCAGGCGGACCAGCCTCCCGACCTAGTGGCCGGTCACCTCCAGGGTCCCGCAAGAACTGTCACTCAACGTTTGGACCACCTCCTTTCTCTGGTCTCGCCAGAGTAGCGAACGGAGCTGACGTGGGCGCCGGAACGCGACTGCAGGGGTCAGCGGATGATCACGCCGAACTCCTGCGCGTAGGTCGCGCCGGGGGCGCCACCTGCGAGGGAGGCGGGAACGGCGGGGGTGACCCCAACGCCCGTTTCGGTGTACTTAGCTTCGAGAATGTTGGCCAGATGGCCCGGCGAGGCGATCCACGCGGCGACGATCGACTGCGGCGTGGAGAGGCCGTAGGTGCCCCAGGCGAGGTTCTCTCCGATCACGTAGCCGACCGAAGGGCCGGGGATGTAGCCGTTGGCGCTCACCCGGTCCACGGGGGTCTCGCCGCTGGGGGAGACGTGGGCGAAGTAGTCGTCGGCGATCAGTTCGCTGCAGTGACCTTCGGCGGCCGATTCCAGCTGGCCGCTGAGCCGCAGCGGGGGCACCCCGTCCTGGGCGCGCTCGCGGTTCACGAGGCAGAGGACGGCGGCGCGGACGAGAGCGATGTTTCCCTCTTCGGGGGTCAGTTCGGTGTTGGCGCACGGAGCCGACAGCGCGGCGGCCACGGCGGCGCGCTCCTCAGCGCCGGCGGGAGCCACGGAGCTCGGGGGGACCGTGACACGGTGGCTCGTGGGGGTGGGGTGCACCTTGACGCGGGTGCGGGCACGGGGGTGGTGTGTCGTCGAGCGGCAGGTGCGCCTGGTGCGGCGCGGGCCTGTCGAGGAGCAGGCGCCTCGGTGCGTGCGCTTGGCGTGGGTGTGGTGGACGCCTGCCTGCACTGCGATCGGTCCGGAGGCCAGCGCGGCGGGCGCCTCGGAGAGAGCGCCGATCGAGGCGCAGGCGAGGATCGAGACGGTGGTGGCGAGGATCTTGACTGAGGGCTTCACACTCAGTCTGTCGGACGTGGTTGCTCACTGTCTGAGCGCCCAGCCCTGAATTTGGACGGGGAGCGCGTTCGTGGCGATCCGCACGCCGGGGAGCGCGAGCTGGTGGCGAGCTAGGGCTGCTCCTGCTCCTCGTCGGTCTCCTCCAGTGAGACCTCTGCGGCCTCTGCGGGGAGGACGTCCTCGGCGACGCCCGGCGCCTCGCCATCGAGCTCCACGCCGGGGGCGCCCTCGCCGGCGTCGACCACCAGCGCGACGGCGCTCACGACGTCGTCGTCCTTGAGGTTCATGACGCGCACGCCCGTGGCCGAGCGACCCTGCTGGGAGATGCCGGCGGCGGAGGTCCGCTGGACCATCCCGCCGACGCTGATGAACACGAGCTCGTGGTGGTCGCGCACCACGAGCGCTCCCGCGAGGCCACCCTTTTTCTCGGTCAGCCCGATCGTCTTGACGCCTTTGGCGCCGCGGTTGGTCTTGCGGTACTGGCTTATCTGGGTGCGCTTGCCGTAGCCGTTCTCGGTGACGACCAGCAGGTCCATGTCGTCGCGCGCCACGTCCATCGCGATCACGCGGCCGCCCTTGCCGACGTCCATCCCGCGCACGCCCGTGGTGTCGCGGCCCATCGAGCGCACGTCTGACTCGGCAAAGCGCACGGTGAGCCCGGCGCGGGAGACCATGATGATCTCGTCTTCGGGGTCTACGGCCCGCACGGCCAGCAGCTCGTCGTCGTCGCGGATGTTGATGGCGATGATGCCGTCGGCTTTGATCGGTGTGTTGTAGGTGGCGAGCTCTGTCTTCTTGACTGTGCCGTTGCGCGTGGCGAACACGAGGTACTGGGTCTCGGAGAAATCACGGGTCGAGACGACGGCCTGGATCCGCTCGCCCTCTGCCAGCGGGAGGATGTTCACGAGCGCGCGCCCCTTGGCGGTGCGCTGGGCCTCGGGCAGCTCATAGACCTTCGAGCGGTAGACCTTGCCGCGGTTGGAGAAGAACAGCAGGTAGTCGTGGGATGAGCACACGAACAGGTGCTCGATGAAGTCCCCGTCCTTCATGTCCATGCCGGTCACGCCGCGGCCGCCGCGCTGCTGCTGGCGATAGGTAGCGAGCGGCAGCGACTTGATGTAGCCGGTCTGGGTGATCGTGATCACCATCTGCTGGTCGGCGATCAGATCCTCGATGTCGATCTCGTCCTCGGAGTGGCTGATCTCGGTGCGCCGCTCGTCGCCGAAGCGCTCCCTGATCTCGGCGAGCTCCTCCTTGATCACGGCCAGCACGCGGGACTCGTCGCCGAGGATCGCCCGCAGCTCGGCGATCCGCTCGGAGACGTCGGCGTGCTCCTGTTTGATCCCGTCGGCTTCCAGGGCGGTCAGCTGGGAGAGGCGCAGGTCGAGGATCGCGGTCGCCTGGATCGGGCTGAGCTCGAAGCGCGCCACGAGCTGCTCGCGGGCGTTGTCGCGGTCGCGCGAGCCGCGGATCAGCTCGATGATCTCGTCGAGATGATCGAGCGCGGTCAGCAGCCCCTCGAGGATGTGGGCGCGGGCCTCCTTCTCGGAGAGCTCGTGCTTGGTGCGGCGCACGATCACCTCGCGCTGGTGGGCCACGTAATTGTGGATCACCGAGCGCAGGTTGAGCGTGCGCGGGACGTTGTCCACGAGCGCGACCATGTTGACCCCGAAGGTCGTCTGCATGGGCGTGTGCTTGTAGAGCTTGTTGAGCACCACCTTGGGGATGGCGTCGCGCTTGAGCTCGATCATCAGGCGCATGCCGCGCTTGTCGGAGTAGTCGTTGAGGTCGGCTATCTCGGAGATCTTCTTGTCGCGGACGAGCTCTGCGATCTTCTCGATCAGCCCACCGGGCCCGCCCTTCTTGACCATGAAGGGCAGCTCGGTGACCACGATCGCCTCCTTGCCGTGGCTGAGCGGCTCGATGTGTGCGCGCGCCTGCACGCGCACGCGACCGCGGCCGGTCTCGTAGGCGTCCTTGATGCCGGCGTGGCCGAGGATGATGCCGCCGGTGGGGAAGTCGGGCCCCTTGATGTGGCGCATCAGGCCCTCCACGTCGGTCTCGGGGTCATCGATGTAGGCGACCGTCGCGTCGATCACCTCGCGCAGGTTGTGCGGGGGGATGTTGGTGGCCATGCCGACGGCGATCCCCGATGAGCCGTTGACGAGCAGGTTGGGGAAGCGCGCGGGCAGGACGAGCGGTTCGCGGCGCGAGCCGTCGTAGTTGGTCACGAAGTCGACCGTGTCCATGTCGAGATCGCGCAGCATCTCGGTGGCGAGGCGGGCGAGGCGGGCCTCGGTGTAGCGCATCGCGGCAGCCGGGTCATCGTCGATCGAGCCGAAGTTGCCCTGGCCGTCGACGAGCTCGTAGCGCATCGAGAACTCCTGGGCCATGCGCACGAGCGTGTCGTAGATCGCGGAGTCGCCGTGGGGGTGATAGTTGCCCATCACCTCGCCCACGATCTTGGCGCACTTGGCGTAGGAGCGGGTGGGCCCGAGGCCGAGCTCGTTCATCGCGTAGAGCACGCGACGGTGCACGGGCTTCAGGCCGTCGCGCACGTCGGGCAGCGCGCGCCCGACGATCACCGACATCGCGTAGTCGAGGTAGGCCGTGCGCATCTCCTCCTCGAGCGCGCGCGGTTCCACGTTGCCTCCGCCTATTACATCGGCGCTAGCCATTCGTCACCTCCTATACGTCCAGATTTGCAACGGCCCGCGCGTTGTCCTCGATGAAGGCTCGGCGCGGCTCGACCTGGTCGCCCATCAGCATCGAGAAGATGCGGTCGGCGGCGAAGGCGTCATCGAGCGTGACCTGCGCGAGCGTGCGAGTGGCGGGCGCCATCGTGGTTTCGCCGAGCTGCTCGGCGTTCATCTCGCCGAGGCCCTTGAAGCGCTGCAGTTTGATTCCCCGCTGTGCGACCGTCATCACGGCTGGGTGCAGATCCTCGAAGGAGGGGGCTGTCTCTCGCGCGTCGCCGAGTCGCACCTCGAAGGCGGGAGCGCCGGCGAGCTCGATCAACTGTGCGTGCACACGGGCCAGCGAGCGGAACTCCTGGGAGTCGAACAGGCTGCGCTTGATGCGGTGTACGCGGGCGAATCCGGTCTTCTCTTCCACCGCCCGTACGCGCAGCTCGAGCGCGTCCGTCGCGAGCAGCTCGGTGGCGTGGGCGTCACCGTCGACGCCGCTGCGCTTCAGCCACGCGATCGCAGCCTCGGCGCTCAGCGCCTGCTCATCCAGCAGCGAGGACTCCTCGAGGAACTGGACGACATCGTGCCCGTGGGCGGCGCGCATCGAGGAGGACCAGCCCTCGTACTGCTTGAGCAACCGGGTGAAACGCTGCCAGCGCGCCTCGGTCAGCTTGAACTGCTTGCCGTGGCGGTCGAAGACCTCGATCTTCTCCCACTTGTCGGAGAGCAGGATCTCCTCGAGTTCGGAGTCCTTCTCGATGTAGCGCTCACGCGAGCCCTGCTTGAGCTTGTACAGCGGGGGCTTGGCGATGTACACGTAGCCGGCCTTGATCAGCTCTTCCATCTCGCGGAACAGGAGCGTGAGGACGAGCGTGCGGATGTGGGCGCCGTCGACGTCGGCGTCGGTCATCAGCACGATCTTGTGGTAGCGCGCGTTCTCGATGTTGAATTCCTCGCGCACGCCGGTGCCGATCGCGGTGATCAGCGCCTGCACCTCGGCGTTCTGCAGCACCTTGTCGATGCGCGACTTCTCGACGTTGAGGATCTTCCCGCGCAGCGGCAGCACCGCCTGGGTGGAGCGGTCGCGGCCCTGCTTGGCCGAGCCGCCGGCGGAGTCTCCCTCGACGACGAACAGCTCGGCGAGGGAGGGGTCCTTGACCGAGCAGTCGGCGAGCTTGCCGGGCAGTGTCGAGTTCTCGAGCGCCGACTTGCGGCGGGTGAGGTCGCGGGCCTTGCGGGCGGCGTCGCGGGCGCGCTGAGCCTGGACGGCCTTGGAGATGACCGCGCGCGCCTCGCTCGGGTTCTCCTCGAGGAACTCCCCGAGGCCGGTGTTGACGATCGACTCGACGAAGCCGGCCATGCCGGGGTTGCCGAGCTTGGTCTTGGTCTGACCCTCGAACTGGGGGTCGCGCAGCTTGACCGAGACGACCGCGGTCAGTCCCTCGCGCACGTCCTCGCCCGAGAGGTTGTCCTCCTTGTCCTTGAGCAGGCCGTGGTCACGGGCGTACTTGTTGACGGTGCGCGTGAGCGCCGAGCGGAAGCCGCTGAGGTGCGAGCCGCCCTCGGGCGTGTTGATGTTGTTGGCGAAGGAGTGGATCGACTCCTGGTAGGAGGCGTTCCACTGCATCGCGACCTCGGCGGCCCCCTCCTCGGACTCGCCGGCGAAGAACACGACCTTGCGGTGAACGGTCTCCTTGTTCTCGTTGAGATAGGAGACGAAGTCCTCGATGCCGCCCTCGTACTGGAACGCGGCGGAGTGCCCCTCGCCGCGCTCGTCGGTGAGCGAGATCTTCAGGCCCCGCGTCAGGAAGGCCGTCTCGCGCAGGCGCTCCTCGAGGGTGAGAAAGTCGAAGTCGAGGAGCTCGAAGATGTCGGCGTCGGGGAGGAACGTGACCGTCGTGCCCGTCCCTGCGCCCGGCGCGAGCTTTGCGCCCTTTTGGAGCTCGTTCTGGGGCGCGCCGCGAGCGTACTCCTGCGTGAAGACATGCCCGTCGCGCCTGATCTCCACATCCAGTTTCTCCGACAGGGCGTTGACCACCGACACGCCGACCCCGTGCAGGCCGCCGGAGACCTTGTAGCCCCCGCCTTCGCCGAACTTCCCTCCGGAGTGGAGGACCGTGAGCACGACCTGGACGGCCGGCAGGCCCTCCTTGTCCATCTTGGCCACGGGGATCCCACGGCCGTCGTCCACGACGGTTACGGAGTTGTCGGGGTGGATCGTCACGGCCACCGCCGTGCAGTAGCCGGCGAGCGCCTCGTCGACGGAGTTGTCCACCACCTCGTAAACGAGGTGGTGGAGGCCCATGACCCCGGTCGAGCCGATGTACATGCCGGGGCGCTTGCGAACCGCCTGGAGGCCCTCGAGGACAGTGATGTCCTGGGCGTCGTAGCTCGAGGATCCACCCGTCATCGACGGGTTGTTCACGCCGCTTTCGACGACGCTCTCTTCAGAGCTGTTGCTACCTGTTGCCAATGGCCCTCCGATGACGTGAGAACGCCCCGGATTCCGGGGCGCGAAGTCCACGGCCGGGGCGGGTTTCGTATGTCCCAAATCATAGCAGGCGAGGGGCTCTCCCACCGCCGTAAAACGCCCCTAAATCCCTGCAAACTGCCGGGAAACTGGGTCCCCATGAGGACGCGGCGGGTGGGCGTGGGAGCGGGGAGTCCGTCAGCCGGTCCGGCAACGCAGCTCGCGGATGAGCTCCCGGCCGAGAGCCTCGTTGACGCGGGGGATGAGCTCCCCGGCCATCAGGTCGAGCTCCTGGGCCCACACGGCCGCCTCGCATGTCACTGTGAGCACGCCGTCGCGCTCGGCCGTGGGTCTGGCGGAGGAGGATATGGCGGGGCCGGCCACGCGCCCCCAGACCTCCTGGACACGAGCGAGGGTGGTCGCCGGCGCGATCGTCGAGGTCAGGTTCCCGAGCGCCGTCGAGAGCGTTCGCGGGGCGGCTCTGCTCAAGCCGCGATCGCCTCCTGGAGGATCGTTCCAGGGGAGATGCGCAGGCGGGTGACGTGGGCCTCGCCGGCGGTCGGGACGTGGCCGAGGTCGGTGGTGGCGATCACGCTCTGTCCGGCGGCCGAGAGCTCACCCACGAGCAACTCGCGACGCTCGCCGTCGAGCTCGCTCATCACGTCGTCGAGGAGCATCAGCGGGGTGCGTCCACGTTCGCGGGCGAGCACCGAGCGCTCGGCGAGGAGCAGCGCGAGGAGCGCCAGCCGCTGCTCGCCCTGTGAGCCATAGACGCGCAGCTCGCGGCCGTCGCGCACGATCGCGAGCTCGTCGCGGTGCGGGCCGTGACCGGAGAATCCGCGCTCGAGGTCGCCGTCGAGGCGCTCCTGCAGCTCGGCGACGAACTGATCCTCGTCGAGGGCCTTGGAACGGGGGCGGTACTCGATCGAGACCTCACCGTTGCAGCCGAGCTGGCCTGCTTTCAGCGCAAACGGCTCCGCCAGCAGGTTCACGGCTCCGGCTCGCTGCTCCCGCAGGGTCAGCGCCTTGCTCGCGAGCTCACGATCCCACGTGGCCATCGCGGCGTGCGAGGCGCGGCCGGCACGGGTACGGGCGAGCAGGGCGTTGCGCTGGGCCAGCACCCGGGAGTACTCGCGACGCGCCTGCGCGCGCGCCGGCCAGATCGCCGCGACCACCTGGTCGAGATGCGCTCGGCGCAGCGCGGGTGGGCCTTTCAGCAACTCCAGGCGATCGGGCATGAAGACGCTGATCAGCGGCCTGCTGGGCACGTCGAGCAGGCGCTCCACCTCGGCGCCGTCGGCGCTCATCCGCTTGACCGCCTGGGCGCCGCCGGTCGCGGCTTCGTACCCAACGGTCAACTCATGCGGTTCCTCGCCGTCGAGCAGGCGCACGGCCACCCTGGTCGCCGGCGCGTCGAAGCGGATCAGCTCGCGGTCGCTGCGCGTGCGAGGCGACCGGCCCGTGCACCCGAAATAGATGCCCTCGAGCAGGTTCGACTTGCCGGCGCCATTGGGCCCGTGGACGACGGTGAGGCCCGCGCCGATCCGCGCCTCGGCGCGGGCGTAGCTGCGAAAGTCGCGCATCTCCACGCTGACGACGCGCACGGCCCTGACTACACGTTTAGCCTGATCGGCATGATCAGGTACACGAAGTCCCCGGTGTCGGGTGATTCGATCAAGCCGGGGCGCAGGGGGCTTATGAGCTTGAGGACCAGCTCATCGGAGTCGACGCTCTCGAGCCCGTCCCGCAGGAACTCCGGGTTGAAGCCGATCTCGAAGGGCTCGCCGTGAAAGGGCACCGGGATCGCCTCGCTGGCCTCCCCCACGTCGGGAGTCTGGGCTGAGACGGTGAGCGTGCCCTCGGTGAAGCCCAGGCGCAGCGGAGCGTTCTTCTGAGCAAGGAGACTGATGCGTCGCACCACGTCGGTCACCTCGGCGCTCGAGAGGCGCAGCTCATGCTCGACCGACTCGGGCAGAAGCTGACGATAGTTGGGGAACTGTCCGTCGATCAACCGCGATGAGAGCACGATGTCGCCGAGCTCGAAGATGACCTGGTTCTGCCCGACGCTGACCGCAAGCGACTCGCCGGGGGCCTGCTGGGCGATCCGCACGAGCTCCTGCAGCGCCCGTGCCGGGACGTTGGCCTCGAGGCTCCCCTGCAGCGAGGACTCCAGCGCCGTCTCCTTCACGCTGAGGCGATAGGAGTCCGTGGCCACCATCCTCAGCTCCTGGCCGGCGGCCGACATCAGGATCCCGGTCAGAACCGGGCGCGTCTCGTCACGCGAGGCGGATCTCGCGACACGGGCAACCGTCTGCACGAAGGCCTCTGTCGGCAGCGTCACCCGTGCCTCGGGAGACGGGAGGGGAAGCGTGGGGAAATCCTCGGCTCGTAGCGTGCGGAGGTGGAATGTGGTGGGACCGCAGATGAGCTCGACGTCCTGCTCGGCGGCTCGCAGCTCCATCGTGAGCTGCTCGGCTGACAGCGAGCGGGCGACGTCGAGGAGCAGGCGCGCTGGGAGAACGGCCGCGCCGGGCCGAGCCACCTCGGCGTCCAGCGGTACCCGGAGGCCGATCTCCATGTCGGTGGCAAGCAGCTCAGGCTTCGAGTCGGCAGGGGCCGAGATCATGATCCCGGAGAGAGCCTGAACGGCGCTGCGGGTCGAGGCCACACGAGCCGCGGTTTGCAGCTGGGTGATGAGGTGCGCGGAGGAGAGCGAGAGCTTCATGACAGTGCCATGAGAAAGGAATAAGGGTTAGTAGGGGCTGTGAAGGTGTGCATTCGGCGTGGATAGGGCAGGTTGCCCTGGTGTAGCGGTGGGCGTCCCTGTGGATAGGTCAAGGGAAGTCTCTCAGGCACGGCGGTCGGGCGTGTGGAGGGGGTCATGGCAGCGGGCAGTCAAGGGTCCGGCACAGCTTTTCCACAGCCTTGCGGGACTCCTCGTCAGAGTCGATTCGGGCCGAGGTGCGTCTGCAGGCGTGCAGGACCGTGGTGTGGTCGCGTCCACCGAAGTGCCTTCCGATGGCGGGCAGCGATTCGCCGGTGAGCTCGCGTGTGAGGTACATGGCGAGTTGGCGCGGCCATGCAATCCGCGGGGTGCGGGCGCTGGAGGTGAGCTCCTCGGGCGAGAGGTCGAAGAGCTCACAGGTGGCGCGCTGGATGTCGGCGACGGTGCGGGTGCGTCGCCCAGGTTGGGCTGACCGGGGGTAGAGGCTCGCCAGGACCTCCTCGGTGAGCTCGGCGGTGAGCTCGCGGCCGGTCAACGAGCTGAATGCGACGACGCGGATCAACGCCCCCTCGAGCGCACGGACGTTGGTGTGGACGCGCTCTGCGATGACCGTCAGGGCGCTCTCGTCGGCAAGGGGAATCAGATCGTGGCTGGCACGCTTGCGCAGGATCGCCATACGGGTCGACAGGTCGGGGGCCTTGATGTCGGCGACGAGCCCGGCCTGGAAGCGCTCGCGCAGGCGTTCCTCGAGTGCTTGGAGGTCGTGAGGCGGCCGGTCGGAGCTGAGAACGATCTGACGGCCGCCGTCATGGAGCGCGTTGAACGTGTGGAAGAACTCCTCCTCCGTCTTTGTCTTGCGCTCGAGGAACTGGACGTCATCCATGAGCAGGACGTCGATGTGGCGGAAGCGTGCCTTGAAGGCCTCGGTATCCCCGTCGCCCAGGGCACCGAGGAACTCGTTGGTGAAGGCCTCGCCGGTGGTCGCACGGACGGTCAGTGCGGGATTGTGGGTTAGCAGCAGGTTCGCTATCGAGCTGAGCAGGTGCGTCTTGCCGACGCCCGGGGGACCACAGATGAACAGCGGGTTGTAGGCGTGGGATGGCATCTCGGCGACGGTCAGGGCCGCGGCGTGGGCGAGGCGGTTGGAGTCGCCGATCACGAACTGGTCGAATGTGAGCTTGGGATTGCCAAGGGGGCTGGCGTGGGGTGTGAGCTCCTGGCCGCCACCGTGGAGCGGACGCTCTCGGGCGCTGGAGGAGCGGCTGACCCTGGCGATCGCGGGCGGCTCGGCAGGCTGGGGTCCGACGAGCTCGACGGTGACTTGCTCACCGAGCACGAGCTCGACGCTGTCCTGGATGATCCGGCCGAATCGATCCTGAACCCACTGGCGCGCGTGGGGCGGGGCTTCGATGAGCAGGCGTTCCCCCTCGAGCTCGACGGGTCGAAGGGGTCCCAACCAGATGCGGTAGGTGGGCTCGTCGACGGCGAGTGTGAGTTGGGCTTGCACCCGCGACCATATGTGCTCGAGCTCGACGCTCACGGCAGCGCTGTCCAGCTCCTCTCCCAGAGGCAGATGACGAGAACTATTCGAAGGAGGACCCGCTGGGGGCCCGGTCGGGCGACTATATCCAACGACCTGACGGGGTCCACGTGGGTGCTCGCATTTGGCGGGAAAAATCAGCGGGGGCCGATCGGTCCTATACTTGGGGTCAGATCGCCGCCGGGTTGCGGTGGGATACCTGCGGCCGCTGAAGGAGTACGGCGGTCATTGGAGAACAGAGACCATGAAGCGCACCTACCAGCCAAAGAAGCGCAAGCGTGCCCGCGCACACGGGTTTCGCGCTCGCATGAGCTCGCGAGCCGGCCGGCTCACGCTCAAGCGCCGTCGCGACAAGGGTCGCAAGCGCCTCTCCGCGTAGGTCGGAGGGGTGAGCCCGCGCTCGTGGACGGACGCGCGATGAGGCCGCGGACGCCGTCGCGCGGTGGTCGCCTGTCACGCAGCGCGGAGTTCGAGCGCGTCTATCGCCATGGCCGATCGACGGCCAACCGGCACCTGGTCCTGTATGCGTTTCCCAACGAGTCCTCCCGTCGGCCGCGACTGGGGCTGTCGGTATCGCGGAAGGTCGGCGGAGCGGTCGAGCGCAACCGCGTCAAGCGCCTGCTGCGCGAGGCGTTTGCGGGAGTCGAGCGTGACATTGCGGCCGGACACGACATCGTCGTGGTGGCCCGTCCGTCCGCGCGCGAGCTGGCCGAGCGCGACGGTCTGGCGGGTGTGGAGGGGTCGTTGGGAGAGCTGCTCGTCAAGGCCGGCCTGTGCACGGGTGGGGGCGCGCCGCCGCCGGAGGAGCCCGGTGAGCGCCTCCCGATCTGAGCAGGACGCGAGCCCGAGCGCTCATCGTCTATCGCGCGCCACGCGCATGTTCGTGAGCGCCCCGATCATCGTCTATCAGCACGTGGTATCGCCGGCGATACCACGGCGTTGCAAGTACGAGCCCACGTGCTCGCGCTACGCGGTCGACGCGATCCGGGAGTACGGCATACTTAGGGGCCTGGTGCTCGCGGGGTGGCGGCTGCTCAGGTGCAATCCGTGGAGCCACGGCGGATACGATCCGGTTGAGGCTCAGCGAGTGTTCAGCGTCGACTCCGGCGCCGGCGGCTGAGCCGCGCCCGGTGAGCCATCCCCGGGCGACCAAACCCGCATCTCACCAGCCCACAGCCAACTGACGACGACCGAGACCACCGAGAACCCTTAGAGCATGCCCATCCTCGCCAATGTGATCCAGGACGCGTTCTCGCCGCTGATCAGCCTCTTCGAACACATCATGGTGTTCATCCACGCGCACCTCGTGGGGGGCAGTTGGGGCCTGGCGATAGTGGGGCTGACCGTGTTGATCAGGGCGGTCCTCGTGCCCCTGACCTTCAAGCAACTGAAGTCGATGCAGGAGATGCAGCGCCTCGCGCCCCAGATCAATGCGCTGAAAGAGAAGTACAAAGAGGACAAACAGCGCCAGCAACAGGAGCTGATGAAGTTCTACCAGGAGAACAAGATCAACCCGCTGGCCTCGTGTCTGCCGCTGCTCATGCAGTTGCCCGTGTTCATCTCGCTCTTCTACATGTTGCGGACCGATCTGAAGAAGCACATCTGCGGGTCGAGTCTCGTGTCGCATTACAACACGCTGCATCCCACCGCCACCGTCAAGAGCATCGCGCACCTGCCCGCGAAATACCTCGAAAAGACGAGTTGCGACTTGGTTCAGCCGCACTCGGCGAAGTTCCTGTTCCTTCCGGACATCACAAACAAGGCGACGGGCGTGGCCCTGATCGTCCTGATCGTCTTGTACGTGGGCTCGCAGCTGGCCTCCACACTGATCGCCACCGCCACCGCCGATCCCAATCAGCGCCGTCTGATGCTGCTCCTGCCCCTGGTGTTCGTTGTCATCCTCTATCGGTATCCCGCCGGCCTGCTCGTGTACTGGATCACCACGAACCTGTGGACGATCGGCCAGCAGTCGCTGATCCGCCGCCGCATGCCGCCACCGCCGAAGGTGGAGACGCCGGCGGGGGCGGCAAACGGCAAACCCACACGCTCGCTGCGCGAGGCGTTCGCCAGCGCGGCCGCCGGCGCTGGAGGCCGTGCCGCCCCGGCCGCCGCACCCAGCCCCAGCGCCCCGGCCGCAACGCCACCCCGACCCCCGCGGAAGAAGAAGAAGCGTTCGGGCAGGCGGCGATGACCGACCGGGGAGACGGCGGTGAGGGCATCGCGGCGGAGGACCTCGACCCCGCAGAGGCGCTGGAGGAGTTGCTGGAGGAGATCGTCGAGAGCCTGGGTCTGGGGGGCGAGGTCGAGGTCGAGGAAGCCGATGGGATTCTGACGGGGCGACTCGAGGGCGAGGACGTGGGGCTGTTCATCGGGCGCCACGGCCAGACGATCGACGCGGTGCAGCACCTGGCTCAACGGATCGTCTTCCCGGAAGGACCATCGTCGGTGAGGGTCGTGATCGACGCGAACGGTTATCGACAGCGTCGCGCTGAGGCGCTGTGCGCCGAGGCGGACGATGCCGCGGACGATGCCGTGAGCTCCGGCAAACCCGTCGAGCTGGACCCACTTCCCCCATCCGAGCGGCGGATCGTCCACGAGTATCTGCGCGAGCGCGGCGACGTCGATACCCACAGCGAGGGCAACGAGCCCGAGCGGTATCTCGTCATTTCTCCGCTGCCCTAGGCATCGGGCGTTTCACGTTTTTCTTGACGGTGAAACAATCCCAGACATGTCCACGCCGACGCAAACACCGCTGAGCGACGTCGAGCGGGGTCTCGTAGCGGGGATACTCATCGGCGAGGGCAGCTTTGGTGGGGATGGGAAGTATCCGCAGATAACGCTGCGGATGCACACGCGCCACGAGACCTTGTTCCACTGGCTGCAGGCCCGCTTCCCGCGCTCGCGGCTGTATGGGCCCTATGACCACGGCGGTCGCAGCTACTACCAATGGATGGCCCGTGGCCCCGTGCTGGCGGAGGACGTCCTGCCCGTGGTGGAGTCGGTCCTCAGCGAGGAGGTTGACGCCCACGTGCTGGGAAGGATCCACGAGATGCGGGCGAAGTACGCTGGATTCTTCGCGCAATATGGATGATCTGCTGCCTGAGATCGACGTGGAGGAGCCGGCGTCTGGATTGACCTTGCAGCAAAGACGCAGGCTGGCGACGCTGCTGGAGGTCATCGCCGCGGATGCGCATTCACCGACGACGATCCGGGAGCCCGAGCGGGCTGCGCGCCTGCACCTGGCAGATTCCCTGGCCGCCCTGGAGCTGGGGCAGGTGCGCAACGCCAGCCGGATCGCCGATCTCGGCAGCGGCGCGGGCTTCCCGGGCCTGCCGCTGGCGGTGGCGCTGCCGACGGCTGAGGTCAGCCTGGTGGAGAGCCAGCGGCGCAAGTGCGAGTTCCTCGAGAGGATCCGGGCGGCCGCGGGCGTCGAGAATGCCGAGGTGGTGTGTGCTCGGGCGGAGGATTGGGACGACGGTGCCGCCCGGAACGACCTGGTCGTCGCGCGCGCCCTCGCGCCACAGGCGGTCGTGCTCGAGTACGCGGCGCCGCTGCTGCGTATCGGCGGCTCGCTGGTCGACTGGCGCGGCAGGCGCTCATCGGAGGAGGAGGCGGCAGGCGAGCGGGCTGCCGAGATATTGGGCATGCGGCGCACCGAGGTGCTGCGGGTGAGCTCCGTCGCGGGCGTGACCGATCACCACCTCCACGTCTTCGAGAAGCTCCGGGAGACCCCGCCGCGATTTCCGAGACGGGCAGGCATGGCACGCAAGCGGCCCCTCGCCGTGTGAGCGCTGCGGCGGCGGGGTGCCGTGCGGAGCTTCAACCGGCGTCGGGGTGCTGCTGAACGGCGATCGGCGCTAGCTTGCAGCGCATGGGCACCATCTATGCGGTCGCCAACCAGAAGGGCGGCGTTGGTAAGACGACGACGGCGGTCAACGTGGCCGCGTGCATCGCCGAGGCTGGGTACACGACGCTGCTCGTGGATGCCGACCCCCAGGCCAACGCCACCGTGGGGCTCGGAATCCCGCGCACCCAGTCGCCGGGGCTCTACGAGGTTCTCACCGGTGAGGCGAGCGCCGAGGAAGCGCTCACGGACTCGGCGGTGGAGGGGCTGCGCGCCCTGCCGGCGGGGGCGGGCCTGGCGGGGGCCAACGTCGAGCTCCCGCGGATGGAGGGCTTCGAGTATCGCCTGCGCGACTGCCTGGCGCCGCTGAAGGACAGCTTCCAGTACATCCTGTTGGACTGCCCGCCATCGCTCGGCCCGTTGACGGTCTGTGCGCTGGTGGCCGCCGACCGTGTGATCGTGCCGGTGCAGACCGAGTACTTCGCGCTCGAGGGCCTCGCCGGGCTGCTCGAGACCCTGGCGCTGGTCCAGCGAGAGCTCAACCCCCGCCTCACGGTCGCGGGGATGCTGTTGACGATGCACGACAGCCGCACGCGGCTCGGCCAGGACGTCGAGCGCGAGGTGCGGGCACACTTTCCCGACCTGGTCTTCGACACCGTGATACCCCGCAACGTCCGAGTCGGGGAGGCTCCCAGCTACGGTCTGCCGGTGACCCACCACGACCCTCACAGCGCCGGTGCGGAGGCCTACTTCGAGCTCGCCAAGGAGGTGGCTGCGCGTGGCTAAGCCAAGACCCGGGATGGGCAGGGGACTCGATGCGATCCTGTCGGTATCCGCTCGCGGAGGCACCGAGGCGCGCGAGCAGGAGTTGCGGGATCTGCCGGTCGAGCTGATCTCGCCCAGCCCCAATCAGCCGCGCCGGGCGTTCGACGAGCAGGCGCTCGCGGCGCTCGCGGGCTCGCTGGGGGAGCGCGGCGTGCTGCAGCCGGTGCTCGTCCGTCCCAGGCCTGGCGGGAAGTACGAGCTCGTGGCCGGTGAGCGGCGCTGGCGAGCCGCGCGCCTGGCGGGCCTCGAGACCATCCCGGCCCTGGTCCGCGATCGCGAGGACGCCGCCGCCTTGGAGGTGGCCCTGATCGAGAACATGGCTCGCGAGGACCTCAACCCGATCGAGGAGGCGCGCGCCTGCGCGGCGCTCGTCGAGGAGCTGGGCCTGACGCGTGAGGAGGTGGGCCTGCGCGTGGGCCGCAGTCGCGTGGCCGTCAGCAACCTGGTGAGGCTCCTGGACCTGCCGGATGCGGTGATCGAGCTGCTCGAGCAGGGCGCCCTCAGCGAGGGGCACGGACGCGCGCTGCTGTTGGCCGAGGATCACGAGGCCCGCCGCGCCCTCGCCCGCTCGGCCGTCGAGCAGGGATGGTCCGTTCGGGTCGTGGAGGAGCGCGCCCGCGACAGCAACGCCGCGCCGGCCCCGCGCAAGGCTGGATCGCGCAGCGGCGCCGCTGCGCGCCGCCTGCACCCCGACCAGGAGCAGGCCGCCCGCGAGATCGCCGAGACGCTCTCGGGCGCGCTGGGGGCGGAGGTCCAGGTCAAGCCCATGCGCGACGGGCGCTACCGCGCCGAGCTGTCGCTCTCTAGCCTCCAGGAGGCCGTGGAGCTCGCACGTCGCGTGGGCCCCCGCGCGGTGGCCTGAGCCGGGGTCGGCGATAGGATGGCGGGCGAGGACGAGCGACGGGGCAGCGGGCGCCTTCGCCGTTTCGGCTCCGGGCGATTAGCTCAGTTGGTTAGAGCGCTTCTCTGATAAGGAAGAGGTCCCAGGTTCGAATCCTGGATCGCCCATCTACGGAGTGCCTGCAAATCGTTCTTTTTCACGGGTAGGCGCTCTGTGCTCGGGTGGGCCAGCTGGTCGAGTTTTGGCTCCATCTGCCAATAACTGCCATTTCAGTTGCCGGCGGCGGCGTCGTTACGGACAAGCCGGGCACCTTGATGGACCTGATCGAAGTCGTCTGGCCAGGTGGTCGTCTCGTCGTATCTGGCGTCGGTGAGGTCGGCGCCGGTGAGGTCGGCGCCGGTGAGGTCGGCGCCCTTGAGGTTGGCGCCCTTGAGGTTGACGTCGGTGAGCTTGGCGCCGGTGAGGTAGGCGCCGGTGAGGTTGGCGTCGGCGAGCTTGGCGTGGGCGAGCTTGGCGTGGGCGAGGTTGGCGTGGGCGAGGTTGGCGTGGGCGAGGTGGGCGTCGGTGAGGTCGGCGTGGGCGAGCTTGGCGCGGGTGAGGTAGGCGTGGGCGAGGTAGGCGCGGGTGAGGTGGGCGTCGGTGAGGTTGGCGCGGGTGAGGTTGGCGCCCTTGAGGTCGGCGTCGGTGAGCTTGGCGCGGGTGAGGTTGGCGTCGGTGAGGTTGGC
>Ga0207927_1000484_pt1 | contig 16969 bp, 13 predicted proteins | sample NGESurdeep072012_2_FD_184456 | JGI IMG/M metagenome (GOLD analysis project Ga0207927, IMG submission 184456) | Arctic peat soil microbial communities from Barrow, Alaska - NGEE Surface sample 210-2 deep-072012 (SPAdes) | ecosystem: Environmental > Terrestrial > Soil > Wetlands > Peat ... | reverse complement strand
ATCGCGAATGACGAGCGCACGCGGACTGGTAAGGTCGCGTAGCGCCTCCAGAACGCGCTCGGTGCGAGTTTCTTGCACGACCGTGATCAGGACCGACATGGTTGCGAAGACGAGCAGGATGACCGCTTCTTTCAGGTCTCCGAGCGCCAGATAAATCACGCCGCCGCCGAGCAGCAGAGCCAACATTGGCTCACGCATGACCTCAAGGATGATGCGCAGCGGTGTGCGCCGATTCGGCCGGGGCAACTCGTTGTACCCTCCGGTCTTCAGCCTAGTCTGCGCATCCGCCTCGCTGAGGCCACGGATCGAAGCAAGTGGATCGTTGGGCATTTCAAACGCCATGTCGCTGAGAGAGCCTACCCAATCCGCAGTCGAATTCGTCGTCGCGCAGGGCGCATTCAACTGGCTCGTCGATCGGGCGGTCCGCCATTCCAACAATCATAACCTCAAACAGGCTCGATCGTGACCATAGTGCTGAGGCGGTACGCATCCGCTGGCCGGCAAAGCTCGGTTCCCTCGTTGACCAGCGCCGCCGAGCCAGCCGCGACGGCGAGCCGAAATGCATCGGTAGGGCTGTCGCCCTTGGCTAGGCTGAACACGATTGCGCCGAGAAAGCTGTCGCCAGCGCCAACCGCGCTGACCGGCTTGATTGGCAGCGCCTGCGACCGCAAGGCCTGATCCCGCGTGACAAGCAGCGCGCCGAGATGACCAAGCGACAGCGCGACGATTTCGACCTGTCCCGCGTCAATGTATTTGCGCGCTGCGGCAATCCAGTCGTTCTGGTCAGCAAGTGACGCGCCGGTGAGCTCGCGCATTTCCCGCAGATTTGGCTTAATCAGGTCAACACCTTGCGCGATGGCTGCCGCAAGCGGCGGCCCCGATGTGTCGAGGGCAAATTTCGCTCCGAGATTTCGCGCGATCGCAGCCGCCTGTGCATAGAAATCATCCGGCACCCCAGGCGGCAGGCTGCCGCTGCCCACGACGAATTTCGGCGCTGGCGTGGTGGCAGCTAGCATGGAAAGGCACGCGCGCCATTCCGAGTCACCCAACGGCTCGCCAGGAAAAACGAAACGATACTGGGCATCCGTGCTCAGTTCGGAGACGGAAAAGTCCTCGCGGGTCTCGGCATCGACTTCGATGATGCGGTTTGAAATTCCTTCGTCCCTGATGAGGCGGCGGAGAAGCTGTCCCGCAAATCCACCGACGGGAAGGATGGCTTCGACATCGCCACCGAATCTCTTGACCACACGAGCGACGTTAACGCCCCCACCTCCGGGATCGCGTCGTAGCCCTGCGCAACGCAGCTTGCGCGTCGGAGCGACGCGATCGACGGATGTCGACAGATCAATCGCGGGGTTGGGCGTCAAGGTGATGATCTTCGTCATGCGATCGCCCTAGCAGTCGCCTTCGCGCCGCGCGGCAAGCGCCTGCAAGCCGATTCGCAGCATTCGGTCAGGCCGGTGCGCGCATGCCGCGAGCGGCCACGCGGCTGCTGAGCCAGCAATCACTTTGAAGAAATCGCGCCGTCTCATGTAGCCCTCCTCAGAGCCTCGGGACCACGCCTTCTGCAATGGCTAAAGTCTAGCACTTCGCGACCGGGCGGCGAGTGAGAAATGGCACAGAAACGGCCCCGACGCTGATCAGGTCCAATGTCCGAGATGGGTCAATCGCTACCGAGCCAGTTCGCACCAAAATTCAGCAATGTCCGCTTCGCCCCGATAGCGACCGTCAGCTGTCAAAACGCGATCCGTCGTTATGTGCCATCAAGAGACGTCACTGATGCGGCCCTGCCGCAAAGCGCGGGAACAATTAGCTTCCAGAAATGGCCTAACTCTCGCCTTCAAAGCGTCCGACCCGGCATCTATCAGCCCGGCCTTCGGCGGGGGCCAATCTAGGAGTGTTTAAATGGTCGTGCGTTTGGGCGCCGCGATTTGCGGCGCCGCGATTATGCTTGCCTGCTCATCTGCTGCCATGGCTGAATCTGGAATTGCTTCCATATATGCATATTCCGGCGAAAAAACCGCGAACGGCGAACACGCAAATCCCGAAAAACTTACAGCTGCGCACCGCACACTGGCATTCGGCACTCATGTGCGCGTGACCAATCAGCGCAATGGGCGCAGCGTCACTGTACGGATCAATGACCGCGGTCCGTTCGTGCACGGCCGTGTGATTGATCTTACTCCGGCGGGAGCGCGCGCCTTGGGCTTTTCCGGGCTTGCTCTGGTTAAGCTGGAGATCAATCACACGTCGTAGACCTGAAACTGTCCACCATCAGGGGCGCACTCCAACGAATGTCCGCTTTTGCCAAGAACGGACATAGACGCGGTGATTTTGCCGATTGTCGGCACATCAGTTCTGTGGTAGAAGTTTATCGTTGGCGAGAAAAACCACGGCACCACGCCCCTGCCGCCGCCAGCACCTTGAATCGGTCAGTGGGAGGATTCAGCGCTAAAGCCCGGTGCCTTACGGTGCCGGGCTTTACGTTTCTTGAATAGGCCACTTCGGTTGTTGATGCCGCCGCTAAATCGGATCGTAGAAGGGAACTCCGATCATGAAATTCGGCGTGATTGCCGTCACGCTTTCGCTGGGCTTGACCGTCGCACTTGCCTTCGCCGCCTCAGATATGGCTGCGTCGGAAAGCCAGCGGGCCCCGGATACGCGGCTGGCTCAGGCAAGCCCAGACGCGGCCGGCAGCGCAACCACCAATAATCTGCAAGGCATCGGTCTCACCGCTTCTCACAAGCGGATTATTTACGACAACATCGCCAGCGAACAGGCGCAAACCCTCTCAGGCGATCCTCGGCTTGCCGTTGGGAGCACCATTCCCGATTCGCTCATGCTCAATATTATGCCGATCGCGGTGAAGGATCAGATCGGCTTGTTAAGGGATTTCAAGTTCGTCAAGCTACCGGGCGACAATATTCTGATCGTCGATCCAGCCAGCCGGAAGATCGTGGACATCATCACCAAGCAAGAAGCCGGACGTTAGAGCAAGCATGTTCGTCCCACGACAATTCGAGCTTATGTAAGCACGCGCCGGATTGCCGGCAATTTCATCGCGAGCACCTTGTCCACGCGACGGCCATCGAGATCGACCACCTCAAAGCGCCAGCCATAAATGTCGAAGCTATCGCCCACCGCTGGTAGCTTTCCGAATCCATCGAGTATAAAGCCAGCGACGGTGTGGTAGGAGCGGTCCTTGGGAAGCGGAATCCCTGTAAATTCCGCGAATTCATCGGCGGCCATCTCTCCTGAGATCAGCAAAGACCCGTCATCGCGGCGCACGATCGCCGCTTCCGTCGGGCCTTCTTCGGTGCGGAATTCGCCGACGATCGCTTCTAAAATGTCGGCCGGCGTCACCACGCCCTCAAAGTGGCCGTATTCATCGAGGACGAGACCGATATGGACAGGCGACGCCTTAAGAATGGAAACCACATCGCGAGCATCGACAGAATCCGGAATCAGTGGAGCGGGTCGGATGACGTTTCTAACATCCAGTCGCCGGCGACTCATATAGTTGTGCAGCAAGTCCTTGGCCTGGACGACCCCGAGGACTTGGTCGGGGTCAGTTTCATACACCGGCAAGTGGGAATGAGGACTCTTGGCAATCGCCGCACGAATTGCTTTTGCGCTGTCTGTGAGCCTGAGCATGTCAACCTCCCGGCGCGGGGTCATGACTGCGCGCACCGGTCGGTCACCCAGTCGCATGACTCCAGCGATCATCTCCTTCTCGCCGGATTCGAGAACCCCAGCGTGCTCGGCCTCAGCGATCAGGGTCCGGATTTCTTCCTCAGTGACTTTTTCGCCGGGCCGTCCACGCTGTCGAAGCAGCCAAAGCACGGCTTTGCCCGAAGCATTCAGAATCCAAACCAGCGGCAACATGGCCTTCGCGAGGATGGTCATGGCCGGAGCGACCCTGACCGCGACGGCCTCGGGATTGAGTAGAGCGATCTGCTTGGGAACCAACTCACCAATAATGAGCGAGGCATAGGTTATCACCGCCACCACCGCGCCGATGCCAATCACGTCCGCAACGCCCGCCGACATTCCAAAACCCATCAGCCAGCTCGCCAAGCGCAGGCCAATAGTCGCCCCGGAAAAGGCTCCCGAGAGCACGCCGACGAGGGTGATTCCGATCTGGACCGTTGAAAGAAACTTGCCCGGATCGGACGCGAGTGAGAGCGCGCGGCGTGATCCGGTGACGTTCATATCAACCATTCGCCGGAGACGAGCTGGGCGAGATGAAACAATGGCCAACTCAGACATCGCGAGTAAGCCATTGAGTATGATGAGCGCCACAACGATGCAGATTTCAACAACAAGCATGGAGGATAAGGTAGCAAGCGGGACACACAGATAAAATGGGCAATAACGATGGGTCGAGCCCCACCGCGCGAGCCCTTAGAATCGTGTTTAAGACAAGAGGTGCGCACGGCGCGAGCTAGAACCGGCGCGGATTTTCGCCAAGGAGCTCGCCATTAATCGAGGTCCGCTTAGGGTCATTCGCTACCGATACATTCAGCGCCCATGTCGAACAATGTCCGCTATGCCTCCGATAGCGACCATTCAAGGCACGAGTCTGAATTGACGCTTTGTGCCCATTCGAACGCAATCATGCGTGATTCCGCCGGGCATCGCGCACGGCGTCCGAACGGAATCGGCCTTATGGGAACGCTTAGCTTCACAAAACAGAGGCCCCAAGCCGGGCTATCTTGCACTTCAAACAAGCCTAACCGGCGCAGAGCCGCGAGCAAAACGCCATAACAGAACTTGTGTTGCGGGGATCCTGTCCGCGCTGCGGCGGGCGGTTCTTCTCGGCATAGGTTTCAATCTGAGATCGCTGCGCCATGACACAAAGCAGCAGCCCGGCGTGACACAATACCGAGCGCGCCACCCCCTAAGTCATTGAAAAGATTGGAGCGGGTGAAGGGAATCGAACCCTCGTCTTCAGCTTGGAAGATTGTAGATAAACTCAATGATTTCAACGAGCCTAGTGTCAAATGGCAGCCCAAAACTGTCCTAAACCCCCCTATTTTTGCAACGGGCAACGAGATGGTCAGGTCCCTTGCCGATCGATTTGGCCAATATCCAAAAACGTTATAGCGCCATGTCCTTAAGTCCATTGACCCAGGTCAATCGGGGGATACCGGAGCATTCGCGGTTGTCGCGAACCGCACAATTTCAGTGCGACGGATTTGACGACACTAGGTATGGAGGCTCTTAAGTTGCATTTCCATCCGCACGAGCTCCGCCAGGTTCCGCGCGCCCATCCGCTCCATCATCCAGGCCCGATGGATTTCGACAGTCCGGAAGCTGATGCCGAGACGAGTTGCGATTTCCTTGTTGGATAGTCCAGTCACCGCGAGTTCCAGGACCTGGCGTTGCCGCTCGCTCAAGCCTTCGAACCGTGATCGCAAATCCGACAGTTCGGCGGTGACAAATTGCTTGTGCCGGGCGTCGCCGGTGGCGATCTCGACTGATTCGAGCAAGCGGCTTTCGTCGAACGGCTTTTCGATAAAATCGAAGGCGCCAAGCTTGATCGCTGCCACGGCCATATCGATATCGCCATGGCCGGTGATCAGAATGACCGGAACGGGAATTCCCTCATTGGCGAAGCGGCGAACAAGATCGAGACCGGACATGCCGGGCATCCGCACGTCGGCGACCACGCAATCGAGTTGTGCCGAATAGTCCTTGGCCGCAAAAAACGCATCGGCTGTCGAAAAGCACGACACCGTCATCCCCTTCCGTTCGAGGTAGAGGCGAAGAGAATCGAGCACCGCCGGGTCGTCGTCGATCAGGGCAACACGCATTGGTTCAGCCATCCAAATTCTTGGCCACGGGTAATGTGAAACGGACGACCGCGCCGCCCGGGCCGCCGCCCACCGTCAGTCGCCCGCCATGAGATTCTATGATCGAGCGGCACAGCGACAAGCCCAATCCGAAGCCTTCGGGCTTGTTCGACGATAGCGGCGGCACCTCGCCGGCCACAAATTCGGGCACGAAGCCGGGACCGGTGTCGCGCACTTCGATTTCGACCTCGTCCGGTCCGACCGTGCTGGCCGCGATCGTGATCGTGCCGCCGGTGTGACCGGCCTCCTCCATCGCTTCCGTCGCGTTTCGCAATAGATTGAGAAGGACCTGCTCGATCTGGAGCAAGTCGACCATCACCGCGGGCAGGTTGCTGGCGAGCGCCACGCGTACGATGGCGCCGTGGCGATCGAGTTCGGGCCGGCAAAGTTCGAGCGTCTCGCGGACAATCCTGTCAACGCCGGTGGGTGCTCGGCCACTCTGATCCAGACGGATCAAAGCCCGCAGCCGGCGCACGACCTCGGCCGCCCGCTGCACCTGCGTGGCCGCCTTTTCGGCCGTTTCGACCGCCGACCCGTCATTGCTGCCCGAGCGAAGCATATCCGCGACGAGCCGTGTATAGGTGCCGGCCGCCATCAGCGGCTGGTTGACCTCATGGGCGATCATGGCGGCGAGTTCTCCCATGCTCCCGAGCCGGGCGAGCCGGGCGAGGGAGTCCTGGTGCAATCGCAATTGAAAGTCCGTGCGTCGGTGCTCGGTCACGACCGCGCCGGCGGCCAGGCCCGTCATCGTCAGCACGAGCATCAGCGCCTGGAACGCGGTCACGTCGATATCTTCCTTAGGAAGAAATTGCGCGCTGACGATCAAGCCGATTTGCGTGACGAGGATTCCGATCGTCACTAATTCCAGTCCGCCACGCACGGCCATCCAAATGATGGGCAAGAACAGAATGTAGAAGAATTGGAAACGGTGCTGTTCAGCATAGGCAAATACGAACGCGAGGGCTCCGAGGATAGCGACGATCTGGATCGCCGTCTCACCCGACACCTTCAGAGTGCGTCCGCGCGTCAATAATATGAGGACGAAGGGAGAAACAACGGCGACGCCGATGATGTCGCCTATAAAGTACTGTAGCGCAGCTCTCACGAAATCCGGTGCCGACAATAGATTTGAAGCGACCAATACCCCGACGTAACTGGTAGCGACGAAGGTCGCGCTGATCGCGGCCACGGCGATCAATAAAATCAAATCCCGCATTGATGTGAGGGCCGGATTAAATCGCGTGATGGGCCGCAACAGGAACATCAATCCGACCGAATAGCCGCCGCCGATGAGCACGGTCGTCATGATCTCGACGCCCCACGGGAAAGGAAGCTGCCTGACGAACAAATCGGCGAGCAAAGGCGCCACGAAGAGCAGCGGGATGAACCGCTGACCGAACAATAGTACCAAAATGAAGCTTAAGCCGGTCGGAGGATTCCAGGGCGTAATGCCGAACGGTGCGAATGGATGAATGAAGCTGATCCAGTCCAGCAACACGTAGCCGGTGACATAAGCCAAGCCGACGACAGAATGAGGCAGCGAGAAGACGCGCGGAAATGCCATCGCGATCAATCGACGTTCCAGGCCAGAACCGTTCATCTGTCTATCGCTGCTTCGATCGCAATACTGCTAAGGGTCGATACCTACGGGTCCATACCCAAGCGTAGCAGCCTAAGCACGCGCTCTGAATTGTCAAAGTCGACGCTGCCGCCAAACATGCGGGCATGACTGCATCGCTTATCAATGAGGCGGACCGGAAGAGCGCCGCTGGGCACGACGGCAGCGTGGGTGACGTCATCATCCTATGCGCCGAGGAAGAAGTTCGCGACGTGATCTCCTACTGGCTCACGTCCCAACCGGCGCGAACGTTCGTGGCGGACGATGGCTATCACGCGGCCAGAATCATAAACGACGGGCCATGTCGGTGGCTCGTAACCGACCGCGTCCTTCCGCCTTGGCCGGGCCTCGACACGTTTCTAGACCTTCGCGCCGATCACCCGCATCTCCGGATCGCTTTCGTCGAAAACGGCAATCTTCACGACGGGATTCTGGCTCGCGTCACCGGGGCGACGGCTCTCCTGAAGCGGCCGCTGACGCGTCAGACCGTGATCGACGCTTTGGCCGAACCGCAGTCATGAGCGGGGCGCTCCTAAGCGGAAATTCGCCGAGCATTGTCCAGTTGGTGGCAACAGGCCTTTTTGCGGTCGCGGTCCTGCACACGTTCTCGACGCGATATTTCGAACAGCTCGCCCATGCGCAGCCTAATCATGCCGGGCTCTGGCACCTGCTCGGCGAAGTGGAAACGGTATTCGGCTTCTGGGCGATGGTGCTGCTGCTGTTTCTGGCTATCTTTGTCACCCCGCAAGAATCACTCGGCTATCTTGAAAGCCGAAAGTTCACAGAACCGGCTTTCATATTCGTGATCATGGTGATCGCGGCGAGCCGCCCGATCCTCGACTTTTCAGGAGCGCTTCTACTCTGGCTCGCGCGCTTGCTGCCGCTGGCGCCGCCCACCGCCTACTATCTGACGGTTCTCTTCGTCGGCCCCTTGCTGGGCTCGCTCATCACCGAGCCGGCCGCGATAACGCTGACGGCGATGCTCCTGCGCGAACGTTACTTTAGCCCGCAAGCCCCAAACTCATTCAAATATGGGACGCTCGGTGTTCTGTTCGTCAACATCTCCATCGGCGGAACATTGACTCCGTTTGCGGCGCCGCCCGTTCTCATGGTCGCCGACCGTTGGGGATGGGACTTCGCCTTCATGCTGCACACGTTCGGCTGGAAGGCCGCGTTGGCGGTCCTGACCAATGCGGCAGTGGCCGCGATCGTCTTTCGATCGTATCTCAAACAGTTGTCGGCGATCTCACCCGCATTGGAGCGAATCGAAATTCCCTGGCCGATAATTTGCGTGCATCTCACTTTCTTAATCGGCGTTGTAATCGCAAGCCACCACATGCTCGCCTTTGCTGGACTCTTCCTCTTCTTTCTCGGCTTTGCGGAAGCATATCGTCGCTATCAAAATCGTCTTATCCTTCGTGAAGGCCTTCTGGTCGGACTTTTCCTGGCTGGATTGGTTGTGCTTGGCGGGATGCAGGAGTGGTGGCTAGGGCCGTTGCTCTCCAATCTGAATACGACGGCACTCTATTACGGTGCGACAGCATTGACGTCCATCACCGACAACGCGGCCCTCACCTATCTCGGGTCCCTCGTTGACGGGTTATCGCCCGAAGCGAAGTACTCCCTGGTCGCCGGTGCCGTCAGCGGCGGCGGGCTTACCGTCATCGCAAATGCGCCGAATCCCGCGGGTTTCGCGATTTTGAAGGGTACGTTTGAAGATGGTGCAATCAGCCCGCTATGGCTTTCGTTGGCCGCAACGCCGCCGACTCTCATCGCGGTCGCCGCCTTTCAATTGCTGCCTGGATGAACCGGGTGACCGTGAGAGCATGAGCAGTACCGCGGCGTAGTTTCACCCAGCCAGCCGTCGCCCATGTAGCCCCAGAGGCCGATTCCGCGAACAAAGTGAGATTCGCTCGGGCTACAAATTGGAAATTCTCGTTTGATTTCATGGCGGTCCCGAGAGGAGTCGAACCTCCGACCTTCGGTTTAGGAAACCGTTTGCCTATCAGACGACTATTTCATTCGCGGCAGCTTGCTCTTCCACGATCTCACAGTTTGACCAGACCAAGTCGCAATGCCGACCCACGAAAGCTGGATGTAATTTTCAGTGGGCACCGATATCCATCGTTTCATGTGTGCAACCCAACGCGCGCGGCTCTCACTCAGATTGGCAATCGCCATCAATGCCGCTGGCGTCACAATGAGGGTGAGAATCGTCGCAAAACCGAGGCCAAATACTATCGCCGTCGATAGATTGATCCACCATTGCGTCGACGGCGCGCCCACCGTTATCTCGCGCGAAAGAAACTCGAGGTTCATCCCGAAGGCGATCGGCAGCACACCGAGGATCGCCGTGATGGCGGTGAGCACCACCGGCCGCGCACGCTCGCGGCAGGTCGCGATAATCGCGTCGTAGGCCGGCTTTCCTTCGCGCCGCAGGCGATCGTAGGTATCGATCAACACGATGTTGTTGTTCACGATCACGCCGGCATTGGCGATGATACCAATGCCGGTCATCACCACGCCAAACGCTTGACCCATGATCAACAGGCCAAGCAGAACGCCGATGGTGGACAGCACGATGGCGGTGAGCACCAGCATGACCGAGGTGAGCTTGTTGAATTGCGCCAGCAGGATCGCGAAGATCAGGAACATCGCGGTGGCGAAGGCCTTGAGCAGGAAGGCGGATGCCTTGGCGCGCTCCTCGTCTTCGCCCTTCAGTTTCCAAGTCAGACCGGGGCCGAGGTCGGTCTGGGCAAGTTCCCTGGCGATCTCCTGCTGCACCTTGGCGCTTGGCACGCCCTCGGCCACGTTGGACGACACCGTCATCACCCGACTGGCGGCGACGCGGTTGATGTAACCAACTCGCGGACTGGGTGAGCGGCTGACAAAATTTCCGATTGGCACGCTGCCGGACGTCGTCTGCACGCGCAAATCGTCGATCTGGTCGAGGCTGCGCCGGTCCTGCGGGAAGCGTACGATGATGTCGACCGCCTTGTCGCTGTCGGACGGACGGTACTCGGTGATTTTGACGCCATTGGTGACGAGTTGCACGGCGGTGCCGACGATACCAACGCCTGCGCCGTATTTCGCCGCCTCCGCCTTGTCGACCTCGATCTTCCAGTCGATGCCTGGCAGCGGCTGACCGTCGTCGAGATCGCGAATGTCGCTGCGGGTCGCCAGGATGGCCGCGACCTTTTTGGCCGCCGCCGGCAATTGATCGGGATTTATGGCGGACAATTGCACCTGGATCGGTTTTCCGGTGGGCGGCCCGGCGCGTGGCGCGGTTACCTCGACCAAGATGCCGGGGATGTCCGCGGTCTTGGCGCGGATCGCGTCCATGATTTGATGCGCTGGCGGGCGCACCTTCCAATCGGCAAACTCGAACTGGATGACGCCGATCGTGTCCTCGGAGATTTCGCTGGAGCCGCGCGGCTGTTCGCCCACGCGCGTGTACACGGTCTTGAGACCGTCGAATGCCAGTACCCGCTCCTCGACCGCGCCAACCGCTTTGTTCTTCTCCTCGATCGACAGGTTGCCGCGGCCGTGGACAATCACCTGGCCGTAATCGGGCTCGACATTGGGGAAGAATTCGACGCCATTCCCAAACTTGGCGTATGCGACCTGCACGGCGATCAGCAGGAAGGCCGCGAGCGCCAATGTCGTGCCGGGGCGTCGCAACGCCAGGCGCACCGTGCGCATGTAGGGACCATTGTCAAAGGTCCTCTCATCGTGCGGCACCAGCGCCGCCTTGCCGAGCAGCGCGCCGAGCGTCGGGGTGATTAGCAGCGCAACCACCAGCGACGCCGATAACGTCGCGATCAGCGTGATCGGCAGGTACTTCATGAACTGACCGACCACCCCCGGCCAGAACAGCAGCGGCGAAAAGGCGGCGACGCGGGTGGCGGTGGCGGCGATCACCGGGCCGGCCATGCGCTTGGCCGCTAGCGTATAGGCCTCCTTCGGTGCCATGCCCTCCGACATCCGCCGCTCGGCGAATTCCGATACGATGATGGCGTCGTCGACCAGCATGCCGACGGCAAGAATAAGCGAGAACAGCACAACGATGTTCACCGTCAGTCCGGCGAGCTGCAGCCCAAGCACGCCCGCGAGGAACGACGCCGGAATCGCTATGCCGATGAACATAGAGGCGCGGAAGCCGAGCGCAAACAGAACGATCACGGCGACCAGCAGCACACCGGTCGCCACCGAATTCTGCAGATCGCTCAACATCTGCCGGATCATCTTCGACTTATCCTGGGTGAAGGTCACCTGCACGCCGGCCGGCCAAGTGGTCTTGATCCGCTCGACCACCTTCTTCACGCCATCGACCGTCTCGATCAGATTGGCGCCGGAGCGCTTCGACACCTCTATGGTCATGGCGGGCTTGCCGTTGACGCGGGTGATGCCGGTGGCGTCCTTGAAGGTCGGCTTGACTTGCGCAATGTCACCCAGCGTCACCGACGCGCCCGGCGACGAAATGACCGGAATATCGAGCACGTCCGCCGGTTTTTCGATCAGTGATGGCACCTTGACGGCGAAGCGGCCGGTCCCACCCTCGAGCGCGCCCGCGGCCACCAGACTGTTGGACGCCTGGGTCACGGCGATGAGCTGGTCGAGCGAGACGTTGTAGCTCTTCATCAGCATCGGTTCGGCGACGATCTCCACCGCCTCGTCGCGCGAACCGCGCAGTTCCGCCGCCAGCACGCCGGGAACCTGCTCGATCGCGTTCTTGGCCGTGCGGGCGATGTGCAACATGGTGCGCTCGGGCACGTCGCCGGACAGCGCCACCACCAGCACCGGATAGAGCGAGAGATTGACCTCCTGCACCGACGGCTCGTCGGTGTCCTTCGGCAAGTCGTGCTTGGCGTCGTCGACTTTGGCGCGCACGTCGGCGAGTGCGGACTTTGAATCGAAGCCGGCCTCGAATTCGAGCAGCACGTAGCCGCCGCCCTCGTAGGCGGTCGAGCGCATTTCCTTCACGTTGCTGACCGACTTCAGCTGCGTCTCGACCGGCCGCAGCAGCAGCCGCTCGGCATCCTCCGGGCTGATACCGCGTTGCGTGAGCTGAACGTAGATGATCGGGATTTTGACGTCGGGTTCCGCTTCCTTCGGAATCGTCACATAGGCGACGAAGCCGGCGGTAAGCACGAATATGAGCACCGCAACGGTGAGCCGCGCATGGCTGATGGCGTAATCAATAATCTTGGACATATGGGTGTCCTGGTCGATTCTGTAGCCCGATGAGCCGACTTCGCGCCGGCCCGAGCGTCAGGGGTTGATTGCGACGGACTTCTCCGCGACTGCTGGGACAGCTTCGACGCGCAAGCCCTCGCGCACGAAGTCCTGGCCTTGCACGATGACGCGTGCACCGTCCGGGACACCGCCGAGCCACATAAACGACGGCCCGTCCTCGGCGATCGTCACCGGGATGAAGGCGACCTTGTCGTCGGCAACAACCACGCGGACACCGAGATCGCCCGAAGCCGAGAAGATCAGGGCCGAGCGTGGTACGCGCGTGGCCGGCACGGACGCCATCTTGATCGCGACTTCTGCCGTGATCCCATCGGGGATATTGCCAGTGGCGTTCTCTACTTCGACCTCGATACGGTAGGTACGGGTCGTTGGACTCGCCGACTTGGCGACGAAGCGGATGCGGCCCGTCACGGTCTCGCCGGTGACGAGGCGGATATCGGCGGACTCGCCGACCTTGATGCCGGCGAGCTTGCGCTCGGGCGCTTCGACCACCGCCAGCATGGGATCGAGCGCCACGATCTGCGCGATCTCGCGTCCCGCCATGGCGAATGTCGCCTGGCCGACCTCGACCGGAACGTCGCTGACGACCCCCGCCCAGGGAGCGCGGACGATGCCGCGCTCGCGCTCGGCTTCCGCGGCGGCAAGCGCCGCATCGGCCGCCTTCTGCTGCGATTCGAGATTGACCAGTTCGAGTTTCGGCAAGGCGCCGCTCTCGATCAGCCTGCGCTTGGCGTCGATTTCGGTCTTGCGCTGCGTTGCAAGCGCGCGCGCTTGCTCGACCTGTGCTTCGCGCGCTTCATCCGACAGGACGGCGATCACGTCGCCAGCCTGCACGACCGAACCGCGGCGCACCTTGAGCTCCGTGATCACGCCGGCCGCTCGCGAGGTCGCCATCATCTTGCGATCCGCTTCGGTGCGGCCGGACAGGACGAGCTTGCGGCTGTGCGGGGCTATCTTGCTCTCGATGATGCCGACGCGAAACGGCTTGGCCACAACTTCACTCGGGCGCACGGCAGCCGCGCTCTCGCTTTCGTGCGGAATAAGATAACCCGAGAAAATCCATAGACCAGCGGCGGCCACCAGGCTGATCGCGACGATGCGGCTCGCTTTCATTGCGGCTTCTCCGTTTCGTTACCCATGCGGCCTTGCGGTTTTGCGAGCAGGGCGTGAATCATTTTCAGAATCAGTGGCAAAACAATTTCGGCATCAAAGCCGGGATCCACGGCACGGCGCCAAGAAATGCCGTCGGCCAGCACCATCAGCACCGTTGCGGCGCCATCGAGATCGACGTCGCCGGCGATTTCGCCTCGGTCCGCCGCGCGGCGCAGCATGGCGACGAGCCCCGCCTTCACCTCAGTTTCGATATGCTGATACTGGCCGGCGATCTCCGGATTGCGCCGGCTCTCCGCCATGATCTCGGCGCACAGCCCGACTTCCTCGGTGGTCCGCTCGACCAGATGATGACGCGCGAGCTCCGCAAGCCCGGCGAAAAAGTTCGGCGCCTTGGCAACTGCTGCGAAGCTTTCCGCAGCCTCGGCGCGGTTGCGCTCCGAAATGCCGGCTATGATCGCTTCTTTCGACGAAAAGTAGCGATACAGATTGCCGGGGCTCATCTGCGCCTCGGCGCAAATCTCTTGCATGGAGGCCTTATGAAATCCCGACCGGGCGAAGCAGCGTTGCGCGGCAGCGAGAATTTCGGCCCGCCGGTCCATCTTCAACTGAGCGTTTGCCTGCCGCATGGTGGCCCCTAAAGTGCATTGCAATAAAAGAGAATGAACGTTCGCTCTTTGATATTCAATGCGGGTGGTATTGTCAATATTGCCTACAGTGTTCGGTGAACACGGGCTTTCAAAAAAGTATTTTGCAGGTATAGATCGCGCAGGAAAATTTACAATATATAATATTTTCAATGGCTTATTAGTGCGCCGCCTCCGTAAACATGGAACTCAGTTCACCCCAAAGCGACCTTTGCGAAACAAACCCGATGGTGCAACTGGTCGACACATCGACCGTGCGACCTATCTTTTTCAGTCCCGAAAACGATACACGCCTGTAGCGATGTTGCAGCGCAACTGCCAATAACTTTCGCGGCCAAAGTCGAAAGCATCACCAGAGGCGGTTCTCGATACACAGCCGAACTTGATCGGACTGTCGCTTCTACCATTTTCGATTCCTTTGCCGTTTAACAAACCATGGCGCGTGACACCGAGTCGTCATGGCAACGTCTTCAGCTCGATCTGCTCGAAACGAGTGACGCTGTCGGCCTTGGTCCAAAGAGCAATTCGGCCGGCAGCGGTGATCGTGCGATCAGTCGCGCGGTACAGCTCCTTGCCGTCAAACGTAACGGTAAAGCTTTCGCCTTCGGCCTTGAGGCCGAGCGTGTGCCACTCGTTGGGAGAAACTTTGAGATTGGCACCTGTGATTTCTATGCGTCGGCCGTTGGAGACACGATAAAATCGAACGTTGTCCTCAAGCGCATTGGCGCGCACTACGTAATAATTGTTGGGATCAGCAAGCCGCAGCGCGAGGCCGCCGGCCTGATCGACGCTTCCGGCGATCGCTTTGAACCGCACTGAAACATCGACATTCTTGGCCGAGAACGGCTTATAGATCGCAAGCGGGAAACGATAATCGGTCCGGTCGGCGCTCGATTGTTCGATGGCGCGGCCGCCGGCCGCACTGGCGTCGCGGGTGACTACCCATTGTCCCGGTCGACCTTGGCCTGTCAGCCCAAAATCGAAGTCCGTGGGCGCCGCTCCTATATCCATCTTCTCAATAGCGATCATGGGCGCTCTTTTTTGCGCGAGCACGGCCGAGCCGGCGCGCGCGATGGCGCAAGCCAGAGCAGCGGCGATAAAGATCGGTCTGATTGACGAAAAAACACGAAGCCTGTTTCCGTCCATGCGCAATCTCCCCGATAAATCGAGTGCTGCGCAGTGCCTGGACGGTGTCCATGGCGAATTCGTAAATTACGCTGCGATCGGCATCTGGAACAGACCGCGGCAATGGTGCCGCCAAGCGTAGTGATCAAGGACGGCATGGGCGGGCGGCGGTTCGCCAGATCTTTCTCTTGGAGTACTGCCACTGAGCGACTGATGAACGCGATTTTCGTTGTAATAAATTCTGAACTCGTCCAGCTTTCGCTCCAGGTCGATTGCGTTCCAGATTAGTACGTGATCGAGAAACTCTCGTCGAACCGTGCCGATCAGCCGTTCCACGAACGGATGGGACACGGGTACGTAGGGGATCGACTTGATCTCTTCGACCTCGAGTATGCGCAAGTTGGCGAGCCAACGATGGAAACGAAATAGTGGGTCGTGGTCGGAACTCAGGTGCCGAGGAAGCGACTTTCCGGCGATGATCTGGTTGAACATCCGACAAACCGACACGCCACAGAGATCAGCGCGCTCAACGCCAAAGCCGATGATCCGACGTGTGAACACGTCCATCACCACCATGACCCAGTGGCTGCGCAGGAGTATCGATTCGCAGCGGAACAGATCGACGCTCCACAGGCTGTCCTTCACATGCCCGATAAAGCTCAGCCAGGACGGGCCATCGGTTCCTGCCTCGGGTCGATAGTGTTTCGCGAGCACCCGGCGGACGATGTCTTTGTTGATATCGATGCCAAAGGCGTGCGCAAGCTGCTGTGCGATGCGGGGACAGCCAACACGGGGGTTGCGGCGTTTGATCTCTACGATCGCGTCGATGAGCTCCTTCGACGGTCCCTGCGGGCCGGGACGCCGATGACCTCCCGACGAGAAGAGCCACCGATATTTGCATTTCTTGAGCGCCTCGTGGAATCTGAACAAGGTTCTGGGCTTCAGGATGACGGCGAGCTTAGGAATTCGGCTTGGCGGCACGAACAGTGATCCAAGACCCAGGAGGAAGCGATCGAACGAATTCAGATTCGGTGCCCGTCGCCGTGCGCGACTACTGATGAGCAACTGGTGCTTTAGCAACAAGGATTCGGCCACGACGGCGCGTACTCCGCCCGGGCGCACGAGTTTGGCGATGGTGGCCAACAGGTGGACGGCAAGAATGAGCAGGTGAATCATCGATACCGACGGTAGCACGATGTCGGTATCTCACAAGACTGCCCGCGCCGATGCATTTATGCGAGGATTTACGAATTCGCCATAGACAGGACCCCGATCACGGGCGCGCGTCGGTATTCGATCCATGAGTAGAGAAGAATGCTGGTGAGCAAGATCGTGAGGATGAGCTGGGCGATCATCGA
>Ga0207927_1000482_pt1 | contig 16979 bp, 16 predicted proteins | sample NGESurdeep072012_2_FD_184456 | JGI IMG/M metagenome (GOLD analysis project Ga0207927, IMG submission 184456) | Arctic peat soil microbial communities from Barrow, Alaska - NGEE Surface sample 210-2 deep-072012 (SPAdes) | ecosystem: Environmental > Terrestrial > Soil > Wetlands > Peat ... | reverse complement strand
GATGCGTGGACCGCGGCCTGGGACGTGTTTCCCAAAATGGGAACCTCATGGGCTATTCGCTGGTGTGGTCGTGGATAATGCCCAGCCCTCGGGAAACTCGCGCACGATCAAGGTGAATAGGCCGTGCGGTTGCTTGCCGTTCGACAAAGTCAAGTGCCATCGGCCGCGAACGAAGCTGCCTTGCGGACCGAGCAGCTCGACCCGAATGTCGGTCATCTCCAGCTTCCCCATCTCGGCATCCGGTGCCTGGTATTTCTTGCGATAGCGTTCCAGGGTTGCCTGCCAGCCTTGGGTTTCCGTGGCGCCGGAAAAGAACGTCAGCGTCGGCGAATTCCAGTATCCCGCCATGAATCCCTCGAGATCATGCCGGTTCCAGGCGTCGACTTGCGATTGCAGGACCTTGCGAATCGCAGCTTCCTGGGCCGCCGCGCCCGTCGATTGCGCCCAGGCCGACGGTGCGAATGCCACCCCCGCGAGCAACAGCATTGCAATGATCTGGCACAGTCTGCTCATCCCCGCCTCCGGGTTTCGGATTTGCCAGCTACGCAGGACGCTTCTTGGTCTCCGACTCCTGCCACGGGCGCTTGGGACGCTCGGACTCCGGCAAGTCCCGGCTTCGCACTCGATCGTACTTGTACTCGGAGCTCACCGTGCCCAGCGACTCGTTATATAGGCTGATGCCGCCGCTGCCTTCCTTCAGTTCCTCGGCATACTTGTGCAGCGCGGCCAAGTGGTCGGCGGTGGCCGCAACTTCAGTCTTCGTGGTCTTCAGCACCTTCTGGTAACCGTGATCGACGAGTTTGGAAATCTCGCCGCCAAGCAGGTATCCCGGGTAGGCGAAAATCTTCACTCCGCCGTCGGGGGCGCGCTCAATGGCCGACGAGGTGTTGTACTTCTTCAGAAACACGCGGCCGCTCGTACCCGGGGCCTCGAGCACGTCGAACCCATGGTCGCGGAACCAGCTCACTGCATCTTCGTAACTCTTAACTTTGACTTTCTTTACCATTCTCTCTGCACTCAGCCATTGGCGGCTGCCTCTCGTGGCGGAATCTAATTTTCCACCTTTGCATCGAATTGATTACATTAGTAGGACTAAAGGTGCACGGGATGCGACCGCTTCTACTGGCTCGCAAAACGCCAGCAGCTTCGTTTCATCCCAGCACTCGGTTCTGGAAAGCACAACTGTCGCACACTGCAAGGCGAAACGGCAACCCGCACGCCAGTGAAGAAGGCTATGAACCCGACCCGCGCGATCCCGGCAACGGGCCTCTCGATCATCGAGCGCATTGGCAACACGCCGCTGTTGCGGTTCGAGCGTGTCACTGCCGAAGTGCCTCATGCCGAGATCTACGGCAAGGCCGAGTGGACGAATCCCGGCGGCTCCGTGAAGGACCGCGCCGCAGCCGGCATTGTGCAGGAGGCCTTCCGCAGCGGCAAGATGGACGGTGGCAAGCGGCTGCTCGATTCGACCAGCGGAAATACCGGCATCGCCTACGCCATGCTGAGCGCAGCTTGCGGTTTTGGTGTAACCCTCTGCATGCCGTCCAATGTTTCGCTGGAACGCAAGCGAATTCTTAAGGCATACGGTGCCGAAATTATTTACACAGCGGCGGGTGAAGGTTCCGATGGAGCGATCGTCAAGGCGCGCGAGATCATCGCTGAGCATCCCGACAAGTATTTTTATGCCGACCAGTATTCCAATGACGCTAACTGGCAGGCGCACTATTGCGGCACCGCAAAAGAGATTTGGGAGCAAACGCGGGGCCGGGTCACCCACTTCGTGACTATCCTGGGAACCTCCGGAACATTCATGGGCACCACTCGAAGGTTGAAAGAACTCAATCCCCGAATTGAATGTATCTCGCTGCAGCCCGACTCGCCCTTCCACGGTATCGAAGGAGCGAAATATATGCCGGCTTCGATCGTGCCGCGGATTTATGATCCCACTCTAGCGGACCGCAACCTCGAGATCAGCACCGAAGAATGCTATGCCATGGTCCGGCGGCTGGCCCGCGAAGAGGGCCTGCTGGTGGGACCGTCGTCGGCCGCGTCCCTAGTAGGCGCCTTGAAGGTCGCGCAGGAGAGCGCGGTCGACCATCCCGTGGTGGTATGCATATTCTGTGATGGAGCTGACAAGTATCTTAGCGAACGCTTCTGGGACGACGGTCCCCATCCCGACTACGAAATCTAGCGACTGGCAACCTTGAATCGCATACCTCATAGCCGTTCCGATCCCATGCTGAAATTCCGCCAATCCGACTTCGACGAGATTCGCCGCCATGGGGAAGACACCTATCCGCACGAGTCCTGCGGGGTATTGCTGGGCGTGATGGATGGCGGCACCCGCGAGGTTCGCGCAACGGTCCGCTGTGGCAACACTCGCATCGACTCGCCCCAGAACCGCTACAACATCGATCCCCGCGAGTTGGTCCGGGTGCAGCGCGAAGCCCGCGAGCGCGAGTTGGATATCGTAGGCTTTTATCACTCGCACCCCGATCATCCGGCGCGCTGGTCGCAGACCGACTTTCAGGAAGCCCACTGGATTGGCTGTTCCTACGTGATTACCAGCGTCGAAAAAGGCAAGGCTGCGTTGACCAACTCGTTCGCACTGACGGGCACCGGCGAGGATGACAAGGCGCTGGTGGACGAGCCCATCACCGTCGAGTAACCGTTTGGGACAGACCGCGGGTGCCCCATCCTTTGCGAAGCAAAGGGTGGGAATCGAATGTCGAGCCGACTTCCAGGGCTGCATTACGTCCTCAGCTGTTCTTCCCCACACCCTCATCAGCTACAATCAAAAATTCCCAATGCTACGATTTTCCACAGCCGGTGAGTCACATGGAGAAGCGCTGGTCGCGCTGCTCTCCGGCATGCCTGCGGGCTTGGCGGTCGATCTCGACTTCGTCAACCGTGAACTCTGGCGCCGCCAGCAAGGCTACGGGCGCGGCGGCCGCATGCGCATCGAGCGCGACACCGCGCACATCCTGAGTGGGGTGCGCCATGGACATACCATCGGCTCGCCTATCGCCATGCTGCTGGCCAACAACGACTGGCAGAATTGGACCGAAGCACTGCCGGTGGAAGAAGGCGATCCCGCTAAGCACAAACGCGTCGCGTCGCCCCGCCCGGGTCACGCCGACCTTGCCGGAGCGGTGAAATACAACTTCAGCGAGGCACGCTATGTTCTGGAGCGTGCTTCCGCGCGTGAATCGGCAGCCCGTGTCGCCGCCGGAGCGCTGGCCAAGTTGCTGTTGCGCGAACTGGGGATCGAAGTCCTGAGCCATGTAATCGCGGTCGGAAGCGCGAAACTCGACGCGTCCGTAACCTGGGAAGCCATTCAGGCCGTAGCTGCGAAAGAAGAAATACTGCTCAGCTGTATTGATCCTGATTCCGAGATCCGCATGAAGGAACAGGTTGACTTGGCATTGCGCACGGGTGACTCGATGGGCGGCATCTTCGAGGTTGTGGCACACAATGTTCCTCCCGGCCTCGGCACCTATGCAAATTGGGACGAGCGCCTCGACACTCACTTGGCGGCGGCGGTCATGTCGCTGCAGGCGGTCAAGGGCGTGGAGATCGGCGATGCAGTCGAAGCCGCTACGGCACTCGGGTCCGCCGTACATGATGAAATTGGCTACGCGTCCGGAGGCGGGGGAACGTTTACTGGTTTCACGCGCCGCTCTAACCATGCTGGCGGACTGGAAGGCGGCGTGTCGAATGGCGAAGATATTCGCATCCGCGGTTACCTGAAGCCAATCTCGACCTTGCGGCGTCCGTTGGGATCGGTGGATTTTGCCAGCCGCGAGCCGGTCAAGGCTGCTTACGAACGCTCCGACGTATGCGTCGTTCCGGCAGCGGGAGTGGCAGCGGAAGCTATGGTTGCCCTGACGTTGGCCCGATTCGCTCTGGAGAAGTTCGGCGGCGATTCGGTACTGGAACTGCGACGTAATTTCGAAGGTTACTGTGAACAATTGCGAAAATTCTAAATGATCTATCCAATCGTCAAGTACGGGGACGCGGTACTGGAGAAACCTTCAGCCCCCATTACGAAATTCGATGACGAGCTACGCAAGCTCGCCGACGACATGTTCGAAAGCATGTATGGCGCTCATGGCGTGGGTCTGGCGGCTCCGCAAATCGGCATCAGCAAACGCATCGCGGTCATCGACGTCACCTTCAAGGAAGATCCCGAGGCCAAAATCGTACTGGTCAACCCGGAAATCATTCACGTCGAAGGACAGATCACCTCCAACGAAGGCTGCCTGAGCCTGCCGGACTTCCGCGAAAAGGTGACTCGCCCGCGGAAAGTCACCGCCCGGGCACAGAACTTGCAGGGCGAGACCTTTGAGGTCACCGGCGAAGAGTTGCTGGCGCGCGCCTTGCTGCACGAGACCGACCACCTCAACGGCAAGCTCTACATCAGCCACATCAGCGCCCTCAAGCGCGACTTGATGAAGCGCAAGATCCGCAAGCTCGTTAAACTGGGCGAATGGTAGTGCAGTCGTGATGGACCTGGTCTTCTGCGGCACGCCGATGTTCGCAGTGCCCACGCTGGAAAAACTGGTGGACGCCGGATTCAGCGTAAAGCTGGTCGTCACTCAGCCCGACCGGGCCAGTGGACGCGGCATGGAGCTGGCGGCGTCGCCCGTGAAGTTCTCAGCGCTGGAGCGCGGACTGCCCATCCTGCAGCCTGACAAGATCAAAAGCAATGACGATTTCCGCGCAATTCTCGAGAGCATCCAACCGGAGGCGATCATTGTCGTCGGCTACGGCCGGATTATTCCGCAATGGATGATCGATCTGCCACGACTGGGAAATCTCAACCTGCACGCGTCATTGCTGCCGAAATATCGCGGGGCCGGCCCCATTCAATGGGCAATCGCCAACGGAGAGTCCGTGACTGGTGTGACCACGATGCGCATCGATGCCGGACTGGATACCGGCGACCTTCTTCTGCAGGCTGACGAGCCTATCCTGCCCGAGGACACAGCTCTGACGTTGTCGCCGAGGCTGGCGCATCGCGGCGCCGAGTTGATGATCAACACGCTCGCCGGGTTAACCAACGGCACTATCCATCCTCATGCGCAGAACGACTCGAAAGCTACTCTCGCGCCCATTCTCAAGCGGGAAGACGGCCTGATCGATTTCTCGCGTACGGCCGCCGAAGCTTGGAACCGTCTGCGCGGATTTCTGCCGTGGCCGGGAGCCTTCACCACATTTCGCGGCAAGACTCTGCACCTGCACGCCGCCGTGCCTGCACCCGAAGTTGCGATCGTCAAAGCGGCGCACTTCGACGTGGAAAACGATCGCCTGCTACTCGGCTTCGCGCATGGATCAACCCTCGAAATTCAGGAGCTGCAGATGGAAGGCAAAAAGCGGATGAGCGCCCGCGATTTCGTCAACGGCTATCGTCCGCGCAGCGACGAACGTCTGGGCGCGACCGCGTAACTCTTATGCCAGTCTCTCCCGCACGCGCCGCTGCCTTCGACATCCTGTTACGCGTGGAGCAGCAGGATGCTTATGCCAGCGAACTCCTGCACTCTGACAGGCTCGACAAGCTCAGCGTCGCCGATCGCGGACTCACCACTGAAATCGTGATGGGCGTCTTGCGCTGGCGATCAAGGGTTGATGACGCCATCGCTGCGCAATCCTCTCGGCCGCTGGGCAAGCTGGATCCCCAGGTACTTACCGCGCTACGCATTGCGGCCTATCAACTTCTGTACCTGAGTCGAGTGCCCGCACGCGCTGCCATCAACGAAAGCGTGGATCTTGTGAAACGTGCGCGGAAGGTGTCCGCTGCGCCGTTCGCCAATGCGGTCCTACGCAAACTCGCGAACGCTTCGTCCGGCGCTGTCACGGAAGAAACTTCCAGAGCCACGGCTGCGAGTCTGGCACACGAGTTCGCGCACCCAGCATGGCTGGTCGAGCGCTGGGTCGATCATCTCGGCATCGACAATGCCGAAGTCATCTGCCGGCACGATCAGCGTATTCCGACAACGTCCATTCGTCTTGACGGCGCGGCAGTGGAAGGCGAACTCCAGACTGAAGGCATCGAACTCGCACCCGGTGCTTTGTTGACCTCTGCTCGTATCGTCACCCACGGCGACGTCACCCAGACTCGGGTGTACCGCGAAGACCGCGTATTCATTCAGGACGAAGCTTCGCAACTTGTCGCAGCGTTAGTGGGCACGGGATCGCGTCTGCTGGATTGTTGCGCTGCGCCAGGAAGCAAGACGGCAGTAATCGCATCGCGCAATCCCGCGTCAGAAATCATTGCGGTCGAACTTCATCCCCATCGTGCCGAGTTGTTACGACGGCGGGTTCGCGCAACCAATGTTCAGGTGATCACAGCTGACGCCTTGCACCTCACACTACTGGGAGGCTTCGATAGGGTCCTCGCCGACGTTCCATGCTCCGGCACCGGCACGCTGGCCCGCAATCCCGAAATCAAGTGGCGGCTTAAGCCGGAGGACCTGAACGACCTGCACATGAAACAGGTCGCGATCCTGCGAGCTGCACTGCAGCAACTCGCGCCCGGCGGCCGCGCGATCTATTCCACCTGCTCGCTCGAGCCGGAAGAAAATCAGTCTGTGGTGGAAGAAGTCCTGCAGGCCGACCAGAATGTCACGCTGCTTGACTGCCGCAACGAGCTCGAGCAATTACGCGCAGCAGGCGAACTCGCAAGCAACGACCTCGATGTGCTCCTCGATGGAAACTACCTGCGCACGCTTCCCGGCGTGCACCCCTGCGACGGCTTCTTTGCCGCAATCTTGCACCGTCAAAGCTAATTGCTTATTGCTTAACGCGAGCGCCTACCGCGTCACTTCCAGATTCACGCTCTGCCCTTCATACACCCGCTGCCCCGCGCCCGGAATCGTCTTCACCACCATGCGCGTACCGACCGGCAGAGTCTCCGGGGAATTGGCCTCGCCTTCCGCAATCGGCTGACTGGTGATGCCGCCCACCTTCATACTGGCTCCGACAATCGCGTTCACCGCCTCGTCTTCCGTCCGTCCTCTCAGATCGGGCATGACGTACGACTTGCGGTCCTCGCTGGCGGCAACCAGCACACTTACTTTTGGCGCGGAAACGTTGAGGGCATTTGCCGGCGGACTCTGCGCCACAATCTGGTCAGGCGTCGTGTCGGGAATGCTGGCGACGGCCATCGTCCCCATCTCCAGGCCGCGGCGGCGGATGTTGATCTCAGCCGAACGCTCACTGTCTCCTGAAAGGTCTGGAATGGTTACGCGCTGCGGCCCCATGCTTTCGGCCACACGCACATGCCAACCGCGCCGTACCTGCTCGCCGGGGGATGGTACCTGCGAGAGAATCCGGCCTGCCGGAACCTCGGCACTGAAGAAGCGGTCCGCCGGTTCGAATACCAATCCACTCGACTCCAGCGCGTTCTCCGCATCATGCGGCGTCATGCCGACGATCTTGGGAACGTGTGTCTGTCGCCCATGGATTGCGAAACGCATGGCCGTGAGCGCCGAGGCCATAAAGACCACGATCAGTACCAATGCCCGTAGCAGCCAGCGAAAGAAGCGGCGCATCAGTGCGTCTCTCCATCGCTGGGCGTTTGATCGTCAGTATCCACTTTGTGGGCAACGGCGTTGGGCGGCGCCGGAGGCGGTGCGGCGAAGTCTTCCGACTCGCGGCCCTGCAGCGCCACTCGCATAAAGTCCATCCAGATGGGCAAGGCAGCTACGGCACCGGTTTCTTTGTTACCCAGCGTCTTCTTCTCGTCGAAGCCGACCCACACGCCGCAGGTCAGCGATGGCGAGAACCCGACGAACCAGGCGTCGGTGAAATCGTTGGTCGTGCCGGTCTTGCCTCCCAGCGGATGGTTCAGCTTCGCGGCGGCCGCTCCGGTGCCGTGCAGTACCACTTCGCGCAACATGTCGACCATGATGCGGGCGGTGCGCGCGCTGACCACGTCCTTCACCTCGGGATAGTCTTCCTCCAGCACGCGGCCGTCATAGTCCTCGACCTTGCGAATCATGCGCGGCGCAACGCGAACGCCGTCGTTGGGAAAGGTAGTGAAAGCGGCAGTCTGCTCCCATAGAGTAATGTCAGCCGCGCCTAGTGCCACTGGCAGATACGGCAACAGCGGCGCAGTGATGCCGAACTTGCGCGCGTATTCGATGACGGTCTTAATGCCTCCCACGCGCTCGGTGACTTTCACCGCGGGAATATTGCGCGAGTGTGCCAGCGCTCGGCGAAAAGTAATCACACCTTCGAACTTGCCGTCGTAATTGTGAGGGACCCAGGGTCCGTTTGGTCCGCCCGGAAAGCTGACCGGCGCATCGAGCACCGTGTCATCCGGCGTCATGCCTTGATCGATTGCGGCCGTGTAAATGTAAGGTTTGAACGACGATCCCACTTGGCGCAGCGCCTGGGTCGAGCGGTTAAACTTCGACTCATCGAAGCTGCGTCCGCCCACCATAGCCTTCACGTCGCCGGTGGAATTATCCAGCGCCAGCAACGCTCCCTGGACACCTGACTCCTGCTCCAGCGAAACCCGGCTCTGCGTGCCATTCAACTCCAGGATCTTTATGTACACCAGGTCGCCGCGAGCCAGGAACTGCTGCGGAGAGTTGTAGTGTGTCCACTTGATTTCAGCAGGCCCAAGCTCGCTCTGATAAGGACCGAACTTAATGGTGGCGTACTGCGGTCCGACGGTAGTGACCAGGGCGTGAACAAAATTTCCCGCCGACAGATCGCCATCCCAGTCGACGTGTCTGTAGCCTGCGGGTGACTCGCCATTGGCAACAATATTCAACAAGCTGCCCTTCCATCCGTGGCGGTGCTCATAGGCCGCCAAACCGTCGAGCACTGCGAGATTGGCGGCCTTTTGCATCTCGACGTTCAGAGACGTATAGACGCGCAGACCTTTTTCGTGGACTTCCTCGCTGCCATACTTTTTTTCAAGGTACTGTCTCAGCTCCTCCACGAAGTACGGCGCGATGCTGTTGCGCTCCCCTTGCACATTGAGCCGGATCGGCGAATTCTTGGCGCGCTGCGCCTCTTCGGCGGTGATCTTGCCGTCTTCCAGCATGTTGTTGATCACCAGGTTGCGACGGTGCAGCGCACGCTCGGGATTGTTAATCGGCGAATACGCGTTCGGGGCCTTGGGCAGGCCCGCCAGCACCGCGGCTTCTTCCAGGGTCAGGTCCTTGGCTTTCTTGCCAAAGTAAAAATTCGATCCTGCCTCGAAGCCATACACGCCGTGACCCAGGTAAATCTGGTTGGCATACAGCGTGAAGATCTGCTGCTTGGTGAAGCGCCGCTCAATCTGGATGGCCAGCATCACCTCCTGCATCTTGCGCCGGAAGTTTCGGTCAGGAGAGAGAAACAGGTTGCGCGACAGTTGCATGGTGAGCGTGGAAGCTCCCTGCGCGCGCCCGCCGACGGCAACATCCCGGTAGGCGGCGCCGAAAACGCGCCAGAAGTCCACGCCCCAGTGTCGCTCGAAATCCTTGTCCTCAGTCGAGATGAGCGCGTCGCGCAGCACGGCGGGGAAGTCGTCATATTTGTCGATCACCCGGCGCTGCAGCGCGAACTGTCCAATCACGCGGTTCTGGTCGTCGTAGAGTTCGGTGATGGTGCTGGGCCGGTATCTTTCCAACTCGGTGACCTGCGGAAGGTCGGTGGAAAACACCAGCAGCATGCCGGAAATAGCTCCGCCCGCTGCCACCGCAAGAATCAGAAGAAAGAATATGAAATTGCTGACGTACTTGTGCCCGGCTCCGGCATCTGGTGCGGGTTCGTGGATCGCGGCAGGCTCTTCGACAACGCGCTTCATGGGGGCAGTTTCTGATTCAGTTTAAGGGAAGCGCCGCGCCAGGGGCAGGGCTGTGTTCAGAATAGCACCGGAAAAGCCGCAATCCTGATGACGAATTAGGGCCCTTTGCTACGAATCGACGTACACCATCATCCAATGTTGGTGATACTGTCGAACTTTGGTTTCTATGGTCACCAACGTCCTATTTCTTGGTCGCGTTGCCTATGGCACAGCGCTCGGACTCCAGCGCACGCTGCTGGAGTTGCGAAAGTCCGCGCGCATTGAAAACACGCTGTTGCTGCTCGAGCATCCGCCCGTCATCACGCTGGGTCGCAATGCCCGCCTGGCCAACGTCCTGGCGCCGCCGGAGTTCCTCGCCCAGCAGGGCGTTGAGCTGTTCGACATCGATCGCGGAGGCGATGTGACCTTCCATGGCCCCGGACAATTGATCGCCTATCCCATCGTCGATCTGCGCAGCTTCGAGCCCAAGGTGGGCGCCGTGGAATATGTGCGTCGCCTGGAGGAGGTGTTAATCCGCACCTGCAGCGACTTCGGAGTAGGCACACAGCGCATCAAGGGGCTGACCGGCGTGTGGACTTATGCGCTTCCTGACAAGCCGGAAGCCAAGATTGCCGCCATCGGCGTCCACATCTCGCGCTCGGTCACGACCCACGGCTTCGCCCTGAACGTCTCCACCGATCTCGACTCTTTCTCGCTCATTATTCCCTGCGGCATCACCGGCAAACCGGTCACCTCGCTGCAGCGGGAGTTACAGCAGCGGGTCACGCTGGAGGAAGTAGCGACCGCCGCATCGCGCAACTTCGGGAGAGTATTTCAAACCCAGATGCTTTGGCTGGAGTCGTTGGAAGATCTTCTTGCGCAAGCCGCTGTTACGAGCGCGAAGCAGCAGAGTGGCGGCCCGGAAAATCAGGACACGCCCGCGCGCCCTCCGAAAGAGCTGCGCGATCTGCTAGGCGATGGCAACGAGCTGGCGTAGCTTCCGAACGCGCCTCACTCCATGAATGCGACTTGAAAGGGTAGGGCTTCACACGCTGCGGAAGAAGTCGGGTTTCGATTGGGTTTGAAGGGGCGCGGCTTCAGCCGCGTCATATGAGTCCTTCCTTATTGTCATTCCGAGCGGCCTTCAGAGACTGTGTCGCAACCGGAAGTGCGGTTCGGCGGTGGGATAAAATCGCCAAATCACGACCGAAATAGCCGCGCAGCGGCGGCGTTGAAGTGAGCCCGGGGCGCAAGCTCCGGGTGCGAGTGGGAAAATTTCACGAGCCGCGTAGCGGCGACACGGTTGCGACACAGTCTCTTCAGGCCGCGAGGAATCCGCTTTCTCGGCATCTCGGATAGAATCGCCTGTTTCATGATTCTGGAGGTTTCATGCCAGCCACCAAGCGGTCCGTTCTACCTCTTGTTGTCGCTCTTATCGCATTCGTGATTCCCGCCCTGTCGCAGACCAAGCTCTCCCCCAAGTGGGAGGAGCTCACAGCAGCGGACTTCGTGCAGGCCATTCATCAGTCGCAAGGTGTATGCCTGCTTCCCATCGGCATCATCGAGAAACACGGCCCGCATCTTCCTCTCGGTACCGACCTCCTCGACGTGCGCTTCGCTGTGATGAATGCCGTCCAGCAGGAGTACGCCGTCGTTTTTCCGGAGTACTACTTCGGGCAGATCTTCGAAGCGCAGCAGCAGCCGGGAACCGTTGCCTACAGCCTGACCACTCAACTCACCCTGCTGCAGGAGACGGTGAAGGAGATGGCGCGCAACGGATGCCAGAAAGTCCTCATCGTCAATGGTCACGGCGGAAACAACAGCCTGCTGCCTCTGTTCGCGCAGGCGCAACTGGCCACTCCGCGTAACTACGTGGTGTACGTCTTCGGGCTTCCGCGCGAGGACGTCCCCGGCCGCCCGCCGCTGAAGACCAAGTTCGACATGCATGGTGGGGAGGTTGAAACTTCGTCAATGATGATCGCGCGTCCGGACCTCGTACATGTTGATCGCGCTGACAGCGAATCCGGCGCCGATCAGAATCGCGTGAAGTTGCCCGAATCCGTTTATACCGGCATCTGGTGGTACGCCAAGTTTCCCGATCACTACGCTGGCGTCGGTTCGGCGGCCAACACAACGCTGGGCGAGTTCGATCAGAAGGAGTGGTCGCGCCAGATCGTTGAGGCCATCAAGGCAGTAAAAGCCGATCAGGAGAGCCTGAAGCTGCAGAACGAGTTCTTCGAGAAGACGCAGCATCCGCTGGACACGAAACAGTGAGCTGTCATCCTTCATCGCTTGGCGTCTGCCGATTTCGGTCGCCCATTCAGCAGTTTCACAATTGCGGTATTGGGTGGAGCACCGTTTCAGCGGTGCATCTGACATCATCTTTTGCACTCGGCTTTAGCCGCTGAGGTAATTGCGAAACTCTTCCCTGACCGCTAAGTGCAAATCGCTCTAAGCTTGCCTCATCTCCGCCAGACGGTTATCGTTGCCTCTGCAAAGTATGCCGAAAAAGAAGCGCCCAAAAAGCGGTACGCCCAGGAAGTCGGCTGCCAATGTCAACAAGGCTGCATCCAAATCGCCGCAGCCGCGCGCTGCTGCGAAAAAATCAGCACCGCCTAAGCCCGCGCAGCCGCCCACGGCGTCCGATCAGTCGCTCCGCACCTACTCCATCCGCGACTACCGTCTCGAGCGTCCGAAGTTCCGGGTCTTCCAGTCCGGCGAAGGTTCCAACATTGAGTACAAGATCGAAGGCGACCTGAGCGCCGCGGCTCCGCCCATTCGCGAATCGAAATACCTTACGCGCGAGCAATCTATCGCCATCTATCGCTGGATGCTGCTCAACCGCCGCATGGAGACGGTCCTCGAAAATCTCTACAAGCAAAGTATGGTTGTGGGCGGCGTTTACTTCGGACTGGGTCAGGAGGGCTGCTCCTGCGCCTCAGCCTTCGCCCTGCGCGACGACGACTGGCTGGGGCCGATGATCCGAAATCAGGGAGCGGTGCTGGTGCGCGGCTTCACTCCTCGCGACATCATGCGGCAGTACATGGCGAAAGCCGACTCGCCGACTTTTGGACGCGACGCTTCGTCGCATTTCGGCGACTGGGAGCGCCGCCATGTCTGCGCCCCCATCTCCATGCTCGGAGAGTTGATCGGCGTGATGGCTGGGGTCTGCCTGGGTGCGCGCTTGCAGGGCAAGAATATTGCCGCGCTCACCTACATCGGCGATGGCGGGCAGTCGACGGGCGTCACCTACGAAAGCCTGAACTTCGCTGCTGTGCAAAAGCTGGGACTGGTGTTGATCGTCGAGAATAATCTCTGGGGGTATTCCACTCCCAGCGACATGCAGTTCTGCGTGAAAGACCTGGCCGAGCGCGCCATCGCCTATGGCATCCCCGGCGTGATCGTCGATGGCACCGATCCCTGCCAGGTTTACGACGCCACCCATGAAGCCTGCGAGCGCGCTCGCCGTGGCGAAGGCCCGACCCTCATCGAAGCCAAGATGATGCGCATGAAGGGCCACGCCATCCACGATGCCGCGCACTACGTCCCGGCGAAGTTGTTCGAGTACTGGCACGCCCGTGACCCCATCGCGCGATTCGAAAATTACCTGATCAAGACGAAGGCCTGGCTCTCTGCGGACGAGAACCACAAGCTTATTGAAGCAGTCGAACGCGAACTAGAGACCGAGCGTGACGCGGCAGTCGCCTCACCCATGCCCGATCCCGAGACCGACAACACGCACCAGGGCGTCTACTGCGACGCTTCATGCCACGAGATCAAGCCTCTGTACGGACCAGTTAAGACAGCGGCACGCAAATCCACATCAACACCTGCTAAGTCGGGCGAGTCAGCGGTACATTTGAAATGAGTGGCCCGTCGCAACCCATACTCGCCACCGCGCACCTCGACAACCAACAAGTGGAACCCCGGTCGCGCGGGTTCATGCATTCGACATGAAGATTTTCTGCACGTCCGTCCTCCTGATTGCCCTGGTCACGACAGCGTTCGCTGACCTCCCCTTCAAGAAGAAGCAGCAGCCATTCACCACCCATTCGCCCAGTGCGGTGGCCCATACGCTGGACGAAGGCACGCCGGCGCAACGCAACGACCTGGCCTTGGAGCTCGGCATTTTCTCGCCAAACCCTTCCAAGCCTGGGACGAACTCGAACTCTCCGTGCGTGAATTTCCATCACATGGAGTCCCGGCCGGTTGTGCTTCGGTCCGACGCAGAAAACGTAGTTGTACTCGCCGACTCCACCGAGTGTGAATCGACCTACATCCTCGTATTCGACAAAGCTCCAAAATCAGAATGGCGTCACGTGCAGACCGTGCGTCTTCCGTCGCGCGCGCAACGTCCTGAGATAACTTTTGTCGAGTTGATTCAGCCCAAGGTCTCTGAAATCGTGGTGCACCACGAAACCAGCCGCGACAGTGGAAGCGTCCAGCAGGAAAACTTTGTGGTCTTGAAGATGCTTCACGACCGCATGGAAGTGGTACTCGACGCCACCGAGCGAAGCGAACTCACGCTAGCGAACCGATCGGCAGCCGAGACCGACAACCTGCAGCAGACCCAGACCTCGACGTTCGAACTTCTGAAAGCTGCTCCCAACTCCGCAGCCATCTTTCGCATACTCGAGAAGCAAGTCCTGACCGACAACAAGACCACCATCACGCGCTACGTTGTCTGGACCTGGGACCCGGAACTGGAGCGCTTTCGTGCGTCGCCCATCGACGGTGGCGACGTAAAGCCAGTGCCGCCACCCGCACAGAAATCGGCGGTGAAAACTCCTGCCCCGGCCCAGGCGCCCGCTGCGAAACCAGCACCGCAGCCAACCACGCCAGAGCCGAAGTAATATGAAGTGCCGTCAGAATTATCATTCGGAGTTCCATATAGCGCCATGTATGCGACCAACGACCCGGTGCGTGCGGGCTGCTTATTACGACGGAGGCGCGGAGGAGAAAGAGAATGAGATCAACTCCGTGACCTCCGTGTCTCCGTGGTGAATTCGTTAGTGCGGAGAAATCGAATATGGCACCAGTCACATACCTCGAAGCAATACGCCAGGGCATCTGGGAAGAAATGGAGCGCGACCCCGCTGTCTTCTGCATCGGCGAAGACATCGGCGTTTATGGCGGTGCCTTCAAAGTCACTGAGGGCCTGATTGACCGCTTCGGTCCCGCGCGCGTGGTCGATACACCCATCTCCGAGATGGCCATCGTGAACGCCAGCTTTGGCGCCGCGCTCACCGGTATGCGTCCGGTGGCTGAATTTCAGTTCATGGACTTCATCAGTTGCGCCTTCAACCAGATCACCAACCTGCTGGCCAAGGCCCACTTCCGCTGGGGAGCACCGGTTCCGGTGGTTTTGCGTGGTCCATCGGGCGGCGGAGTGCATGGCGGCCCGTTCCATTCTCAGAATCCTGAGACCTGGTTCGCCCATACACCGGGCCTCAAGGTCGTCTGTCCTTCGAGTGCCTACGATGCCAAGGGACTGATAAAGTCCGCCATTCGCGACAACAATCCCGTGCTGTTTTTCGAGCACAAGTTCCTCTACCGCCGCATCAAGGAAGAGTTGCCTGCCGAGGACTACACGGTCCCGATTGGCAAGGCGCGTGTCGTGCGACCGGGGCGCGATGTCAGTGTGATCACCTACGCTGCCATGGTTTACGTTGCGCTGGAGGCCGCGGAAATCCTGGCCAAAGAGGGCATCGAGTTGGAGATCGTCGATCTCCGCACTGTGCTGCCGCTCGATCGCGACGCCATCCGCGACACGGTAGAGAAGACCAGCCGCGTCATCGTGCTGCATGAAGACACCAAAACTGGAGGCATTGCCGGCGAGGTAGCGGCCATCATTAACGAGGAGTGCTTCGACGCACTCGATGCTCCTATCGCTCGCATCGCCTCAGCGGATTCACCCGTTCCGTTTTCGCCGCCCCTGGAAGCAGCATTCCTTCCCAAGGTTGAGGACGTGGTACGCGAAGCCCGCATATTACGCGGTTATTAGAGCAGAATCAGCGTCGGTGCACCCGAAAAGGACTGGCGGACGATAAAGCTATTCGTACGCCAACGCGTCGATCGGGTCCTTCTGGGCGGCTTTCATTGCCGGATAGGCGGCTCCCAGCATGGAACCGATGACAGCGATAATGGCGGCACGCACCAGCCACTCAGGCGTAATCAGGATGGGCAGCGTCTGGAACTTCTGATGCAGACCGGCGCGCGCTGCGTAACTCACGATAATCCCCAGGACAATTCCACCTATCGAAATCAATAGCGTCTCGCGCAGGATGACGTTCACGATGTAGAACTTACCGGCGCCCAGTGATTTCAGGATGCCGATCTCGCGCGTGCGCTCCATGACGGCGGCGTACATCGCCTGGAAGATCACGATAAAGCCAATGATCATCGAGATCCCGATCACAACATTAATGAACGTGGAGAGCCCGGGAATGCTGCTGGAACTCATCAGGCTGAGGTATTCCTTGAGCGAGTGGACCCCGTACTGCTCCATCCCGGGAATGCTTTTGATATCGCGAACGACGGCGTCGGCGTTGTTGGGATCGTCTAGCTTGACGTAAAAGATCGAGGCCTTGCCCTGCGCGCCAATGATGTCCTGCAGCGTCGCAATGGGAAGAAACTTGCGGGCACCCTTGCCGTGCTCCACCACACCTGAAATGCGCAGCGGATGATTCAGGGTCTCGACAGTGTCGCCGACCTTCAGTTTCTTTGAAGAAGCCACGTAATCGTCGATCAGCATGTCGTTGGGGCCCTCGAACGGTCCGCCCGAGAGGTAGTGGAACGGTCCACCCATGCCTTCGAAAGACTTAAGGTCGATGCCATCGATGACTTCGAGATTGCCGGCGGTTGAGAGCTGCGTGACTACGGGCGCGACTTCCACCACGTGATCCAACTTGCGCAGCCTGTCCGCAATTTTGATGGACACTGGAGCGCCGCTGACGCCCATCAGCAACGATGAACCCGGCGGTTGCACCATGATGTCGGCTCCGATGCCGACCTGGCGGTTCTTGGTGTCGGTGAGCATGCCAATCGACAAACCGACAATCAACAAAATCAGGGTGACTTCAACCGCCACCGCGACCACGCTGATGAAGGTGCGGAAGGGACGGTGCACCAGGTTGGAAAAGATCATCTTGTTCATGATTCAGTTTCGATTGTATAGGACGCGGCGGGGACGACC
>Ga0207927_1000481_pt1 | contig 16990 bp, 13 predicted proteins | sample NGESurdeep072012_2_FD_184456 | JGI IMG/M metagenome (GOLD analysis project Ga0207927, IMG submission 184456) | Arctic peat soil microbial communities from Barrow, Alaska - NGEE Surface sample 210-2 deep-072012 (SPAdes) | ecosystem: Environmental > Terrestrial > Soil > Wetlands > Peat ... | reverse complement strand
TTTGGCTGCCGCTACGACCCGTCGTTTGAGGTCTGCGGCAATTTTGAGTGTTGTCGCTACAGGGCTAGTCATAATTGCTCCCAACGCTAGGTATTACTAAGGTAACACCTTCGCAATCGTTGTTCAACGCGTCGGGACATCCGTCGCAATGCTCGAGTTGGGGCCCCGATTGCGGTCATCGGCGAAGGTCTGCATCGGGTCGCAAGCGCCAGTTCGTTGACCTCGACATGGCTGAAGGGATGCTTGGCGGAATCCTCGGGGACGAGGACGACAAACAAGAAGTAAGTGCTTCAGCGGCTCTCGCAGGCACCGACGGATTCGCCGCAGCCGTCGAGGCGCCTTAATGTTGCTGTCGGCATGCGTCGTTTGCGGGCTGCCTTCAACCGACTCGTAGCCAGTGAAGAGTAAGTGCAATTGGACATTTTACTGTATTGAGCATTTAATCAATGACTACGTCGGCCGTCTAATCTCTGGCCAGTTTTCTCGCAATCTAAAAAATAAGGGGAAGTCTATGAAGAACACACGGGTGTGGTGTTTGCTCGGTTTGCTTTCACTGGGGAGCGCAGCAGTGTCACAAGCTCAGCACACCAGTGGTTCAACTGAGAAAGCTGTCACGGCACTGGAAAATCAGTGGCTTCAGTCACAAAAGACAAATAATCCCGACTTGGTCGCCCCGCTTCTGGCCGACAAGTTCGTGAGTACGGATAGCGATGGGAAATTCATGAACAAGGCCCAGGCGCTGGCTGATGCGAAGGCGACCAAATGGACCAGCGCCGAATACGAAAATGTGCATGTAACGGTATTCGGTGATGCGGCCATAGCGACGGGCGGGTTCATTGGTAAGGGCACCGATCCTTCGGGCAAGCCTATCGATGATCATTCCCGCTGGACTGATACATGGGTGAAGATGCCTAACGGAAAGTGGCAGTGTATTGCATCTCAAGACTCACGCATAAAAATGTAAAGACCGCACGACGCTCCATCTAATTGGCCGCCTTCGCTTGAGGCGGCCTTTTATAACTCGCACGACTTTAAGTTCGCCGAAGAGCTTTCTCATCCACCGGCGGCACCGGGCGGCTTCACGTTCAATCAGTTTCTCGTAGACGCTGACGACCCACTCCTTTTCCACACTGGCCCACGTCGCATGTTCCCGCTAGTGTCGCAGGCGATTGCCCGTATCATTCCGCTTAAGCGGCTCCGTTGGATATCCTTTGGACACTTGGAGTCCGACGAATGCGGTGCGATGAACGAGTTTCTAGCTGCGGCGCCACGCGCCGAAGTGGCACACGGTGCCATCGCCTGCATGGTCTCGCTGCCAAAGAGGCGCCGAGCTCGCTCGATGAGTTGGCTCGGATCACCGGACGAGCCAAATCAAACCTGTCTCGAACGTTGAAGACCATGGCCGGCTATGGTCTCGTCCGACTGGAACGTGGCGACAAGGGTCGGATCACGCCGAAAGTCACACATGATCGGGTGGAGTTGGACCTGCCGCTTATTGGGTCCCGCGATACCGATCAAAGTCGCAAAGTATGTTGATAGAAGGCCTCCAGCCCGCGTAGCTAGCCGCGTAGCTACGCCGCAGCCGCAAAGCCTCAATCGATGTATGATCAACAGCTTATGAATGGTACCCGCGAGCAAGTGCAGAACGTCGAGTAATATCGAGTGCCGGGCGCCCCAGAGCTCAAGCGCGGTCGACTCGGCGGCAAAGTCGGGCGCCTGTATGTAGTGGCTGCGCCGTCGGGTGCGGGCAAAACCAGCCTGGTGAAGGCCCTGGTCGAGCGCGAGCCGCGGCTGCGCTTCTCCGTGTCCTATACCACGCGCAAAGCGCGGCCCAATGAAGTCGAGGGACGCGACTATCATTTCGTCACGCATGCGCAATTCAAGGACATGGCCGATCGCGGCGAGTTCCTCGAGCATGCGCAGGTGTTCGACAATTTTTACGGAACCAGCCTGCGCGCCGTCCAGGACGCGTTGCAGAGCGGTGAGTTGCTGTTGCTCGAGATCGACTGGCAAGGAGCGCGTCAGGTGCGTGCCCGGTTGCCGGCGGCGCGCAGCATCTTCATTCTGCCGCCCACCCGCCAGGCGCTCGAACTCAGGCTCAAGGCGCGCAGCACCGACTCGGAGGCGGTGATCGAACGCCGCCTCAGGGACGCCGGGCGGGATATCGCGCATTGGACCGAATTCGACTACGTGGTGATCAACGACAAGTTCGAGACGGCAGTGGAGGATGTACTGGCCATTATTCACCAGCGCGGCGACGCATTGGCGGCGGCCCGGCCGCAGGTGGCTCGCTTGGCTGAGGAACTGCTGGCTCACTGATGCCTCGGTCGCCGGCGTACCTGGCCGGGACAGGCCCGATTCTGCTATGCTTACAATCCTTTTAACGGAACCCAATAGTCATGGCGCGAATCACGGTCGAAGACTGCTTACAAAATGAACCCAATCTTTTCAATCTGGTGTTGCTGGCCGCCAAGCGGGCGCGGCGCCTGGCGAACGGCGCGGAAGCGACCGTCGAATGGGAAAACGACAAACCGACCGTGGTGGCGCTGCGCGAGATTGCTGCCGGAAACATTACTTTCGAAATGCTCGAAGAGCCCGATGAGCCGGTTCAGCAGCCGTCGAGCGGGTTGGATATGCCGTCGGATTTCCGCGCACCGCAGCTTGGCTTAGGGGACTAAAACTACCTTACCCCCAGAGTGGCGATGGACTATGCGTCTTCCATACTCGGTTTCTTACCCGGTGGAAGACGCTCCACCGGGATCAGTCAGCTCCTAGAAAAGCTCGAAGCCTATCTTTCCCCCGCGCAGGTTGAGCGCGTCCGGGAGGCCTACGAATTCGGCGCAGAGCGGCACCGCGGCCAAACGCGCGTCTCGGGCGAGCCCTACATCACGCACCCGGTCGCCGTGGCGGACATTCTTGCCGACCTGCGGCTGGATGGCGACACTCTGGTAGCCGCCATTTTGCACGATGTGATCGAAGACACGCCGACCGCCAAGGCCGAAATCGCCGCGGTCTTCGGTCAGATCGTCGCCGAACTGGTGGACGGGGTCAGTAAACTCGACCAGATTCAATTCAAGAATCGCCAGGAGGCGCAGGCGGAAAGCTTCCGCAAGATGCTGCTGGCGATGGTGCGCGACATCCGCGTCATCATGGTCAAGCTCGCCGATCGCATGCACAACATGCGTACGCTCGGTGCCATGCCGCCGGTCAAGCGACGGCGCATCGCACGCGAGACCCTGGATATATACGCGCCGATCGCCGAGCGCCTCGGCCTGTACGCGGTCAAGCTCGAACTCGAAGATCTGGGATTCCGGGCGCTGTACCCCTACCGGTACAAGGTGCTCGAACGCGAATTGAAGCGCGCCCGTGGCAATCAAAAGGAATTCATCGCGAAGATCGCGGAAACCTTCAAGACCGCTCTGAAGAAGGCCCCGATCGCCGGCGGTGTGGAGGGCCGTGAAAAGCACCTTTACAGCATCTACAAGAAGATGCAGAGCAAGGGCATCTCGCTCAATGAAATGGTCGATGTGTACGGATTTCGCATCATTGTCGACAACGCCGACACCTGCTACCGCGCATTAGGGTTGGTGCACGGCGTCTACAAACCGATGCCGGGGCGCTTCAAGGACTACATCGCCATACCCCGGGTCAACGGCTATCAATCCCTGCACACGACACTGTTCGGACCGAGCGGCGTGCCGATCGAAGTGCAGATCCGCTCCGAGCAAATGCACCGCGTCGCCGAATCCGGCATTGCCGCGCATTGGAAGTACAAATCCGGCGGCGATACTTTCGGCGGCGTCGAGCACGACAGAGCGCGCGAATGGCTCGCAAGCTTGGTGCAGATTCACGAAGGGGGCAGCTCGGAGGAATTCCTCGAAAACGTCAAGGTCGATCTGTTCCCGGACAAGGTGTACGTGTTCACGCCGAAGGGCAAGATTTTGCGTTTGCCGACCGGAGCCACGGCCGTCGATTTCGCGTACGCGATACATACCGACGTCGGCAACCGCTGCGTCGCCGCCAAGATCGACCGGCGGCTGGTCCCGCTGCGCACCCCGCTGCGCAACGGGCAGACGGTGGAGATCATCACCGCAAAGGGGGCGACCCCGAACCCATCCTGGTCGACGTTCTTGGTGACGGCGAAGGCGCGTGCCGCGATCCGACAATATCTGAAGAATCTCAAGCGCGGCGAAGCGCTCGAGTTGGGGCGGCGACTGCTCGGACTCGCGCTCGAGGAATTCTCGCTCAGTCTGAAGAAGATTCCAGCCGCCGATATCGACGCGGTCGTCAAAGAACTGCATCTGAAGAATGCGAACGAATTGTACGAAAAGATCGGCTTGGGCGAGCGCCTGGCCCCGCTGGTTGCCCGGCGCCTGCAGCCGGCGCGAGACGGCGGCGAGAGCAGCGCCTCGAGCAGCGGTCCGCTGATGATAGCCGGCACCGAAGGGTTGTTGGTCAGCTACGCGCGCTGCTGTTTTCCGATCCCGAACGATCCCATCATGGCATATTTGAGTGCGGGTCGAGGCGTGGTGATCCACCGGCAGAATTGCGGTAATCTCGCCGAATACCGCAAGCAGCCCGAAAAATGGTTGTCGGTCGCCTGGGAGGAAACGCACGGCCGATTGTTCAGGTCCGAGATACAACTCGAGATCAACAATCGGGTTGGAGTTCTGGGGGCGGTAGCCTCCGGCATCGCGGGCACCGAAACCAATATCGATCAGGTTTCGCTCGAAGAACGCGACCAGAACAGCTCCTCTCTCAAATTCCAGCTGCAAGTGCGCGACCGTAAGCACCTCGCTCGTGTAATCCGCATCATTCGCAGTATGCCGGACGTGCAGCGGGTATTTCGCACGCTGGCCTGACATAGAAGGAACCGCTCCGAGGATTATTCAACCATGGGAAATGCCTAAAGCATGAGCAAGCAAATTATTTCCACGCATAATGCGCCGGCCGCCATCGGCGTCTATTCGCAAGCCGTTCGCGTCGGCAACACCATCTGGGTATCCGGGCAAATACCTTTGGATCCGGCGACCAAGGAACTGGTGACGGGCGGCATCGAGGCGCAAGTTCGCCAGGTGTTCGAGAACCTCAAGGCGATCGTGGTGGCAGCGGGGGCGAGCTTCGATGAGGTCGTCAAGGCCACCGTCTTTTTGACCGATCTTTCTCATTTCGCTCTCGTCAACAAGATCATGGCCGAATACTTTCGCGAGCCCTACCCGGCGCGCGCCGCCGTCGGCGTCGCCGCCCTGCCGCGCGGCGCCGAGATCGAGGTGGAGTGCATCGTCGCCTTGTGATCGACTTGAAACCGGTGACGGTGCTGCGCGGAGTCGGCCACGGCCTGGCGGCACGGCTGCATGTGTTGGGCGTGGAAACCACCCAGGATTTGCTGTTCCTGCTGCCTCTGCGTTACGAGGACCGCACCCGCGTGGCGCTGTTGGGAGAACTCAAGCCCGGACAGCGGGCGGCGGTGGAAGGCGAGGTATTGCTCACGGAGATTGTGTTTCGCGGCCGGCGCCAGATGCTTTGCAGAATAGGCGACGGGTCCGGATTTCTGACGCTGCGATTCTTTTATTTCACGACGCAGCAGCACAACGGTTTGGCGCGGGGCGTCCGGGTACGCTGCTTCGGCGAAGCACGCCGAGGCCCCAACGGTTTGGAAATGGTGCATCCGGAGTATCGGCGCGTCGGTCCGCAGTCCGTGAACGTCGACGAAGAACACCTCACACCGATCTATCCCCTCACCGAAGGCATTACTCAGGGACGACTGCGCCAGTTGGTCGGGCTGGCGCTGGATCAGACCGCCGCCAGCGATCTGACCGATTGGCTGCCCCCGTCGATACTCGCTGATTCGCGCCTGCCCACGTTGCGCGAAGCGCTGCAGTACGTGCACCGGCCACCGGCGGATGCGCCGGTGGATTTGTTGCTCGAATGGCGTCACCCGGCGCAGCGGCGCCTCGCGTTCGAGGAATTGCTGGCCCACCAGCTGTCGCTCAAACTGCTTCGGCAGCGGATACAGCGCGACCCGGGGTGGCCCCTGCCGAGCGACGGCCAGCTGAAAGCGAGGCTGCTGTCCGCGTTGCCGTTTCAAACGACCCAGGCGCAGGGGCGCGTGCTGAGCGAGATCGAGCGGGATCTCGCGCTCCCCACACCGATGCTGCGCCTGGTGCAAGGCGATGTCGGCTGCGGAAAGACCGTGGTCGCGGCGCTGGCTGCGACCCAGGCCGTGCAGCTCGGCCGACAAGTCGCGCTCATGGCGCCGACCGAGCTGCTCGCCGAACAGCATAGGCAGAATTTCCAGCGCTGGTTCGAGCCGCTGGGGATCTCCGTGGCGCTGCTGACCGGTCGGCTGACCGGCAAATCGCGCCGTGCCGTGCTCGAGAGTATTCGCGGCGGACTGGCGCCGGTGGTCATCGGCACGCATGCGCTGTTCCAAGAAGGCGTTGAGTTCGCGGCGCTTGCCCTGGTGATCGTCGACGAGCAACACCGGTTTGGCGTGCATCAACGCCTGTCGTTGCGTGAAAAAGGCGCTCAGGGCGGCCATCAGCCTCATCAATTGATCATGACCGCGACCCCGATACCGCGCACGCTCGCGATGACCGCCTATGCGGATCTCGACGTGTCGATCATCGATGAGCTGCCGCCGGGACGAACGCCGGTAAAGACCGTGGTGCTGGCCGACTCGCGGCGCGACGAGGTGGTCATGCGCATCCGCACGGCTTGCCTCGAAGGCAGGCAGGCATACTGGGTGTGTCCCCTGATCGACGAATCGGAAGAAATGCCCTATCAGGCGGCGGAGGAAACCGCAGCCGCTCTGGCGACGGCGCTGCCCGAACTCGCCGTGGCCGTGGTGCACGGGCGCATGCCGGCCGCCGCCAAGGAGCGCACCATGCGCCGCTTCAAGGACGGCGAGATCCGCCTGTTGGTGGCCACCACCGTCATTGAAGTGGGCGTGGATGTGCCCAACGCCACCGTCATGGTGATCGAGAACGCGGAGCGCATGGGGCTTGCACAACTGCACCAACTGCGCGGTCGCGTGGGTCGCGGACAGCATGCGAGCACTTGCCTGCTGCTGTATAGGGCGCCGTTGTCGCCGCTGGCCCGTGAGCGCCTCTCGGTCATGCGCCGAACCAATGACGGCTTCGAGGTGGCGCGCCGCGACCTCGAACTGCGCGGACCCGGCGAATTGCTCGGTACGCGCCAGACGGGGCTGGCGCAGATGCGCGTCGCCGATTTGCTGCGTGACGCCGATTTGTTGCCGCGAGTGCAAATCGCGGCCGAAGCGCTGTTGCACGATTGGCCGGCGCATGTGGCACCCCTGATCCGGCGATGGGTCGGACATGCAGAGCAATACGGCCGGGTCGGTTAGAATGGCCGCCATGATTGCGAACAAAGCACACGGCGTCGATTCGGGCCCCTGGCTGCCGGCAGAGCGGCTGGGTGAATTCAGCGTGGACGCGCAGCTGCGCTCATGGCTCATCGGCAAGGGGCTCATCACGCTGCGCATGAGAGCTGCCTGCGGCGAACGCTTCGGTTTGCGGCTGGTCGAGTACTGGACAGGGCTGCTCAGCACCGCCCACAAATCCGCTCTGCGTGCACACGACAGCGCCGGTTTGTTCCGCGAGACCGAATTGTGCTGCGGCGATCGGGTTTGGGTGTTTACGCAGACGGTGATTCCGGACTCGACCCTTTGCATGCATCCGTGGCTGGCCGAACTCGGCGATTGCTCGCTTGGGGAGACGCTGAACGAGCTCTCGGGCGTGGAGCGCAGCGCTTACGAGTATGTGTGGTTGCCGGCAGCCGACGCGCTGTGCGCGCGGGCGCTGCGCGAGGCTGACCTCAGGCCCGCCGGCTTGTGGGCGAGACGCTCGAGAATTCAGTTGCGCGGCGCGCCGTTGCTCGCTCACGAAGTGTTTCTGCCCGCCGTGGGCCGGACCAAGGAGACTGTCTGAATACTCAGACAGTCTCCTGAGGAAGCCGGCGGGTGCCGCTGCCGCACTCAGGCGTCGAGTTGGGCGAGATGATCGCCCAGCGCTGGCGATGGTTTTCCTTTCGGGTGCGCTTTCATCCGTGGACCACCAACGAGTTGCCCAGAATTGTGGGCACGCTGCAGGATTATATAGACCTCACGCGCTTGGATCGCCCCATCGGCATTTGGCTGCTGCTGTGGCCGACATTATGGGCCGTTTGGATCGCCGGTCGCGGCAAACCGGACCCGCACCTGTTCGTGATCTTCTTGGCCGGTACCGTGCTCATGCGATCCGCCGGCTGCGCGATCAACGATTACGCCGATCGCAGTTTCGATCCGCACGTCAAGCGCACCAAGGAGCGGCCGCTCGCGGCCGGGAGAATTTCGACGGTAGAAACGCTGATCCTATTCGCCGTCCTATCCTTGACGGCGCTTGTGTTGGCGCTTCAGTTGAACAGGTACACGTTGTTGTACGCGGTGGTCGGCGCCTTCCTCGCGGTTAGCTACCCGTTCGTCAAACGCTTCTTGTCGGTGCCGCAGCTTTATCTGGGCATCACGTTCGGCTGGGGGATACCGATGGCGTTCGCGGCACAGCTCGAGCGCGTGCCGCGGGTGGCGTGGCTGCTGCTGATCGCCAACATGCTTTGGGTCACCGTTTACGACACGATCTACGCCATGGTCGATCGCGACGATGACATCAATGTCGGCGTGCGCTCCACCGCCATTCTGTTCGGCGATTCAGATCGGCACGTCATTGCGGCGCTGCAAGGGATGACGTTGCTGTCGCTGTATCTCGCGGGGCGCATGCTGGGCATGGGCGGCTGGTACCACGCGGGATTGATCGCGGGAGCCTTATTCTTCGTTCATCATCTGTGGCTGATTCGCTCGCGCGACCGCGCGGCTTGTTTCCAGGCATTTCTCAACAATCACTATTTCGGCATGTCGGTGTTCATCGGAATTCTCCTCGATTACCAATTCACGCGATGAACGGGTACGCACTCGATACCGCGTGGGCGCGCCGTTCCTTCGATCGCGCTTGCAAGACCTACGATGCCTCCGCCGTACTGCAACGCGAGGTGCGCGAGCGCCTGCTCGAACGGCTGGACTTGGTCGCACTGTCGCCGCGCGTGGTGCTCGACGCCGGCGCCGGTACCGGCCACGCGAGCCGGGCGCTGAAGCGCCGCTATCCCGCCGCTCGGGTGCTCGCGGTGGACTCGGCTCTCGGCATGCTGCGCACAGCCGCTCGCCAGGAATCGTGGTTTCGCCCCTTTTCGCGGATCTGTGCCGACGTGGCCCGGTTGCCCTTGGCGGAGGGCAGCGTCGATCTCATTCTCAGCAATTTTATGCTGCCGTGGATCGATCCAGACGCCGCATTCGCCGAATTTCGCCGCGTGCTCGGGCCGCGGGGCTTGTTGAGCTTCACGAGCCTGGGTCCCGACACCCTGCGGGAGTTGCGGTCGGCGTGGGCGCAGGTGGATTCCTCCATCCGGGTCCATTCCTTCATCGACATGCACGATATCGGCGACGCGCTGGTGCGCGCCGGATTCGCCGCGCCGGTTCTCGATGTGGAGCGCTACACCTTGACGTACACGGACGTGCGCCGGCTGGCTGCAGACCTTAAGGCCGTCGGGGCCCGCAATGCGACCACCGGCAGGCCCAAGGGCCTCACCGGTCCGCGAAAGTTTGCCGCCATGCAGAGGGCCTACGAGATTCACCGCCGCGACGGCCGCCTGCCCGCGAGCTACGAAGTCGTGTTCGCGCAGGCGTGGGCTCCCGCCGACTCGCGCCGGGTCCGCGGCGAAGACCGCATCGCGCTGTCGGAGATGCAGCGCCAACTGCAGGGGCGGCGCCGATCATGAGCGCAAGCGCCCAGCATCGCGGCCGAGTCCGGCGGCGACTTCTCATCGCTTTGGCGCTGCTCCGCAGCGGGCGCACCGACGCGGCTCAGGCGAGCACGTGAGCGGCAATCGGCAGGCTACGCAGCCGCTGGCCCGTTGCCGCAAAAATCGCATTACAAATCGCCGGCGCCACCAGCGCCACCGCTGGTTCACCGATTCCGCCGGGCGGATCGTCGCTCGGCAATAGATGCACGTCGAGTTCCGGCATTTCATCACCGCGCAGCACCCGGTACGAATTGAAATTGGTCTGCTGCACCTGACCCCCGACGATCGTCACCTCGCCCCACAACGCCGCCGACAACCCGAACACGATGCCGCTTTCGATTTGTGATTCGACGATGCGCGGGTTGACCATTTGGCCGCAGTCCACGACGCAGGTGATCTTGTGCACCTTGAGTTCGCCGCCAACCACTGAAATCTCAGCCACTTGCGCCAAATGAGTGTCGTAACCCTCCATCAGAGCGAGTCCCTGATGGCGTCCATCGGGGGCGTGGCCCCATCCGGCGCGCTCGGCCGCCAACTTGAGCACGCGCGCGAGACGGGGCTTCTCCGCGAGCAGCCCCAAGCGGAAATCCAAAGGACTCTTGGACGAGGCCGTCGCCAGTTCATCCATGAAACTCTCGATCACGAAACAGTTGGGCGCGTGGCTCACGGAGCGCAGGTAGCCGACATCGATGCCGATCTCTTGGCGTGAAAAGCTCAGCGCGAAATTCGGCACGGCATAGGGATACTTCTGTGCATATTCGGTCACGGAATCGAAGGGATCCTTGTTCGTGGGATCAAACCGGGCCGTAATAGACGGGCTGGTGATATGCATATTCCATGCGCTGAGCTTGCCGCCGCCGTCGAGTCCGGCGCTGACGTCCTCGCGTATGGGTGGCCGATAGGTGTCATGCGTCATGTCGTCTTCGCGCGTCCAGATGAGCTTCACCGGCGCGCCGACCACCTTCGAGGCCTCGACCGCCGCGGGGATGAAATCGACATCCAATCGCCGGCCGAATCCGCCGCCGATCAGGGTGGTCACGACATTGACTTGATTGGGCTGCAGCCCGGCTGCGGCCGCGGCGGCCGACTGTGCGCTTTGTTGAACTTGGGTGCCCACGTACAGGACGCAGCGGCCGGCTCTGACGTCGGCGGTGCAATTCATGGGCTCCATGGTTGCGTGCGCGAGCAACGGCAATTCGTACACGGCATCGAGCGTGCGCTGCGCGCCTTTAAGCGCGGCCGCGACGTCGCCGTCCTTGCGCGCCACCAATCCAGGATTGGTCGCCGCGGCCTTCTTGAGTACCGCCTGTATGGCGGCACTGTCGAGCCGCGCATTGGCGCCCGGATCCCAGGTGATCCGCAATGCATTGCGTGCCTGCAATGCCTGCCAGAAATGATCCGCCACCACCACCACCCCGCTCGAGCTCGTGAGCACACGGCGAACTCCCGGCATCGACTGGGCTGCGGCGGAATCGACCGATGCGGCTTTGCCGCCCAAGACGGGACTCTGCGCCAGCGCCGCGTACAGCATTCCCGGCAGTTTGACGTCCAGGCCGAATTCGGCGCTGCCGTCCACTTTGCCCGGCGTATCAAGCCGCGGTTGCGAGGTGCCGATCAAGCGAAAATCCGCTTTCGGCTTGAGCTTGACCTCTTTGGGGACGGGCATGTTGGCGGCAGCAGCCGCCAATTCGCCATAGCCAAGGGTCTTGCCGCGGGCATTCGCGACCATGCCGTTCTTGGCATAGCATTCGGCCGGATCGATCCGCCAGGCACGAGCAGCCGCCGCTATCAACATAGTGCGCGCCTGCGCCCCCGCGGTGCGCAGCTTGTCCCACGCATCTTGGACACTGTTGCTGGTACCGGTGATCTGGCCACCGTTCAACGCGTTGACATAGGCATCGCCGACCGGCGCGGCGACGATCTTGATGCGCGCCAGATCGACCTCGAGTTCCTCGGCCAGCAGCATGGGCAGCGCGGTGTAAACACCCTGCCCCATTTCCGAGCGATCGACGAGAATGGTGACCGAATTGTCGGAGCCGATCTTGAGCCAGGCGTTCAATTGGCTGTCCCGTGCCTGGCCGCCGCCCGCTTGGCCGCCGCTCGCCGCTCGCGAGGACCGGCCGGCAAACGCGGGCAGCGTCAACGCGAGCACCAGGCCGCCGCCCGCCGTCGCCGTGCGTCTGCAAAACTTGCGGCGATCGGGATTGTCCGACTGCGGCTCGGACGAATACGCACTCATGACTGCGTACCCGCCAGCAGCAATTCGGCGGCGCGATGAATCGCCTTACGAATTCTGGCATAGGTGCCGCAGCGGCAAATGTTCCCCGCCATGGCGGCGTCGATGTCGGCATCGGTGGGAGCGGAGTTCGACCGCAGCAGCGCCGCCGCGGACATGATCTGGCCGGATTGGCAATATCCGCATTGCGGCACGTCGAGCTCCATCCAGGCACGCTGCACCGGGTGACTGCGACCCTGCGACAGGCCTTCGATGGTGGTGATTTTCTTACCCTCAATCGCCCGCAGCGGTAAAATGCACGAGCGCATCGCGACACCATCGACGTGCACGGTGCACGCACCGCACAACGCCATTCCGCAGCCGTATTTGGTTCCCGTCAATCCCAGGTGATCGCGCAATACCCATAACAGCGGCGTGTCGGGCGACGCGTCGACCTGAAGCCACTGATTGTTGACGGTTATCGCTGTCATTTTGAGTTCTCGCAGCCTTCCGCGGCTTCCATGCTACGCGACCCGGCCAAATTTTAGGAGCCGGCCTCGGCACCGGGGCCCGGCGGCGCGGCGCGCAACGGCGATGATACTATTGCCCGATGCCCGCCGAATCGACCTTTTATCCGCGCGTCTTCGCCCTCGCGGTCGCCGCCCTCCTCGGTGGCCTGCTGATGCTCATATTCAAGCCTTTTCTTTCGGCGATGAGCTGGGCCGCGTTTCTGGCGTTCGTGCTGCACCCCCTGAATCTCAAGCTGCGTCGCCGTCTGCGCGGCGGCGGCCGAGCCGCGGGCTTGCTGACCGTCTTGACCCCCATCACCATACTGCTGCCGTTGAGCGCGCTATCGATCGAGTTCGTGGCGCAGATTTCCTCCCTGTTGCAGAGGCTGCAGCAGGCCGCGCGCGACCTGGACATCAAGAGTCTGGCGGATCTGGAGCATTTTTCCTTCATTGCGCGCGCCGACGCCTGGGTGCAGGCGCACAGCGGAATTTCGGCGAGCCAAGCCCGATCGTGGGTGATTTCCGGCGGGCAAGAAGTGCTGCAGCAGGTCGCCGGTCGAAGCGGCTCGTTCTTCCTCGGGGCGCTGGGATCGGTGGTCGGGTTTACGATCATGTTGTCCTTGTTGTTCTTTTTTCTGCGCGACGGCGATGGCATGTGGGCCCGCGCGCGCATGCTCATTCCGCTCGATCAGGCACGAAAGGGCCGGCTGTTTCGCCAACTGAGCGATGTGACCCGAGCCATCGTGTTCGGTACCACGATGACGGCGGCGATACAGGGCCTGCTCGTCGGTATCGGATTTGCGATCGCCGGCCTGCCCTCGCCGGTCGTGTTCGGCGTGCTGGCGGCGCTGCTGTCGATGCTTCCCGTCGGCGGCGCGTCTTTCGTCTGGGTGCCGGCCGTGGGGTGGTTGTGTTACGAGGGGCGCTGGGGCGTCGCGATATTCATGCTCGTTTGGGGACTGATGCTCGTGGGTCTGGAGAGCCTGTTGCGGCCGATGCTGATTTCGGTGCGCGCCAGAATTTCCGCGATGATCATATTCGTCGGGGTGCTGGGCGGCATTCCCGCCTTCGGGACCATCGGCATCATCGTCGGTCCCGTGGTGCTGTCGCTGGTGCTCGCATTGATCGAGTTCGCCGAGGAAGCCGCCGGCGCACCGCGCGGCGCATAGGGGTCTGTCCAGACCCTTGTCCTGGTCGGGGGCTGCAGTACAATCCGCGCCCGTATGGATGTATCTCACCTTCTCGATGGCTTAAACGACGCTCAGCGACAGGCGGTCGCCGCGCCGCTCGGCCCGGCGCTGGTACTGGCCGGCGCCGGCAGCGGCAAGACGCGGGTGCTCGTTCATCGGGTCGCATGGCTGATCCAGGTCGAAGGCACATCGCCTCACAGTATTCTTGCGGTCACCTTCACCAACAAGGCCGCCGCCGAGATGCGCGGTCGCATAGAAACCCTGTTGGGATATCCCGGCGGCGCACTCTGGATCGGGACCTTCCATGGCCTCGCCCACCGACTGCTGCGCCTGCACTGGCGCGAGGCCGGCCTACCGCAGGGATTCCAGATCCTGGATTCCGAGGACCAAACGCGCCTGTTGCGCAAAGTGCTGAAGGCCCTCGCTCTGGACGAAGCGCGCTGGGTGCCGCGCGAAATTCTCTGGTTCATCAACGCACAAAAGGACGAGGGCCTTAGGCCTAAGCACATCAAGGATGCGGACGACCCGACGCGCCGCCAATTGATCAGGATCTACCAGGCCTACGAAGAGGCCTGCCAGCGGGCGGGCGTGGTGGATTTCGCGGAATTGCTGCTGCGCGCGTATGAATTGTGGCGCGACAACGCCGTACTTCTACAGCATTACCGCAGCCGATTTCGCCACGTGCTGGTGGACGAATTCCAGGACACCAACGCCATTCAGTACCGCTGGCTCACGCTGCTCGCCGGCCCCACCGGCCTGCCGTTCGCGGTGGGCGACGATGATCAATCCATTTATCGGTGGCGCGGCGCAAGGGTTGAAAACCTGAACCAATTCCGCCGCGACTACCCGCAAGCGGTGCTTTACAAGCTGGAACAAAATTACCGCTCCACCGGCACGATATTGAAGGCCGCCAATGCCCTGATCGCCCACAATGCCGGCCGTCTCGGCAAGACCCTCTGGACCAGCGGCGAGGATGGCGAGCGCGTAAAACTATACGCGGCGTTCAACGAACGCGATGAGGCCGACTTCGTCGTGAATCGCATCCGCGAGTGGGTGGAGCGCGGCGGGGCCCGGCGCGAAGTGGCGGTGCTGTATCGCTCCAACGCGCAGTCGCGAGTCTTCGAGGAGGCGTTTTTGAACGCCAGAATGCCGTATCGGGTGTACGGCGGCCTGCGGTTCTTCGAACGTGCCGAGATCAAGGATGCGCTCGCGTACCTGCGCCTGGTTGCGAACCGCGCGGACGACACCTCGTTCGAGCGGGTGGTGAATTTGCCTGTCCGCGGCATCGGTGCAAAGACCATGGAGGTGCTGCGCGACACGGCCCGGTCCAACGGAAGGTCCTTGTGGGCGGCGGCCGGGGTGTGCATGCAAAACGGACTCGCGCAGCGCGCGGCGCTGGCGCTTCAGGGGTTCATGCACGGCATCGACAAAATTGCCGAGGAAATCCGCGACTTGGAATTGCACCAGCAGGTCGATCTGGTCATCCAGAGAAGCGGGCTGATAGAGCACTTCAAGAAGGAGAAGGGCGAGCGGGGCGAAGGCCGCGTCGAAAATTTGCTCGAGCTCGTGAGTGCCGCGCGCGGCTTCTCGCCCGAGAACGACGTCATCGAGCACGCGCAGATGCAGCCGCTCGAGTCCTTCCTCGCCCACGCCGTGCTCGAATCGGGCGAAGGCCAGGCGGATCCATACGCCGATTGCGTGCAGATGATGACCCTGCATTCGGCCAAGGGATTGGAGTTTCCCGTGGTATTTCTCGCCGGCATGGAGGACGGATTATTCCCGCACCAGCGCTCGGTCGCCGATCTCGAGGGGCTCGAGGAGGAGCGTCGCCTGTGCTACGTCGGTGCGACCCGCGCCATGCGCCAGCTCTATATTACTTACGCGGAACAGCGCCGGCTCTACGGCGTGGATCAATACGGCCAGCCTTCCCGATTCATCAGCGAGCTGCCCCCCGAATTGCTGGAAGAGGTCCGGCCGCGACTGCAGGTATCCCGACCCGTGTTCGTCAAACGCGCAGCTCTCGAGGAATCGCCGGCGCTCGGCATGCGGATGGGAAGCCGGGTGCGGCACTTGAAATTCGGCGACGGCATTGTGCTTAATTTCGAGGGCAACGGCCCGCAGGCCCGCATCCAGGTGAATTTTGAGCAGCAGGGCACCAAGTGGCTGATGATGTCTTATGCCAATCTACAAGTCGTGTAGAGTGGCGCGACCGTGAGAATCATCATTTTAGGCGCCGGGCAGGTCGGGCGTACCGCGGCATACCACCTTTCGCGCGAGGAATCGAACGACGTCACCGTCGTCGATACGAATGACGACATGCTGCGCGATCTGCAGGACCGGCTCGACATTCGCACCGTGATCGGCAATGCGGCGAGCCCCAGAGTCCTCGAAGCCGCCGGCATCGCCGGCACCGACATTCTCGTCGCGCTCACCAACAGCGACGAGGTCAACATGTTGGCCTGCCATATCGCCTGGACTCTGTACCGCACGCCGAAGAAGATTGCACGCGTACGCTCGGCGGATTACACAGAGCGCGAGAAGCTGTTCGGCGAAAATGCGCTATCCGTCGACGTGTGGATCAGCCCCGAGCAATTGGTGACCGAATACGTGGCGCGGCTCATCCGCTATCCCGGTGCATTGCAGGTGCTCGACTTTGCAGATGGGCGGGTGCGGCTGGTGGGCATTCGAGCGCTCTCGGGCGGGCCCTTGGTTGGCCAGGCGCTGCGGACGCTGCGCGAACATATCCCGACGGCCGATGCGCGCGTCGCGGCGATTTACCGGGCGGGCAGGAGCATTCAGCCCGAGGGCACGACGGTGATCGAGGACGGCGACGAGGTGTTCTTTCTGGCGGCCCGCAAGGATATTCGAGTCGTCATGAAGGAAATGCGCCGGGAGGAGGCGCCGGTGCGGCGCGTGGTCATCGCCGGCGGCGGAAACATCGGCTTTCGGCTCGCCAGCGAACTGGAATACAAGAGTCAGGTGAAGCTCATCGAGCGCGATCCGAAGCGCGCACGGCGAGTCTCCGAGTTGCTGAACCGCACGACCGTATTGCTCGGCGACGCGGCCGACGAGAAATTGCTGCTCGAGGAGAACATCGACGGGGCGGACGTTTTCGCGGCGATGACCAATTCCGAGGAAGCCAATATCTTGTCGGCGATGCTGGCCAAGCGGCTGGGCGCCCACAAGGTCATGGCGCTCATCAATAAGCCGTCGTATGCCGAGCTCAT
>Ga0207927_1000480_pt1 | contig 17015 bp, 18 predicted proteins | sample NGESurdeep072012_2_FD_184456 | JGI IMG/M metagenome (GOLD analysis project Ga0207927, IMG submission 184456) | Arctic peat soil microbial communities from Barrow, Alaska - NGEE Surface sample 210-2 deep-072012 (SPAdes) | ecosystem: Environmental > Terrestrial > Soil > Wetlands > Peat ... | reverse complement strand
CGCCCCATTCGCATCGACGACGTCGAAGACAAGCGGCCCTTGAAACTGGACTGATTCATTCCTATTTCGGGAATTGTGGTTACTTTCGTTTTGTCCGCCGCCTGTTTTCCTTGCCCCATCGCCGCCAGTTGCGCTATTCCTAGGTCGGCCGAAATTCGGCCAGCCCTATCGGGCTCGGTTGCCCTGGCAGCCGCGTTCTTTGATAATCTCGAAACCAACTCCGAGCTAAGTGCTGTAATTCTGCGACTTTGCACTCTCCTCGCCGGCAACTCCTTGATTCTAAAGGAGCGCCCGTCCGGGTTATACAACCTAACCCCTTTGTTTTTGCTACTTTACTTCTAAGTCTAATGTTTGTGCTACTTTACAGACGGTGATTCCGCAAACCCTTTGTTCTTGCGACTTTGCAAATTCGCAGGGAGGGGGAGGGAGTACTCAATCACTTGCCCTTTTCCGCCCTTCCCGCCATAGTGAAAGCGTGAAGGTTCAGACAAGGTTCGTCACCAGTGCCGCCGCTCCAACGCAGTTCCCTGCCCCCAGCGCGCCGGAGATTGCCTTCCTGGGACGTTCCAACGTTGGCAAGTCGAGCTTGATTAATGCGTTGGTGGGTGACAAGATCGCCAAGACCAGCAACACGCCAGGACGCACGCAGACCATCAACTTCTTCGAACTGCGGCGCCCCGGCAAGCCTCATCCGGAATTCTTTTTCGTTGATCTTCCGGGCTACGGATACGCGCGCGTGCCAAAAGCGATCAGTACGCTGTGGTCAGGCTTCATCGATCCCTATCTCGAATCGCGACAGTCGCTGGCGCTTTGCGTGTCACTAGTGGACATTTCGATTCCGCCGCAACAATCGGATATTCAGCTTCACGAATGGTTACATCATCACGACCGGCCCTATCTCGTCGTGGCGACGAAGGCCGACCGCATTTCCAATAATCTGTTGCGCAAAGGGCTCGCCACATTGTCCCAGGAACTAGGAGTCGCCGACGACGCGATCATTCCCTTCTCCGCCAAGTCGCGAACGGGGCATGTGCAATTGTGGCGCGCCATTCAAGCCGCAGCGCACATCGATCTCCCCGGAACTGCTCGCCCGTCAGATCCGGAAGTCGAATAACCTACGCCGGCCAAATCCCCAACGCCGTTTGCGACAGAATCTGTTGTTTTGCAGCTTCCGAGATCGGCAGGTTGCGAAACTCAGCGAGGTTGTTGCCGATTTCCGGAACACCGGGTCCTGGCCAGTCGGTGCCGAAAAGCGTCTTGTGCGCGATTTCTTCGAGCCGCGGGAAATAGTTAAGCAACGATTTCGGCGGAATTCCGCTGATATCAAGAAACACATTGCTGTGCCGGCGCACTAGGAAGAACGCGCTGTCCATCCACAGTGGTCGCCCGCCGTGCGCCAGCAGAATTTTGAGCTGAGGGAAATCCACCGCCACGTCGTCCACGTAGATTGGATCGCCGTACTTGTTACGCGCGCCGGGAAAGATCGACGTGCCAGTGTGCACCATGATCGGAATTCCGTTCGCTTCCGCCGCGCGGTAGATGATCTCCAGTTCTTTGACGCCATTCAGGTAATCGTTGGGATACAGCAACTGGTGCGGCGGGTGGATTTTGATCAGGCGGATACCAAGTCGAACGATCAGTTCCATGTCGGCAAGTACGTTTTTTGTGTGACGGGGATGCACGCTGCCGCATGGAATTAATCGCTTCGGATCTTCTTTCACGTAGTTGGCAACAAATTCATTCACCGCGGGCGTGAAGCCGATCACCTCGGGAGCCACGTAGTTGATCAGTACCGCCCGGTCGACGCCAATCTCGTCCAGATGTTTAAGAAACGCCTTCGGCGACCGGCAGAACAGCTCGATTTGATCGAAGTCTTTGCGCGACTTTTTGATCAGGGCCAGCGCCGCTGGCTTAAAGAGTTCCATCGGCGCAATGTGAACGTGGCAGTCGGTGATCATCTCAGTTGGCCGCGGCGTCCAGCAACGCCCGCTTGGCGAAGACCTTGACCATCTCGCGACGATACTCGGGGGTGAGCGCAGAAGTGGTGAGAGGCTTAGCCGTTCGCGAAGCCAATTCGCCAATCCTCTCCGCCAGTTCCTCACCGACTTTCGCGCCGACGAGAAGGGCATCGGCGTCCTTCACCAAGTGGGGCGCGGGATTGACGGCGGTGATGGCCATGCGCGCATCCTCAACGCGACCATCACGCATCTTCAACGCGACAGCGACTCCTGCGAGAGGATAGTCGATGCTGCCGCGCACGCGAAGTTTCTGGTAGCTACCGCGCCAGCCCTTCGATGATTGCGGAAGGTAAATTCGCGTGACGATTTCCCGCGGCGAAAGACGAAGCCGCACGATACCGTCATTGACGTAGAACTCAGCCAGCGGAACGCGCCTCAGTCCATCCGGACCAGCAATCTCGATTTCCGCCCCGAGACATAGCAGTGCGGGAGGTGTATCGCCCGAGAAGGCCGCCCAGCAGGTCTTTCCGCCAGGAGCAACATGACACAGGTTGCCGTCTTTCTTCAGACAGAAGCCGCAACTTGTCCGCCAGAGCAGCGACTGGTTGTACCAGAGGCAGCGCGTATCGAGACAGATGTTGCCGCCCAAGGTACCCATGTTTCGCAGCACGGGAGACGCAACCGTTTTCGTCGCGTGGTATAGCACGGGATAGTCACGCCGGACGAGTGGTGATTGTTCGATGGCGGCCAGCGCCGTCAGCGCACCGATGCTCACACCATCATCAGGCGTTTGATCTATGCCGCGCAATTCGCTGACCCCGCGCAGATCGAGCACGTAGCGGGGCGAGAACAACTTCTGCTTCATCGACGGCAGCAAGTCGGTCCCGCCGGCAATAACCTTCACTTCATCCCCATGCTTCGACAGCAAGGCGATAGCTTCGTCGAGGGTCCTCGGCCGCAGCAACTGGAAACTTGGCAGGCTCAATCTCCACCTCCCGCCAGCGCCCCCTGCCGGGCCGAATCGGCAGGATGGCGATCTGGCCCCTTGCCGCGGAACCATAGAGAACCACCGTGTTCGCGGAATTTCTTCGGCTGCGTCGGGTCAACCCCCTCCGTCATCTCGAGCTTCTTCATGCCTCGCTTAGCCCGCAACGCAGACAAAATACGCTCGGGAGTAAAGGGTACCTCGCGTAACCTCACTCCCACAGCGTCATAGATAGCATTGGAAATCGCCGGAATCGTTGCCGCCAGCGATCCTTCGCCCGCCTCCTTTGCGCCAAAGGGACCTTCAGGATCGACGCTCTCGACAATCACGCACTCGATCTCTGGAGACTCAACCGACGACGGACTGCGATATTCCAGCAATCCTGGATTCATCAGCAACCCATCTTTCCAGACCATTTCTTCCTGCAAAGCCTGGCCAAGTCCCATCCACACTGATCCGATCACCTGGCCCTCGACCGCGACGGGATTCAGGGCGCGGCCACAGTCGTGGGCTGCCCAAATCTTGTGGACTGTCACCTCGCCCGTGTCCTCATCGACGCTGACCTCGGCCACTTGCGCAGAGTACGAGTACGCGGGCGACGGACCTACGCCTGCGCCCTTGTGCTTGCCCCCCCGCGCCTCAACCGGCGGAGCATACGATCCAGTGCCTGTCAGGCCTCCATGAAAATCGATCGCCGAGACCACAGCCTCTTCGAAACTCATGTTGTCCTTTAAGCCTTCCTCCTTGCGAGTCTGCAGCACTGACCCGCGCAGGATTTGCCCGTCAACATGGCCACTAGCCGCTTCGGCTTCGGGCAGACCAGCAGCGGATTCCAAAGGCGTGCCCCGCTTGGATACGCGGTCGTCGCGCATCTCAACATCCTCAGGCGAGCAGTTCATGCGACGCGCGGCCGCGCTCACGATGTTCTTCTTGACGTCCTCAGCAGCCCGCAATGCGGCATTGCCGGCCATAAAAGTGACTCGGCTGGAATACGATCCGAGATCGATGGGAGTGAGATCGGTGTCGGCTGCAATCACTTTCACCCGTGACAAACTGCATCCCAGAACCTCGGCCACAACCTGCGCCGTCATGGTGTCGGAACCTTGTCCAATTTCCGACGCACCCGTGTAAACCACAACGCCGCCATCGCGGTCGATCTTAATATTCACGGTCGAGTGCGGCATGTCAGACCGAATGATGCTGTTGGCCGCCCCACTGACGTAGTGGCTGCACGCCATACCTAACCCACGGCTCTTCGGTAACGTTCCTCGCCGGTCTTTCCAACCGGATCTTGTGATGACCTGGTCGATGCATTCCGGCAAGCCGTAACTCAGCACACGCAATCCATTCACCGTGACGGTCGGCGGCTTGAGCAGATTGATGCACCGCATCTCCGCCGGATCAAGACTTAGCTTGGCTGCGATCTCGTCCATCTGCGATTCGAACGCGAATCGCACATTCACAGTGCCGTGGCCGCGCATGGCGCCGCACGCGGGTTTATTCGTCAAAACGCGAAAGCCGTCGTAGCGAATGTTCGGAATGTCGTACAGGGCTCCGAGTAACGCACCGGAGTACAGGATCGTCACAATGCCGTAAGAACAATACGCGCCACCATCCTGAATGACCTTGCAGGCCACCGAAGTAACTCGCCCGTCCTTCTTCACGCCAGTTTTGAGGTCGATGATGGTGCGCGGACGTCCGCGATGCGCCCAAAACACTTCTTCGCGGGTGTAGGTGATCTTCACCGGCGCTTTGGCCGCTCGCGCCGCGACCGCCGCGATGATCTCCAGTGGAATGATCTCGCTCTTACCGCCGAAGCCGCCGCCCACCAGCGGCTTAATCACGCGGATTTGCGACATCGGAAGTTCGAGTACCAGCGATAGTTTGTGTTGCAGGTAATACGGAACCTGCGTGGACGACCACACGGTCAGCCGTCCTTGCTTGCCGGTGTGCGGATCGATCTCGAAGCTGGCCAGTGTGCAGTGGGGCTCCATCGCCGCATGCGTGACTTCGTTCGCGAGGTAGCGCGCCTCGGCCACGAAATCTGCCTCGGCAAAACCCTTCTCCGGATCGCCGAAAACGTGGTGATAGTCCTTCTCAATGTTGTTCGGCCGGTTTTCGTGGATCAGGTCACGTTCGGCCTTCATCGACTCTTCTGGATCGAAGTAAGCTGGCAGCGGCTCGTACTCGACGTCAATCACCTCCAGCGCGCGCACGGCGGTTTCCTCATTCACTGCCGCCACGCAGGCGACATTGTCCCCGACGTACCGCACCTTACCCACAGCCAGCGCCGTCTCATCGTGTCCGACCGGGAGAATTCCATATTGATTGGGAGCATCCTCGCCGGTAACAATTGCGATGACTCCCTCCAGCGCCTGCGCCCGGCTGGTATCGATGCGTTTGATGAGCGCGTGTGGATAAGGCGAGTGCAGGATCTTGCCGACTAACATTCCCGGCAGGCTGAAATCGTCGGTGTACTTGCCCGCCCCGGTGGTCTTGCCCGCGGAATCCACCATGGCTATCGACTTGCCGATTACGGAAAACTCACTCATTACGCCTTGGCTCCTACCAATTCCGGGTTGCTACCCTTTCGCTCGACTTCAATCACGGCGCGAATGGCCTGGTACATCTGCGAATACCCAGTGCAGCGGCACAAATTACTGCTGAGTGCCTCGCGAATCTCTGCGTCGCTGGGATCGGGATTGTTAGCCAGAAGCCAGCGCACCGTCATCATGAATCCCGGGGTGCAATAACCGCACTGTGAGCCACCAAAATCGCCGTACGCTTTCTGCAGTGCGGCGAGCCCTGCACCTTCCGAGATACCTTCAACCGTTGCGATCTCGCACTCCTGGTAGCTAGCTGCCAGCATGTTGCAGGCGAGCATCGGTACGCCGTCAACCTGGACCGTGCAGGCGCCGCACGACGAGTCGTCGCACCCCCGCTTGGAACCAGTTAAGTCGAGGTCCTGTCGCAGGACATCGAGCAGCAATTTGCTGGGCTCGACGGCTAGTTCGTGACTGCGCCCGTTGACGCGAAGTTCGATGAGTTCCTTCTTCATGTGTAAACAATCCTCTAGTAAAGCGGCACTGACGAATCGATCTCGCGCGACCAGCGATCGATCCCTCCGCGCAGCGACTGTACTTTCTCGAATCCCTGCTGCCGCAGCCAGGCCGTCACGTTCATTGAGCGCACTCCGTGATGGCAAACCACCACAATGTGATCTTCTGGATCAAGTTCCTGGTTGAAGCGCGCAGGAATGTCGCCCATGGGGATGTGCTTGCTGCCGGCGATGCGCGCGACCTCGAACTCCCACGGCTCACGCACGTCCAGCACGATGAAGTCTTGCCCGGTATCCTGCATGGACTTCACCTCGGTAACGGATATCTCGTAATCCATCGAACTCCCACTCTGTCAGACGTCGAGTTACTTCCCCACCCATTTTGGCCTGCGATGCTCCAAGTGCGCCTTGATACCCTCATGGGCATCGGCCGTCTTCATCAGTTCGTCAAAGTAAATCTGCTCGGAGCGGACCAGCCCCTTGTCGAAGTGAATCGAATCCCACGCGTACAACGCCTTCTTGGCCAAAGCCATCGCGGCTGGACTTAACTGCGCAACCCGCGCCATGCACTCTTCGACCAGCATCTCGGGATCGTCCGCCAATCCATTGACCAGTCCGGCAGCCAACGCTTCCTGACCGGTGAGGATGCGCCCGGTGAGAATCATCTCCGCGGCCAGCTTTTGTCCCACAATCGACGCCAGCGCCGCCGCAGCCACCGGTGGGAAACAGCCCAATTTGATCTCCGGAAATCCCCATACGGAATCAGGCGAGGCATAGACGATGTCGCACAACGTCGCCAACTCGGCAGCGCCACCCAGGCAGTGGCGTCGCACGCTTGCGATGGTCAACTTCCTGGTTGCGACTACGGCCCGAACCACCCCGTGAAACGCGGTCAGCATATTGCGCACATCTTGCGGCGCATGCGCGGCAATGTCCACTCCGCTGGAAAATGCACGTTCCGAACCCGCGAAAACAATGGTGCTGACGTTTGCAATCGCTTCGATCTGCTCCAAAGCAGCCAGCAGTTCACCCATCATCTCCAGATCGATGACGTTCAGCGGCGGGTTGTTCAGCGTGATACGGACCACGGAAGCCCCGAGGTCGACGGTGATGCGATTAAAAGCGGATTTGCTGACTAGTGTCATCATGGTTTCAGGAACGTTTCCGCGCGCGCTTCTTGGGCAGGACCCCGGCAGTTTCTTCCCCGACGGCACCAACCAATTGTGAAGGCCGCCAAGCTGAGTTCCTCTCGCCTCGCACGCCCTGCAAAAAAATGTCGCTCATCTGCCGCGCAATTATCTCCGCGCCTGGATCAACCCGTGGTTTGTACCAGGTGTAAAGCCAGTTCATCATCCCGAATAGACTCATAACTGCGGTGCGCGTCGCTACGCCACCGGCCGCAGCGGCATTTTGCCCCACGCGCGCAAGTCGCTCCGACTTCGCCAAATCGTCCACCAGCCCGACACAGATTCGGTAGTACTCGCGCTTGATGGCCGCCAATTCCGCTCCATGACAATCCTTCAGCACGTCATCCTCGTGGGAAAGAACTTTCATCGCCTTTTGATTGCTCACCGCGTATTCCACGTGGTTGTGGACGAATATGCGGATGCGCTCTTCCGGGTTGTCATTCGACGCTAACCGCTGGCGCAGCCGACCGATAATCGAGGTGAAGGTATGCTTCTGGATGTGGTAGAGCAGCTTCTCCTTGGAATCGAAATAGTAATAGAGTCCCGCCAGCGACATGCCACTGAGACGAGACAAATCGCGCATCGAGGCGCCTTCGTATCCCTTCTCAGCAAAAACTTCGGCGGCGTAGTCGAGGATTTCCGAAAATCGGCGGTCGAAACGCGTATCCTGTTCTGGAGCGCGATGTTCTACCGGGGTCGGCGACGCTGTCATGGGACGGGCTCCTGAATTGCGGCCATCGCAATTTTCATTCGAACGTTCGTTCTAATTTAGCAGTTCGACTGATTTCCGGCAAATTCGCGATCTCTGCGCGCCAACTCGACGCCCTCTTGTGATACTCCGCCTTAGTTCGCTGGTCTCCACTTGCCGTGCCAGTGTTACTTGTTTTTATGATTGGCTATTTCTGGGAATTCAGGCGCGTCTCGCGGAACTTGAACGATCATTCACACTTACGTTGACAAGTAACTCCCTGACAAGGCAAACTGCAGAATCCTGAGGAATGTGTTCCGGAGGCTCGGTCAGGACTGAGTCTGGCGGAACGAGCCAATCCATGACCGCGCAATCGAAGGTTTCGTACCGGATGGAATCCACGCTGGAAAGCGTGAACAAAGCGGAAGAGATGGCCGACCAGATCGCGGCTCAGGCTGGCTTCGACGAGGACGTTCGCGGCGGACTCACCATGGCAGTCCGCGAGGCTATGATCAATGCGGTGTTGCATGGCAATGCCTACGATCCCGACAAGCGTGTAAACTTATCGTTTGAACAAAACGGCCGAGAGTTGATAATTACCATTGGGGACGAAGGCAAGGGACTTGAACCCGACGAAGTCCCTGACCCCCTCGCTCCGGAGAATCTCATGAAACAGTCCGGCCGCGGTATATTCCTAATCCGGGCGTTTATGGACGAAGTACGGTTCCGCAAACTGGAACCCGGCACTGAAATTACATTGATAAAGCGGATCCCAGGTACCGAACTGGACCGCCAGGAGGCTTCCACGTGAGCATGAAAGCAAGCACCCGGCAAGTGGATGGCGTGACCATCGTTGACTTGAGCGGGAGAATCACTCTGGGCGAAGGCAGCGTGGTATTGCGCGACACCATCAAGGACGTTCTCGGCAAGGGCGCCAAGCATATCCTGCTGAATCTGGGCGACGTCAGCTATATCGACAGCTCTGGTATTGGCGAACTGGTCAGCGCGTTTACCTCCGTGCAGCGTCAGGGTGGCGAACTCAAGTTGCTGCACCTCACCAAGAAGGTGCACGACCTGCTACAGATCACCAAGCTCTACACGGTGTTCGACGTGCAGGAAGACGAAGCCAACGCCATCAAGTCTTTCGCCAAATAGCTGACACTTCCCTGCCGACCGCGGCATACAAACGTCGGACGCCCTTTCGCCTGGCGCGGAGGGGCGTTCGTGTATTGCCTGCTGCTTGCCTTACAATCGGCTCATGCCCCGCATCACGCGTCTCGATAAGGACCAGGTCGATCCCGAAACCGGGAAGATCTACGAAACCTATCTCCAGGAACGCGGCAACGTTCCCAACATGTTCCGAACGGTCGCTCATAGGCCGGAGATTTTCCGGACCATGATTGCCCATTTCCGTGCAGTGATGAACACCGGGACCATTCCTGCGAAGTTGAAAGAACTAGTCATCGTTCGCACCTCGCAGATCAACCGCTGCGAGTATTGACTGTCGTCCCACACCGCCTTGGCAAGGCGGCACGGCTGGAGCGACGACCAGATCGACAACCTCGCCAATTTCCGTAATCGTTCGGATTTCACCGAGGCGGAAAAAGCTGCGATCGAGCTGGCAGAACGAGCCACGCGTGACCCGCACGAAGTGGATGACAACTTCTGGGCGGAGTTGCGCCGTCACTATGATGAAGGCGAGATCATTGAACTGCTGGCGGCCATCGGGCTGTTCAATTACTTCAATCGCTTTAATGACGCGCTGAGGATGGAGCCCACGAAGTAAAGAACCTGCCGCCCTGCCTACAGCCAGTTCCACAGCGGCGTTTCCTGGCTGAACTTTCTTAGTTCGGCGAGCGAGTACCAAGTCCCCCTCCAGATCACGCCTCCGCGGGCGAGAGTCAAGACGACAGAGCGCACGACCGCGTAGTTAAACAGAATCGTGCCCAAGGGATGTAGCAGGACGTAGAAAGGCGAGATGTCGCTGCGCCTCGACATGCCTGCGTATATCGCCACCATCGTGACGAGGGCTGCAATAAAGCCCGCCCGTGCCCATCCAGGGGCTATCCAGAAGCCGACAAATGGTCCGAGGTTCACAACCAGCATGCCGCAGACCGCCAGCATCGCGAAGGCGGTGTTGTAGTGAAGGATCGCGAAGAAGTTCTTGGTCAGGTTGCGCACCATGCCCATCGCTCCGAACACCCATCGCAACTTAAGCAGATCGCGACCGAAGACACACCGTTGACGATAGCCTGCTTGCTTCACCACCTCACCCAGTTTCATGTCGTCGAGTACGGCCATGCGCAGACGCTGGTAGGTTCCAATTTGCTCATACACACTGCGGCGAATCAGGTTAAACGCTCCCACTCCGATCGAATCGCGCGATTTCGGGTCGGCGACCTTCCACGGCCGGTGCGCAAACACAAACTGCGACTGGAAAAACGCCATCATCATGCGCTCGCCTGCCGACTCCATAACCATGGTCGGAAACAGCACCACGTGATCCGCCCGCTCGCGCTCTGCGTACACCAAAGTTCGGCGAAGTGCATCGTCCCGGAAAACTACGTCAGCGTCAGTGAACAGCAGCCAATCTCCAGTCGCTTGCTTCCCCGCCTGCCACATGGCATGCGTCTTGCCCAGCCAGCCCGGCGGCAATTCCGTCACGTGCATCACTTTCAGCCGATGATGCAAAGCCTCTCCCCGCTCCCGCCACTGCACCTGCAGCCGGTCGAGAATGTCACCGGTGGCGTCTTCCGAGCGATCATCGACGGCGATGACTTCATAATCGGGATAGTCGAGTTGCAGCAACGACACCAACGCCGCCTCGATGTGTTCCGCTTCATTGCGTGCTGGAACCACGATACTTACGCGAGGTACCCGTCCGGTTGCATCCACCGGCGTAGCGTCGTATTCCTGATGGGTGATCTCGGCGATCTTGTCCATGTTGAGGCCGGCCGCGAACAAACGCGATAGCCAGACCGCTCCGAGGACAATGCTGGCGGCCCATATCATTGGATGTTGCAGAAACTCAAGCCACATCAGGCCGAGGCTCCGTTCGGCATTGCCTGGTCTTCCGGAAGTGCGGGGGCGAAGCGCATGCCATAGAACAGGATTGCGGCCGACAGCACGACTGCAACGATGGTGGAGAAGAATCCCGCCTGCAGGTTCGTCTTGTCGGATATCCAACCGATCAGCGTAGGCGAAAAGGCGTCGCCCAGAATATGAATTGTGAACAGGTTCACGGCTATGGCAGTCGCGCGAATACGAGCGCTTACGCTATTGACCAGCGCAGCATTTAGGGGAGCTGTGTTCAGCAGCAGCAGGAATTCGCCGAGCATGATTGCCACGTACATCGGGGTCCCGATGAAGTAAATTGCAACCACCATCGCAGGAATCGAAAGCGCCATGCCTACCGCCGAAACCAACTGGTAGGCAGCGGCAGTGCGGCGTAGCAGGCGATCCCCCAGCCAGCCGCCGAATAGAGTCGCCACAATTCCACTGAACAAGGTCATCACGCCGAACACCAGGTTGGCATGCTCCAGCGGTACGCCGCGCATGCGCGACAAGAACGTGGGCATCCAGACCTGCAGGCCGCCGACGGCGAACGTCATCATCGCCATGCCGAGGCTGACGGTCCAATAGGCTTTATTCCGAAATAGCCCGAACACCGTGCCGCGCTCACGACTGTCAGCCAGATGGTCGCTGGCGCCTCGCTGCGGTTCTTTCAGCAGGCAGACTCCCAATGCGAGCACCAGTCCAGGTATGGCACACACCAGAAATGGCATTCTCCATCCGTGTTGATGGCCCAGGTAGCCACCCACCAGGTACCCCAGTGCGGTGCCGACCGGAATTGCCAGATAGAAGATCGAGAGCACCCGTCCGCGACGCTTTTCAGGAAACAGATCGGCGATGAATGCCGGCGATATGACCACAAATGTTGCTTCGCCGATGCCGACGATCAAGTGGCGAAGCAGCAGCTCGTCATAGTTGTGAGTGACTGCCGAAAGAAGTGTTGCCACACTCCAGACCAGCGCTCCAGCGGCCATAATCCACTTGCGGGGATAGCGATCGGCCAGCGGAGCGATCAGCGGCGCAGCGATCATGTAGCAGGCGAAAAACGCCGAGGTGAGAAATCCAACCTGCTTGTCGCTGAGGACAAACTCCGCCTTCACCAATTCCTGTACCGCAAACAGAATGGATCGGTCGATGTAATTGACGAAATTCAGCCCAGTCAGCAGCAGCAGCGCAACCCGGGCATTGGTCTTGTCAGTCATCGGTTGGCGGAGAATAACACGTGGCCATCCGTGAAACTAAATTTGCTTGCGGGACCTGGGATAGCGCGCGATAACCACAGTCCCGATTCCCCCACGGGGACGAAACTCGCCCTTTACCTCCGCCCACTTCGGCCTCGCCGCCCGCACGACGTCTTCCAGCACGCGATTGACGATGTTTTCCTGAAAGATTCCCAGGTTGCGATAGGCAGTCAAGTATTCCTTCAGGGACTTCAGCTCCAGGCAGTCTTTGGCGGGCATGTAGCGGATCCAGAGAATGCCGAAATCGGGAAGCCCGGTCTTGGGACAAACCGACGTGAACTCGGGAACGTCGATCACGATCTCGTAGTTCGGGAACTGGTTTGGCCAGGTTTCAATCTCAGGGAGCTTGGCATCCAGACCCGATTCAGCGTGCTCCGGGGTATAGCGCTTGCTTTTTGCCATGCGGCTATTGTAATCGGCGAAATTGGGCGGGGCCTCCTTTACTCTGTCACCCCAGTAGTCCCAGTCGCGGAGGCCCTGCCGGATACCACGGAGTTCTGAATTCTGTTGGAGACGAGCCAGCCGTGCCACTACTCTCGCCTACAGTCGAGACTGTCAGCTACGTTATACTGGTCACTTTGGACGCCGATGGCAGACTCAACTGATAATGGCCGAACCCGTCTGAGCTGGAACCCTCGCTGGATCATAATCATCGGTGTCACGCTGGCGGTGTTGACTCTTGCGCTGTGGCTGGCATTCCGGCGCACTCAGGTCCAGGTCAGAACAGCCCGCGCCTATCGTGAAACCATTACGTCCAGCATTGCCACCAATGGCAAGATCGAGCCCATCGACAACTTTGAAGCCCATGCCCCGACGTCCACTACGGTCAAGAGGCTAGAAATCCTGCCGGGTGACTGGGTAAAGCCAAATCAGTTGTTTCTGCAGTTGGACGATTCCGATGCAAGGGCCCAAGTCGCCCGCGCCCAGGCGCAGGTTAAGGGTGCTGAGGCCGAGTTTCTCGCCGTGTCCGCTGGCGGAACACAAGAGGATGTGCTCACCACCCGCAATGCGCTGGTGAAAGCTCAGGCGGACCGCGATACCGCGCAGAAAAACCTATCGGCGATGCAACGGCTCCTGCAGAGCGGCGCCGCGTCACAAGCGGAAGTCGATTCGGCCCAAGCCCAAGTGCACGTGGCCGAGTCAAACCTTCATACCCTGGAGCAAAAGCTCCACGACCGCTTCTCCAAACCTGAAATCAGCCACGCCGAAGCCCAACTGGCGGAGGCCCGGGCCGCTCTTGCGGCAGCTACTGACCTCGTTCGTAATTTGAATATTGCTTCGCCTCACTACGGCATGGCTTACAACCTACCAGTGCGCAAGGATTCCTTTGTGGCGGCTGGCGATCTTCTGGTGCAAGTCGCCGACTTGCACCGGATTCGGGTTCGTGCGTTTGTCGATGAGCCGGAGATTGGCCGCTTGCAAAAAGGTCAACCCGTCGAAGTTGCCTGGGATGCCCTTCCCGGTCGCGTTTGGAAGACCACGATCGAAGACCTGCCCACGAATGTCGTCCAGCGCGGAACCCGCATGGTGGGCGAGGTTACGTGCGTGCTCAATAACGCCGACCTCAAGCTGTTGCCCAACACTAACGTAAGTGTCGCCGTTGTACTGGCACGCCACGACAACGCTCTCACCGTTCCGCGAGAAGCAGTCCGGCAGGATGCCGAGGGCAAGTACGTTTTCCAGGTCGTCAACGGTCTGCTCAAACGGCGCAATGTACAGACTTCGGTGTCGAATCTGACCCGTGTGGAAATCACCAGCGGCGTTCGTGATGACGCCGTGCTGGCGTTGGGCGCGGTCAACATGCAACCGCTACGCGATGGCATGCCAGTAAAGAACCCCATCTGATGAGACCTCGGGTACACAAGTTTTCGATCGTGCTGCTGGTTTTGTTCTGCGCCGTTCTTGTGGCAACCGCCGACGCGTCAGTTGAGCAAATGCTGGCATCCGGCAGCATCGACGAAGTAATTCGCACTCTATCTGCGCGGAATGATGCACCTTCCTTGAACCTGCTATCGCGCGCCTATTACTCTATCGAACACTGGGACGATGCCGTGAAGAACGGCGAGCGGGCTGTCAGTCTGGCTCCCGACAATGCCATGTACCACCTGTGGCTCGGCCGCGAGTACGGCGAAAAAGCGTCGGCGTCTAACCCGCTGTCAGCGGCCTCATGGGCGCGCAAAACCAAGAATGAATTCGAGTCGGCAGTGAAGCTCGACCCCGCCAACGTGCAGGCACATGCCGATCTGGCCGAATACTACACCGACGCACCCTCTATTATGGGCGGCGGAGTGGACAAGGCCCGCGACCAGGCCGCCCAAGTCGGCAAGTACGATCAGGCCACCTCGCACTGGATCCTGGCGATCATCGCGGAAAAAGAAAAGCACTACCCGGACGCGGAAAACGAACTTCGCCAGGCCATCAAGGTCGCGAGAGATCCGGCTCAGTACTGGATGAATCTGGCGTCCTTCTTTCAGCGGCGCTCACGACTCGATGACATGCAGAACGCGATTGCTCAGGCCATCGCGCAACCCGATAAAAGCGCTGAGGTTTATTACAACGCGGCGAGCGTATTCTTCCAGTCGGGCCGGGATTTTCCCAATGCCGTGCAATACCTGAAGACCTACCTGGCTTCCAATGCCACGGTGGAAGATGCTCCCGCGTTTCGCGCCCATTATCTTCTGGGGCAGCTTTATGAAAAGATGGGAAACAAATCCGGCGCGGCGAGCGAGTACAAAGCCTCGTTGGCGCTGGCGTCGGGTTTCGTGCCCGCCAGTAAGGCCTTGAGCCGATTGCAGTGACGGTTGCCGGTATGACATTTCACTCGATCCAGCGACGCGTGCTCCAGACAAATCGACGTAGCAGAATGGGCTGCGGAATGTGTCGCGGAACGAGTAGCGTTCGCCGCGTCTGGCTTGCGCTGGCGCTTGTCGGGGCTCTGCTGTCGCTCTCGGGCATGCTGTGGGCTGCGGACGGCGCTCCCCCTGCCGAGCCGCTTCGTTTCCGCGCAGCAGTCGATCTGGCGCTTCAGCACAGCGGCGTGATGGGAATTGCCACCGTGAACCAGTGGCGCTCGCAGCAGGCCTATCAGGAGGTCCGCAATCATTGGCTGCCGCAGCTCACCGTTGGCTCTGGGCTGGGTTACTCCCTCGGCTTTCCGCTCACCCTCGAAGGCTCGGCGCCCGCCGTTGCCAATTTCACCTCGCAGCAGTCAGTGTTTAACCTCTCTCTGAAAGAATTTTTGAAAGCGGCCAAGATCGACTGGAAGGCCACTTCGTTCGACGTGCAGGACAAGCGTGCCGAGGTGATCCTGGATACGGCATTGTCCTATGCGCAACTGGTAAACCTGACAGGCAAGCTCACCACTCTCACAGACGCGCAAACCGCTGCCGATAAGGCACAATTCATCACCGAGCAACGCCTCAAGGAAGGCGTCGACAGCAAGCTTGAGCTCACCCGGAGCCAGCTCGTGGCAGCCCGCATCCGATTGAGGATCGCCGACGCGCAAGGCCAAGTCGACGTCCTGCGCGAACACCTCGCAAAATTGACCGGCCTATCGCCCGCCGAGGTCCAGCCCGACCCAGAGTCCATGCCCCAACTGCCCTTCATCTCGCAGGAAGACGACCTTGCGGGGCAGGCTGTGGCCAACAGTCCGGTAGTTAAGCTGGCCGAACAAAAGACCGAAGCCGCTGCAGCCCGTGCCAAGGGCGAGCACCGTGCCACGTTGCCTTATGCCGACCTCGCATCGCAATACGCCTACCTCGCAAAATATAACGGCTACGACCAATACTTCCTCAAATACACGAGCAACAACCTTGCCGCCGGACTGAACATCAGGTTCCCATTCTTTAACCCGGTACAGAAAGCCAGGGCGGCACAAGCCGACGCCGACACCATCGTCGCTCGAAAGCAGGCCGACATGACCAGGAACGCAGTCAGCGAAAACGCACTCAAGCTGCAACGGTCGCTGCGCCAGTTGCAGGCCGCTCGCGACGTTGCCAAACTGGAGTGGCAAGTTTCGCAGGGCGATTTCGAGGGCGTTCAAGCTCGAATTCAATCTAGCACCGGCAACTCCCGCGATGCGCAGATGGCCCAGCTTGACGTCAACGATAAGTATGCTGCCTATCTTGATGCCGATTTCGAATTGACACGCGCCGGACTCCAACTGCTCCGGCTTACCGGAGAACTGGATAATTGGGCCATTCCATCCCCATAATTCGCCATTCGCTGCACCCCGTTCGGACTCTGTAACTAAAACAAATTCAATAGCTTCCATGTGGATGACGGCATCTAACAATGGTAAAATTGTGAGTATCACTATGCCTTTGAAGACACTCTTCCTGAATCCACCCTCGTTTGAGAATTACGATGGCGGCGCGAGTTCGCGTTGGCCTGCAACCCGCGAGATCGAGTCCTATTGGTACCCGGTCTGGCTGGCCTACCCGGCCGGCATGCTGGAAGGCTCGCGCATGCTGGATGCCCCGCCGCACCATGTGAGCGCCGAGGAAACCATTGAGATTGGCAAGAGCTTCGATTTCTTGGTGCTATTCACCAGCACGCCGGGCTTCCCCGGGGACATCAAGCTGGCGGCCCGGATGAAAGAGGCCAACCCCAATCTTAAGATCTGCTTTGTCGGTCCGCACGTGACTACGCTTCCGGAAAAGTCGCTCGCCGACGGACAGGCCATCGATTTCATCGTGCGCCGCGAGTTCGATTACGCCACCGTGGAATACGCCAATGGCAAGCCGCTGAGTGAAATCCTGGGTGCTTCGTATCGCGGTCCCGACGGAACGGTAATTCATAATCCTGATCGTCCTGCAGTCTCCGAT
>Ga0207927_1000479_pt1 | contig 17051 bp, 19 predicted proteins | sample NGESurdeep072012_2_FD_184456 | JGI IMG/M metagenome (GOLD analysis project Ga0207927, IMG submission 184456) | Arctic peat soil microbial communities from Barrow, Alaska - NGEE Surface sample 210-2 deep-072012 (SPAdes) | ecosystem: Environmental > Terrestrial > Soil > Wetlands > Peat ... | reverse complement strand
CTCAGAGCTCGCCGACGTAGGCGCCCTGGGGCTCGAAGGAGGCCCGCAGCAGGCTCGCCCAGCCGTCGAGCTCGGCGGACAGAGCCTCCGCCACGGCTCCGGTCTGCTCGTAGAAGCACCACACCAGCACGGTCGGCCCGGCGCCCGAGATGCTCGCGCCCAGCGCCCCCAGCTCGCGCGCGCGGCAGGCGAGCTCGTACGAGCGCGGGAACAGGTGTGCGCGTCGCTGCTGATGGAGGCGGTCCTGCAACCCCCGGGCCAGCAGGTCCCAGTCGGCCCTCGCGAGCCCGAGCGTCAGGAGAGCCGCGTGGGCCACGTTGAAGACGGCCTCCTCCATCGGCACCTGATCGGGCAGGGCGGCGCGCGCGGCCCGTGTGCGCACGGGCTGCCCGGGAACGACGGCCAGCGCCTCGAGGCCCGTCGGCGGCTCCAGGCGGGTCGTGCGCCCGTCGGCGCAGATGACGAAGCCGCCCGAGAGCGCCGCGGCCACGTTGTCCGGGTGGCCCTCCATCGCGCTTGCAGCCGCCAGCAGGTCGACGTCGAGCTCGAACAGATGGTCGGCGGCCATCATGCCGGCGACGATCGCAGCGGCGCTCGAGCCGAGGCCTCCCGACAGCGGGATCGCCGAGCGGATCCGGAAGGTGAAGCCGTCGGCGCTGTGCAGCCGCTCAAACGCCTTGACGCAGAGGTTCTCGCGCCCCCTGGCCACCGCCAGGTCGGTCTCGACGGCGAACTTGCCCGTCTCCTCCACCTCGAGCTCGAGCTCGAGCGAGAGGGCCGCCGCCATGCAGTCGAATCCCGGTCCGAGGTTGGCCGAGGACGCCGGCACCCGGACGACCCGTCTACGGATCACCCAGCACCGCTTCCTCGATCGCCGCCATCTCGGCGACGCATGTGATCATGCGGCCGTCGTTGTTGGCGATCGCCGTCTCGGGGTCCTTGAGGCCGCGGCCGGTCAGCACGCAGACGATCTGCTCCGCGCCGTCGGCGCCGTACTTGAGCAGGCCGGCGACCGCCGCTGCCGACGCCGGCTCGCAGAACATCCCTTCTTTGGATGCCAGGAGCCTGTAGGCGTCGAGGATCTCGCGGTCGCTGACGACCCGGATGGCGCCGCGCGAGTCGGTCGCGGCGGCCATCGCGTCCTCCCAGCGCACCGGGTTGCCGATGCGGATCGCGCTGGCGATCGTTTCGGGATGCTCGATGATCCTGCCCTCGACGAGCGGCGCCGCGCCCTCGGCCTGGAAGCCGAACATCTTCGGCGCCGCGCCCATCTCGCGGAAGCCGCGCCAGTAGGACGTGATGTTGCCGGCATTGCCGACCGGGATGCAGAGCGCTTCGCAGCCGCCTTCGAGCCCCTCGTGGATCTCGAAGGCAGCCGTCTTCTGCCCTTCGATGCGGAACTCGTTGACCGAGTTGACGAGCGCGATCGGATGGGTCGCGGTCAGCTCGCGCACGAGCGCGAGCGCCTGGTCGAAGTTGCCCTTGAGCGAGATCACGCGCGCTCCGTGGACGAGTGTCTGGGCCATCTTGCCCTGCGCGATCTTGCCCTCGGGGACGATCACCGCGCAGGTGATCCCGGCGCGGGCCGCGTAGGCGGCCGAGCTGGCGGCCGTGTTTCCGGTCGAGGCGCAGATGACGGCCTTGGCCCCCTCGCGTACGGCGGCTGAGACCGCGCACGTCATGCCGCGGTCCTTGAAGGAGCCGGTCGGGTTGGCGCCCTCGAGCTTGAGACGGACGGTCGCACCGACCATCTCCGAGAGCACGGGCGCGCGCAGCAGCGGCGTCGAGCCCTCCTGCAGGCTCACGAGCGGGTCGCCTGGCTCGAACGGCAGGCGCTCGCGGTAGCGCTCGATCAGCGGCACGTGGGCGCCCGTCGGTGGGATGCCCTCGACCCTCGGAACCTTGACGGCGGCCTCGTTCATGCGAACTCCTCTTCGATCACGCGAATGGTCCTGGGGGTCGAGCGGACGAACTCGAACTGGCCGACCTGCGCCATCGCGGCGCGGAGGCTCGACTCGATCACCGGGTGGGTGACCATCACCAGCCGGGCATTTTCGCCCATGCCGCGCTGGACGACCGACTTGATCGACACGTCGTGCTCGCCGAGCACCTTGGTGACCGACGCCAGCACGCCGGGCTCGTCGGCGACGTCCAGATGCAGGTAGAAGGCGCTCTCGACGTCCTCGACGAGCTCGAGCGGCAGCGGCGGCGCCGGCGGACGGGCACCCCCGGTCATCACGCTGACGACGTCACCGAGGACCGCGCTGGCGGTCTGGCGCCCGCCGGCCCCGGGGCCCGAGAGCGTGATCTCGGTGATCGTCTCCGACTCCACGGTGACGGCGTTGAAGGACCCGTTGATGGCCGCGAGCGGATGGCCGGAGTAGAGGAAGGTCGGGTGGACGCTGACCGACAGCCCGCCTTGGCGGCGCTCGGCCGTGCCGATCAGCTTCAGCCCGAGGCCGAGCTCGCGTGCATACTCGAGATCGTCGCTCTGGAGGTGCTCTATTCCCTCATAGCGGACCTGGTCGAGGTGGACGGGGGTGCCGAACGCCAGGCGCGCGAGGATCGCCATCTTGGCTGCCGCGTCGCGGCCGCTGACGTCGTCGCTCGGGTCGGCCTCGGCGTAGCCGTTGCTCTGGGCCTCGGCGAGTGCCTGCTTGTAGCTGGACCCGTGGGCCATCGCCGTGAGGATGTAGTTGGTCGTGCCGTTGACGATCCCGTGGATCCGCTCGATGCGGGTCGCCGCGAGCGACTCCTCGAGCACCCGCACGACAGGGACGGTGCCGGCGACGGCCGCCTCGAAGCGCAGCCTTACGTTATGCTCGCGGGCGGACTCGAACAGCTCCTCGCCATGCTGGGAGAGCAGCTGCTTGTTGGCCGTGACGACATGGCGCCCGGCCCGCATCGCCGCGAGCAGGTACTCGCGTGCCGGTTCGATCCCCCCCATCACCTCGACGACGATTTCGGCGTCGGAGAGGATCTCCTCGAAGTTGCCGCGACTGCGGGTCAGCACGCCGCCGAGGAGCGGCCGGCGGCCGTTGAAGCGCTCGATCTCCTCGGCGCGCTCCTCGAGCAGCTCGGCGAAGGCCGAGCCGACCGTGCCGTGGCCGAGCAGGCCGACGCGGAAGGGGCTCTCGGGCGGACGTTCAGCGGACATCGCGTGCCGTCAGATCCTCGAAGGTCTCGCGCCTGACGACCACCCGGGCGTCGCCGTCGCGGCAGAAGATCACCGGCGGGCGCGGAACGCCGTTGTAGTTGCTGGCCATCGCGAAGCCGTAGGCGCCCGTCGCCGGCGTGACGATCACGTCGCCCGGGCGCGGGTCCTCCAGCGCGGCGTCGCGAACGATCACATCGCCGGACTCGCAGTGCTTGCCCGCGAGCACGCAGGGAGTCGAGCTCCCGAAGCGGTCGGCTACCTGGGCCTCGTAGCGCGCGCCGTAGAGCATCGGGCGCAGGTTGTCCGACATGCCGCCGTCGACGGCCACCCACCGCGACACGTTCTGCTTGACGCTCTCGACCGTGTAGAGGGTGACGGCTGCGTTGGCGCTGAGCGCGCGGCCGGGCTCGATCAGGAGCCTGTCGTCGGGGCCGACTCCGCCGCCCCGGGCGGCCTCGACGACGGCGCCGACGTACTCCTCGATCGAGGGTGCAGGCGGCTGATCGTCGGTGTACTGGACGCCCAGGCCGCCGCCGAGGTCCCAGACCGGGAAGTCGCCCAGCGCCGAGAGCGCCACCGCGGCACGGCGGAAGGGATCGAGGTCGAGCAGCTGGGAGCCGACGTGGGCGTGCAGCCCGCGCAGCTCCAGGCCCTGCACGCCCTCGACGCGCGTGATCGCCTCGGCGGCATCGGCGATCGCGAAGCCGAACTTGGAGTCGGCCTGGCCGGTCGAGATCTTCTCGTGCGTCTCCCCGCGGACGTCAGGGGTGACGCGCACGAGCACCGGCTGGGCGCCGCGGTCGCTCAGCGCGCCCTCGGCGATCAGAGCGCGCAGGCGCTCTATCTCGTCGAAGTTGTCGATCACGATCGCGCCGACTCGGTGGCGCAGCGCCATGCGCAGCTCGGCCTCGGACTTGGCGTTGCCATGCACGACCAGCCGCTCGGGCTGGAAGCCCGCGCCGAGTGCCAGGTGCATCTCCCCACCCGAGGCGACGTCGCACCACAGCCCTTCGGCCGCGAACAGGCCGAGCACAGCGCTGCACGGGAACGCCTTGGCGGCGAACACGACCTGGAAGTCGTGCTGGCCGGCGTCGCGGCCGGCCTGCACGAACGCCCGCGCGCGGGCGCGCAGATCCTCCTCGGCGACGACGTAGGCCGGCGTGCCGAACTCCGCCGCCAGCTCGATCGCGTCGCAGCCGCCCACCTCCAGGCGGCCCGCCTCGTTGAGCCGGCTCGCCATCGGGAATGCGCGGGAGAGACTCGTGCCGGTGGCCATGGCCGCTGATTATCGCCTGCCGGGGACGGTGCCCGTCGGATGGCGCCCCGTCATGCGCTCGCCGGGCGCAGCCCGGCGAGGCCGCCCCGGCGCAGCATGAAGGCCAGCCACAGCAGGCCGACGACGCACAGCCCGAGGCTCTCGAGCTGGGGGGCGGTGAGGCCCGCGACCACCTCTTCGTTGCGACGGACGAACTCGACCAGGAAGCGCTCGAGGCCGCTCCCGGCGAGGTAGAGGGCGAACACGACGCCCGGTCGGACGCGGTCGCGGATCACCCACAGCCCGTAGGCCAGCAGGCACATCGCGAGCGTCTCATAGATCGGGGTCGGCTGGACGCGTACGCCCACGGCCGTGGGGACGGTCCCGTGCGGATACCCCATCGCCCAGGGCAGGCTCGAGCGGATGCCGTAGTCGCCGTCGCCGGAGACTTGGCAGCCGATGCGCCCGATCGCGTAGCCGAGCGCCAGCGCCGTGGCGCACATGTCGAGGGTTCTCCATTCCAGGCACCTGCGCCAGCGCATCCAGCCGATCACGCCGATCGCGCCGCCGATCGCGCCGCCGTACCACACGAGACCCGACCCGGAGAAGACATTGCCGAGCAGATCGTGCTTGACCTGGCTGTAGTTCTCGACCAGGTAGTAGCCGCGGGCGCCCACGACACCGCCGATGAGCGCCGCGAAGACGATCTCATAGGCCCAGTCGACGGGTCGGCCGAGCTCGCGCAGGCGGCGGGCGACCACGGCGCCGCAAGCGATGAAGCCGATCGCGAACGTCACCCCGAACGTCTTGATCGCGATGCCCAGGATGTGGATTTCGGGCTTCATGGCGGTGACATGCAGGGCATCGGGACCCGCCGCACTTTAGGGCACCGGTACGTCCTTCTGCGACAATCCTCCGCGATGGCATCGAGTCGCCCGAGCTTCGGCAGAGACACAGGCCTGCAGGCCCGCATGGTCCTGACGCTGTTCCTGCTGGGGCTGGTCTACGCGATCTTCATCGGCGTGCTGTTCGCCGCCGGCGCGGGCGCCTCGATCATCATCGTGATCGCGGTCGTGATGCTCGTCCTGCAGTTCACGACCTCCGACAAACTGGCGATGGCGACGATGGGCGTCAAGGAGGTCTCGCCGGCTGAGGAGCCAGAGCTGCACGGGATCATCGAGCGCCTGTGCGTGCAGGCCGATCTGCCCAAGCCGCGTGTCTGCGTGATGGAGACCCCGATGGCCAACGCCTTCGCGATGGGCCGCAGCCGCAAGTCCACGAGCGTCACGGCCACCCGCGGCATCCTCGACATCCTCTCTCCTGCCGAGCTCGAAGGCGTGATGGCTCACGAGCTCACCCACGTGATCAACCGCGACGTGATGGTGATGACGCTCGCGAGCTTCTTCGCGACGCTCGCCGCGACGATCGCGCAGTTCGCCCTGTTCTTCGGCGGCGGCTACGGCAGCGGCGAAGAGGAGGAGGACATCATGATCGTCGTCCTCGTCTCGGTCGTCGTCTACGCCGTCTCCTTCGTGCTCCTGAGGACACTCTCGCGCTACCGCGAGTTCGCGGCCGACCGCGGCTCGGCCGTCCTGACCGGCCGCCCGAGCGCGCTGGCATCTGCGCTCCTGAAGATCAGCGGCACGATCGAGCGGACGCCCACTCAGGATCTGCGCAAGGCCGAAGGCATGAGCGCCTTCTTCATCATCCCGGCCCGGACGAAGAAGTCGCTGATGAACATCTTTGCCGACCACCCCCCGCTCGAGCAGCGCCTCGCAGCCCTCGAGCGGCTCGAGGCGCAGCTGCAGGGCACCGCGACCTGAACACGTGGGCCTGCGCGACATCCTCACCGGCCGCCACCAGGTCAAGGGCCCGGCGCCCGACCGGCTGTTCGCGATCTCGACCGCCTATGTGACGCTCCAGGCCGAGCACCAGATCGAGCCGGCCGGTACCGCCGCGATCGTCTTCCAGGCGCTCGCGACGAGCGAGTTCGAAGCGACCCTGCGCGACATGGAAGAGGTCGTCACCGCCACCGGCGGCGAGAGCGCGACGAAGGTCTCCAGTCAGGACGACAGCTACGGATACCGCTGGATGGTCCTGCGCAACCCCGACGGCGCTCCCAGCATCGAAGACCTGGCGGTCGGCATCAACGCCGTGTCGAGCTCGATCGAGACGGCCGGGCACGGCGAGAGGCTGCTGTGTGCGGTGTTCGCCTTCGTCGATGCCCGCAAGCAGCGCATCTACTTCATCTACAACTACAAGCGGGGCTCCTGGTATCCGTTCGTCCCCGCTCCGGGAACCCAGCAGGAGCGTTCGGTCGAGCGAGAGCTCCAGATCAAGGCCCAGATGGCCTCAGAACTGCCGATCGAGCCTGAGATCGAGCGCTGGTTCCCCCTCTGGGGCATCCCGATCTGAGATCCACGGCCGGTCTGCGGACGCACGCCGACTCGCCGCACGGACGATCGCGCTCACCCGTCCCGACGTAACACCGAGCAGCGCCGGGCACGCTGCACGCCGGGTCTAGTCGGGGACAAGGCCCTCGCCGGTGAAGTCGCGACCGGCCTCCTGGAAGGTGAGGTCGGCCGGCGGGATGATGACCTCGGAGGTCTCGATGTCATCGTCGGCGAGAACCTCGCCGTGATCGCGGACGTAGCCGAGGAGTGCGCCGAAGGCGTCGGCGAAGCCGTCCTGGTGCCCTCCCTCGACGATCGCGACGACCGCGTTCTCCAGCTCGTTGATGCGGTCGCGCTCGCCGTCGTCGAGACGGTACTGGCCCTCGCCGGAGATGCGGACGATCATGCCTGGCCGCTCTCGCCGGCGGGGGGGCCGTCACCCTGGGAGATCTGCGGGGCGCTCGCGGAGGCGGACCCGCTGCCGAGCTCGCTCTTCATCTTGGCGAGCTCGTCGTCGACAGCCGGCTGGCTGGAGAGCTGCTTGAGCTGACGGTCGATGTCGTCTTCGCCTGAGCCGAGTTGGGTGACGTCATCGAACGTACCGGCGGCTTCGAGCTCCTGAACGGCATCGGCCCGGGCGCGCATGTTTTCGGTCTTGTCGACGGCGCGCTGCATGGCCAGGCCGACATCGGCCATCTGCTCGCCGACGCCTGTCGCCGCCTCGGAGATCCGGACCTGGGCCTCGGCGGCCGAGTACTGGGCCTTGATGACCTCCTTCTTGGTCCGGAAGGATTCGATCTTGACGCGCAGTTTCTGCTCGGAGTCGATCAGCTTCTGCTGCTGGTCCTCGAGTTCGTGGACCTGGCCGTCGAGCGACTGCAGCTCGGTCTGGGCGACGTTCTTGCGTTCGAGCGCAGTCCGCGCGAGATCCTCGTGTCCGGAGGAGAGCGCCTGGCGGGCCTGGGTGTCGAGCTTGACGACGTTCTGCTGCAGCGAGCTTTCCTGCATCTGCAGGCGCTTCTTGGCGGTGACGACGTCGGCGATCCCCTTCTTGACGTTCTGCAGCTGTTCGACCTGCTTCTGGTAGCTGTAGTCCAGCGTCTCGGCAGGGTCTTCTGCACGGTCCAGGAGTTTGGACACCTTCGCCTTGACGACTGTAGACATGCGCCCGGAGAGGCCGGCCATCTGATCCTCCTATTGCGTTTCCACTTGGGGCGGCCGGGTCGAGCCCGGCCTGTGCCTCAAGCGTAGCCGACTGGCGGGCTCAGAACCCGAGGGGGTGGCGAACCGTGAAGCCGCCGTTGGCCGGCCGCAGCGGACGCCACCGCGGACCCTGCTGATTGGTGGGATCGTCGGCGGCGCTCGTGTCGAGCCGCAGGCCGGCGACCGTCATGTAGGCGTGGCCCGCGTTGGAGAAGACCGTCACCCAGCGCCCGAGTCCGTGAGAGCCCCATCCCATGAATTCGGAGGAGTCCTCGGGGGTGGTCACGAGGCTGGCCCCGTGGAGGGCGAAGGAGACGGTCCCCGAGCAGTCATAGCCGGCTGCGTTGAACGAGGCGTGCCCGCCGCCCCAGACGTAGGGAAGGCCGATGATCTGGTTGCCGGCCCAGACGATCGCCTGGACGGCGGCCGGGGCCGACATGGGTGCGGCCGCGAGGCCGGCGACATAGCGGGCGCGGGAGCCCGGCACGAGCAGCTCGGGCTTGAGCGCGACGGTCACGCCGACGGCGCTGCCGCCGGTCGGGGTCACGGCGCCGGCACGGGCGAGCGGTTGGTAGGGGACGACCTGGCCGGAGACGGTCTTTTCGAAGACCGGGCCGCTGTAGGCGACGCTCGAGAAGTGCGAGGTGACAGGCGCCAGGTGGAGCTTGGGCGCAGCGGCCACCGGGGGGGCCGTGGAAGGCTGGGGGGCGGCGGTGGAGCCGACGGCGACACCGCCGGTGCTGGCGGCGAGCGCGCTCGGCGCTCCGATCGCCATAAGAACTGAACTGCACACGATCGTGCTCAGGGTACGAAACGACAAAACGGCAACCTCTTTCGTTGGCCTGCGGGGTTAGCTGACGGGCTAGCGCTGAAAGAGCCTGCGCTTCTCACGGTCCTACCGTGGGATTCGCCCCAACAACTTGGGTCCCCCGTTCCCCGGCACCTGGCCGGAGACTCGGCATTCGCGTGGGAACGCTACCAAACTGCAACGACGGTTGCACGGGTTGCAATCCCGATCCCACGTGGAACCCAGCATTTGCGGGACATTTCGACGGCCGGCCTCCGGGGCGGTCGTTAGTGTCCCGGCGATGAACGCCCACCGACTCCGCTCGATGCCCGCCGTGCTCGTGCTCGTGCTCGGGCTCGTCGCGCTTGCGTTCTCGGCGTGCGGCAAGTCGGCGCACCAGACCGAGACGGTGGTGGGGCAGGCCAAGGACGTGGCGCCGCTGGCCGCCCAGGGCGCGGTCAGCCTGGCCACCCGGAACACGACTCGGCTGGGCGGCGCGAGCGAGGCGACCGACGCGGCAGCCGTGGCACGGACCGTCTATCCGGCGCTGACCGCGGCATCGCGGCCCCAGGCGGTAGTGCTGGTGGACGAACGCGACTGGCTCGGCGCGCTGGCGGCCTCGGCGCTCGCGGGATCGCCGCTCGGCGCGCCGCTGCTGCTGGGCGACGCGTCGGGACTGCCGGCGGTGACGGTGCAGACCCTCAGCGCGCTGCACCCGACGGGAGCCCCTGCGCTGGGCGGCGCTCAGGTCCTCCGCGTCGGCACGGCGGCCCTTCCGCCGGCCGGCTACCGGACGCGCTCGGTGGCCGGCGCCGATCCGGCGGCTACCGCGGCCGCAATCCTCGCGCTCGCGCCCGGGCTGCGCGCGTCGCGTCAGGTGATCGTCGTCCCGGCGGGCGCGGCGCCGGCACTGCAGATGCCGGCCGCGGGGCTGGCGGCAGAGAGCGGCGCGCCGATCCTGTTCGTGGGGCGCTCCCGCGTGCCCGGCGCGACGGCGACGGCGCTCAGGAGCATGAACCGGCCGGCCATCTACGTGGTCGATCCGGCCGACGTGGACGGCGTCGCGCTGAGCGAGCTCCGTGCCCTGGGGACGGTGAGCGAGCTGACGGTGCCGGGCGCTGCCGCGGCGGGGGAGCGCGTGAGTGAGAACTCGATCGCGCTCGCCCGCTTCACCGACGGCACGTTCGGCTGGGGCGTCAAAGAACCGGGCCACGGGCTGGTCTTCGCCAACGCCGCCCGGCCGCTCGACGCGGCAGCGGCGGCGCCCCTGTCGGCGACGGGCGACTACGGCCCGCTGCTCGTCTTCGAAGAAGCGGCCCGGATCCCGCCCGCGATGAGCACCTACCTCGGCGACATCCAGCCCGCGTACACATCGGCGCCGGGCTTCAGGCCGGTGAGGGGGGTCTACAATCACGGCTGGCTGATCGGCGACGAAACGGCGATCTCGGCGGTGGTGCAGGCCGAACTCGACTCGCTCCTTCAGATCAGCCCGCGCAAGTCGACCGAAGAACCATCAGTGACGCCCGCCGAATAGAAGACCCGCAGAGAGGCAGCCGAACTTGAGTCAGGCCGAGGATCCACGCCGTCAGCGCGACCACCGGGTGAGCGTGGAGGACGTGCGCCAGCTGATGGGCGCCTCGACCCCACACTTCGCCCTGCAGCTGCGCAACCGGATCGCCACGCTGATCGCCGGTCTCGACGCGGCCGACCCGGCGCGAATCGAAGGCGAGCTCGAGATTGCCCGCCTGGAGCAACTCGGGCTGACCGGTGAGACCCGCGGCGAGGGGCCGTCGGCGGGCGAGCGCCCGCTGCCGTCGCTCAGCCTCGCCGCGCACCCGGCGCCCGAGTCCTGAGCCGTCTCAGCGCCGCGTCGCGAACGTCCGCTCCCGGCGGGCGTCGAGGAAGCGCGTGCGCAGGAGTTTGAAGAGGACGGCGAACAGCGGCACGGCGAGCGCGATCGGCAGGACCCGCAGCCACGTCGGAACGGGCGTTACGAAGACGGCGGCGATCAGGCTGAAGGCCGTGAAGAAGACGATCGTGGGCACCGTGGCGAGCAGGATCGAGTGCGAGCGGTAGCCGCTCAGGTGCTCGCGCAGCGTGACCTCGATCGTGCCGATGGCGACGGCGCCGATGCCCGCGAACAGGACCGGTCCGCCGCCGCGTTCGCCGCGGTTGAAGCCGACGATCGTCCCGACGGCGCCGACGAGGATGAGGATCTCCGAGAGCGGCAGCGGATGCCACGGCGCCTGCGGACGCTCGCCGACCGACAACGGGTCGCGGTAGCCGCCGGCGGCACTCGCGCGGGCCGGCGCGCTCGGCGCGCTCGGCGCCCGACTGGGCCGAGGCGGCGCGGGGGTTGCCTGTGCGGCCGGGCGGCGCTTTCTGGAGCGCGCCCGCCGGCCGGTGTTGCGCTTGGCCACGGCGCTCGGTTAGTGACCAGGCCGGGGTTGGCTGCGCCGCATCGACGTCGATCGTAGCGCCTATCCTCTGGTTGATGTCCACGCTCCAGACGCCCTCCTCGTCGCCGGGCGGAGGCATCCCCGACAGCTCCCTGGCGGGGCCGTTCCCGGTCGGCGACTACGCCGCGGCACTGCGTGGGCAGCTGCGGGGGTTTGCCAATGTCCAGCTGATGGGCGAGCTGGTCAACCTGCGGGCGGCGCGGGCGCGTGTCTACTTCGAGCTGCGCGACGCGACCGGCGCGATCCCCTGCAGCGCCTGGCGGGGCGACTGGGAGACGATGTGCGCGAAGGCGGGGGGAGCGCCGGGCGAGGGGATGCAGATCGTGGTGGCCGGCGGCTGTGACTACTACCCGGGCAGCGCGACCTCCTCGCCGAGCTTCTCATTCGCCGTGCGCGACATGCGCCACGCGGGCGAGGGCGATCTGCTGGCGCGCATCGAGCGTCTGCGTCGCCGGCTTGACGCCGAGGGTCTGCTCGAGCACCAGCGGCGCCTGCAGCGCGTGCTCCTGCCCCGCTCGATCGGCGTGATCACGGGCGAGACGGGCAAGGCGCGCGACGACGTGCTGGCCGCACTCGGTCGCCGTGGCTGGGCCGGGCGGCTCGTGTGGGCATTTACTCCGGTGCAGGACCGCCACGCTGCCCCGGCGATCGTCCGCGCGCTCGGCGACCTCACCTCGGTCGCAACGGTCGACGTCGTGATCGTCGCCCGCGGCGGGGGCTCGCTGGCGGACCTGCTGTGTTTCTGCGATGAGACCCTGTGTCGGACGGTCGCGCTGCTCGGGACGCCCGTGATCGCCTCGGTCGGCCACCACACCGACAGGACGCTCCTCGATGACGTGGCGGCGGTGAGCTGCTCGACGCCGACCCACGCCGCCGAGGCGGCGGTCGGCGTGGACTGCAACCGCGCGCGGGCCGAGCAGGCCGCGGCGGCGGGTCGGCTGCGCGAGCACGGCCGCCGGGCGGTGCTGGGTCGTGCCCGCCACCTGGCGATGCTCTCGCGCGCCCCTGCCGCTCACCTGGAGCGCCAGCACGGCCGCCTGCACCAGAGCCTGCGCGAGATCCGGGCGGGGGCCAGACGGCGTCTGAGTGCCGAGCGTGGCCTGGCCGAGCGTCGGGCGGTCGTGCTCGAGCGAAAGACGGCCGCCGGGCTGATCGACTGCCGCGAGCGCCGTCCGCGCGAGCTCGAGCGCCTGGCGATGGCGCTGGCCGGCCACGATCCTCGGCGCACGCTCGAGCGCGGCTACGCGCTCGTGCGCTCGCCCGGCGGCGAGCCGATCGTCTCGGCTGTGGCGGCGGCCCGCGCACGCGACCTGGAGATCGTGTTCGCCGACGACACGCTCGCGGCGACGGTGCGCGAGCGATGAGCGCGCCCGACGGACCGGGTGCAGCCGCACACGCCGAGGGCCCCGCGGCGCTCACCTACGAGGCGGCCTCGGCGCGGGTCGAGGAGATCATCAAGCGCCTCGACTCCGGCGAGGCGAGCCTCAACGAGACACTCGAGCTGGTCTCCGAGGGCAAGCGCCTGATCGAGCTGTGCGCGAGTGAGCTGACGGCCGTGGGCGACGCGCTGGAGGAGCTTCGCCTCGACGAGCTGGTCGCGCGGCTCGAGCGGGACGCGGGCGCATGAGCACCTGGGAGCGGGTGGCCGAGCTGCCCGTCGAGATCGACGGCTACACGCTCGAGGGCCTCGACGCGCTCGTCTCGAGTGACTTCGAGCGCAAGAGCACGCTGATCCGCCTGCACGGCGGCGGTGAGGAGGGCGTCGGCGAGGACGTGACCTATGACGCCGTCGATCAGGAGATCCTCCAGGCCGCCGGGCCGAGCCCGCCGCTGAGCGGCAGCTTCACAATGGCCTCGTTCTCCGAGCACCTGGCGGGCCTCGAGCTCTTTCCCGAGCCACCCCAGCGCGAGGTCTCGGGGCGATACCGCACGTGGGCGTATGAGTCGGCGGCGCTCGACCTGGCGCTCCGCCAGACCGGCACGACCCTCCATGGGTTGCTCGGGCGCGAGCCCCAACCGGTCCGCTTCGTCGTCTCGCTGCGCCTCGGCGAGCCGCCGAGCATCGAGCCGGTTCGCGTGCGCCTGGAGGCCTATCCGTGGATGCGCCTCAAGCTCGACCCGACGAGCTCGTGGGATGAGCGGCTGATCGCCGAGCTGGTGGCCACGGGCGCGGTCGAGTCGGTCGACTTCAAGGGCCTCTATGTCGGCTCGATCGTCGATCAGCCGGCCGACCCGGTGCTCTACAGGCGTGTGGTCGAGGGCTTCCCCGAAGCGTGGATCGAGGATCCCGCCCTGACGCCGGAGACCGACGAGGTCCTGGCGGCCCACCGCGAGCACTTCTCCTGGGACGCCCTGATCCACTCGATCGAGGACATCCGCTTGCTGCCCTACCCCCCGCGGATGGTCAACATCAAGCCCTCGCGCCTGGGCGGCCTGCGCAACCTGCTGGACGCCTACGACTACTGCGCCGAGCGCGGGATCGGCAACTACGGCGGCGGCCAGTTCGAGCTGGGTGTGGGCCGGGGGCAGAACCAGTACCTGGCCTCGATCTTCCACGCCGACGCCCCCAACGACGTTGCGCCGACGGGGTTCAACCTGCCCGAGCCGCCGAGCGGCCTGCCGGCGAGCCCGCTCGCCCCGGCGCCGGCCGCGACCGGCTTTCGCTGGGGCTGAGCCTCGGCCGGTCCTCCGCGGCAGGCGCGACGAGCGCAACTTCCGTGGCGTCCGTAGGTTCTCCAGGGCAGAGCCGTTAACGTCAGATTCCCCCATCGGGCGGTTCCTCCGCCCGACGCGAACGGCGCGGCCGTTCGGCGCCAGAGGAGTTATCGAGTGGTCTTGGCGAGTACATGCGCCCACGGGCGATCGAGGTGTCAGAGCGCCTTCGCGGCGCTCCTGCTCGTCGTGCTCGCCGCCTGCGTGTGGCTCGGGGCTCCGAGCGCGATGGCGGCCAACGCGGGCGGCACGGGAGTCGCGGGCGCACCGAGCACGGCACCGGCGTCCACGCCGACCCCTGGATCGGGCCCGAGCGGCAGGGTCTCCCTGCACGTGACGACCGTGCGGATCAAGACGGTCGTCTGCGCACCTTCCTCGCACTGCAGCGCGAACCCACATCAGGTCTCGACCCATGGGACGCTCAAGCTGTCGGGGATCGGCCTCAGGTCGGGCATGGTCGTGGCGTTCCCGCCCGCGCCGGGCGCGCGCATCAGCCGCGGCTCGCCGGCGGCGCGCGTTCGCAGCTCAGGCTCGAACCTCCTCGTGACGGTGCCCGCGAGCGCACATTCCGGCCGCATCATGGTGCTGCTGAGCGGCGGGCGCTACACGAGCTCCTACGGCCCGATCTACGTCTACCGCCACGCCCTGCACCCGCCCGTCAAACCGGTTGCCGTGACGACGCCTGTCGCCGTCTCGGGCGGTGCGGCCAGCGGGACCGCCTTCGACGGGCAGGGGATGTGGGTCTGGTACGTGAGCCAGTCAAACGGCGGCAACGTCGCCTCGATCGTCGCCCAGGCGCACGCGGCGGGCGTGAGCACGGTCTTCGTCAAGAGCTCGGACGGGTCGAGCAACTACTGGAGCCAGTTCTCGCCACAGCTGGTCGCCGAAATGCACGCCAACGGCCTGCGGATCTGCGCGTGGCAGTACGTCTACGGCTCGAGCCCGGTCGGCGAGGCCGACCTCGGGGCGAGGGCGGCGGCGACGGGCGCCGACTGCCTGGTGATCGACGCCGAGGCCGAGTACGAAGGGCACTACTCGGCGGCACAGCGCTACATCACCGAGCTGCGTGCCAAGGTCGGGCCCAACTACCCGGTCGCGCTCGCCTCCTTCCCATACGTCTCCTACCACCCCTCGCTGCCGTTCTCGGTGTTCCTGGGGCCAGGCGGCGCCCAGTACAACGCGCCGCAGATGTACTGGAAGGCGATTGGCACGTCGGTGGATACGGTCTACGCCAATACCTACATCGGCAACCGCATGTACGGGCGCCCGATCTTCCCGCTCGGACAGACCTACGAAAAGGTCTCCTCCTCCGATCTGCTGCGCTTCCGTGGCGAGGCAGCCGTGTACGGGGCGACGGGCTACTCGTTCTGGGATTGGCAGGAGACGGCCGCGAGCGCCTGGACGGCGCTGGCGACGCCGCTCGCGCCGCTGACGACGGTGACGCCCGACACGAGCTACCCCGAACTGAGCAGCGGGCGCAAAGGCGACCAGGTGCTGTGGATGCAGGAGCACCTCGCGAGCGCCATCCCGACCCAGGAAACGACGGGCACGTTCGGCTCCCAGACGACGGCCAACCTGCGCAGCTTCCAGACCGCCCACGGCATAGCCGCGAGCGGCGTGACCGACGCGGCGACGTGGTCGGCGCTCCTGGCCCTACCTCCCGTGGCGGTCAACTGGACGGGCGCCGGGCCGACAGGCTGACGCCCGCATGGCCGCGCCGCCGAGCGCGCGGAGCGCCGGCGGTGCAGATCAGTCGAGCAGCCGATCGACGGCGAGCCCGAGCATCTCCGAGCGGGTACGGCCGTCGTCCCGGGCGGCGATGAACCAGCTGCCGATGAGCAGTGAGTACGTCAGCATCGCGCGAGCGTCCGCCTCCTGCGCGTCGGCTGAGATCTCGCCGAACAGCGAGCGCAGGAATGCCATGCGGCGGTTGTCGATCCGGCGCAGGCGCGCAGCGACCCTCTCGTCTCGGCGCGACCAGTCGCGGATCGCGAGCTCGACCGCGAAGTCGGCCGTGGGAGCCAGCTCGAAGAGCTCGCGGAGCTTCGCGCGGGGGTCCCCCGGCCGGCCGTCGATGCGTGCGATCACGTCCTCGGTCCCGGCCTGCTCCCAGCTGTCGAGCGTCTCCTCGAGCAGCGCCCCTCGGTCGCTGAAGTGCCAGTAGAAGCCGCCCTTGGACACGCCCAGACCGGCCGCCAGCGCCTCCACCCGGACCCCATCCGGGCCGCCGGCCGCCAGCGCCTCCAGCGCCGCCTCGATCCATGCCCCGCGCGGGGTCCTCACGTTTCCCATCGACATATCTATACGCCACCGTATTGACAAAGGCAAGCACGGCGCATAGCATCCATACGCCTCCGTATGGAAGGAGCAAGCCCGTGAGGATCCCGAATGCAGCGCACGAATCCCAGCCCTGGCGGATCCGCGAGATCACGCCCGACTTCACGCTCGAGGACGTCTGGGCCCTGCCCGTCGAGGGATGCGCCGAGGACTTCGACACGCTGCTCGAGCTGATGGCCTCGCTCGACCCCGCCGGCTCGGAATCCCTCCCCACCCGCTTGCTGTGGGCTCTTCGTGGCCTGCTCGGCCGCGTCTTCGGACTCGGGCGGACCTCGACAACGAACGGCCGCGACGGACGCGAGGCTCCCGCCAAGCTGCCGATCCCGGGGACGAGCGAAACCTCACTCACAGCGCGGTTGCCCGAGGACCTGAGCGACACGATCGTTGATCGGAGTCTCGACCCCCTGCCCTTCACGCCCCTCTACCGCACCGACGTCGAGCTCGCCTCGGAGATCTCGAACCGAACCGTCCACGGCGTGCTCCATCTGGCCTGGGTCAACCGGGGCGAGGGCCGCTATGAGGGACAGATGGCCATCTACGTCCGGCCTCGCGGCCGGCTCGGAGAGGCGTACATGGCGCTCATCAGGCCGTTCCGCTACGCGGTGGTCTACCCCGCCCTGATGCGACAGATCGAACGAACGTGGAACGCGCGCTCCGATCTTCCGCGTGCCGCCGCGTGAGCCGAGCGGGGCCGGGCGAGGCGATCCGGTGATCCCTCAGCCCGCATGCGGGCTGAGGGGCCGGGCCG
>Ga0207927_1000475_pt1 | contig 17100 bp, 14 predicted proteins | sample NGESurdeep072012_2_FD_184456 | JGI IMG/M metagenome (GOLD analysis project Ga0207927, IMG submission 184456) | Arctic peat soil microbial communities from Barrow, Alaska - NGEE Surface sample 210-2 deep-072012 (SPAdes) | ecosystem: Environmental > Terrestrial > Soil > Wetlands > Peat ... | reverse complement strand
CCCGGACGGCGCTGAGGACTCCCTCGAGCTTCAGTTGGGGGTGCAGCCTTCCCACTAGACCCAATACTATGTCGTCGCGACCCAAAAAATACTGTCTACGAAAGTTCGTGGCGTCGATTTCTGGGCTGTTGTACGTTGTGTCAGTTGGTATCTCCAATACTCCCACGTCTACTCGTCTCTTGGGCTGCTGAGCCACGATGACTGGATTGCAGACTCGGAGTGGGACCCGACTGGGTACCCATCCGCCGACGGACATCGAATTCACCGTTCCGACGACCGGCGTTTGCCGGGGCAGGTGAACCCCATACCAGACGAGTGTCATCCAGACAGCCTCATACGCATGGATGACGTCCACGCCTCGCTCGGCGATTGCCCGCACTTGGCGAATGGACTCCCGGGCTTTCTTGAAGGAAGGAGCAGTTACCGGCACGTATGGCGTATCCGCTTGCTGCAACCGGTCGACCAGCGGACCAGGAGGAGCTGCTACGGTCACGTCATGACCCCGCTTGCGGACGGCAATGGCCAGTTCTACAGCATTGATGCTTCCGCCCAGTCCAAGATCAAGCGGCAGCACGAGGACTCGCAATGGACGCGCCAGCCGATGTTGAACTGGGGAAGACATGTGGGGTCTCCTGACCAACGTGGGTTGCGGTACGCGCCCATTGTCACCCGCGCCCTCCCGCTTCGCGGCTAAACGACAGATGCGCCGCTCTCGGTCGGCTCGGCCGCCAGTCCGGCGTTAGCTTGCCCCCGCGGCCCTGAATGCACCTGTTCCTTGGCCGTGACTCCCAGTAGTAGCCAGAAGAGCAAATCGTCCGGAAAGATCTGCAGGTACGTCGCCACCAAGCTGGCGACAGCGACGCCGACCGTCAAGGCAGCGATCCCGTCGCCCCATGGCCGGTCCTGGGGACCTGCCCGGGAGGCGTACCTCATGTTCTCGGTCGCTGCCGTGCCCAGCAGCAACACCATGACCCAAAGCCCGACAACGCCTAGCTCGAAGACGGTCACGAAGTAGCTGTTGTCCGGTTGTATCAACGACGAGGACTTCAACCCTAAAGCGTCGTCGGACGTGTCAGCGCCGGCATAGCCCTGTAACAACGAACCCAGCGAGTTCCCCGACGTACCGGCTAGCCCGCTGTTCTTCGCGGCCGCGCTGCCGGTCGTTCCGATTCCATTGCCAAATGGCGCCTGCACGACGTAGTTGACCCGGTTGCCCCAAGTCTGCGACCGTTCCACCAGGGAACTGGATGAGAAGAAAGCCGAAGTCACGCTGGCCGGTGCCAACACGAGCGCCGCCGCGCTGACCGGCACGATCAGCAATAGCCCGCGGTACCGCTGGAAACCCAGCACGACAAGCCCGGCAAACAGACCGAGGATCGCACCTCGAACGATCGCGGACAACAATCCCACGACAAGGATGGGGGAGCCGAGCAGAAAGATCCGGTTGCGAGTTCTCTTGGTGTCACTCAGGGCAATGGGGAGCCCGATCAGCAGCACTGTCATCAAGAAGAAGGCGAACGGGAACGGCTGATTGAAGGTCGAAAACGATCTAAGATGTCCGCCGGAAGTTCTGATCACCGTGTTGTATGGATACCCCCAGCTGTGCAGCGCGGCAGGTCCGAGCGCCTGTTGGGCAATCCCATATGTTGCCGTGACCAAGCCACTTGCCATAAGAACTGTCGCCAGGCGATCCCGGTCCCGCCGATCGAGCGGCGCAAAGACCTGGGACAGCGGCAACAGCAGATAGAAGTATGCCACCTTGAATCCGATCAAAGCCTGCACGTTGCGCTGGCGAAGAACGGAGACGACCCCGAGGAGGACCCAGACGACTGCCGCCAGCAACCATGTCATGCCCTCGAAGCCGGCCGCCGACTTCCGACGCCAGGAGTGAGAAGCGAGCGAGGCTGCCGCGGTGTAAAGGACCAGGCCCTCCTTCCAGCCGGAAAGGAGGGACGGAACATGCACGAGGGTGAGGAGTCCGTGATAGGGCACGAGGGCGGCCAGCGCGAGCACACCTCGCTGGGGCCGCCGGGCTATGGCGACGAGAAGCCAGGCGGCCCCAATCGTGCCGATCAGCAGCAGTAATGCCGTGGACATCACAAACCCACAGAGCGGTATACGGCTATCGTCCGGTCAGCAGTCGTCTCCCACGACAAATCTGCGATGCGGGACTGACCAAGCGTCACCTGCTCACTGCGCATCTGCGGGTCACACAAGTAGGAACGCAGAAGCGTCACGAGCGGGGCCAGCTGCCTCGTTGGCACCAGCCCCTGGAAGTCGCCAAGGATTTCGCTCAAGGCGCCGACGCGGCTGGCCACCAGGGGCGCCCCACACGCCAGGGCCTCAACCGGTGGGAGGCCGAACCCCTCATAGTCCGACAGGTAAGTGACCACGGTGGCAGCGCCATACAGGGCTGGCAGGTCGGCCCGTGGGACGTAACCCAGAATAACGGCGGTTTCCGGAGGGGTCGCTCGAACGGCCCCGGCCAAGACCATGGGTATGTTGAGCTGACGACACGCCGCCGCAAGCAGGTGCACGTTCTTTCGTGGCTCGATCGTACCGACCTGCAGCACGAAAGTGGGCGGCAGATCGTACCTGCGCCGAGCGTCGATCACCTGACACTCGTCAGCCGGCGTCATGTCCGGAGCGGGCGCCAACCAGGTCACAGTCGCCGTTCTTCCGAGTCGGTTCTGCACTCGTTCGGCTGTGAAGTTCGACACGGCAATGACCTGGTCGGCGCGGCGAAGCGCGGACCGGATCAGCTGGCGCTCCGCGCGGGCCCGCAGCCGTGGGCCGGCCGCAGGTACATCGAAAACCGAGAGGTCATGCACGGTGGTGATCAGCGGCACGTTCCGCTGCCTGGGGAGGTCGACATCCAACCCATGCACCGCAGCGACGTGTCCAAACGGCACCAGCCCCTGCAACATTCGCTTGACCCCGGCTGACCCGGGCCGCTGCTCCGTAGGGATCGTCGGCGGCAGCTCGCCGGCCCCCGATCCCTGGACGCGCACCCTGATCCCCGGTGCCGACTCGGTGCACGCCAGTGCCGTCACGAGATTACGGATGTATGTCTGGACGCCACTGCCACCGGCGCTCAGCGCCAGCGCATTCAGGCCCACCGTTGACAGCGCTATCTCCGTCCTCCGCCCACGAGCGCAGTCGGAACGTCCAGCTGGCCCGCACACTGCCTCAGTCGCCCGACTCAGTCCAGACGTATCCCCGAGGCGCTATCCTAGCCCAGAAGCAAACGGCGAAGGCGGCAGATTGCCATTGTCACCAAGCCAGCCAACGACCGTCCGGGAGCGAAGTGGATCTGCGACAACACCTGCTTGCGATTTGGCGTATCAGGTGGTTCACCCTTGCTGTCGCGGTGGGGATCGGCCTCGCGGTCTACGCACTTCAGTCATTTGCCCCGGCAAAGTACCGTGGCGACCTTACCTTGAGCCTGCAATTGCCCTCCTCGCAGGGAGCAGACCCTAAACCGCAAGCTGATTACTCGGCACAGGCTCTCGTTGCCTTGGCAAATACTAGCGTAGTGCAAGCAGACGCAGCAAAAATCCTCGGCGCAGGGCGCACGGACACTCAGGTTGCCCAACATACTCGAGTAGCAGTTGGAGCCTCGTCCACGCTCCTGGTCGTCTCGGGTGCTGGCAGCAAGGACGACGCGACAGTCTACAGCATCGCGCTTGCCCGTGCTCTGGTGGACCGCGTTACGGCATTCAACCGGCAGCGAGTAGAAGAAGACGTCGCCCAGCTGCAGCAGCAGCTGGGACAGGTGGGCCAGGAGCTGGCGAGGCAGGGAGCGACCCCGCAATCAGTCGCCGCAAACCCGACGGTGGCGGCCCTGCAAGCGCAGTACGCGAGCCTGCTGCAGGCGAGCTCTAACCGGCAGGTACAAGCTGTGACGTCGTTGTCGTTCTTGACACAGCCGCCTGTGGTTGCGCTAACAAGAACTGGGCCGAGGCCCGGGCCGGCGGCCGGCTTTGCCTTTCTGCTTGGCTTCGTCGTTCTCGCCGAAGGTGCGATTCTCATCCGCCGGCTGCGCGGCCATCTGCCGCTGGGAGGCGCGGACAACGAGGCCGCGACTCTCACTGGATGCCCAGTGATCGCAAACATCGGAACGAGCAACGGCCAGTCAGGCGCGGACGCCGAACTGGCTCGACTTTGGCTCACCCTAACCAGCGGGCCGGCAGCGTCGCCCTTGGTTGTCCTTGGTTGCGGGTCGCCATGGGTGGGTCGGTTCACGGGTGCGTCGCTGCAGGCAGTCGCCGCACAGTTCGACGAGCCCGTCGTACTCGTGAGCAATCCCGACGACTACCTGAAGGCGCGTCGCCGGGACAGCCCTGCTTCCGCGATCAGCTGGACCGCCGTTGACGACAAGCGGTTTGTCATCTTCAGCGGTCTGGACGTAGAGCAACTCGCCGACGCACTGTCGGTACTCCGACGTCACGACTGCCGCACCCTCATTGCCGTGGACCTGCGCCGTGCCCGCCGGGAAGGACTGCGGACTGCCGTTGCCGCCCTTCGAGCGGCTGGCGTGGAGCCCAGGGGCTTGGTGATGGTCGACCTCCCGGCTCGGGCTATGCGGGCGAGCGAAACGTACCGACTGGACGAGGAGGGCTTGCCGCGGCAGGACCAGCTCGCCGGCCCGAAGGTCGTCGGGTCGTGAGGAGAAGAATCCTCCCATGCATGTGAAGCAGTACCGCGATGGCAACTGTCGGAGTCAATTGTGAGCGCGGCCGCAAATGCCGGGGTCCGTGGAGCGCTGCCACTTCCGTCCGATGATCAAGCGCCGAATTCATCTCGGGCCAACCCCCTGGTTCGCGTCGGGATTGTTTCGTACAACACTGCGGAGCTCCTCAGAGCCTGCCTCAATGCTCTCCCTGCTGCGCTGGACGGAGTTGAGGCCGAGATCGTCGTCGTCGACAATGCCAGCAGTGATCACAGCGTGGAGCTACTCGAGGGCTACCGGGATTTGAGGCTCGTCCGCAGTGAGAAGAACGTCGGCTATGCACGAGCCATGAACGTGGCATTGGCCGGGAGTTCGGCTCCTTATTTGTTCGCCCTTAATCCGGACGTCGCGCCGGAACCGGGATCGCTGCGGATTCTGTTGGATGTCTTTCAGAAGTTCCCGGACGTTGCTCTGGTTGCCCCGGTCCTGCTGAACGTCGACGGGTCCGTCCAAGACAGCGTCCATTGCTTTCCCTCGGCCAGGCTGGCGCTGCTGACGCACCTGCTTCCCCCACGTCTACGGGGTAGTTCCAGGTATCAGCGCTGGTGGCTCCGCCCACCGACGGGGTACGGCGACCAGGTTGACGTGGATTGGGTCACCGGTGCCGTTCATTGCATCCGGCGCAGGGCGCTGGCGGGAGCGCCGCCCTACACCGTGCGGTGGTTCATGTATGCGGAGGACATGGACCTATGCTGGCGGCTCCGGCAGCAGGGCTGGCGTGTAACGCTGGAGCCCCGTGCTCAGGTGCTGCATGTAGGCAACGCCTCGGGCGCCTTGGAATGGTCAGATGCTGATCGCGAAGCCCGCTGGTTGAGTGCGACCTACGATTGGTACAAGGGGGTGCACGGCCCGTGGCGGGCTCGCAGGTGGGCGGCGGCGCAGACGCTGGGGTTGCTCGCCAAGAGGTTGGCGGTGTCCGCCGGAGTGGGCGGACACCCGACCACCGAGGCCAAGCATCGTCACGCGGATCAGCTTGAATTCCTGCTGGCCTTCCACGCCAGACGCGTGGTTCACCCGTAAGTGAGTTGACCCGGTCCAACTTGCCGTCAGGAGGGCGGACCTTCACCTTCTGGAGTCGCCTCCAATGCCGAAGTATTGGCCAGGCGGGCGTTGCGAACCAGGTTCAGAATGCCCCCTCGGCCGTCCACGCGAAGCACGTGCAAGAGAATAAGGAATGTTGCCCCAGTCAGGACGGCGGCGACCGGCCAGATGATAACCGTGGCAGCTGCTCGCCCAACAAGCGCTGCGGGGATCAAGCTGCAGGACATGACAAAGAAGCTGCGCCACGGCAGCCGGCCCACGGCCGGCACTCGGGTTACGAGCAGCAGCAACGCGGACGCGACGGCCAACTCGGTCAGTACGGTCACCGCCGCCGCCCCCTCATAGGAGTAACGGGGGATCGCCACCGCGTTTAGGGCCACGTTCAGCACGAGCCCGGACATGACGACGAAGGGGTACCCCCTATTGCGGCCGACAGATTGAAGAGTCACGAAACAGAGTACGGTGATGAAATGCAGTGCCTCTCCCAGCACAAGGAGCTGAGCGCTGCGGGTGGACGCACCATACCGACTGCCGAAAGCAGCGACTATCGCTTCACGCGCGAAGAGGCAGAAGACCAGGGCCCCGCCGGCAGCGCAACACATGGAAACGATGAAGGCGTGTCGAAAAATGCGATGAAACTCTTCTGCTCCGCCGGGCCAAGAGTTGACCAGAGACGCTTGGACTACTCCGGAAACGGTGAGAGCGAGGAAGCCCAGGATATCGGCAAACTTGTACCCAACGCTGTAGAAGCCGACGGATGTGACTGAGTCCCACTTGCTCAACAGAATCGAGTCTATTCTGGTGTAGGCGACCGTCAGGGCGCCGCCAACCGACAGCACGGCTACTTCACGCAACCAGCCACCCCAGGCGCCCACGTCAATTAAAGGCTTCAACCGGGCGATCTTCGGTATCATCCACAGCAGGAAGCCCAAAACGACTACGTCGTTAATGACGGCTGGTACCACGTAGTACAGGAGCGAGACGTCCCGCCCGCTGCTCGCCAGGAGGACTAAACAACCGAGCTGCACGGATTGTCCGAGGATCATCGAGACAGCGACCGCGGCGAACCATCGCTCGGACGTGAAGAATGTGGCGACTGCACCGACCAAATTGCCGGCTATGAGGTCCAGTCCAGCAATAACCGTGGCGAGCACAACGAGCTCTGGGTAGCCGCTGCACACGACAAACAGTACGGCGGCAACGTAACTGGCGATGCCGACCAGGCCACGGAGCACGAAGTAGGAACCGGCTACCGTCCCTGGCGAGGGGTCCTGACTCAGGGCGCGGAAGACCGCTCGTCCCATTTGCAAGTCGGCCACTACACCTATCAGTCCCAGCAGACTGAATACAAGAGCGTACTGACCCCAGACCGGCGTGGCGAGGTGCTTTACCAACAGTATTGTGCCGGCGTACCCTAGAACTGCCGATATGCCCCGACTGACCATAATTAGACCGCTGGCATTGACTATCGAGGCCTGCGGTCGCAGGAGGATCGATCGCATCTATAAGCTGCGCTTCACCGGCTGGTGGGCAAATCGCGTCTCACGTCCAAGAGCTGGCCACGAGGGACCAGGGGGGTGTGGTGGATGGCATCCGTGGGAGCGTACCAACCATGCGTGATCGCCCGCTCACCCTCCTAGCCGCCGCCCCGGCGCCCCAGCTCGGCGGCGCCGAAGCCATGCTGTACCGGGTTCTGGCCGCTGCGGTTGAGGCTGAGTGGTCGGTGACGTGCGCTGCCCCGGCAGGCCCGCTGGCCGATCAATTGCGACACGCGGCCGTCGAAGTTCTGGACGTGCCGCCGTTGATGGCGAGCAGCGGAGTCGCGTCGGCGCCGCTCTTGGCGCAGCGCTGCCTGCGGTGGGCCGCCGCTGTGTCCCGGGTGCCCGATGTCGATGTGTTAGTCGTCAACGGCCTACTGCCTTTGCTCCCCATCCGCCTTCTCGCCCCGCGCTGTGCGGTCGTCCTCTATGCCCACGATGTCGTCGTCCGACCAAGAAAGAAGGGGATCCTCAAGCTTGCGGGCCCGTGTCTAGATCTTGCCGTTTGCGTTTCCGATTCGGTGGCTGAGCCATTGCGGAGCCTAGGCGTCGAATGCCGAGTCGTGCGAAATGCCCCCGAGCCAGCGCGGACTCCGGTGCGTCCCCCCGCTGAACGACCTTACATTGTGGGCTGTAACGCTGCCCTGACTCCGTGGAAAGGCCAGGATGTCCTGCTCGACGCTGTCGCTGCGCTTCCCGACCGCAGCCTCGTCGTGGAAATCCTGGGAGCAGCATTTCCAAATCGAACCGACCGAGCTTTCGAAGTCCGTCTGCGTCGGCGGGCGGACCGGGCCGACTTGCGTGGTCGAGTTCGGTTTCTGGGTCATCGATCCGATGCGTTTTCTATCATGGGCAGGTGGCGCCTGGCCGTCTCCGCCAGCGTCGAACCAGAGGCAAGCGGTCTAGCTGTCTTAGAGGCCATGTCCATCGGACTCCCCCTGGTCTGCACCAGCCAGGGCGGTCCGGTGGAAGTGCTTGGACAGGCGGGGGTCCTAATGCCCCCGCGGGACTCAGTAGCCATGAGCGCCGCGATCCAGGAACTCCTGACCGACGAGGACCACTGGCACCGAGCGAGCGCAGCCGGACCACTGATTATCGCCCAGTCACATACGATTCAGAATCAGGTCGAAGGCTTTCTCAGTGCGCTAAGTGACGTAGCTCATGAAGGCGCCGTTTGCGGCCGTCTCCTGCACGTCGGTTCTCGGCACCGCCGTGCATAGGGGATCGGCAGGGTCAGGTCGTGGCAGATGCCAGACGCCGGAGTCGCGGCGGTGGTCCGGTGACCCTAATAAGAGCGCTGCTTCATGCTCATCTGTCGAAGGAATGTTTCCCAGGCTGGCTTGGCTGCATAATCGAAGCGCAGCAAGCCGAAGTTGCTCTCGCGGTCGGCGCCGTCCGTACCGGCGTCGCGCAACGTGTAGTAGTAGAGGGGTCCCGCCCAGGGCCAGCCAGTTATTGCAGAGTACGCCTGCGCGACGCTCTGGCTCTGTACGTCGAGGCCGACGGCATCGCGTGCGCTTCCGGTCGGCGCACCGAATTCCGTGAACCAGATCTGCTTGTCGCGGTCCCCGCGGTCAACCATCACCTGCCGAATCTGCCGCGCACCTTGAAACCCGTTCGACTGAGCAGTCTGCTGTAGCGGCAGGGCGGGAAAAGTGTATGGGTGCAGACCCAATGCAGTGAACGACTTGGACGCGCCATTGTCGTACAAACCGCGAACAAAGGTGACCGGGTTGATAGCGGTGCGGTCCACGGTGTTTCTTGCGGGTGCCAGACCACCAGAAACGATCGTCGCTGATGCATCCACGGCGCGGATAGAAGCAGCGGCCGTCGTCAGCAGTTGGGCATAAGCGCCCACGTCCGGGCGCGGCGCCCAGCTGTCGGCGACGTTCGGCTCGTTCCAAATTTCCCATGCGTGCACTCCTTTCGGGGCGTATCGCGTCACTGCCGCCCGGGCGAAGGGCCCGATATCTGACGGGTTGCGGGGCGCGACCTTGTCATTGTCGGTACCCGTGGCCCACGAGGGGGAGTAAGTCAGCAGAGCCAAGACTTCGAGATCCCTACCGGCTGCCGCGGCGATGAGCCGGTCACTGGTCCTCCAGTCGTACTGTCCCGGGCTGTCCTCAATCACTGACCAAAAGAGGCTGATCCGCACGCGGTGAGCGCCGCTTTGCTTCATCAGGTCGAACTGCCTGGTGACGTCTGCGTCGGGAAGGAACGGAAGCCGGCCGTCGGTGGAGAAGCCACCGTAAGCCTCGCCGATGGTCTGGCCCGCCCGAGGAGGTGTGGGTGGCCCGGTCGCGCTGTGGCATCGAACTACCACCAGCGACCCGCAAAGGGCGAGCAGCGACACCAGGATCAACGCCCGCAGGCGGGGACGGGGGCGACGATTAGAGGACATCAAGCGACTCTCCACGCGGTCGAGGACTCGAGTGTCCTCTGCCTAGTATCGGTTCGAGCCAGACCAGCTACCAGGCGATAACCTGCTTCCGTTGCTCACGGTCGCGGTCCACCGCCAATCAACACTGGATTCAGCCGGAGCGGACAGTCAGTACCATTCCTCCCAGTTAGCGAACGCGCCGCGTAATGCACCGCGGAAGATGGGGCCGTGGTCCAACCGAGTTATGAAGGTTCGCGCGATGGTGCCCGGCAATCTCGTTCGCTCGGCCTGGGAGTACACTCTGGTGTAGCCCATTTGCTCCGCCAGGCGTTGCGCGCCCAGACTCCAGTTCGCGCGCTGTCCAAGGGGTATGGCGAAATCGGAGGCCGTTATCCCGAGATGGCACCGGATGGCCTCACGCGACTGCACGAGCTCCGCTTCGACTGCCGCGGGGTCAAGTCGCCCGAAGTCGGGGTGGCTGCGTGAGTGGCTGCCGATGACTGCGCCCATCCCCGCCAAGCGGTCAATCTCGCGCCAAGTGAGAAGGAGGTCGGCATCAGCAGGATGCCTGCCGCCAGCCCAGTCGCTCACGACGAAAAGTGTCCATGGAATGCCGAGGCGCCGCAGGATGGGGGCAGCATTGGTCGCCACGCTACGCACGCCGTCGTCGAACGTGATGGCGAGTCGCCGCCCATTGTCGGTCGCTAGGGTCTCGGCGAGTTCCGACGCGGAGACGAAGGAATACCCGAGGTCCAGCGCCAGCTCCATTTGACTCTGAAATACGTCAGGCGCGACGTCGTTCACCCCCCACTGTGGTGTGCCGACGGCGTGATAGCAGAGGATTCGACTGGTCTCGGTCGTGCGGATCCAATGGAGACCGGTGAGAACTGCCCGCTCGAGGAGCATGCGTCGGGGAGCCAACCGAGCCCGCAGTGCTTGTCTAGTCACCACGGCAACGTGTGAATCTGAGTGCGCAGCGAGGATTGGCGGTGGACCTGAACTGCCTCAACGCCGTTCCTCGGCTGACTTGCTCCCCTGTTCCTTCGCTAGAGTACGCAGGGTCAGGCGCGCCTGGTGAGCTACTAGACGCCGAAGGTGATTCTGCGTCTGGCCGGGGGGACCGATGCGAAGAAAGCGTGCAGGTAGTTGGCGTCGGTAGGCTCGCGCGTCAACCGCCTTTTGGTAGACGTACATGCCTGCCTCGCCGGCCAGTACCGTCAGTTGAATGAAGCCGTTGGACTCGACGGCCCAGCGCATGGTTGCCGAGTCCTGGTACAAATGCCAGGAGTTGTAGTCCGAAGGCGGGCGAACGTCGAAGTTCGCAAAGAGCAAGCCGCCCGGCACCAGGGCGGCGTGCAGCTCTCGGGCGGCACGACCGAGATCAGGTACGTGGATGAGGCTGTTGATGGCGGTAACGACGTCGTAGCTTGCCGTCGGCAGGGGCTGCTCGAGGTTGTGATACTCAGCCGGCACCGTACGTCGCTCCAGTCGCCACCGAGCAAAGTCGAGGAGCGGTGCGGAGACGTCGCCGAGGGTCGTTTGCCACCCCAGAGACTGGAACAACTGACTGGTCACGCCGACACCTGAACCGAAGTCGAGATGACTTCCAGGGGAGGTGTGCTCGGTGATCCAGTCCCCGATCGCGACGCTGATTGGGCTGCTGTGTCCGGTGGCCTGCAGGTAGGCGTCCCAGAGCAGGTCATACGCCCACGACTCACACTGTTGAAAGAAGTCGTGCAAGCCCTCGGACGTGGCGCGATCCGACTGCTTCCACTCCTCGAGGCTGTAGTCCTCCCAGTTGATGCATCGATCTAGGCTCTCCTCGAGCGACCGACCGTAGTACTCGCTCAGTTCGCTCAGCACAGTGTGGCGAATGTCCTCAGTCGGGCCCAATTTCAGGGACAGGCACTTCTTGTATATGGGCATGATGCTGCTGTTCTGGCAGGTCACTACCCACGGCTGAAGTCGTGGCAGGGGGCTCGATAGTGGGTCTGGATGGGGACCTTGCCTCGTGAGAGGCTCGGCGTACGCCCAGTCGAGTACGCCTTGCGGAACTCTCATGCTCCTGCCTCCCGCGACGACTGCGGTCAATGATGTCCGTGTCCCGGACTATTTCCTGTTCCCAGCTTGAAAGCCGGCGGTGGGGGTGCCGTCGGACCAGGAGAAGAGCTCACCGCAAGCGTCGCAGGAACCCCTCAACACCGGCAGGTCGACACCACACCGGCACACCCAACCTGTCAAACGCGCTGGCACGCCCAGCACCATCGAGAAGGGCCGCGTGCTGCGCACCACGACGGCTCCAGCGCCCAGCATCGAGTACGCCCCGATCGTGATGCCGCAAAGCACCGTTGCATTGGCTCCGATCGTGACTCCCTGTTCAACGACCGTCGTCGCCAGCTGCGTGGGCGGCAACCGGCGGGCCGCCCGCGGACGAAGCTCGTTCGTGAACGTGCAGCCAGGACCAAGGAACACGTTGTCCGACACGTGTACACCGCGCCAGACGCTCACGTTGTTCTTCACGGTCACCCCGTTCCCGATGACCGCACCGTCCTCCACGAAGGAGCCGCTGCAGACGTTCACGTCCGCGCCTATCACTGCCCCGGCCTGCACCGCGGCGAACGGCCAAATCCGGGAACGGGGGCCGATCTGCCCGCTCTCACACAGGGCCAGGGGATGGACGAACGTCGAGCTGTCGGCTGCACCGGTCGGTTCAGCAACCATGGCCGAGCGCCCGCCTCAGGCTGTCGACCACCCGCTCTTGCTCGCCGACGGTGATTCCGGGGAAGATCGGCAAGCTGATCATCTGCCGGGCTGCAGCCTCACTCACCGGGAATTGCCCCGGCCGGTAGCCAAGATATTCGAATGCCTTTTGCAGATGAATTGGGTGGGGATAGTGTATCCCGACTTGAATGCCATCCGCCTCCAGGCAATCCATGACTCTGTCTCGAGTCGCAACCCGGACGGGGAACAAATGCCACACATGTCCGGCGTCGTCGCGATGCCGCGGCAGAACCACGTCTCCGGTGGCCTCTGCGTCGGCCAGCAGGTGGTTGTAGAGGTCGGCGGCCGCCTTGCGCTGGAGATTCCACTTCGTGAGGTTCTGCAACTTGAGCAGCAGGACAACAGCTTGCATGGTGTCCAACCTGCTGTTCCGTCCAACCAGCTCGTGTTCGTAGCGGACCGACGAGCCATGATTGGCCAGCAGGCGCACCATGCCCGCCAACTCCGCACTGTCGGTCAGGACGGCGCCGCCGTCGCCGTAGGCCCCCAGATTCTTGCCAGGGTAGAAGCTCGTCGCCGACAGCAGCCCCCACGACGCAGCTGGTCGTCCCAGCAGGGAGGCGCCCATGGACTGAGCAGCATCCTCGACTACGAGAGCGTCTGGACAGGCCGCCAGCAGTTCTTCCATTGGCGCTATCTGCCCATAGAGGTGGACGGGCAGAAGAACCCGAGTTCGAGTCGTCATCGCGTCTCGGACGCCGTCCGGAGACAACAGCAGGTAGGTAGGGTCCACGTCTGCCAGGACCGGACGCCCGCCGGCGGCGACCACGGCCTCGGCGGTGGCCACAAACGTGTTCGCAGGGATGATGACCTCGTCGCCGTCATCGAGCCCAGCCGCCCGCAAACAGAGTTCCAGCGCGTCGGTCCCATTCGCCACCCCGACGCAATGGCCGACTTGGCAGAAATCCGCCAATGCCCGTTCGAACTCCCGCACGGCGGTTCCGCCGATGAAGGAGCTCTCCCGCACTACCGCTTGCCAGCCGGCAGCCAGCTCGGCCGCGATCTCCTGATGTTGCCTGCCAAGGTCGACGAAGGGAACCTGCTGACGTACCGCGGAACCGGCAACGCCTGGCACCGTCTGACTCACCGCCGAGACGCAGCAGCGAGAACGTCCACGACCCGCTCCTGCTCGCCCACCGTCATGTCGTCGACGACAGGAAGAGTAATAGAGCGCCGCGTGAGGCGTTCGGTCACAGGTAGAGGTACCCGCAAGGGCACGTCGGCGTACGCAGGCTCCAGATGAATGGCCATGATGCCACGCCGCGCGCCGATGTCCGCGGCGGCGAGCGCATTCAACACCTCGTCCCGACTCGCACCGGCCTCGTCTGTCAGCTCCACCCAAAAGGTCTGGAAGTTGGACCGTCCATAGGTCGGCTCCCTGCAGGGGCGGAACTGCGGATGCCCAGCCAGCAGTTCGAGGTAACGACCCACAATCTCTCGCCGGCGGGCGACCAGGGCAGGCAGTCGGGTGAGTTGCACAAGCCCGATGGCGGCTTGGATGTCGGTCATCCGATAGTTGAAGCCGACCTCGTCGTAACTCTCCAGCACAAAGCGCTTGCTTCCGTGCCGATCGAAAGCGCTGGCGCTCATACCGTGCTGTCTCAGCGCGCGTAGCCGATCGGCCAACAGCGCGTCGTCCAGCGTGATCATCCCGCCCTCGCCAGTCGTGATGACTTTCCGAGGATGGAAGGACCAGGCCGCGCCAGCGGAGTCGCTGCCCACCGGCTGACCGTACAGAGTCGATCCGGCAGCACAGGCTGCGTCTTCCAGCACGGGGACACCGTACGGACTGCAGACCTGTCGCAGCGCCGCTATGTCGGCCGGCATCCCGCCTTGATGGACAGCGAGCACGGCCCGCGACCGTGCGGTGAGTGCCGCAGCCACGGTCTCTGCAGTAACGTTTCCATCTCGCTCGTCTACATCCGCGAAGACCGGAGTGGCTCCGAGGTAACGCACGACGTTGGCTGTGGCGATGAAACTAAACGAGGGTACGACGACTTCGTCACCAGGTTGAACTCCGTGCCCGAGCAGGAGCAGGTGCAGGGCCGTCGTGCAGGAGGAAGTGGCGACTGCGGACGCCGCGTGCACACGGGCTGCAAACGATTGCTCGAACCGGACAACTCGTGAACCTTGAGACAGCCATCCCGAGTCGAGTACGTCGACCACCGCGGCAGCCTCTTCCGGTCCGAGCACCGGTCGGGTGACCGGTATCCCGCCAGTGCGCTGAATCGCGGTACTCATGCTTCCGCCTGCAGTTGTGGCTGCCCCCGCCACCAGGCCACGAGTTGGCTGAGGCCATCGCGGAGGTTGACGCTCGTCTCGAACCCAAGATCGGCACGAGCCCGGTGGACATCGGCGAGTCGGCGATGCACTGGGTTCACCGCCCGGGCAGGCGCGAAAGCGGGGGCCAGATCAGGTCTGCCCATGACCTCGGCGAGACACTTCGCCAGTTCCCGAAGACTGATCTCGGTACCGGAGCCGACGTTGTAGATCCCCGCCTCCACATCGGCTTCGGCGGCCAGGATGTTGGCGCGAGCCACGTCCTCGGTGAAGACCATGTCCAGCGTCTGCAGCCCGTCGCCGAAGATTACCGGGGCCTCGCCCGCGGCGATCCGCTGCATCCAGCGCACCAACACTTCCGTGTATCGACCGTGAATGTCCATGCGGGGCCCATACACGTTGAAGTAGCGCAAGGAGACACCGGCGAGGCCGTGCAGAGAGTGGAAGCTCGACAACAGCTGCTCGCCGAACAGCTTAGCGCCGCCGTACAGCGTGTCGTTGTTGTAGGGATGATGAGCTTCGGACGTCGGGAAAGTCTCCGCCATCCCGTAGACGCTTGCCGAGGAGGAGTACACGACCTTACGCACACCGGCATCGCGAGCCGCTTCGAACACCGAATACGTGCCGCCGATCAGGCTGTCAATGGCCAGTTCGGGCTCTTGTGCGCACTGGGTGATGCGAAGGGCGGCAAGGTGGAATACCACCTCGGCTCCCTCGGCTAGGGTTCGGACCAGGGCGCGGTCGCGCACATCGCCCTGTACCAACTGCACTCGACCGCCAGCCAACGCCTGCTCCAGATTGGCGGTGCTGCCGCGGACCAGGTTGTCGAGAGCGACGACGTCGGCTTGCGCCTCCGCCAGCTGGTCGCACAGCGTCGAGCCGATCGTGCCAGCGCCACCGGTAACCAGGACTCGCTGTCCGTGGACACTGACTGCGGCGCTCACTGCGCATCCGCGGACAGCGGCACCAAGGCGCCGTCCTGCTCGATGCTGCGCGCGGCGGCTTCCAAGGTCGTCAGCACCCGCAGGCCTGCCCAACCGTCCGTCGCGGGCGCTCGCCTGGTAACGATCGCATCGAGGAACTCATCCAGGACATTCGCCAGCGCCTCCCGCTCCGGCAGGGCGGGAGCCGTCATGTCGCCCGTCCGGTACGAAACCAACGCCTCCCGGCGTTCCTCAGTGGCCAATGCGGAGTCGACGAGGTCGACGCCCCGGTCGAAGATCGAGACCCGTTGAGCCGGATTCAGGTCGTCCCACACGAGCATTCGCTGTGACCCACCGATAATCATCGTGCGGATCTTGGTGGGACTGAGCCAGTTGACGTGGGCATGCGCGATCGCCCGCCGAGGTAGGGTCAACGTCAGATAGGCGACACAGTTTCGGCCGGTGCCAATCGGATCAGCTGCGTGCGCGGCCACCGCCAGCGGGTTCATGTGGTCGGGCAATACGAAGTCGAGGACGGACAGGTCGTGTGGCGCCAGATCCCACAAGACGTCGACGTCCGGTTGCACCAGCCCCAAACCTATTCGAACCGAGTCGACGTATTGCACCTCGCCGAGCACGCCGCTGGCCACTAGCTCACGAATCTTCGCGACTGCCGGCGTGTAGCAATACGTGTGATCGCACATCAAGACGAGGCCGGCTTCGGCCGCCAACATGGCCAACCGGCGTGCGTCGGCCGCAGTGGTTGCCAACGGCTTCTCGACCAGGACGTTCTTCCTGGCGTTGATGGCGGCCATGCCCACGTCAAGGTGGTTTGCTGCTGGCGTCGCGATGGCCACAGCGTCGACTTGAGGATCGTCCAGTACCTCACTGATGTCACGGGTGAGCAGCGCAGTGGAGGAGTGCCCCACGGCCGCCCGTGCTCGCCCCAGGTCGAGATCACAGACCCACCGCAATTGCATTCGAGGGTTGGCGGAGACGTTGCGCACCAAGTTCGGTCCCCAGTAACCGACTCCGATTACGGCCATACCGAGTAGGTCGGTCACTGAGCTGCGCCCTCCGTGTCTTCCGTTGCCTTCAGTCGCTTGCAGTCTAGGACTACGTCTCCTCCAGTCCATCGAGAACCGGAAAGACGCGGGGAGTCCGCCCAGCCCGGCGGCTCCTTGGTCACGCGATGGGAAGCGCCAGGCGGCAGCTGGAAGGACGACGTCCGCCCAGCAGCACCCAGACTCAGACCTCCGGAAGTGGGCACAAGATCACCGTTGAGGTTCAGGGCTGGGCCAGTTGGTAGGCCAGTGGTCGGCGATCGCCAGGCAGGTGCGCCGGGGTGGCGTTGGGCTCGTCGGTGAGCAGCTCGAGCGCGTGGGCGACTCGGGGGCTGTCGGGCCGGTCCAGGGTGACGGTGAT
>Ga0207927_1000474_pt1 | contig 17150 bp, 13 predicted proteins | sample NGESurdeep072012_2_FD_184456 | JGI IMG/M metagenome (GOLD analysis project Ga0207927, IMG submission 184456) | Arctic peat soil microbial communities from Barrow, Alaska - NGEE Surface sample 210-2 deep-072012 (SPAdes) | ecosystem: Environmental > Terrestrial > Soil > Wetlands > Peat ... | reverse complement strand
CGCTGGACGCGGCGAGGCCGCAATGCTGGCGGCAGGAAGCACGTACTGCACCGCCGCATTCGTCAGCATGTACAGCACGGCCACGATACCCACACCGGCAATCAGCGCGATCGGAATCGTGCGTTCGGGACGACGGATCTCCCCACTGACCATGTTCAGGTCGTTCCATCCGTCGTAGGCCCACAAGGCTGCCACCAGCGCTGCCATGAATCCGGCAATGCCTCCAGTCGCGCCGGTAAAATGCGTGCCGAAATTGCGCCACGTGCCGCTCGCGGCCGTAAATCCGATCACGCCGACGCAGACGATCATGACAACTTTCAGAATCGTGAAGACCAACTGGAATTCGCCCGCGCGTTTCACTCCGACATAGTTCAGCCACGTGATCAAGGCGGCCGCCAGGATAGCAACCAATTGCCCATAGCTGACGACAAAAGGCGTGCGCACTGCCGCAGCGTTGAAGAATGCCAGTGCAGGAAATGTTCCCAGAATGCGCACGAGACCTGTTGCGATGGTCGCAATCGAACCGGGCTTGGCAATTGCGAACCAGGTCCACGCGTAAAGAAATGCCGGCATAGAACCATAGGCATCGCGGATGTAAACGTATTCCCCGCCCGCCTGCGGTTTCATCGCACCCAACTCGGCGTAGGTGATCGCGCCAGCCATCGACAGAACGCCGCCTACGATCCACGCCAGGTAGACCAGTTGGGCCGAGCCCACGGCCTGCATCATCTCCGCAGGAACCAGGAAGATGCCGCTGCCGATAATGGTGCCGACCACAATCGCGCTCGCTTGGCTCACGCCCAATTCGCGAAGCAGTGTGGGCACCTTGGTATTTGTCTCAGTCGGTCGTGTCATTCTTTGCGTAGTCACCGCAATCAGCAAGTTGGACTATAACCTAATGGTGACGGTAGCAGCATGGCGATCGTTGCTCTGTCGGACCGCTGCTGAACCTCGCATTTTCGACCTATTGGCTTTAGATCAAGTTCCCTCGTCTGCCAACTGATTCTCGCCGCTCCGTGACAGAAGTCATAGTGCACAGTTCTTCGGCCCCCTAGATTCAAGTTAAGGCATTAAGCCCAGGCTCCTGAAGATCGCTCCTGCCAAATCGGGCGCGGCGTGAGCTAGACCAACCGAAAAGAGGACGAAAACATGGCAATCGTAACCACTCAGACTGTCGGCGAGATCGCAGCCGAATACCCCGATGCAACCCGCGAGTTCGAAAAGTTAGGAATCGACTATTGCTGCGGCGGCAACCGTACCTTGGGCGAGGCCTGTGCCTCAGCCAAGATTTCGGTTGATGAAGCACTGGAACGCCTGGCAAAAAGCACAAACGTCACGCCAATCAGCGGCAACCGCGATTGGCCGAACCAGCCGCTCACGGATCTCATCGCGCACATTACCAGCACCCATCACGTATTCATCCGCGAGGAAAGTCCGCGCATCGAGGCCTTGGCCGCGAAAGTAGTCTCGGTTCATGGCAAGAACCACCCCGAGTTGCTTGAAGTGCAGGAAATCTTCTCCGCGCTGGCTGCCGAGCTCAGCGTTCACCTGATGAAGGAAGAGCAGGTCCTTTTTCCCTATGTAACCCGCATGGAAGAGAGCGTTGTCTCAGGCGAGCCAGTACCGCCCGCCATGTTCGGGACTGTGGTCAACCCGGTGCGCATGATGATGCAGGAGCACGACGGCGCAGGCGACGCCCTCCGCTCGCTGCGCTCCACGACGAGGGACTACGCACTCCCCGACGACGCCTGCATCAGCTATCGGACGCTGTACCAAGCGCTGCAAGGATACGAGGCAGACCTGCACCAGCACATTCATCTTGAGAACAACATCCTGTTTCCCCGTGCAGTAGCGATGGAAGCCAAGAAGTAAGAATTTCTGAGGAGACGTTCATTCATGCCTTACAAAAAGCTTTGGATCGCGCTCGGCGTGATCATGACACTTTCGTTCATGGTGCTGGGTGGCGTCGGTTATCGCGGGCTCAGCACCGCTCCTCCGATCCCAGGCGAAGTAGTCACCCCCGATGGACAAGTGCTCTTCACCGGCGAGACTATCCGTGACGGGCAGAACGTCTGACAATCGATCGGCGGGCAGGAAATCGGCACCATCTGGGGCCACGGCGCGTACGTTGCCCCTGACTGGACCGCTGACTACCTGCATCGCCAGTCGGTCATCGTTCTGGATCGCTGGGCACAGCAACAAGGCGCATCGGACTACGCCGCGTTGGGCAGTGAAGCCAAAGCTGGCTTGCGTGACCGGCTGACTGAGCATACCCGGCGCAATAGCTTCGACGCAGCGACGAACACCATCGTGATTGACGCGGATCGTGCCGCTGCATTCCATCAACTGGCTGACTACTACGCCGACGTGTTCGGCAAGGGCCGCGACCAATATGCGATTCCTCCCGGCGGACTGACCGACCCCACCAAGCAGAGGGCAATGGCCGCGTTCTTCTGGTGGACGGCTTGGGCAGCCAGCACGGACCGTCCTGGACAAGACGTCACATACACACAAAACTGGCCCCACGAAGAGCTCATCGGGAACCGGCCCTCGGGCAGCACCGTGGTGTGGAGCGTGATTAGTTTTGTTCTGTTGTTGGGCGGCATCGGTGGCATGGTGTGGTACTTCGCGTCGCAAGAACACCTGCCAGCATCGGAACGCATGCCGCGAACTGATCCTTTGCTCGGACTCAGGCCGACACCTTCTCAGCGCGCCACCGTAAAATATTTCTTTGTTGTCGCGGCCCTGTGGGTGGTGCAGGTTGCGCTGGGCTCGATCGTTGCCCATTACGGGGTGGAGGGTAACGGACTGTACGGAATTCCACTTGCCAAATGGCTGCCCTACTCGATCGCCCGCACCTGGCACCTGCAGGTAGGCATCTTCTGGATAGCCACTTCATGGCTGGCAACCGGTCTTTTTATCGCCCCTGCCGTGGGCGGATTTGAGCCGAAAGGCCAGCGCCTCGGAGTGAACGCGCTGTTCGGCGCGCTGCTCCTGGTGGTTGTCGGCTCGCTCGCTGGCGAATGGCTGGGCATTCAGCAGAAACTCGGAAACCTGTGGTTCTGGTTCGGCTCGCAGGGTTACGAATACGTCGATCTCGGTCGCGTGTGGCAGATACTGCTCTTCGTCGGATTAACCTTTTGGCTGTGGTTGATGTGGCGTGGCCTGAAACCGGCACTGGCAAAGCGCGATGAAAACTACTCCCTGCTGATGTTGTTCCTGATATCCAGCATCGCCATCCCGCTGTTCTATGCCGCTGGACTGATATACGGCCAACGCAGTTCTCTCGTCACCGCGGAATACTGGCGTTGGTGGGTTGTGCACCTGTGGGTGGAAGGCTTCTTCGAAGTGTTCGCCACGGTTGTGATCGCATTTCTGTTCACCCGTCTCAGACTGTTGTCGGTACGCTCCGCTACGCGCGCAGTGCTCTTCTCCACGGTCGTGTATTTGTCGGGAGGCATTATTGGTACGTTTCATCACCTGTATTTCACGGGAATGCCAAACGCAGTCCTGGCTCTCGGAGCCATATTCAGCGCCCTGGAAGTCGTACCCCTGGTGCTGATTGGGTTCGAGGCCTGGGAAAACATACGGCTGTCGCGTGGCACCGCGACCGCTCCCTGGGTAAGCGCCTACAAGTGGCCAATCTACTTTTTCGTAGCCGTCGCCTTCTGGAACTTCGTGGGCGCCGGACTGTTCGGATTCCTCATCAATCCTCCCATCGCTCTGTACTACATGCAGGGCCTGAATACCACAGCAGTCCACGCTCATACTGCGCTATTCGGTGTATATGGGATGTTGGGACTCGGGCTGATGTTATTTTGCCTGCGCGCACTGCGGCCAGGGCTGGCGTGGAAGGGCCGTCCGCTGGCGATTGCGTTCTGGTGCATCAACATCGGATTGTTCACGATGGTCATGTTCAGCACGCTTCCCATTGGATTGATGCAGGTTTGGGCGTCGGTTGAGTTCGGCACCTGGTATGCCCGTTCGGCGGAGTTCATGCAAACTCCGTTGATGAACCATCTCCGCTGGATGCGCATGTTCGGGGACACGTTGTTCGCTATCGGCGCATTGGTGCTGGGATGGTTTGTGCTTGGGCTGGTGACGGGTCATTCCTTCGATCGAACTGCCATGGTCGATGAGGGCGAGTACATGCCGCACGAGTTGGAGGTCACGCACTCAGGCGACTGATTTGTGACCAAATTTCTGCGACACGAAGGGCGGGGTTGCTTACCGCCCTTTTCCATTTCGTCATCTGACCTGGCACTCTTCATTTCCGGGTCGTCGTAATTCTGTTACGCCCGCGACGAGACTCTTGAGAAAATGCGCTCGTATTCATATAGTGTGATCACTCGTCTATCTGACTTGCAGATCACGCCATGGGGTGAGGCAAGTGTCTCCAGAATTGGAATTCGTTCGTCGCGAAACCGAGCGTTCGACCCGTGGGGCGTCGCCCGATGCATGGCTGCGTGGGCCAAAAGGAAAGTGGAATTCGCTGCAGATACTCGAACATCTGGTGCTCTCCTACACGGCCACTACCAAGGGACTGCTGCGAACCATGGAGGCCGGCGAACCTCCGCGGGGAAAGCCCGGTCTCCAGCAGCGTATGCGGTGTCTCTACGTCTTGGGGCTAGGCCGGTTTCCGTCGGGGATCGAATCGCCTCAGCAGACGTCGCCGCGCGGGGGACTGGGCGATGATCCGCTGCGCCGCTTTAACGACGCGCTGGTTGCCATGGATGCCACTCTTGCCGATGCCGAAAAACGATTTGGAACCCGTACCCGGCTGCTAAACCATCCGATACTCGGGCCTTTGACAGCGCAAGCCTGGCGACGCTTTCACCAGGTCCACGGGCGCCACCATCTGAAGCAGATCCTCGCACGGATGAACGAACCCGCATAGGCCTGGCGCATCCGTCAGCGAACCAGCCCGAAATACCTGTCCCAGATTTGTTGTCCAAAGAACAACGCGATGAGCGAACTTGCGCCCAGAAACACTCCAAAGGGCACTTCACGCGAGAGAAAAGCCTCGGCGACTTGAGCATTCGACGTGTGATGAACGGTGCGATGTGCATTATCGGCGTCACGACTGACCGCGAGCGTCGCCAAGGCGAACAAGGTCGCCATGATTGGAGCGATAAACACCACTAGCACCGTCAACTTGAGGCCAAGAAACGCTCCTACCATGGCGGTCAGGGCAATGTCGCCAAAACCCAACCCGTGCCGCCTGCGCACCAGGTAGTACAGCGCCCAAGTCAGGTAGAAGAACCCAGCGCCAAATGTTGCGGCGATTGCTGAATCAAGGAAAGACAATTCCGGACTTGAGGAGACGCCACGCAGGCCAAATACACTCAGAAGAAAGGCCGTGCCGGACGCGTCGCCTGGTGCCAGCCATGCCAGAGCCAGTCCGATGACTATTCCCGGGTAAGTGAACTCGTGCGGAAGCAGGCCAGTTTCGGCGTCCATGAAGATAAGGCCAACAACGAGAAAACAGAATACGCAAGACCTCAACGTCAGCCACGTGAACCCGAAAGATGCAAAGCACGCCACAAAGAGGAGCGCGGTCAGAAGTTCCACGGCCGGATAGCGAAGGGATATGCGTACTCCACACTCGCGACATCGTCCGCGCAGCATGACCCAGCCAAGCACGGGAATGTTGTCACGCCAGCGAATCGATGCCCGGCAATGCGGGCAGAATGACGGTGGGGAGACAATCGACAGATCGCGTGGAATCCGGCTGATGCAGACGTTGAGGAAGCTGCCGAATGCCAGTCCTGCCACGAACAGCCCGCACTCGAGGAAGAGGTCCAAGCTCTACTAGAGTACGTTGTCCGCCATAGGTGATGGAAGAGTGGCGCGTCGCTGGACGCTACCGACGCCAAACATCTTGCGCAGTAATTAGCCGCAAAGGCCAAGCGCAAAGCGTGGCTGGCTGCAGCTGCGCCGGTGAGAATTTAGGAAGCTACTGCAGCGGCGTACGATTGATGTTGCCGTGATTGGAATTTTGCTGCGTCACCGTCAAGGTATTGATCAACAAAAAACTGAGTGTCGATTCTGGCGCGAGTTTGATCTGTTCGCCCTTCTTGGTCGCTGCCGCCCCAGTTCCCGCCCCCGCGCCGGCCACTGAGCCAATAGCTGCGCCCTTACCGCCGCCGGCGAGTCCGCCGATGACCGCACCGATCGCCGCACCACCGCCTGCCTTGACCGCGGTATTCTTGCCCTCGCCTTTGCCTTGGCGCGACCACTGGCTGGTCTGGACGTTGTAAGTTTTGCCGCTCACCGAAATTGAGGTGAGTTCTAGCTTCAGAACCGAGTTGCCGGCGAAACGTCCCGCGCTCTTTACATCGACCACATGTCCAGCGACGTCGGCGCCGGATGGAATCACCGTTTCATCGTCGATGACAATCGGCACACCCAGCGTGGCATGGAACGAATCACCCACCTGGTTGCGTTCGGAATCGAGCGTATCATTCAGCCGCACCGTTAGCTGTGTTCCCGCGGGAATTGTCAATTTCTTAGGCGGAGGGGGCGGAGCTGGGGCTTGTGCCGGGGCCGATTCGGGCGGAGCGGGCGGCAGATTGTTCGGCTGCCCGTCGCTGGCGTCAACATCTGCTGCGGGTAACGCTCCCGCTCCTCGGGTCATGGCCTCAACACGCCCAGACGATGGGGACTTGGGTGCCTTCTTCCCGAGCGACGGGGACACCGTAGAAGCTGCAGGTGGTTCAATGGCCGAAGGCGATGTCGCGCGAGCCTGCTGAACAACCAGGTTATTGACCACCGTTTTTACACCTTCGACGGTCGCGGCATCGCCGGCTGCAGCGACACGTTCAACTTCGCTGCCCACATTCCCGCTCAGCGTCACTACCCCATTCGCGGACTGTATTCCGACGTCCCGGCTGCTAATACCGGAATCGCTGTTGATCTTGCTTTGAACCTCAGCCGCGACCTGTGCGTCGGTGCGCACCGTCGCTTTGTTGCAACCTGCGAGCGCGGCCAGCACCGCTACTATCGCTACAATGCCCAGGCGTGGGTACCCGATCCTCATTTTGGCTCCTGCGATGGCCCGCCTTGGAGTAAACCCCACTCATCCCAACTTGTCGCTCCCTCTGCCACAACTGGCGAATTGGGCCCGTCAGCCTCGCAATCGCGCCGCCAATGCGCGAATACCCGCAGGTTGCCTGTGTAGGCACAATGCGGGTATGTCGCTTGGTCTGTGTCTGTCCGGGACAATTGAGTTACGAACTTAGCAGCAGCACCATGCCTCAGATTCTCCGCAGCTCCGGCGCCTCGAAAGTTCGATTTCGGCGCACGCTGATGCGTTTTCCCGCGCGGCACAGGGACAACGAGATAGACCGATCCTACCGGCGCGGGAGAACGATCGGGTTGGTCAGTTCTGTCCGTCCGTCAGGCGGTTGTTTATAGCAAACAGCGCCAATTCCAGCCGGCTGCCAACTCCAACCTTGTCGAATATGTTCGTCAGGTGATGCTTTACCGTGTCTTCGCTGAGCGAGAACTTGCGGGCGATTTCCTTGTTGCTCAGGCCCGCAACGATGGTCGTCAGGATGTCCATTTCCCGCTTGGTAAGGCCGAAATTCTTCTGCGGCCGTTCCCCCGAAGCATTCAGGCGCATGAATTCAACGATGTCGCCGACCGCCTCGCGGCCAATCCAGTACTCGCCTGCCATTACCGTGCGAATGGCTTTCATCAGCAACTGGGTGGCGGCCTCTTTCATCACCACGCCTCGCGCGCCGAGTTGCAGTGCCTGAACGATTTGAATGCGTTCAATCGCTGCCGTGAGCACGATGATCTTGGTGTTCTTGCCGTCGCCGGCAGTAGAAAGTTCGCGCATCGCTTCCATGCCGGGCATTCGCGGCATGTTGAGGTCCAATAGCAGAACGTCCGGTTCCAGCTGCCGGGTTTGTGAGACAGCTTCGTTGCCGTCTGCCGCTTCCCCGGCCACCTCAAGTTCCGGTTCAGCTTCCAACAACCGGCGGAGCCCATCGCGGAAGATTGTGTGATCATCTGCTATGACGATTCGCACCGTAGCGACTTTGCTATCCATAGAATTCATACCCTTTCTGAGGAACCGTGATTTCCAAACGTGAGCCGTGGCCAGGACTCGACTCGATCACCAGATCACCGCCGATGGCTCGAACCCGTTCCTTGATCACAGTTGGGCCTCGGTGAAGATCGTCTAATTCCGTCAAAGTCAGGCGGCCGGTGAACGGGAACCCGCACCCGTCATCGTCGATTACCAGCTTCCACAAGCCATTCTGCGCGCCGAACCGAATGTAAACCGATTTGGCCGCACTGTGCTTCCTGACATTTACCAACCCTTCCTGCACCACCCTGGCTAGCTCGCGGCAGGCGGAGGAAGGAAGCGTAACTTCTTCCAATTCGGAAACAAACCGCGCATCGACACCAGTGTCACTGCGAAAACGTTCTACGAGTTGGGCGAGAAAGTCAAGGAATTGATGAGGCCCAATTTCGACCGGCCTCATACTCTGCATCAATTCCCGCATGTTCAGTACTTCTTCCCGCAACAACTTTTGAATGCGCGCCAGTTCTGCGGACTGGGGTTGACCGTTGACCCTTCGGCGCAGGACATCCACCTGCATCTCTATGCTGATTAGCGATTGAATGGCGGTGTCGTGGAGTTCGCGAGCTACTTTGGCCCTCTCCATCGCCCCGGCTCGTGTGCGCAGCCGCCGGAAAAGGTAGATGGAGTAAAGGGCAGGGGCAACCTGCGAGACGACATTTTGGGCAAAGCGCAACTCGCGCTCCGAGTTCCAACCGAGTTTCCCATTAACCAGAACAAATCGCCCACTCCATTCGCGGCCAACCTCCAACTTGATTGCCAGTACTGACTCTGCTCCTTCAACTGGCATGGGCAAGTCCTTGAACTCCGACGGATTGAGCCGTCGTCCCTCGTCGTCGATTGCATCAATCGCAACGCCCCCATCCTGTTTCCGTGTCATGTAGAAAGCGTGAGGATACTCGGACATCAGCGGTGAGCGGCCCTCATTGGACTGCAGTTCCCGGATCTCGTGCGCTGGCTGCGGAACTTGCTTGATATCCCAACGGTAGAAACGTCCCGATCCGGTTTGGGACAGCACTTCGTAAACTCTTTCAGCTCCGAACAAACTGGCCATTTTGGCCGAGATCGAGACCAGCACCTCGCTTAGCCGGTTCCCAACCCTCGCTTGCGACAGCAGATGATTGGTGAGGGCAATTTCTGCCCGCAGTTCCTTCTCGCGCTCTGCCAGATAGCCCAGCAGGAAGCCACTCATCAGCAGAAATCCGCACCGCAGCACCAGCCGGGACCAGTCCACCGGCGTGTACAAAAGGCGGTTGAGCACAGCCGGCCCGAGGGCAACCACGGTTTCCTGGAACACCAGCAACAGGGCGCTCACCAAAGACGTTAAAACCGTTTCATAAAGCCCGAAGCGGAAGGCGGTTGTCATGAGTGCGAAAAGAAAGAATACAAACACCAGGCTGTTGGGAGGATCAGCAAATAGGCAAAAGGCGATAGGCCAGAAGACGTCGCTTAGTTGCATGACTTTCACAAACGACATCCCGGGGTCTGGATTCATCGCCAGCCAGACCAGGAATCCCAGGCTCTGCACGCAGTAAAGCAGAAGCAGGAAGATCAAGAGCTGGTTGTAAGGTTCGGGAGCGAGCGCGTGCAGGAGATCGACAGTCAGCCCAGTTCCACCCAAGAATACCCGCGAAATAGCCAGTACCCGCTCAAAACGGGGATTCTCGTTCTGCAGGCCGGTAGCTCTCAGCCGGGTCAGAAACCGCGGAGGAAAAGATGACGGGCGCACATGATCGTCCTTGGGTGAGTGCAAAACTAATGCTGCAAGATTATGCACACGAAAGCGCTAGACCGCAATCCACCTCCAGTGTGATTGCCTGCCTGTAAAGCTCGCATCTAGCTGTATTTACAATAGTTACGCATTGCTCAACTTTATGCTAAATTTCGACCTCGACAATCTTTACGGGCGAGTCCCCAACCTTGGTGGTTAACAGGGGGCAAGTATCAATGGCTGCTTCGCTTTGAAGAACTGCTGATGTGCGCATCCGCTTCGCGATGTAGCATAGCGTTGATACTTCAGTAACATCAATTAATCCCGAGGTCTCACCTGTGATCCTTCACAGAATTGCGCTCGCCGCTATCACCACCTTTGGGCTTGCCGCAGCTTCCCTGTCGGCGCTCGATATGCCAGAAAAAGAACCATCTCAATCCGGCGCACAAGGTGCAGCCACCATTAACGGCTATCAACCCAAATGGTGGAAAGAGGCCATCGTCTACCAAGTCTATCCCCGGTCATTTAAAGACTCGAATGGCGATGGGATCGGCGACTTGAAGGGCATCACCTCGGAGTTGGATTACATCCAGGGACTTGGGGTCAACGTCGTCTGGCTGAGTCCGCACTACGATTCGCCGAACGCCGACAATGGCTACGACATCCGCGATTACCGAAAAGTGATGACAGAGTTTGGCACCATGTCCGACTTTGATGAGCTATTGAAGGGCATCAAGCAGCGGAACATGAAGCTGATCGTGGACCTGGTGGTGAACCATTCCAGCGATGAACACCAGTGGTTCGTCGAGAGCCGGAAGTCCAAGGACAACACGTATCGCGACTACTACATTTGGCGTCCGGCGAAAGACGGCAAGGAACCCAACAACTGGACCTCTTTCTTCTCAGGATCGGCGTGGAAGCAGGACCCAGTGACCGGTGAATACTACCTGCACCTGTTTGCCGAGAAGCAGCCCGATCTCAACTGGGACAATCCCACAGTTCGCAACGAAGTCTACGACCTGATGAAGTTCTGGCTCGACAAGGGTGTTGATGGCTTCCGCATGGACGTGATTCCGTTTGTCTCCAAGCGCGAGGGGCTTCCTGACCTGCCCGCCGACTACGTCGCTCGGCCCCAGTACTTCTACGCTATGGGGCCTCATCTGCACGAGTATTTGCAGGAGATGAACAGCCGGGTGCTGTCCAAGTATGACGTGATGACGGTGGGCGAGGCATTCGGAGTGACTGTGGAGCAAACGCCCTCACTTGTCGACGAACGCCGCAATGAACTGAACATGATCTTCAATTTCGATGCGGTGAGGCTGAACCGCAATGGTGACGCGTGGCGCGATTGGACGCTCCCGGAGCTCAAAGCGATTTACACCAATTTGGATCAGACGTCGGACGTTCACATGTGGAACACCGTTTTTCTGTCCAATCACGATAACCCACGTGTCGTATCTGCTTTTGGCGATGACTCGCCCGCGTATCGCCCGGCATCTGCCAAAGTCCTGGCAACCATGCTGCTGACGCTAAAGGGGACGCCCTTTATCTACCAGGGTGACGAGTTGGGAATGACGAATTATCCCTTCACCAGCATCGAGCAATGCGACGACATCGCGGTGAAGAACGCATGGAAAGCCTTGGTGTTGACCAATCAAGTTCCGGCGGACGTTTTCATGGCCAACGTGCGCAAGGTCAGCCGCGACAACGCCCGTACGCCAATGCAGTGGGACAGTTCTCCGAACGGAGGCTTCACGGCCGCTCCCAGGGCGTGGCTGGCGGTGAATCCAAATTACAAAGACATCAACGCCAAGCAGGAGTTAGCCGATCCGAATTCGATTTACCACTACTTCCGGCAGATGGCTGACCTGCGGCGAAAGACTCCGGCCTTCGTCTACGGCGATTACAAGGACGTCGATCCGAGCAATCCCAAGATATTCGCCTATACCCGAACGTTGGGAAAAGAAAAGTACCTCGTGGTTCTGAATTTCTCTGTAGGCGCCGTATCGTATAGCCTTCCTTCGGGGATGAAGGCAGGCGACTTGGTGATTTCAAACTTGGGGAAGCCTGATGATCGCGGGGACGTACTTCACCTGAAGGCTTGGGAAGCACGAGTTTACAAGTTGTAGATCCTTAACCGAATCCGTCGGGGCAACGGTCCAGCGACACCGGAGACCCTTACTTTTCGACGCGAAGAAAGGTTCCGCTCGTAGCATCCACGGCGATGCGGAGCTTCGCCTCGGTCGGGTTCTCGCCGTATAGGACGTGCCAAACCAGTTGGTTCTTGGTCGCATCCCACGACAGCAAAAAGATCACTGGCTGCTTGGGATCCTTCTTGGTCAGCTTTTCGCCGCCGTTCTTCTGCGCGACTTCGTAGGCCTTGTCGCTATCCACCTTGAGAAATCCCATGTCAAACGGCTCTGTCGAGCTGTTGCTAGCGCTCCAGCTGTCTTCGGCGGAAAAACTGACCCCCTGCTTGGGCGCATCGGGGCCAACCAGTCCCGACCATACGAACAACTTCATCATCTTCTTCGACGGTGAGGCGAACGAAGCGCGCCACATCCCGGCCTTGCCCTCAGTGGTCGGCGCATCGGCCGTGAACTGCGACTGCAGGCGGAATGGTTTCGCGTCGGTCGCCCACAGGCGCGCCGACAGATACACCCGCTGGAACGCTGTGCGCCCGGTGTCGTACTGTGCTTCTTTCACAACTGGCTTGGGGGCCGGCTGGGAAGTCGTTTCCGTCGCGCCTTTTTTCTCCGAAGAACACGAAACGAGCAGCGACAACGCTAGGCAGAATAAGGCAGATTTCAACATGATCTTGGGCACCAGACAGCTCTCTCACTTAAATTGGCTACAACCATCCCGGCATCTGACGAAGCTGTCGGCGGAGCAAGGCAATGGGATTCCTAGGGCGCGATCGGCATTGGTCGTCCCTGTTTGACCCGCTCGTACACCTTCACATACTCGCGCGCAGACGCAGCCCATGAATAGTCCTGCGCCATGCCGTTGCGCATCAGGGTCTGCCACTTTTGCGTATCACGGAAAGCGGTAATCGCCACCTTCACAGTGTCGAGCAGCGCCTCTCCACTGTACTCTTTGAACTTAAACCCTGTCCCCTTACCAGTAGCGGGATCGAACTGCTCGATGGTGTCATCGAGCCCCCCAGTGGCGCGCACGATGGGCACGGTCCCGTACTTGAGGCTATAGAGCTGATTCAGTCCCGCAGGCTCGTAACGCGATGGCATCAGGAACATGTCAGCACCCGCTTCGATCTTGTGCGCCAGGCGGTTGTTGAACTCGATTTTCACCGCAAACTTTTGCGGATACTGCTTGTTGAGCCTCCGGAACATGTCCTCGTATTCGCGGTCGCCGGTACCCAAAGCAATCACTATGACGTCTTCCCGCGCCATACGGTCCGCCACCTGCTGAATGAGGTCAAAGCCCTTCTGACCTGCGAATCGGGATACGATACCCACTACTGGCAACTGCGTGTCGACGGCCAATCCAAATTCCTTCATCAAGTCTTGCTTGCACTTCGCCTTGCCGGACAGATCGTCCGCCGAATAGTTGGCTGCGATGATCGGGTCGACGGCGGGATTCCACTCCGAATAATCGACTCCATTGAGAATGCCGGTCAATGTGCTCGCTCGCGCCTTCAGCACGCCTTCGAGGCCAAAACCGTATTCTGCCGTCTGAATCTCCTGGGCGTATTTCCTGCTTACCGTGGTCATGTAGTCAGCTTCGGCGATGGCGCCCTTCAGGAAGTTAGCTTTCCCATAGAACTCCAGCTTCGCCACCGTAAACAAATCCCACGGCAGCATCAGCAGCGGCAGAACTTCGGGTGGAAACAGCCCTTGGTATCCCAGGTTGTGGATGGTAAAGACGCACGGAGTTTGAGCGAACGCAGGGTCTTCGCGATACAGCGTTTTCAGCAAAATTGGGATCAGCGCGGTCTGCCAGTCGTGGCAATGGAACAGGTCCGGCTTACCCAGGACTTTCGTCGCCTCGAGCACCGCCCGGCAGAACAGGGCGAACCGCTCCGCGTTGTCGTGGTAGTCGCCCAGCGGAGTTCCGTAGAGCGCATCGCGATCGAAGAATGGCGGGTAGTCGATGAAATAGAATTGCACCCCGTTACGCACACCACCGTCGAGCACTGAGCAGAAACGATAGCGGTCATCGAATGGGACCGTAATGCTGCGGATCACCTGGCGGGGGTTGTCGAGTTTCGTCAGCCGGTAACGGGGAAGATAGACCGTCACTTTGTGCCCGAGTTTTGCCAACTCCTGGGGCAGTGCTCCTACCACATCCGCGAGTCCGCCGGTTTTCGAGAAGGGGACACATTCGGATGCCGCAAATGCGATATGCATGAAACCTCCAGGCTCGGTCGAGCTTCCCTCGGGCAACATGCCGAACGGCGCAATGCAGCCTGCCCGTTTATGATATTGCAACGAGCGAAACAATTGAGTCTAATCGCGGAATCGAAAGAGGGTCAACGTGGTCAAGTCCGCGTCCCATGAAAAAGACGTTAATACTAGCGGAAAGCGCAAGCCCAGGCTGGGGCAGAATTTTCTCATCGATCAGTCTGCCGCGCGACGGATCGTTGATGCGCTGGGCGATGTCTCGAACCGCACGGTGGTGGAGATTGGGCCGGGTCGAGGTATGCTCACCGACCAGTTGGTGAAGCGCGCCCGACGAGTGATCGGCATCGAGCTCGACCACGTGCTCGCGGCTCAGATGCGCATGCGCTACGCGACTTTGCAGAATGTCGAGATTCTCGAATCCGATTTCGTCACAGTCGAATGGATTTCGATGGTGGGACGGCGTCCCGGCCCGCTGCACGACCTTCGGCCCACACAGCCAGAAACCGTAGATATCATCGGTAACCTGCCGTACTACGTGACATCCGACATCGTGCTGCGCATTCTCGATGAGCATCAGAACATCGGGCGCGCCGTAATCATGGTGCAGCGCGAAGTTGCCGACCGGATCTCCGCTGAACCCGGTAACCGCGAGTACGGATTGCTTTCCGCGACTGCGCAGTTATTCGCCAGGGTTGAGAACCTGTTCACGCTTCCACCTGCGGCGTTCGATCCTCCGCCCAAGGTGCATTCCAGCGTATTGCGGCTGACCATGGCGCCGCGCTTGGCGGAATTGCAGATCGAAGCCGTGCCCTTTCTGGCCATGCTGAAATTGGCTTTTGCGCAGAAGCGTAAAACACTGGTCAACAACTTGAAGGGACGCTATGACGACAAGGCAGTCCGCGCAGCCTTGAAGGCCGCCGGAGTGCGTGCCGATATTCGCGCCGAGGCGCTTCCTCTCGAAAAGATGGCCGCCTTATTCCGGGCTTTGCAGCAGGCGTAAAATTCAGTGTGGGAGCCATAGTCCGGACCGATGGAACTACGGCCTGCGAAGGAGCGATAGTCATGACCACCGCCATTCGCCAGCCCGCCGTTGCAGGACGCTTCTATCCGGGAAACGCGCAGCACTTGCGCACCGAAGTGGAAACCTTCATCACCCCACGCGCCATCGCAGGACAAAACGCCGCGGAATCGGAAACGAAGATACCCGCAGTCGGCTGCGTCGTGCCCCACGCCGGCTACGTGTACTCAGGAGCAGTCGCTGGAGCGGTTTACCGTAGATTGGAACTGCCTCGCCGTTGCGTCATTCTCTGTCCCAACCACACTGGGGTCGGCGAACCTCTGGCCATAATGAGCCAGGGCGCATGGCACACTCCACTGGGAGACGTCCCCGTCGACGCCGAACTCGCCGAAGCCCTGAAAGCCACCGCGCCGCTACTCACCGAAGATCAGGAGGCACATCGTTACGAACATGCACTCGAAGTGCAACTGCCGTTCCTGCAGGTGCTGCGACCCGACTTCAAGTTCGTACCCATCACCGTCGGCACCAGCAACTTCGAGGCCCTCAGCGCCCTCGGGGACGCGCTCGGGAGCCTGTTGGCCGATCTGTCAGAGCCAGCGCTGGTAATCGCTTCCAGCGACATGAACCATTACGAGAGCGACGCCGTCACGCGGGTGAAAGACCGCCGCGCCATTGACCAGGTTCTCGCCCTCGATCCGCGTGGCCTGTATGACACGGTGCGGCAGGGCAATATAAGTATGTGTGGCTACGGCCCAGCGACCATCATACTTACCGCGGCTCGCAAGATGGGCGCGACCAAGGCAGAACTCATCCGCTACGCAACTTCGGGCGACGTCTCAGGAGACCGCGACATGGTGGTGGGCTATGCCGGGATCGCAGTGTATTGATCCAAGCATCGACGTTGCAAAACAAAGGGGCGGCCGCGAAGCCGCCCTTTTCACAAGTGTCAATACGCCTACTTAGATTTCGCGCCGGCAGTGCTGTGGGCGGCTCCGCCGGTACTGTTTGCGCGACTCGCGCCACCGGAGCCATGCACAGGAGCCCAAGATCCTGACCCTGCTGGCTGACTGCCTCCGTAGCCAGGCGTCCACGGTGCAACGTAGCCCTGCGAGGCCCCCGTCGGCGCGGCAGGCACGGTAAATACATGACCGGAACGATTGCCCGAACCACCGGCGTTCGCCTGATTGAAGCTCAATTTCGACGAGGCCGTCGCCGGGGCGGCAAAGGTGCTGCCGCTGGCGGACGCAGCGTTGGAACTACGCATGTTGTCCGCCCTTGAATTATGCGCGACTGCGGCTGAGGCTTTACCCCCCGAGCCGGCGGTGGCTGGCGCGGTCATCCCAGCGAACCCGGAGTGACCGATCACGCTGCGAAAGTCCGGCGGCGTCGGTCCACCGGGGATGTACGCCGGCGTGCGGCCAATCCGTCCCACCAAAATCGAAGGTGCAGGCCCGCTGGTCGCGGTGGCTGGCGGAGCAGGGGCAACGTACCCAGGCGGTCCTTTGACCACAGGAGCCGTGGGCTTCCAACCGGTCACGATTCCGCCATTCCCCATCGAATTGCCGGGTGCCCAGAACCAGCCGATTCCCGGCGAAAATCCCCATGCACCGTAGTGATAGGGCAGCCAACCCCAGGGATAGGCCGATGCCCACGCGTAGCCAAATCCCGGCGTGAACGCCCATGCTCCGGCTATGTATGGGTTCCATCCCATCCAGCTTGAGGCGCCGTACGGCTGCCATACCATGCCGTAGCCCGGAAGATTCATGAATCCGCCGTAATACGCCAGGTCCTGGAAACCGTAGCTTCCCAGTCCGGGCGAGCCGTACGAACCATATCCCGTGTTGTTATACGAATATACGGTCTGATATGCAGAGCGCTCACTGTTCCAGCGGTCGAGCGGAAGGCTACCTACACCCTTCGCCATGGTGAATCCCGCCGGATTTGTGGCGTCCAGGCTGAGAGTCTCGC
>Ga0207927_1000472_pt1 | contig 17169 bp, 16 predicted proteins | sample NGESurdeep072012_2_FD_184456 | JGI IMG/M metagenome (GOLD analysis project Ga0207927, IMG submission 184456) | Arctic peat soil microbial communities from Barrow, Alaska - NGEE Surface sample 210-2 deep-072012 (SPAdes) | ecosystem: Environmental > Terrestrial > Soil > Wetlands > Peat ... | reverse complement strand
CGACAAGGCAGAGAAGTCCGAGAAGAAGAAGTAGGCGGCGTGAAACTGATCGTCGGGCTCGGCAATCCGGGCGTCGAATACCAGTTCACACCGCACAACATGGGGTTTCTGGCGGTGGACCGTATTGCCGACCAGTGCGGCGTGCGGGTGAACAACCGCAACTGTCGCGCGCAGACCGCGCGGGCCCGCATCGGCGAAACCGAAGTGGTGCTGGCCAAGCCGGAAACCTTCATGAACTTGAGCGGCCAGTCGGTGCGCGAACTGGTAGAGGAGTACCAGGTGCAACCCGAGCAGGACCTGGTTCTGCTCTACGACGAGCTCGATCTGCCGTTCGGCACCATGCGGATTAGGCAGCGTGGCCGTTCGGCGGGACACAACGGTGTGGAGTCGGTGATCGGCGCGCTGGGTACGCCGGAGTTTGTGCGCATCCGTATGGGAGTTGGGCCGGACCATCCGGTGGGCGACGGCGCGCGGTACGTGCTGTCGCAGTTTAAGAAATCGCAGTACCCGATCGTAGATCAGGTGCTGGACTCGGCGGCAGAGGCCGTCCGGGTCATCTTCGGCGAAGGGTTGCACGCGGCGATGAACCGCTTCAATCGCAAGCCGGAGGAAGAAACTAACGGTGGCTAGTTACTGGTAGCTGGTAACTGGCAACTGGTTGTGCTAGCGAGATTCATTCGAGAACGAAACGGATAGGCAATTGAGACCAGTCACCAGTTACCAGTGACCAGTCACCGATTGCCAGGAGAAAAAGAATGCAACGTACTTACGAAGTGATGTTCATCGTGCGTCCGGACATGACGGAAGAGGACCAGGACAAGCTGGTTGCCACCATGGAAGGCCATGTGGCCACCGCCGGTGGCACGGTGAAAAACGTAGAACGCATGGGCAAGCGCCGCTTGGCGTACGTCGTCCGCAAGTTCCAGGATGGAATTTATGTGCTGATGGTCCTCGAAGGCGATGGCGCCATGGTGAAGGAACTGGAACGCCGCCTGCGCGTAACCGAGCCGGTGATTAAGTTCATCACGGTGCGCGTGGACGAAGAACAGAAGCGCATGGCCAAAGTGAAGGCGTTGCGCGATGCCAAGGTTCGCGGCAAGGGCACGCGCGCAGCGGCAGCGGAAGCCGCGGCGGCGGCAGCAGCGGCCACTGCGGCCGAATCAGCGGCGTCGGCAGCAACTACGGAAGCGGATACGGCTCCGGCGAGCGTTTAGTTTTTTGCCTGACGCGAGATCGTTGGGGTGATAGGGGTCCTTCGACTCCGCTCGTCCGCCGCGGCGGACTCGCTTCGCTCAGGATGACAAAGAGATTGAATTGGGCCGGTGATGGCCCGAAGGAGAAACATGGCAGACGAAACGACGAACACAGCGGCTCCAGTAGCCGCAACGGAAGGCGGCAGCAGCAGTTCCGCACCGAGCTCACGTCCGGAAGGCGGAGGCGGGGATCGTGGACCGCGTGGCCCACGGCCAGCGGGCCGTCCCGGTGGCGGTCCTGGTGGACCGCGTGAAGGCGGACGGAAATTCTTCCGCCGCAAGAAGGTTTGCAAGTTCTGCGTCGAGAAGATCGATGGCGTCAATTACAAGGACGTGCGCCTGCTCGGGCAGTTTGTGGCCGAGTCAGGCAAGATCGTTCCGCGGCGTTTGACCGGCGTATGTACGCCGCACCAGCGCCGCCTGGCCGATGCCATCAAGCAGGCACGCAATATCGCGCTGCTGCCGTTCTCGAGCCGGTAGTGGTCAGTGGCTAGTGGTTAGTGATTGGCTTCCCGTTTCGAGTTCCGAACCGAGCGAAGCCGCTGAAAGCCAAAGGTGCAGAGTGATGCGCAGCTTTCAGCCATTGTTTGGTTTCACTAATTACCAATTACCAATTACTAATTACCAGTTACGTTGTCGCAACCAAGATTGATACGGAGTTTGACACATGGAAGTCATTCTGAAGGAAGACGTAAACAAGCTCGGCCACCGCGGCGACGTGGTGAAAGTCGCCGAGGGCTATGGCCGTAACTACCTTATTCCACATAAGCTGGCGATTGAAGCCACCCCCGGCAACAAGGCCGTCATCGAGCAGATGAAGGCCGCGTCGGTGCGCAAGTCAGCCAAGGAAAAAGGCAGCGCGGAAGCGTTGGGACAGCAGCTCTCCGGCCAGTCGTTGGAGTTCACCCGCAAGTCAGGCGAGCACGATCAGTTGTTCGGCTCGGTCACTTCGTCGGACATCGCGCACGCGCTGGAAGCCAAGGGCTTCAATATCGATCGCCGCAAGATCGATCTCGACGTGCCGTTGAAGACCGTCGGCGAGTTCAACGTGCCGATCAAGCTGCACAAGGACGTCACCGTCACGGTGAAGGTGACGGTCGGCAAGGAAGCGGGCGCCGAAGCCGCACCGGTTGCAGTGGAAGAATCCGCCAGCGCCGAAGCGTAGAGCGAAAAGAATCGAGTGCCCACTCAACCTGCCTCGGTTGAGTGGGACTCTCGTTACGGCCAGTCCTCACCTCGCGGCCCAAATCCCACGCAGCGCCGAAAGCGATGCCAGCCTAGACGAACTCCGGCTGTTACTCCGTATTTCCTGACTGCCAATCCCATGTACCGTGAACACGAAGGTGTGAAGCGGCACTCCGGCTTGTAGCGTGCCGGAACGCAGACCTGGTACGCCTTCAGCGCCAGCAGCACGATCCACGCCAGCGGGTTCAGGAAATAGTATGGCGCGGGCTTCGCCAAGTCTGGCGCCAGTTGCAACCGGCTGGCATCAACGCTCGTCGCTACGTTTGGCATAAAACTCCTCTTCTTCCTTCAGCATCTTTGTCAGCGCGGCCATCACGGCTGGAAACGATGCGCCTTCGGAAATCTCCTCGCGAATGAACCGAACGGACCTCGCCCTGATTCGTTCGAGGTCACCGGCCTGCCGATTTTTCGCGACGGTATTCAACACGGCGACGGCGCGCCGGTTGGGCTCGGCAATCTCGCGAGAGAGTTTTTCCAGATCTGCATGCTCATGGAAATGCGTCAGCAGGAATTGGCTGACTTTTCCCCGCAACTGGGTTGCATCTGGCTGTATCCGGATGGCTTCAGTAAGCATGGGACCAAAGCCGTTCACCAGTTGAGTAAACTGCTTGCCATCCCTGGCACGAAGCAAGTGCTCATCGCGCAGGCGGCGAATCTGGGCCAACGTCGCCAGGGCCGCTGGTTGAGCCGCCCGGCTCACCATCGCCGAACTCATGCACATGGGTTCCTGATAGGCATCCACGTTTCCGGCTTCGTCGACGATGGCGGCGAGAATGTCGGCCTCTGCGGGCAGCGTCGCGCCGATCAGGTCAACGCCGAATTCCTGATACAGCGCATTCGACAAACCAACAGTAATGTCGTTATCGCCGAGCCCAAGCGGGCTGGAGACGACGTCAATATTGAAGGCCTCCAGAAAACAGGAAACCGATGGCGGAGTGACTCTGACCCGGCAAGTGATATGCAGATCGGCTGAGGCATTGCCGAATGCACCGGCGCAACCGGTCAAGTCGAAGTCGAAATGGACCTTGAAGATGTGCGAGCGCTGCAGCGAGGTCCCTGCGATTTGCGTGCTCGCGCCGGTACAGCTTCCTGGGCCGGTCTGATCGAACTGTACGGTGGCCGCGATGCTGCTGACGTTGTCCTTGAGTTGGGAGTTGTTCTGGATGGCCTGCGCTGCCAACGCGTTCATTTTTACCTGCGCGAAGGTGGTAATACCGTCGACGGAAGGATCGATACCCGAGTAGGCCTTGATTAGGATTGGCTCCAAGGGATCGAGCTCGTGGATCGTTCCCTGGCCATCGAGCCACACCACGCCATTCTCGAAAGCCGCGAACGAGGTGCCGTCTTGCGCGTGCTTGATATCGATCGAGGGACATCCGAGGTGACCGCCGAACTGGCCGACTGTGCCGTAGTAATCGAGGATGGGCCCAAAGAGCACCTGCGCGCAGGCGTTGAATCCTGACACGATCATGCCGTTCGAGTAGTACTGCCAATATTTACGTTGGCTGGGGAAATCGGGCCGGTTGGTGTAAACCGGGGAGGTGGGATAGCCAATCGTGTTTCCGATGGCCGTTCCTTCAATTTGGAAACCCCGTACCTCGACGGGATCATTTTCGCCGGGATCGGCAATGACTCCTACTATGTGTGTAACGCTCATGCCATCTCCTCTCGACGAGGGCTGGCGCGTTCGTCATAATCGCAAAAATCGACACGGCTGTCGACCAAAATTCGCGGTTCGGGCGGATGGTCTAAAAGTGCTGGGAGTACTTTTTACATGTCAATCCCTCAAAAACGCAACAGTCGTGGTTAAACATATGATTTTACAGTAGATATAAAGTTGCTGACGAGCCGTACGAATCTGGCCTAAATGTGCCATACTATTTATAGATGGTCAAACAAGGCGGCGAGCCGTGTTTGGCCATTTCGCTTTTCAGGGCGACAACATTGCGGTGAATGAAACGAATAAAGGGCTAGTGCAGCACGGTTAACATCGCGCCTTTACTTTTGAACGAGACTGTTTTCAACAGCCTGCGAATCCGTGCGGTTTGACGCCAATTAATCCTCATCTGGAACAAACCGGCTGCTGCGAACGTCTTACTTAATTAGTTCGAGTGACCAGGCTGGTGCGGGGCGCAAGCGGCGGCGAATCAGGCGATTCGTGGCCTCTATAATGGCCGCTTACGCTTTGGCTGACGTGCCGTCTATGGTATTGCAGGGCAATGATTAGGCCTGCGATTCGGAGACGGGCAGAAACCAGCATGGCGACCGATGCGGTAACAGTTCCCTTCACGGTAAGCCCGGGGATTCGCCTTCCCGGAACGCTGCGGGGGGCGAGCGAGACGTTATCCACGACTCCCTCTGATCGTGAGGGCATGGCGGGACAGTCCCAGAGCCGGGTGAACGACGCGGAGTTGATCCGAGAGGCGCAGCGTGGCAATCATGCTGCATTCGAGGAACTGGTGCGCCAATACGATGGCGCCGTGCTGCGGTTGGCCTATCACATGACGCGCTCCGAGCAGGACGCGCAGGACATCTACCAGGAAGCGTTTCTCAAGGCCTACCGTAACATCGGCAGCTTCCGCTTCGAGTGCTCGTTTTACACCTGGATTTATCGTATCGTCACCAACCTCTGCCTCGATCACCTGCGCAAGCGGCAGGTGAGGAAGGAAGATTCGGGCGTGGTGACGGATTCCGACGGCGAGAGCTTCGACATGCTCGACCAGGTGGCGGATGTGCGCTCGGGTGCGAGTCCGGAGAAAGACCTGATGCGCCGCGAACTGGGCCGCCGGATTGCGAAAGCGCTAACTAAGCTGACGCCGCGCGAGCGCATGGTGTTTGAGATGAAGCATTACCAGGGCTTGAAGCTGCGCACCATTGGCGAGATTTTGAATACGACGGAAGAGACGGCGAAGAACACGCTGTTCCGCGGAACGCAGAAACTGCGCGCCGCGTTGAAGGACGCACGGTAAGAATCCCACCCTGTCCCAAAAGAAGGGACAGGATGGGGCACCCAGAGTATTGGGTAGTTGAAGACTGAAGGATGGAAGTATGAATTGCGATTGGGTACAACAGAACATAACGCTGTATTTGTACGGCGAGCTGGCTGACGACGCGCGGCACGAGGTGGAGCAGCACATTGCACGCTGCCAGACCTGCGCGGCGGAACTCGCCGAGCAGCAGGAGTTCCAGTCACAGATGAGCGCATTGCCGGTGGAAGAGCCGTCGGCAAGTTTCCTGGCGGCATCGCGCATGCGACTGCAGGAAGCGCTGGAGCAGGTTCACCCGCAAACCGCATGGTATCAGCGGTTCGCGTTCGATCCCACGGCGTGGCTGCGGCAGGTGAGGTTCTCCCCCGCACTGGCGACGGCGATTTTCATCGTCGGATTTGGCGGCGGCCTGGGAGCGATGTATCAGTCGATGCGCCATGCCCCGGCTAACTCGCCAGACGCAGTCCAGCAGGCTGCCATCGGCGGTATTACTTCCATCGAGAAGGACCCGTCGACCAACACGGTGAAAGTTCAGTACGACCGGGTGATGCCGGGCTCGGTGCAGGGACCGGCCACGGATCCGAAGGTGCAGGACCTGCTGCTGTATGCGGCGAAGAGCAACGAGAATTCGGGCGTGCGGCTGAATTCAGTCGACGCGCTCACGGACAAGACGGACGATCCGAGGGTGCGCGAGACGCTGACCTACGCGCTGCGCTACGACAGCAATCCGGGCGTGCGGTTGCACGCGCTGGATGGGCTGAGCGCCTACGTTAAGGATGACATCCGGGTACGCAACGCGGTGCTGGAAGCGCTGCTGAATGACAGCAACCTGGGCGTCCGCAGCGGCGCATTGCACTCGCTGGAGCCAGTGAAAACTGACAGCAGCGTGCGCATGGCATTACAACAACTGGCCAAAGAGGACCCCAGCGATTACATTCGCTCGGAATCGAATCGTGTACTGGCCGCGATGCCGACTGTGTACTAACGACTTCCATGAATCTGGGATCCCAATTCGAAGCGGCAGGTGGCCGCCAATGGAACAACTCGGTCTGGTTACTGGTACTGGCGATGGCGGTAGCGATTCCGCTGCCCGCGCAAAATCCACGGGTGTTTCGCGACGGCAATTCGTGGGTCGAAGAAACAACGGGTAGCCTGCCGGCGGGACGTGAGCTTCGGGCGTTTACCGAACTGGGCTCGGTGCATGTGGTGGGCAACGCGGCACAGGTTGCTTACGTCTTGCGCAAGCGTTCCTACGCCGATACGGAAGAGGCGGCGCGCAAGCAGTTTGAGCAGTTGCGGTTTTCAGCCAGCAAGTCGGGCGATGCGGTGGTCCTGGACGGCAGACTGATTGGCCGCAACTATAACCGGCTGACTGCGGATATCGCGGTACAGATTCCGCGGCAGACGCAAGTGGTGAAGGTGGAGACACGCATGGGCTCGCTGTCGTTCAATGCGATCAACGGCAGCATCACAGGTGTCACTGGCGCGGGCGCCGTAAAGTTGGATGACATCTCGGGCACGGTGAAAATTACCAGCGGCGGCGGCGTGATCGAAGCCGGCAACGTGGGCTCCGATCTTTATCTGAAGAGCGGTAGCGGCAACGTGACGGTGGAAAGAGTGAACGGGCAGGTCATCGTAAAAACGGGTGGCGGCCGGGTGCGTATCGGAACATCGGGTGGAACGTCGATCGAAACCGGAGCCGGCAATATTGAAGTGAACAAGTGCAATGGCGATCTGCGCGCGAATTCGGGAGGCGGAAACCTGAATCTCGGCGATGTGTACGGCTCGGTGGTGGCAGAAACCAACGCGGGGAGTGTGCGGCTGGCCAGTGCGCAGGGGAGTGTGCGAGTCATTACGGGCGGGGGCACGGTGGAGTTACTCAAGTTAGGGCAGAGCGCACAAGTGGAAACTGGCGCAGGCGCGATCACAGTTCAGTTCGTCGCGGGACACAATCAATTCAAGGATTCGTTCCTGCACACGGCGGCTGGGAACGTGGTGGTTTATCTGCCGGCTAATCTGGGCGTGAGCGTGCACGCGTCGACCGAGTTGGCTACTGGAAAGGGCATTATGTCCGCGTTTCCGGGGCTGGCCATTACATCGGAAGGCGGAAACTACGGACCAAAGTCGGTGTATGCCGAGGGGCAATTGAACGGCGGAGGCCCGATTCTGCGAGTGCGCACCACGATCGGGCAGATCGACATCCGGCGCGGGCAGTAAGAAGTAATAAGAAGTAGGAAGAGGTAGGGGGATGGACATTCATAGAGTTTCGAAACTATTACTATTTGCTGCGTTGATGCTGGTCATGATGACTGGCGCACCTTTCGCTGGCGCGGTTCCAACGCCCGGGGATGTCCATTCGACGGCGTACCTGGGAGTGATGGTGGAGAGCGTTTCTCCCGAGAAGGCGGCTTCGCTGCATCTGAAGGACCACAGTGGCGCGGTAATTACGGGAGTGGACCAGGACGGGCCAGCGTGCCGGGCAGGGCTGAAAAGTGGCGACATCGTCATCGTGTTCGACGGCAAGCCGGTGGAAGGGCCGGACCAATTCGCGAGCTTCATCCATTCCAGCGCGGCTGGCACAATCGTTGCCATGACCGTCATTCGCGGTGGGCAGAGCAAGGAAATGAAGGCGACACTCGGCGGCTGGAAGCAGATGGCAGGAATGCCCAAAGTGCCATTTGCCGCGCCAGGAAGCATGGCGTTCGCTCCACCGGCGCCGCCACTTCCGCCGCGGATGTATCCCGATATCGAGATCCCGAATTTCACGTCGATATCCGCGCGGCACGGAATCGTGGTGGAACCGTTAAGCCCACAGTTGAGTGACTTTTTCGGCGTCCCACAGAACAAGGGCGTGCTGGTGCGGTCGGTGGAGAACGGGAGCCCAGGTGCGGTGGCCGGGTTAAGAGCTGGCGACGTGATCGTCCGAGTCAACAATGAGACGATTCACGACATGGCTGACTGGCGACGGGCGTTGAAGACCCGTAGCGGTAAGGTGACGATGGCGATCGTGCGCGACAAGAAAGAACAGACCATCGAGGTGACTTTGCCGTCCAACACTTCGAAGTTGCAGGGTGAGGATTGGGACGGCTTCGACCTGGACATGCAGGCGATGTCGGAGGAAATGCAGAAGCTCGGTCCGGAGTTCGAGAAAAATGCGGAAGAGATGACGACGCTGGCGCAACTCGATCAGAACCAGATCGACGAGATTAACCGTCAGGCAAATGCTGCGGCGAAGGCTGCGTTGCCTGACATGAAGAAGCAGGTAGAGCAAGCTCGCAAACAGGCGGACGCGGCGATGAAAGCTGCGACTCCGGAGATGAAGAAGCGGGCCGAAGAACTGGCTAAGCAGGCGGCGGAATGGCAGAAGCAGTCGGAGCAAGTGAGCAAAGAGATCGAGAAGATGACTCCGCAAATGGAGCGGGACGCTATTCAGATGGCGGATAGCATGAAGCCGTCGGCCAAGCAATTGGCGGAAATGGCGCGCGAGATTTCGAAGTCGATGAAAGAGATGCAGCCGGAATTGCAGAAGCAGATGGAGCAGATCAAGAGAGATATGGAGCAGGAAAAACGCGAGTGGCAGGACATTTTTAAGGGGACGGATCCGAACCACTTCTGAGCGCGACACAAGTTGACGAGAGATGGGGAGCCTGAGGGCTCCCCGGTTTTTTGGGGACCGGCGAGGCGTCACAAGAGCATGCGGAAGCAGGACCACGTGCAGGAAAGCAGGTCCCTCCACTCCGCTGCCGAAGCGGCGGCTCCGGTCGGGATGACGAGCGAAGAAAGCGCGGTCGGGATGACGAGGGGAGGAGAGCTTGTGGTGATACGACAGTCCTAAGCGGAGTAGATTACCGCTGACGCTCGCGGCTGCGGCATATGCGGAGCGCCAATTCTATGAGGCCGTAGAGGACTAGGCAGACCCAGAGATCGACAAGTAATCCCAAGTCGAGACGGTAGGGAGTATGACGCGCCGCGGGCGGAAGGTGCGGCATCAGGACGAAGAAGTAGAGCAGGCTGCCAATGAGAACGGCGGCGAATTGTTTGAGGAGGCGGCGAGTCATGGGTTGCGTGACAGTCTAGAAGACAGCTCGTCGCGAAGATAGGGGTCCTTCAGCTTCGCTCGCCTCGCTCACTGCGCTCAGGATGACAAGGCTGGTGAAAAGGAAGGACCATCTTCCTTCCCACCCCAGCCCGCTGGCGCGGACCAGGATGGGGCATCCACGCGTCAACGCTCACGATGACGCGCATGCGGGGAGATTCTCGCGGGAGTAGGGGTCCTTCGACTGCGCTCCCTGCGGTCGCTTCGCTCAGGATGACAACTGAATACGAAGAATCGTCGTAGATGCTGTCTGATTTACCATCGCACTGTGCTTGATCTCTCGACCAACGTGCAATTCGTCAAAGGCATTGGACCGCGCATTGCGGAGATGTTGCTGGAGAAGGGCATCTCAACCGTCGAGGACCTGCTGTACTATTTGCCGTTTCGCTATGAAGACCGGCTGAACCCGCGGGGCATTGGCGAGTTACGGCCGGGAGAGATGGCTAGCGTGATCGCCGAAGTACGGACGTCAGGGCTGTTTCGCACGCGGCGCATGCCCATTTTCGAGATGACGGTGGGACAGGGGCGCGACACGCTGAAGTGCATCTGGTTCAACGCGACTTATCTGCAGGACAAGTTTCGCGCCGGACAACTGGTGGCGCTCTACGGCAAAGTCGAGGCGCCGAACCGGGGACGCGATCGTTACCAGATCATGCAGCCGCAATTTGAAATTCTGCACGACCCAACGGAAGACGGCAGCAACGGTGACGAGGAAGAGCGCAAGTGGCAGTCGCTGGAGGTCGGGCGGATTGTCCCCATCTACGAAACCGCAGGCAAAGGAAAACTGACAGCGCGCTGGTTTCGTCGCATCGTCCACGGGATGCTGGAGCAACTCGACCAGGACGTTGCTGATGCGATTCCGCGCGTCGTGCGGGGGCGCATGGGACTGATCGATCGCAGGACTGCATTCTGGCAGGCGCACTGGCCCGAAGTGGGAGAGAGCCTGGCGAATCTGCAGTCGGCACGCACCCCGGCGCTCTTCCGGCTGATTTTCGAAGAGCTGTTCTTCCTCGAACTCGGATTGGAACTCAAGCGGCGCAAGATGCGGGCGCAGAGCGGCGTGAGCTTCGCGATCAACGACCAGGTGCGCGCGGCGGTGAAGCGGATTCTGCCGTTCCATCCCACGAATGCGCAGAAGCGGGTGCTGAAGGAAATCGTCGAGGACATGAAGGACCCCGCGCCAATGCGGCGTCTGCTGCAGGGCGATGTGGGTTCGGGCAAAACGATTGTCGCGCTCGAGGCGGCGGTAATCGCCATCGAGAACGGATACCAGGTAGCGCTGATGGCTCCGACGGAAATCCTGGCAACACAGCATTATCTTTCGGCGCGGCGAATTCTGGAGGGCGCGGGTTATCGCATCGTGCTGCTGACTGGATCGCAGGAAGCGGGGCGCAAGAAGCAGGTGCGGCATCACATCGAGCAGGGCAACGCGCAACTGGTGATTGGAACGCACGCGCTGATCCAGGAGTCGGTGGAGTTCGACAAACTGGGACTGGTGATAGTGGACGAGCAGCACCGCTTCGGCGTGATGCAGCGCTTTCGGCTGATGAAGAAAACGAACGAGGCGGAGCCGGATGTGCTGGTGATGACGGCGACACCGATTCCGCGCACGCTGGCGCTGACACTGTATGGCGACCTGGATACCAGCGTGCTGGACGAGCTTCCGCCAGGACGCACGCCGATCAAGACGCGGCGCGTGACCGACGATGCGGCGCCGCAGGTGTGGGACTTCGTGCGCAAGCAGGTGGAGGCCGGGCGGCAGGCGTACGTGGTGTATCCGGTGATCGACGAAGGCGCGATGGAAGGTGAGCTAAAGGCCGCCATCAAGATGTATGAGCAATTACGAAAGCATGAGCTGGCGGGTTTGCGCGTGGGGCTGCTGCACGGACGCATGAGCGCCGATGAGAAAGACGCGACCATGGCGAGCTTTCAGCGGGGCGCGATCGACGTGCTGGTGGCGACCACGGTGATCGAAGTGGGAGTGGATGTTCCCAACGCCAGCATCATGGTAGTTGAACATGCGGAACGATTTGGACTTTCGCAAATGCATCAGTTGCGCGGACGCATCGGACGAGGAACGGCTCAATCGTTTTGCGTGCTGATGACTGGAGGCAAGGTATCACTGGAAGCGGAAGCGCGATTGGACGCCATGGTGCGCACGCAGAACGGATTCGAGATTGCCGAATTGGATTTGCAGCAACGCGGGCCGGGCGAGTTCTTCGGTACCAAGCAGGCAGGCATGCCGAATTTTCGTGTGGCTAATTTGCTGCGCGATCGCGACATTCTCGAAATTGCGCGGAGTGAGGCGCGGCTGGTGCTGGAAGGTCTGAATGAGCAGATTTCGAAAGAAGAGATTGGGCGAGCGGTGCAGCATTTGCGGAGTCATTGGAACCGGAGGTATGGGCTGGTGGAGGTGGGGTGAAGGAAGCTATCAGCAATAAGCAATAAGCCAAGAGCAGATCCCTCACTTCGTTCGTGATGACAACCCTCAGGTTGTCTATGAACTTGCAGTTACGTCGTGGAGGCAAAGATGAATCACGCACAAGAGATATTGCATGAGTTGACGGAACGGTTTACGGCGACCGCGAACGTGAAACAGGTTTTTGGCGAGCCGATTGAGGCGCAGGGCAAGACGATCGTGCCGGTGGCGCGGGTGTGGTATCACGTGGGCGCGGGCTGGGGCGGACGCAAGGCTGAATCGGGCGAAGGCGGGTCAGGCGGCGGTGGCGGCGGAGGTACCGTCGCTGCGATTCCGGTGGGCGTGCTGGAGGTGACTCCCGAGGGAGTGCGGTTCGAACGGTTCTTCGATGCGAAGCAGGCGGGGATCCTGGTCGGCGCGGGATTTCTGCTCGGGGTGGTGGTGCGGAGATTGTTGTCATCGAAGTAGTAAGGAAGCATCATCGCTTGCAAGTTGAATCCGCAACCAGCAAACTGATTAGCTTTGAATACTTCTGCAAAATCCGAGTTGTTTCGCTTGCTGCCGTCGGTCGATGAGGTGATGCGGCGCGAAGAACTGCAGGCGTTGGTCGCGCGCGAGGGACATGCCGCGACGATTGAGGCCGCGCGCGGGTACTTGGCCCAACTGCGGGCTGAGATTGCGTCGGGCAGGTTGGATGAGAGGGGGCTGCAGGCGGCAGTCGAGACGGCTGCTGACGAGATAGAGCGGAGGCTGCGCGAAGACTTGGCTTATTCGCTGCGGCCAGTGATCAACGCGACGGGCGTGATTTTACATACCAACCTGGGACGTGCTCCGCTCAGCCGCGCGGCGCTGGAGCGTGTGGCCGAGATCGCGCGAGGCTACTGCAACCTGGAATTCGATCTTGTGACCGGGGAGCGCGGCAAGCGTGACGGACACGTGGACCGTCTGTTCGCCAAGATCTTCGGCGATGTCGGGCGCGAGGTCGCGACCATCGTAGTCAACAACAACGCTGCCGCGGTGCTGCTGGCGCTGAATGCGTTGGCCGAGGGTGGCGAGGTCATCGTCTCACGCGGAGAACTGGTCGAGATTGGTGGATCGTTCCGCATTCCGGATGTGATGGCGAAGTCGGGTGCGGTGCTTCGCGAGGTGGGGACAACTAATCGCACGCGCATCGCGGACTACGAGCAGGCGATCAACGATCAGACGAAGCTGTTGCTGCGGGTGCATCGGTCGAACTTCGCAATCACGGGATTCACCGAGCAGCCGTCGCTGGAGGCTTTGGCGACGCTGGGAAGGGAACACAATATCCCGGTGATGGAGGACCTGGGCAGTGGCGACATTTTCGATTTGCGGTCGGTAGGGGTGCAGGGAGAGCCGACCATTGCGGCCAGCCTGCGGGCGGGCGTGGACGTGGTGACGTTCAGCGGCGACAAGTTGCTGGGAGGGTCACAGGCGGGGCTGATCACGGGCAGCCGAGAGCTAGTGGCGAAGGTGCGCGGCAATCCTTTTTTTCGGGCGCTGCGGGTGGACAAGATGTTTTATGCCGCGCTGGAGGCCACGCTGCTGGCGTACTTGCGCGAAGATTACGACGCGATTCCGGCGCTGCGTATGTTGCGACTTACGGAAGAGGCAATTGGCGAGCGCGCGGAGCACCTCATGCGCAAGCTGCAGATCAGCAATCCGCGGCTCGAGGTTGAGGTAGTGGGATCGAACTCGGTGATTGGGGGAGGCTCAGCGCCAGGCTCGACGCTGCCCACGCGGGTGCTGGCGATCGCGAGTCCAGACCTCAGCGCGGATGCGATTGCGCAGCGGTTGCGCGCGTGGGCGACGCCGATCATCGCGAGGGTTGAGGATGGCCGGGTGCTATTGGATTTGCGGACGGTGGAGCCCGGGCAGGATGCGGTGATCGCGGAGGCGTTGGAGAGTCTCAGCAACTAGCGACTAGCGACTAGCAATAAGCAAAAGATCATTACAGCTAGGGTAGGGGTGCTTCGCTCCTCGCTCAGGATGACAACCAAGCAATGCAGGTCCTTCGACTCGGACGCGCTATGCCTCCCCACGAAGCGCAACTGCGGTGCTCCGCAGGGGCCCGGGACACGTCCTCGGTCAGGATGACGAATTGTGAGCTTGTGTGGCCACGATCTACACCATCGGACATTCGACGCGCACGCTGGAAGAATTGGTGGCGGCGCTGCGAGGGCATGGCATTAAAACGCTGGTGGATATCCGGTCGTTTCCCATGTCGCGGCGTTTACCGCACTTCAACCGCAAATCGCTGGAGCAGGAACTCCCACGTTGTGGGATAGCCTATGTCTGGATGAAGGAATTGGGCGGCCGTCGCAAGAAGATGCGCGATGACTCTCCAAATATCGGGCTGCGCAATGACTCGTTCCGCAATTATGCGGACTACATGATGACTGCTGAGTTCGCAGATGGAGTGACCCGCCTGCTTGAGATGGCCGAGCGAGAAAGCACGGCGATCATGTGTGCCGAGCGGGTGTGGTTTCAGTGTCATCGAATGCTGGTGAGCGACTACCTGACGGCGCATGGGCACGCCGTGCTGCACATCGATGATGAGAAGCACCCGGTGCGTCCGCATAAGCTGATGGCGGAAGCGCGGCTCGTGGATGGGAAGTTGGTGTACAACGCGCAGCAGTTGTTCTGAGCATTGCCGCCGTTATAGGGGTCCTTCGACTCTGTTCGCTCTGCTCACTTCGCTCAGGATGACAAAACGAAGAGCAGGTCCCTCCGCTCCGCCGCCTAGGCGGCGGCTCCGGTCGGGATGACGGCACTTCAAGACCCCACACAAGCTTCGCTTGTATGGGGCACCCACAGCCAGTTGGGACTTAGAGTTGGTTTGCGTTACGCGCGCGTCTGCCGCTATGCTCGAAAAACACTTATGAAACAGGCCGTCTTCCGGGAACGCAACAAGGGGTACTACCGCGTTCTGCATACTCCTATCTGGATTTGGGTTTTCTGGGTGCTGCCCGGATACCCGCTCACCTATGACCTCTATACGCATGGGCCGGACCGGCGGCATTGGATATGGCTGGCGGTGGTCATGGTTGTGGTGGCGTGGCGCGGCTGGTTGGGGCGCATGCCGGGCTGCGAAGAGCGGCCGTACATCCATTACTACGGCGTGCGTCAGCCGAACTTGCCGTATCGCGTGGTGTGCTATACCGCGGCGTGGATCGATATCCTGGTGCCGTTCGCCCTGAACGTTGCGGGACTGATGGTCGCGTCGGTTACCGGTGTTTGGAAGCTGAAAGACATGTACACGTATGGCTACTATCCGCTGGCGCTGGCCGTGGTGGTGGGGACGGCGCTGAACCTGACGCCGCGCGCCAAGCGCGATACGTTCGGCGAGGGCGCGGAGCGGGCTTGGTTCTACATCGCGATATGGACGGTGGTGCCGACCCAGGTCGTCAATTGGGCAGCGTGGAGGATGGGCAAGTATATGGACTTGGCTCCGCTGCCGTTGGCGCGGACGCGGCTGGCAGTGTGCCTGGTGTCGACCCTGTTCTTCTTCTTGCTTGGGCATGCTTCGAAGCTGCCGCGCACGCAAAGGTATTACACGGGAGTGGCTGCGGCGGGAGTGTGAGAAAGACAGCAATTAGCAATGAGCAATAAGCAGAAGCAAGAAGCCGACAGAGTTCAGTTTGTAAATGCACATTGCGAGCGGTTTACTTCCGCGTTGTAGGAGGTTTACTGCTCCATCCTCGGCGGCGTCGAGCCTTGGGCGGAGGCGTCCGGTTTCGGCGCGGGCTTCTTGAGTTGGAAATCCAACAGGACAGATATTTGGCGGGCTTCGGCGGCGTAGGGGCCATTAGGTGACTTGCGAAGTACGGTTTCGAACTCGGTGCGGGCGGCAGGATAGTTGCGAAGCCCCAGCAGGGCATGGGCCCTGCCAATGTGAATCTCCTCAGGCACCTTTGTTGCGGCCGACTGTTGTGCGCGGCTGAATTCTTCCAGGGCGGCATTGAAACGGGCTTGGCCAAGATAGGCGCGACCGACCTCGTAATGCAGTTGCCAGCTATCAGGCAAGAGTTTCGCCATGATCGAGAGGGCATAGAGCGCGTCTGTGTTGTTGTGCATCTCGTTGTAGGCGGAGGCGAGGGCGAGATAAGTTCGCGGCGAATTGGGATTATATTGCAGCGCCTGCTGCAATCCGATGATCGCGTCGGCGGGATGGCCCTCGTCGAGTTCGAGAATGCCAAGCAAGGAGAGCGCCGGACCATAGTAGGGGTGAACTTGCAGGGCGCGAATGGCCCACATGCGGCTTTGTTTGGTGTCTTTGCGGTCCCATGACTCGTAGGCCTTGCGAAGTGCTTCGCGGGCTTTCTCAGGGATGGTAAGCTGGCCAACCGAGACGGTGTTACTTCCGTGCCCCGCCACTTGCGGAAGTGTGAAGGGGAGTTGCAGCACGAGGGTCGCGTTCGAACTGTCGATGTTCACACGTTTCGGCGGGAGCGGGATACCTCCAGCGACGGTGACGTCATAGACGCCGGCGGCCAAGCCATGGAAGCTGACGGATCCATCAGGCAAAGTGAGTGCGAAGGCTCGATCGAGCGGCGGGACGACCGAGCGGGCTTCAATGGCCACGTCGGAGACGGGATTGCCGAGCGCGTCCTTAAGCATGCAGGTAATGCCGATGTCGGCGGGTTGGACCTGCACGGGAGGAGCGGCCTCCTGTGCCGAAGCATGCGCGACAGCGGCCAGCAACAAGCAGCTGAAAAGGGCAAACTGAGGTGCACTGGTGTGGCGCGACGATCTATGAAGACAGGCTGGGCGAATTGTGACCGGCATGACCGTGCCTCGGATCGCCTGGGCATCACGGCGAACGGACACCCCGCAAGGAACATTGAGAGATTTATATGCCCGCCGGGGAGAAAGAGAAAGACAAAACTGGCGGTTGACATAAGAAAAATGGCAACTGGCGGACGGGAGACGATAGCTCGTCCCGGTTTCGGTCAGAGCTCAGCAGGTACGGAGTGGGGCGCTTGGTGTTTTCACAGTGGGACTGAAAACCGGTGCCCGGGAGGGTCCAAAAAGAGAAAGGCGATCCGCCTTAGCGGACCGCCTCTCGAACTTTCGCTCGAGTTGTTATACAGGCTGTACGTTCTCGGCCTGCCAGCCCTTCGGTCCCTTGACAACGGTGAACTGAACGGT
>Ga0207927_1000471_pt1 | contig 17193 bp, 25 predicted proteins | sample NGESurdeep072012_2_FD_184456 | JGI IMG/M metagenome (GOLD analysis project Ga0207927, IMG submission 184456) | Arctic peat soil microbial communities from Barrow, Alaska - NGEE Surface sample 210-2 deep-072012 (SPAdes) | ecosystem: Environmental > Terrestrial > Soil > Wetlands > Peat ... | reverse complement strand
GTTGCCTGCGAAGGGCGTGGCGAACAATCCCATTCGCCCGAGTTCGGCCGCGACCAAGTGCTCGCCAATGTGCCCCGTCAACTGATTACTGCGTCCGGTCGCCATTCGGTTCGTCTCCTTACCCCGAATGCCGTTAACTTCTTCGGAGACCCCCCTTTTTCAAACCGACCGCTGCGACGCACTCGCTTCAGGTGGTCGATGAACTCTAGTCACTATACAGTCACTAGATTGCTTGGTCGCGTGTTCAAAGAACCGAGGTGTAATCAGAAACCCCCCTCTCCGTGTCGAATTATTGGTGAGCCGGCCGGGACTTGAACCCGGGACCCTGTGATTAAAAGTCGCGAGGCGGATTCGGAAAGTCGCTGCGGTTGCTAGGAAAGAAAGGGAATTTGACCGAAGCGGTTTCCGCCGACCGCTATTTTCCGAGCCGTTTATATGGCCGCTACCGGACCCTGTATCTGACGGCGGCAAAAAAACCCCGACAGCGAAATGCTGACGGGGGCGAAGCGCGGCGCGGCGGACCCGACCGCGTTTCACACTTTCAGTTAGGCGGGGGCTGTTTCCTGTTCGGATGCGACGGCGGCGGTGACCACGTTGTGCGCCTCATGATCGATGCTGGCGACCTGTCCGAATGGGCGAGCGGCGTGCTCAATGACCCGCCTTCGGTGAACCCGTGCACTGGTACTTTTTTGTCACGAGCCACCCAGCGCAGCCGCCCCCGCTTGGTTGGTTGCATACCTTAGTCTGCCCGCCAAACGCTTTCGCTCCCGGATATCCCCATTCAGCGCAGGTTGCGCTTGCGATCGTTACCCCTTGGGCGTCATCCACAGTTGGCGTTTGAAACTTCCCGTACTCGAAAGAGAGTTCGACGACCCCGTCCGCCCGACTCCCACCCGTAGCCGCCCACTCCTTTTGGACCGCGCAGCCCGCGAAGTAGATCACAGCAACACCAGCGGCAGCAATATGCATTAGAATCCTCATGTGGAGTCCCTCCCGCGCACATAAGAATATATTTCTTAAGAAAAAGATAGCCGACCGTTTACAAGATGAAGGAATCGCATTCGAGATAGCGAGTGCGGGCGCGGCGCGTGACAAGTCGCATCTGGTTTCCGCATCGGCACTGCATCGTTCAGTTCCCCTGCCACTCGCGCCACGGCTTGCGCCCGAATCGGAGCAGGACTTCATTCGCTTGCTTTGCCAGTTCGCGGCGCACGACCAGATCGGCCACGCGCGTAATCGGGTCGGTCGAATCCAGCTTCGCGATGATCGCTTCGGCTTCGCGCAGCGGCGGACGCACTGGCCGTGGCGGTGCGATGCGGACGCGGCGGGTAGCCGCGCCGCGCAATCACCCCGGCGCACAACAGGCCGTCCGCGAGCACAGCGAATTGCAGCCGTCGCACCGGCGAGTGCATGGCGCTTCGGCGCGTGTCAGCCCATTGCTCCGGCGTGACCGCATCGTTCGCGAAAATTGCTGCGTCGCCGAGAATCGCTACTACTTCGCCGCTTTCGCCGCCGCCTTTTCCAGTCCGGCGAGTTCCATTTCCATCAGGCCGAGCCGGATTTTCGCGCGGCTAATTTCACGCGCGGGAATAAGGCCGAGGTCGAGCCGCGCGCGATGCGCGATGATTTTTATTTTCGAGAGCGCGATTTGAACCTCAGCCGCGCCGTAGTCGATCCTTTCCTGATACGCGCCGAACTCCGCGCGCTGCTGGCGCGACAGTTCTCGCGGCGTGCCGTCGCGAGCTTCGGCCACTTCTTCAATCAGCGCCGCCCTCGCCATGTCGCCTGCGGCGAGCGCCTCTTTGAAATTGGCAATCAACCTCGGTGCGGGCATCGGGTCGAAGCGCAGGCGGTCGCTCGCCGCCATGCTCGCGCCGACGCCGGGGTCTTTGTGAATGGTGTCAATCGCCCGGCTCCTGCACGCATCGCGGGTGTGAAGCGGACCCTGCTCGACCGCGATGCGCTCACAATCGCCGATGGTTTGAAATTCAACCGCGATTTTCTTCAACGCCTTTTGCGCAATCGCATCGGTCCCTTGCGCGTAACCGGAGTCGGAGAAGTCATCCCGGTGCGCCGCCAGTTCCGCCGATTCTTTCGCGGCTTCTTCGAGAGGCGGTTTGTACCGCTTCGCCGCTGTGTCGGCGTGCGTCAAAAATTCTGCAACGCGCGTGGCGGGCAGCGGCGCGACCAACACAAGGCGCGGCGGGCGCAGCGAGTCCTTCATTTCATCGACGGTCGCGAAGCCGCGCTTTTCATCGTCGGTTATTGTTCCGAATTTTGCTCCCATGGTGTGAACTCCTCTCTATGTTGCGAACGTCAGTTTTCCTATGCGGCGAAGCGCAAACGCGCGACCATCACGGCGCAACGTATGGCGTCCGCCCGCTTCAACCGCCTGCCCATCTGTGCGCGCCAGTCATCGGTGAACGCCTCGATCATGTGCGGCTCGTACTCCCCCGGCCTCTTGATGCGAGCGCCGCGCGGCAGCCTGCCCATGCGCGGCGGATCGTCGGCGGCGCGACTGCGGCGGTTATACAGGTGCCAGCAAGCGACCAGCGCGCACCCCGGCAACGGATGCCGCTCGCACTCATCATCGCCAACCCGCCGCGCCGTGGTGCGTCTGCCGAGCAGCCGCGCGCCGCAGTGTCGGCATCGATTGCGTTTTCCATTTTCGCGGTTCATGATCCATCGTCTCAACTCCCTCACCTTGTCCGCGATCCGTTTCGTACCTTCGGCCCGCTCGCGCGCCTCAACTCGCGCGGGCGGACCACCTTCAGCACCTCAAATCCTCATCACCCGCGATGCGTGATGCCGAGTGCCAGCGCCTCTCGGTGCCAGCGGAACGTGCTTCAACCCTCGCGGCGGCGCGGCCTGCGGTTGTGCGGGCGTCGGCGCTCCGACCGGCGCGGTCAAGAACTTCGATCCCGGCGTGAGCAATACGCGCGCCGCCAGTTCGATTGCGGCGAAGTCAGGAGCGGCGAGCGCGGCATCCATCGCGGCATCGGACCCGCCCAGCGCCGTTCGCCCGATTGTGGCGGTGAACAAGCCGATCAACGCGCCGACCGTGAACTCAGACACCTCAGAAAACCGGCCCGAAAGTGCGTTGAACGCCTGCCACGATTCGCCGGTCCATCGGTATCGTGCTTTAAGATGGATCGCGGCCAGCCGCGCGATCTGACTCGCCGGGTGCCCGCGCTCGATGCGCTTTATTATTTCCGCCTCAGCCAATTTTCTTTCGCTCATGTGACCGTCACCTTCCTAGTTCGGAGTTTCATCGTCGCCCAGCCATCGTCCTAGAATCCCCCACGCCCGCTGGCCGTAGTCGCTGCTCAGATCGTCCAGCACATTCAGATGCGCGGCGATGATGACCACCGTGAGGTCGCCATCGGTAATCGCGCCAACCTCGTGCGCGATCTGGCCGAGGTGAAGCATCCAGTGAGTGCGCTTGAGCGAGGCGGCGACGGCGCGCAGATCGCGGTCCAAGGATGCGGGCGGCTGGGTTTGATTACACGGTTTGCTCACTGTTGGACCTCGTACCCGCGCCCGCGCTTCTTTCGCGCATCCTCAAGATTCGGGACCGTGCCGTTGGCTTTTAGCGACGGCGATCACCGGCGGTCGCTTCCTTCAAAAGACTTTGTGCAGCATCATTCAAGCCGAGTCCTAGACGGTAGCGATCTCCTGAGTCCTTCCCGAACCCGGCTTGATTGAGGCGCGTTCCAAAATACTTTGCAGTCCAAGGATAGCGTTGGCCGTTGTCTTTCGCCCAAAGCTTATAGATGACGTACAACTCCTTGATTCCAACGCGCGCGTCCGGCTCGCGCTCGCACATTTCATCGAGGAAGTCCTTGAGAGTGTCAGTCTCGCTTTTGTAACCTGCAACAGCCTTGGTAATCTCCGATGGTTCCTTCAACCCATCGCGATACCAGAGCCGCGCGCCTTTAACGAGCCAGTTCAAAATACCGGGGGCTTCGGCGGCGAGGCGATCCTTCAAAGTCCTATCAATCTGTCTTTCGTTTTCTGCTTTAGGGTGATCTACGAACTTCATCTCGAACGGAATCACCTTCAACCTTTTCCAGATGCCGTCATCGCGGCCTCTGACGTTTGGCCGGTAATTGGTTAAGACAATAAGTTTATGAGTTGGAAAAAATGTAAACGGGTTGTTATAAAGCAACTTTCCCGTCAGCGGGTCGTCGCTGACTAACGCCTTAATCGCTTCTTCATTCAGCCAGCCGCCTTCGGGCGTCTCATTGATCATCACGAACCGCGCGCCCTTGAGTCCTGCCACGTCGCCGCGTGTGTCGCCCCCCGCGCGGTGGCTCATTAGAAGCTGGGAGCGAGCGGCGTGCCCATAGTCACCTAGGACTGAAAGCATCGGAAGGAGCAACGAGCCTTTTCCATTTCTGCCGTCGCCGCACGGAATAAAAATTGCGTGCTCGCGCACGTCGGCGGTGGTCGCGTAACCGCACGCGCGATGGAAGTATTCGATGAGGTGCGTGTTGCCCTTGAAGGCGTCGGTGAGAACCTTGTTAAAGAGCGGCGCTTCCGCGCGCGGATTGTAAGCGACCGTCGCGCACTTCGTCAGCATGTCGGCGGACGTGCGCGCCCTTAACTTGCCGGAGCGCAGATCGACGACGCCATTCGGGCAATTCAACTCGAACGGATTCGCGTCTAGGGTGGCGGCTGGAACCGCCAACCGATGGCGGGCGAGGTCGATCATCGCGCGGATACGCTCGCGGCGCGAAGCGGACTGGAAAAATTTGACGGTGGCCTCGCGAGTTTTATCGTTGGTTTCGTCTGCGGCTTCGATGAGCAACGAGCGAATTGTTTGCTCGGCGAGTTTCACGATCTGATCGGTATCGTCGGGTTTGTACCGCGTGCCGTCGTACACACCCCAGCCGAATACCGGGGTCCATATCGCCGAACCTCGATGCTGCTCCGCGAAGCGCCGCGACATTCCGAGGTCGTTGCGCTGAGGTACTTCCCCAAGGTCCGCGACCTCAACCGGAGCTACAACAGGATTTTTTGGCGCATACCGCGCGATGCTTTTCGCGATGGTGTGGACCTCTTCTTCTGGAAGCGGCGGGCCGGGAGTCCTTGTTTTGTTTTCGACGAGCAAGGCCGCGCGGATCGCGTCCTCGCCGATCCCCCGGTCGCGCATCGAGCCGCCGAGACTGCACAAAATCGAATTGCGAGCACCTTCGCAGTAGTCGTCGTCCTGCGCGTCAGCGTTCGCGATCTTGTTCTTGGGAGCGCGCGACGGACGGTGGCCGTTGGTCTTGTTCTCAATAGCATCGCGCCACGGTCCACTCAGCACTACGGGCGGCATGGCAATGGGATCTAAGCCCGGCTCGAAGATGTAAATCTTGCCGGTATCCGGATGCTTTGAGCCCGCCGCGACGATGAGTCCGCCAGCGTCCCTTTTAATGTCGATTCCTTCCCATTCGATTTCCGGTTTTGTTGCCATATGCCCATCCCCTCTAAGCGCGATAGATGTAGTGCCAGCCGCCGCCGCCCGTGCGTACCGTGGTGGTTGGTGGTAAGGGTCCATACCTAGCGGTGAGCTTCTTGAGCGTGCGATCCCCATGATGCCGTGGATCGACATCAACGACGATCAGGCCGGTGGTGATGATGCCAATGTTGCAACCGGCGAACTTCCCCCACCACCATTTTTCGACTGTCGCGAGGTTGCTGGTTGCCGCTGCCTGCCAACCTTTGAAGGCGGGATGCTTCCCTTTGACTGGGAAAATCTTGAAGCCCGCGCGTGCCAACATCTGCGCGTGGATGTAGCACCGCCTAGTATCGTCAAGCTCGGACACGTCGGGTTGGGCGACCGTGTAGCCGGGATCGGTGGTGTTGTTTGTGGTAGCCATCAGACGCACCTCTCACTTAGTATCCGAGGTGCACGCGACGGCGCGCGCGCTGTGGGCGCGGAATACGATTGAGTATCCTGGCTTTTTGAAACCATTTTCCTGCCTTCCTCTATCGAAAATGATACTCGCGCGCTTGGAAAATGGAAGCCTCTCAAAGTGGCTGGGAGAGAAGAGGTTTACGACCTTGAGATTTGTCCTCGGCTGACCCTCTGTGTCCCTGAATGGCTATTTGAAGTTGAAGTCTACTATGTCGGTGGCTATCTTCAAATCGCGCGACTGAGTAGGTGGACTACACTATTTTCAACACCTCACTTTGGACTCCAACTATGCTTTGGGACGGTTTGGATCGCGCGGCTGAGGTGCAAGGACGGCGGCGTTCGATGGCGCGGCTGAGTGATTTAGTCACGGCGACTTCGCGCGCCGAGCGCCGCTGGGGTAGGAAAAAAGGAAGCCCCGGTGCATGGACACCGGGGCATGGGGGGGCGGCCCTTTCGGGCGATGGCCAAAAACGACTTTTAGAGGAAGCAGAAAATGGCCTGCATCTAGACTACCATCTTCGGCGTGGGGAAAGACAGCGCCGTACATCGTCCGCGCGCTCCCCGCGCTTCCCAACGCACTGTGCTTCGAGGGCGCTTCCCGCCCGGCGCTGTGGCCTTGAAGGCCGCTTTCGGGCTAGTGTTCAAGCCGGCGCGGCGACCCCGGTTGTGGTCCCCCTTGAAAAAATTATCTAATAGATTAAAGGAAAATTTCGATGGCAGTGCGGTCATTGCGGTTATTTTATGGTGTTTGTATAAAAATCCTTTAGAGAGAGAGAGATAAAGCCAACATACAAAAAGGGTAAAATAACCGCATTGACCGCGCCTTACTAAAATCGACTCGCCGCCGAACATGGTATTGCCTCGAACTGGTTTTCCGCCTCGCCTCGCCCCGCGCCGACCGTTTTGCCAGCTAAATATCAGGGTCACATTCAACCAACTGTCACGTTGTGGTTCACATCGAGTCATCGCCCGCGCCGCCCGATTTCCAACCCATCCGCGACTGCGCTAGTCTCAGTCAGGCCCGCAAATTTGTCCCCGCCATAGACTGCATCGGCAGTCGCCGCCCACTAACCGCGATGGGAAGTGGGTGGTTCTCTTTCCGCTCGCCGTCATCTAATTGGGCCGTGGATCGCGCCGTCTTGATAATTCGGCCGGATTTCGGTCGAAAGCATGGCTGGGCATATAAACGGCTCGGAAATGCGCCTGTCGCTGACTTAGTGACCTTCACCAATCATCACTAATCACAAGTAATATAAGGTGCGCCAATTCGCTCTGCCCTGTGACTAAAAATCGTATGGTCGCCCGATTTTCCGGGCTGTCGGACGGTCTGGGCGGGCTGTCGGACGGTCTGGGCGGGCTGATAGACGCGGTTAGGCGCGAAAACCGCTCTACGGGCGGCGCTGGGGCGCTGGGGCTTACTGCCGTCGTGCTGATGGTGGCCGTCGCGGTTGGATGGTCGCGGTCGCGATGGTCCCTTGGGTCGTGCTGATGGTCGTGGTCGTAGGTGATAACACCGGTGATGGTCGTGGGCGTGACGATGGTCGCGGTCATACTGGACGGTTGTAGGTCGTACCCGTCGCGTGCTTAGGACCGCCTATTGGGAAGCTTCCAACTACTGGCTATGCGGAGTATTCTTCAAACATGGCGCACGACAACACCAAAACGAAAAAGCATCGCCGGATGAGCGACGGTCGCCACCACCGGCCGGCGCGCAAACCTACTTTAGCCGATTGCAAAGGACCGAGGCCCACTATTTCCGATGTTCCCATCGTGGCGAAGCGCAGCGAGCGGAAAAGCCGGTTGGGCTTCACTGACCGCGCTACACCCGGCGAAAGAATCGAATTTTTGAAACGCGCGTCAGCGGCGGTCGAATTAAGAATCATGGGAGCATCCTTTCAGGAAATCGCCGAGGAGTTGGGATTTGCTTCGCGCGGTGCGGCTTTCGATTGCTACAAAAAAGGTTACGCGGCGCTGACTGATGAAATCAAAAGCGAGGCCGCAGAAGCGGTCAAGCACCAGTTGATCCGCAACGCTGCTTACAGAAAAAAAATTCTGATTCAAGCCAACAACAGCGGTGACCAGATCGCCGGGGCGATGGCCTGCATCGTCATCGACAAATTTGACAGCGCGCTTCGTGGAAATGGTCCTGGTTCAGCCGCGAGCCTCGATGCGATCTCCATCGCCGGTCCTGATGGCACCAATGGTGCCGTGTGCGGAAAGTGTAATTCACCCATCACCGGCGCACTCACCGATCCGAAATACGAATATGAGCGCATCGCCACCATCAACGCGATTCTCATGGAGTCGCATGTGCATCTTGTTCCGCTCAAGCCCACCGATGATGCGGGCTGGGATGCTGAGCAGGCCGCATCCGCGCCGTTGCCTGAGCAAACCGTTTCGCCGAAAGAGCCGGATAGGACTGCGGTTCGATTCGAGCGCATTTCCGACCGCGAGACGCATGATTTGATAACCCACGATTTTCACGACAACGAAATTCTCTGAGTAGAGGTTCAACCTATGACGAACTTACAGCAGACAGCAGATGAGTCTTATCGGAAATCGGCTGGCGCGAGCGCGCCACAGGCGAGGCCGACCACTTTGGCGGAGTCGGACGCCCACGTTGCGGCGGTCGCACAGACCACGGCGCGGCGGGCGCAGGCGCTTCGCAGTCCGCGCGGAACCACCTATCCGACCGACGCCAAGTAGTCGCGCTGAAAAGGAAGCGCGCGCCGTGGCCGAGGCCGCGCCGACTGTTTTGCCGGTCGCTCGCCGGTCCTTTTGCTTTGTGGCGCGTCCTGCTAAAGAGACGCGCATGAACCCCCGCCACGCCGCTGCGCTCGCGCTTGTGTTTTTGGCGAGCGCGTGCACGACAACGAGCACCGTGATGAAGAGTTGGGTCGGGGACTCTGAGTCTAAATTGCTTGCGTCATGGGGCGCACCCGACAGGACAGCGACGCTTCCTGACGGTGGCAGGGTCGATACGTGGGTTTCGACTTGGAGCAACAACTACGGTCTGCAAACTTGTCGAAAGACTTTCACTGTGAACTCTGAGGGAATAGTGACGCAATGGTCTTACAGCGATTGCGGCGGGGGTTCCCTTCTAGCGGAACTGTTTTCAAAATAAGCCACTCGCGATTTCAAACTCAGACACTCAAATGCGAATTAAGACAGCACCCGCCGCCGCGCTCGCGCTTGTGGGTTGGTATCTGATGATGCCGTTCCCCGGCGATCTCAGCGCTCCCATCGCGTACTGGATGCATTTTGATAGCTTCGACTCGGCGACGGAATGCCGCGATGCTGCATCTAAGCTGCGAGCACACGCCCAGAACAACCCATCTTTGCCCAAAGCACAAATCAAGGCGATCTCATCGTCGCAATGCATCGCCAGCGACGATCCGCGCCTCAAGGAAACGAAGTGAGCCCCCGCCACGCCGCCGCGCTCGCGCTTGTGGGCTGGTATCTGATGGTGCCCCCGATGGTGTCGTCGGTAACGGCAGAGGAAAAAGTGTACGAAAAACTGGGTCGTTTGATCCAGTTTATTCCGGTAGACGACTTTAAACCTACGGTTGCAACCTTGGTGGCGGGCGAGCTTGCATGCCCGACTACGCGCGCTATGGCGACGGCGCTCGGCTGTGCTAGCGAACTGTTGCATCAGTCCGGCGACGCGCTCGCAGCTATGCTGGCCGAATGCCAGCGTGCATCAAGCCATCTTGGTTGTGCCAAAACTACGACCAGCCGACGAGTGAATGTATCGCAAATTTACGATTTGAGCATTGCGGGCAAGCTGGCGCAGAAGCGTTCTCTAGCTCAGGTCAGGCTCGAAAGCGGTGAGGTTTTATACGTGGGGGTGGCTTCGCTGGACTTTTAGCAGTCGAGTCAGCGAATAAACACCTGCGCCGAACGGCTTTTGCCTTGCGCGCCTCTTGAGTCTCAATTCTCGCCGTAGCGATGGTAAATCCAAGGAGCGAACACGATGATTTGTCCGAAATGCAAGAAGTCGGGTGCTCTTTCAATAAAGAGGGAATCAGTAGGTGCAGCGAACGAGATTCATTTTGCGTGTGAATGCCCGGCCTGTGGCGCAAAGTCACAGTGGCATCAGCCGCTTCTCAGCTCGCCAGGAGAGCCACCGCGTTACGGTTCGTCTACGTCATGCCCTCCCGAATGTAATCTCCACAACTCGGTCTAAAGGGGTATGCTGCAACCCGATTTCGACCCTGCGCCGACAGCCGTTCGCATCCACCGATGCCGCTACGTTTCGCTGTGCAGAGCGCGCGACTGCCCAAAACGCGCGACCCTCATCGCGGAGAAGGTCGACACCGCTGGCCGGCACGTTCGCCAGATCGAACTGTGTGGGCTGCACTGCGAAATCGTCATCGAGCGCGAGCGTGTGCGCGGCTTGGAGATTTGCGACAGACGCGACGAATAGCGTGTGAAATTCACGCCGCCCGTCTTCGCGTCCGGCGCTGCACCGCAACCCCGGTCGGCGACGCGCGATCCGTGAGCCACTGCTTCAGGTTGTGACTGCGACCAAAGCATCCGCCTCGATGGTTGCGTTCAGAATCAGGACGCCCTCGCGGCAAGCGCCTCGCGCGGGAAGGCGCTTAAGGGGAATAGTCGCGCGCGAGCGGAGCGAGCGCGCCTCCATTCAAGGGGCTAGCTCCTCGTTCAGGAACTCGATGTCGTTCCACTGACTCTCAAGGTCGCTCTTCGCAGTTTTGCGTTCTGCCGCCTCTCGGTCGAGCATCGCCTCAGCTAAGGACTCAAAATTTGTGAACAGAGATGGGTCTTTTTTTTTCGTGCGCAATCGATAAATGTAGGGCTTCGAGGCGAACCACCAACCTTTCACGAAATAACTGAAGGTCTCATACGTGAGATAGTCATCTATGCGACTGGTTCGATGGAGCGCGCCCAAGTCTTCAAAAAAGTTAACGATGTCTTCACTCAGTTGTTCGTCCGGTCCATGGTCGAGGAAATGCCGCGCTAGACGCGCACGTTGTCCACGTACCTGAGCACCGTCCCACCTATCCAGAAATTGAAGATACAGGCGAACTCCTATTTCGTTCTTTGAAACTTCCCGCTGGGTCGTGAGAGCCCGTTCAAATGACTCGCGAGCGTCTCGGAGCTGCGTTTTTGAAAAGTAGAACTGTAGCCAAAACGAGCCAAACGCGATTATCGCTAGGGCCATTGTTCCGGTAGCTGTCCAGTCAACGTTATCAAGCACTGTCAACCTCCTTTCTTAACACCGCCGCGCCTTCTCCTCTCCGCCCAGCGCTGCTTCATCAGATCGGACAGTCGCTTTCTGCCTGCTGCCGTGATACCGCCGCGTCGCTTCATCGCAGGTTTCGGGACACCACCGCGTCGCCTTCTTGTCGGTCCGGCTCCTAGCAGAGCCTCGATCGCACGAGCAAGGCGGTCTCTTTCCTGCTTCAGTTCCGCGATGATTTTGTCGATTTCCACTTCGTCTGGTTCTCCTTGCCCCGGTGTATGCCTACATGAATCTGCCGATCTCATCCCGCTGGGCGGGTTGATGCCCTCGCTCGACCGCCCGTCGCGTAACGCTCGTACCGCAGTCGGCGAGCCATAAAGGTGCCGTCGAAATATCGCCACGCGCGACGGGCACGCGCGAGTCCGCCTGCACGTCCACGCGGTGAGGGCGCGCGCATCGCTTGAGCAAAACGTTCGATCGCGTATCCGATGACCGGGGCGACCTGTGCCGCTCCGACAATCTGTTCCGCGAGAATTCGGAAACTGGCGCTCGCTATCGACTCTGGCGAGGAGTTCGGTGTGTTCGCGTTCAAGTCGCTGGATGCGTTCGAGCAAATCGCTGGTAGCGTGATTTGGTACGCGCATCTATCGCTGCGACGGAGTGGCCACATGTCGCTGGATTGTACGCTCGACGTGAACGCGCGGAAATAGTGACTAATGAGCGCTCGCTTGTCAGCGAGCACATCTCACTACGCCGCCCGCCTTCGACCGCGCGGCACCGCAAGCCCGGTCGGCGACTGGCGGCTGACCATCCACTCCATCAGTTGCGACCGCACCCACAACACACGCCGCCCGATGCGGACAAACGGACAAAACTCGCCGCGACTGATTCGACGCCGTATCGACTTCGTACTCAGGTGCAGTTCGACCGCGACCTGATCGATGGTGAGATAATCACCGCTGGGTTTTGGGGATTTTGTGTTTCGAGACATACCGATGACCACCACCATTCGTTCGGGCGCGCCATGTAGCGCGCGGTGTTGGTCGCTCGGTCTGTGCTGCGTAGGTGCAGCCTGCGGCGATAAGCGGACGCAGCGCCCCTAACCAGCCGGGATGACTGGCGGGGCGAAGTAGATAAAGACTCTATCGAATCAGTAGCGGTCAGTCAAAGACTCTCGCGACCCTTATGACGGCTTGCTAGGCGGCTTGCCGGGCCGGTTCCTCTGGCTTCTTGACGGTCGGTTTCCGTTGTCCGCCGATTATCTGGTACGCGATGCCCGCCGCGATTGTTTCCGCTGTCGTTTCCGCCATCACCGAACCGGGGAACTCCGGTTGGATCATCCGAACGATGTCGAGCACCGATAGCCTCGTCGTGGGCCTGCTCATCGCGCCACCGCCTTGCGCCCGCGCTTCGATGTCGGCGGCGCGATTAACTTGCGCGGCGCTGGCGGCGCGAGTGCGAGCATCGCCCGTTCTGTTTCAACCCGCAGAGTGCCCACCTGTAGATGAGCGTAACGCGACGTGATCGCCGACGATCTGTGACCCAACAGCGGCGCGATGAGGTGGGTTGGAATGCCGCCCTTGTTGAGCAAGGTGGTAGCGAACCAGTGCCGATGATCGTGGACGGTCATCGTGTCGCGCCCAATCGCCTTACGCACCGGATGCCAGACGTTATCTACGTCCCATCGCGGCCTGTCGTGCGCCGTGCGGCTGGGAAACACCCACTCGCTAGTCGCCGTGCGCTTCATCTCGCATAGCAGGTCGAGCGCGAGCCGATTGAGCGGCACGATAACCGGCCCGGACTTGGTTTCGCGCTTGTGCAAAGTGGCATTCACTAAATCAATGTCGCGCCACTTCGCCCACAATATCTCGCGCAATCTGGAGCCGGTCCAAAGCACCAACCGAATGGCGTTCGCCCCGGTTTGGTCCGAGTGAGCATCCAACGCCGCGTAAAACGCATCAAGTTCGTCGGGCGTCGGCGGGTCCACGATGCGATACGCCTCATCGTAAGGCCGCTCGATGCCCTTGGCCGGATCGGATTCGAGATGATGCTTGCGCTCACCCCAGCGGCAAACCGTCTTGATGAGCGCGAGCGCGCGGTTGGCCGCAATCGGTGTATCCTTCAACCCGGTGAGGATGGATTCGATCTGTTCGGTCGTAATCTCGCGCGCCCTTTTGTTTTCGAAGCTGGCGAACTTCTTGCGCGCCGACCGATCATGCGCCGCTGACTTTTTTTCTTTCCCGCCCTCGCCGCGCTTGCCGCCTTTTTCGAGCCACGCATCGTAGAGTTCACCAAAGGTCGCGGCGCGGCGGCGCTCCGCGTCCGCATCCTTCCCCTTTTGTTTTTCGCTGAGTGGATTGCTGCCGCCCGCCACCTTGCCCAGCAACTTCCGCGCCTCGTTGCGCGCGCGCGCGGCGGTGAACAGTTCGCGCTTGCCGATAACGTGACTGAACTGGTGGCCTTTCAGCGAGTATTCCACGATCCAAGTCCGTCCGCCCGCCGCGCTGACCCGGAGCGCGAAGCCGCGCAATTCGGTGTCGCGGTAGTACGCGGTGAGCTTGGGCCTGCCCGATTCGGTCAGACCCTTGGGCGGCTTGAGCGAGTCGGCGTTGCGGTTGGTCAATTTCTTCACTTTCATCTGCCACCTTATTTCCGAGCCGTTTATATGCCGTTATATGGATTGAGTGTCCGGCGGCTGTCCCTTAGTGTCGCCTTGTTTCTAAGGATAGCGGAAGCGTGAACCTCACGCTAGGGCTTGATTTTACTGAGTTTTCTATGCGCCCGCGCTACTGCGCGAGGGGGTTGGAAGGGATGAGCCGGCCGGGACTTGAACCCGGGACCCTGTGATTAAAAGTCACATGCTCTACCACCTGAGCTACCGGCTCGCCCGAGAGATTTCAATGCTTACAGGTAATTCGAAGCATTGGAAACAGCCGCGACTTCAGAAGTCGGTTCCGCAACAGTGCCGCGCTCTGATTTCAACTACGCAAGTGCCGCGAAAGCTCTAGTTTTAGAGAGTTAAATTAGCTCAAAGCGCGGCACACCGTTGCCGGAAGAGCGACGGAAATGAGGGCGGTAAAGGCGCGAGGCGATATTATTTTCGATCCAACGAGGTCATGATTGCACCGCGCTCGTCACGGTGAAAAGCGCGATGGCAAAACACAAATGGGCTCACCCTTGCTCAAACGCGGCGAAATCAGCATTCAACAGCTTGACATGCCACCCACTACTCGAATATATGCAAATCCTACAAATTAGTAGAGCAGGTTAAGTAAATAAGAATAGATTGGAAGAATTAGCGCTTGAGAGGAACCAAAGATGCGCCTACAAGAATACTCAGCGAACGGATCGTCGGTCGCGGCTGCGAGGCAGGATGCTCTGGCCGAGCCGGCGAACGCGACTTGCGAGTGGGTGAGCCTGGCGGATCTTGCGCATGGGTCAGAACGAGTTGGCTCGGCGGTGGTGCGGTCGGCGCACGCGCGCAAGGTACTCAAAACCATTTCACGCTTGAGTCCGTACCGGTCAACCGTCCTGATTCAGGGCGAATCCGGAACCGGCAAGGAGCTGGTGGCGCGAGGGTTGCATACGCTGGGCTCGGTGCCAAGCGGCCCGTTCGTGACCTTCAATTACTCCAACCTGGTCGAGTCGCTGGCAGAGTCGCAGCTTTTCGGTCATGTGCGCGGCGCTTTCACCGATGCCCGCGAGGATTCGCTCGGCTATTTCCGCTCCGCCAACGGCGGAACTCTATTTCTGGACGAAGTCGCCGAGCTTCCGCTGCGCCTGCAGCCCAAGCTGCTGCGCGTGCTCGATAGCCACGAGGTTCAGCCGGTGGGTTCGTCACGCTCCTACGCGGTTGATATTCGGCTGGTCGCGGCGAGCAATCGCGACCTGCACGCGATGGTGAAGGCGGCGCAATTCCGCGACGACCTCTACTACCGCCTTAACGCGGCGGCAATCCTGGTTGCGCCGCTTCGCGAGCGGCGCGAGGCAATCCCGGCCTTCGTCGCCCATTTTATCGAGCACTTCAACCGCCTGTTCGGCAAGGACGTAAAGCTCATTTCGCGGATCGCCCTGGACGCGCTGTGCGCCAACCAGTGGCCCGGCAACGTCCGCGAGCTCGGCCATGCAATCGAGAGCGCGGTTCTGATGACCGAAAGCGATCGTATCGATCTCGACGACCTGCCTTTGCGCAACGACGATGCGAATCCGGAAGCGCTGGGCGAGCCAGTCGAGGCGGTGCTGCAAAACGGCGGGCTCAATCTCGAGGGCGGGCCCAATGGCGCCGGGATTGACTGCGCGAACGCGTCGAAGCGATCCTTCGAGATGGCGGGCTGGCCCTACTCGCTCGATGCGGTAATCCGCGAGGCCTCGAAGAGCGCGCTGGTTCGCGCGCTGCAAGCGACTGAGGGCAATTGCCATCGCGCGGCCGAGCTGCTGGGCGTATCGCGCTACACGGTTTACCGGATGCTGAACCGGTTTGGCCTGGGCGAAGGGCGCACCTACAGGCCGCGGCGCAAGTCGATCGTCCGCCACGCGTCATGAATGTCGTCTGAGGGCTTCTCCCGGTTTGCGACTGGCGACCCAGTCGCCAGCCGCGGGAGCGGCTATTACTCCGTTACCTCTCTTAGACTTTTCCCCTTACCCGTTTTCTAACCGGGCTCTTCGACTTCGTTCAGGGTAAACTCCGCCCGAGGGCGCGGGCGATCAGGGTGGCCTTATCGGCTCAGGAACTACCCGCGCTGGATGAGGACATTTCTGCCGCATCGGCCGGCCCAGAGTCTTTCGGGTGCCCGATCGCGGCGCGCTCGATCTGGCCGCGCGTATCAGCAATAACTAGATTGGGGTATAGCTTTTCACTGTTCGCTGCTGGAGGCATTTTTGATGCGGGTGATTGTAACTGGTGGGGACGGCTACCTCGGATGGCCGCAGGCGATGTACTTGTCGAAGCGTGGCTACGAAGTATGCGTGGTCGATAACTTCAGCCGGCGTCTATGGGACCTCGAGGGCGGGACCGAAAGCCTGATTCCAATTTGCTCGCTGCAGGACCGGGTGGCGGCGTGGCGCGAAACGAGCGGCAAAACGATACAGACGGCGATCGGCGATTTGACCGACTACCCGTTCATCAGCGCCGTGGTCCGCGACTTCAAGCCCGACGCGATCATCCATTACGGCGAGCAGCGCAGCGCGCCGTTTTCGATGATCGATCGGCGCCATTCGGTGCTCACCCAGGTCAACAATCTTGTCGGCACGCTCAACGCCATTTACGCCATTCGCGAGCATGTGCCGGAGTGCCACCTGGTCAAGCTCGGCACGATGGGCGAATACGGCACGCCCAATATCGATATCGAAGAGGGGTTTATCGAAATTACGCACAACGGGCGCACCGACACGCTGCCATACCCGAAGCAGCCGGGCTCGTTCTATCACCTGTCCAAGGTTCACGACTCGCACAACATCCAGTTCGCGTGCAAAGTCTGGGGAATCCGGGCGACCGACCTCAACCAGGGCGTCGTTTACGGAATCGAAACCGACGAGACGATGCTCGATGAGCGGCTGGCCACGCGTTTCGACTACGACGGAATCTGGGGCACGGTGCTCAACCGGTTCTGTATCGAGGCCGCGATCGGGCATCCGCTCACCGTGCACGGCAAAGGCGGTCAGACGCGCGGCTACCTGAATATTCGCGACACGATGCGATGTATCGAGATCGCGATGGAGAAACCGGCGAAGCCCGGCGAATACCGCGTCTTCAACCAGTTCACCGAGCAGTTCTCGGTCGAGCAACTGGCGGAGCTGATCCAGGCGGCGGCGAAGCACGAGGGCCGCAGCGTCGAGATTCAGCATGTCGCGGACCCGCGCGTCGAGGCCGAAGTCCACTACTACAAAGCCAGGCACACCAAGCTGATCGACCTGGGGCTCAAGCCGCGTCTGCTGTCGGAGGAGTTAATCGATTCGATCTTCCACAAGGTCGAGCATTACAAGCATCGCGTGAAGAAGGATCGCATCGACGCGCTGGTAAACTGGCGGCGGATCAGCAATGCAGTCGGGTATGGGTCGATGTCGTCGCAGGCGGAGGATGCAG
>Ga0207927_1000467_pt1 | contig 17223 bp, 17 predicted proteins | sample NGESurdeep072012_2_FD_184456 | JGI IMG/M metagenome (GOLD analysis project Ga0207927, IMG submission 184456) | Arctic peat soil microbial communities from Barrow, Alaska - NGEE Surface sample 210-2 deep-072012 (SPAdes) | ecosystem: Environmental > Terrestrial > Soil > Wetlands > Peat ... | reverse complement strand
CAAGCGCGGTGAGCGCAAGTCCACGAGCGCGGGCGGCCCCGACGTGCTTCCCTCGCCGCTGCAGGGCAACATGTGGAAGGTCCTCGTCAAACAGGGCGACGCCGTCGAGGAGGGCCAGCTGCTCTGCATCATCGAGGCGATGAAGATGGAGAACGAGATCACCGCGCACAAGGCGGGCACGATCGTCGAGCTGCCCATCACCGAGGGCGCGCCGATCCAGGCCGGGGCTCCGATCGCGACGATCGAGAGCGCCGAGCAGGCCGGCTAGGGATGGCCGTGGACTACGCGGCGGTCGCGGCCGGGATGAACCAGGCGATCCCGTTCAACGGCTTTCTCGGCCTCGAAACCCTGACCGTGGCACCCGACCACGGCGTGGTGCGCCTCCCCGAGGCGCCCAACCTGACCAACCACGTCGGCTCCCAGCACGCGGGCGCGCTGTTTACGACTGGCGAGGCCGCATCGGGCGCCGCGTTCGTGGGCGCCTTTGTCGAGTTGATGGGCGAGATCACGCCGCTCGCCGAATCGGCCGAGATCGCCTACCGCAAGATCGCGCGAGGCCCGATCACGGCGACCGCTCGCTTTACCGAGGACCGCGACGCCCTGCTCGAGCGTCTTGGCGAGGACGGACGGGTGCGCTTCCCGATCGCGGTCGAGCTGACCGACGGCGACGGCACCCTCGTGGCCGAGATGACTGTCACCTGGTACGTGCGGCGCAACGACGCCGCCAAGAGCTAGACGGCGGCCGTCCGCCGCCAGGAGCCGGGCGGCGGGCGCGTTCTCGCCGAGGGCTATGTGGCGATGGCAACTGCGTTCTCGCCGTGCAGGCGGCGCTGCCAGGCGCCGCTGCAGCGCGTCGGCAGCTCCGCCTCGGCGCCGCGCTCGGCGAGATCCCGGAGGTAGGCCTCGTCTTCCTCGAGCACCGCCGTGGCCCCCGGACGGTCGAGGACCTGACCGTGGCCGGGGACGACGTGCTCGACGCGCTCGATCAGCCCGCGCAGCCGAGCCAGAGTCTCCAGGTATGACTCGAGGCCGCCCGCCGCGAGCGTCGGCAACTCGACCGGAGAGATGTAGTCGCCGACGACCATGACGCCGGCCCAGGGCGCGAGCACGGCCATTCCGTCGGCCACGTGCCCGGCGGTCGGGTGAAGCTCGAGCTCGCGATCGCCGAGGGCACAGCGGCCGGGCACCGGCAGCGCCTGGACAGCCCCCAGCGCGAGCGGGCGCGTCCGGCGGATCATGAGCTCCTCGTCGAAGGCCCGCAGACTCCGCTGGGCCTCCCCGGGCGCTGCCTGCAGGCGCTCGGCCGTCGACTCGGCACAGCCGAGCGCTGCCACCGGGAAGGCCAGGCGCGCGAGCAGATGATCCCAGTCGCCGTGTGTCGCCAGCAGGCCACTGGGCGCCGGGAAGCCGGCCTGGCCGAGCAGCGCGGGCAGCGCGTCGTGCTCGTCGGGCAGGACTAGCGAGTCGATCACGAAGGTCTCACCAGGCGATCCGGAAGTGACGGGCGGTGCTTGGGCGTCGGCGGGGCCGCGGACGATGACGCAGTTGACGGCCAGCACGGCGCTCGTGACGAGGAGAACGTCGGGGTGCAGGGCGATCGCCCTCACGTCAGGCTAGGTGACGCCGAGGAGCTTGGCGGCCTCTTTGAGGTTGCTCACTTCGGCCGTCGGCTTCTTCTGCGAGGAGTCGAGCGTCTCCTTGTTGCGGTTCACCCAGATCACGGGGACCCGCTGTTTGACGCAGGGGGCGACGTCGTGGTAGTGGCTCGCGGCGACATGCACCCAGCCGCGCTTGCCGCCCATGCGCCTCGCGCACTCGGTGAAGTGGGGCAGTTCGGGCTTGTAAGAGCGGACCTGCTGGGCGGTGACGACGAGGTCGAAGTCGATCCCGATGTGCCGGCGCGTCTGGCCGAGAAGCTTGTCGTCGATGTTCGAGAGCAGGCCGAGCTTGTGTTTCTTGCCGAGCTTGGCCAGCTGGACGCTCGTCTCCTTGAAGGGCTTCCAGCGCTGTACGGAGTCGGGCAGGAAGCCCGAGCGGGAGGGCTCGAGGTTCCATTCCATCCGTTTGGCGATCTCGATCGCCGTCCGCCTGAGAACCTCGGCGTAGAGCTCGTAGGAGCCGCCCTCGATCTCGCGTGAGATCTCCTGGAACATGGGCATGAGGACGTTGCGATCGATCTCGAAGCCGTCGCGGGCGGCCTCTTTGGCGAACGCGTCGTGGATGCCGGTCTCCCAGTCGATGAGGGTGCCGTAGACGTCGAAGGTGACGAATGTGACGTTCTTTGGAATGGGCATGCGGCGGCCATTATGCCGCGCCGCGCCTCATCTCCGCGGTGCGGCACCCCGGGAGGGGTCCATATGCACGCCATCTCTCATCTTGCGTTAGAGTCCCGCGCCGCAAATGGACCTGTTGGAGTACCAAGGCAAGCAGCTGTTCGCCCGTCACGGATTGAGGGTGTCCTCCGGCAAGCCCGTCACGACCGTCGAGGACGCCGTTTCGGCTGCCGCCGAGATCGGCTACCCGGTCGTGGTCAAGGCCCAGGTGCTGATCGGCGGCCGGGGCAAGGCCGGCGGCGTCAAGCTCGCCGCCGACGAGGCCGAGACGCGCGAGCACGCGGGCAACATCCTCGGTCTGGACATCCACGGCCACACGGTGCGCACGCTGTGGATCGAGCACGCCTCGGACATCGCCTCGGAGTACTACGCCTCGGTACTGCTCGACCGCTCGGCCAAGAAGCCGCTGGTCATGTTCAGCACCGAGGGCGGCGTGGACATCGAAGAGGTGGCCGAGAAGACGCCCGAGAAGCTGATTCGCCACCACGTCGACCCGCTTGCCGGCCTCTCGCGCGAGGAGGCCGTCAAGATCGCGACCGACGGCGGCGTCGACGCGGATGTCGTCGAGGGCGTCGCCGACGCGCTCGTCGCGTTGTACGAGGTCTGGCTGCAGGAGGACGCGACGCTGGCCGAGATCAACCCTCTGATCGTGACCCCGGAGCGCGAAGTCAAGGCGCTCGACTCGAAGGTCTCGCTGGACGGCAACGCGCTCTACCGCCACCCCGACAACCAGGAGCTCTCGGACAGCGAGAACGAAGACCCGATCGAGCGCCGCGCCAAGGAGGAGGGCGTCCAGTACGTCAAGCTCGACGGCGACATCGGCATCCTCGGCAACGGCGCCGGCCTGGTTATGTCGACGCTCGACGTCGTCGCGCAGGCGGGCGGCTCGCCGGCGAACTTCCTCGACGCGGGCGGCGGCTCGAACGCCGAGAAGATCAAGCAGGCGGTCGACCTGCTGCTCGCCAATGACAACGTCAAGGCCGTCCTGTTCAACATCTTCGGCGGCATCACCCGCTGCGACGAGGTCGCCCAGGGCCTGATCGCGGCCTTCGAGCAGATCAAGCCGACGGTTCCGTTCGTGGTGCGCCTCGACGGGACCAACGACGTCGAGGGACGCCGTCTGCTGCAGGAGGCCGCCCTTCCCAACGTCCACGCCGCCAAGACGATGAACGAGGCCGCCGAGAAGGTCGTCGCGCTGGCGGCCGGACAGAGCGTGGGAGCGCCCGCCTGATGTCGGTCCTGATCGACGAGCGCACACGCCTGGCCGTCGCCGGCATCACCGGCCGCGAGGGCACCTTCCACACGCTCAACAACCGCAACTACGGCACCAACGTGGTGGGCGGCGTGACGCCGGGCAAGGGGGGGCAGGACGTCGAGGGCATTCCGGTGTTCAACAGCTGGGCCGACGCGGTCGCCGAGGTCCAGCCCAACACGGCGATGATCTTCGTGCCGCCGAGATTCGCCGCCGACTCGATCCTCGAGGCGGCCGCCGCAGGCGTCGAGCTCGTGATCGCGATCACCGAGGGCATTCCCGCCCACGACGAGCTCCGGGTTTACAACACCCTCAAGCGCGACCATCCGGGTACCCGCCTGATCGGCCCCAACTGCCCCGGGATCCTCTCGCCGGGCAAGGCCAACGTGGGCATCATCCCGGCCTCATTCTTCAAGGCCGGCAACGTCGGCGTGGTGTCGCGCTCGGGCACCCTGACCTACCAGATCGGAAATGAGATCGCCCAGGCGGGCTTCGGGTGCAGCTCAATCGTCGGCATCGGCGGGGACCCCGTCCCGGGCTCCTCGTTCGTTGACGTGCTCGAGCTGTTCGAGGCCGACGATGACACCGAGCTGGTCGTCCTCTCGGGCGAGATCGGCGGCTCGGCCGAGGAGGAGGCCGCCGAGTACATCGCGGCCAACATGAGCAAGCCGGTCGTCGCCTACATCGCCGGCTTCACGGCCCCCGCCGGCAAGCAGATGGGCCATGCGGGCGCGATCGTGTCGGGCAGCGCCGGAACTGCGGCGGCCAAGGCGCAGGCGCTCGAAGAGCGCGGCGTGCGGGTCGGCCGGACGCCGACCGAGGCAGCCGCGATCGCCGTCGAGGTGCTCGGCGGCGCCTCCGTCCCCGCCTCCTGAGCCGCCGGGCCGCCGGCGAGTGCCGGTACGCTAGCCGCCATGGACCCCCAGGTGGCACGGACGCTGGAGGAGCTCGAACGCAAGATCATCCAGCTCGAGCGGACGCTCTCCGCCATGAATCGCGACTCCGACGCCCCCGCGGGCAACGTCTCGGACGAGCCGGAGCGGGAGCGCGCACATACCGACGGCGCTCCGGCAGACGGAGGATCGGCGCCCGCGTGGCCGCCCGCGCCCGGAGGAAGCCGAATCGTGGACGAGACGGTCGAGCACCCGTCGGGCGGCCCACCACCTGCGGCCCGCTGGGAGGCGCCGCCCCCGTCCGCCACCTCGTCCGAGACGGCCTCGCCCCCGCCCGTCTCGCCTCCGCCGGCCTCCTCCGCGCCCACCGTGTCACCGCCGCTCGCGGCCTCGCCGCCGCCACTGCCGCCCGCTCCGGGGCCACCCGCGCCTCACCTGCAGGCGCCCGCGTCTCACCTGCAGGCGCCCGCGTCTCGCCTGCAGGCGCCCGGGCCGCTGCGCGGCGCCGGCTCTCGCCGCCCCGACGAGCTGCTGCGCTTCCGCGATCGGCTCGAGCGCGCGGCGCGCGATCTGACACATGACTACGACGAGCTGCTCGGGCGCCTAAGCTACGCCGCTGTGCCAACGTCCGCCGGACCGACCATCTCCTTTGCGCGCGGCGCGCCATCGCTCGACATCGTCGACGTCGACGGCCTGCGCGACGCGGCGGTAAGGGCGTTCGAGAGCGACCCGGCCGGCACCACGGCCTACGGCACATCGGTCGGCTACCCGCGCCTGCGCAGCTGGATCGCCGACCGCCACGGGGTCGGGCCGGAGCGCGTGCTCGTGACCAACGGCTCGATGCAGGCCGACGCTTTCCTGTTCGAGCAGCTCGTGCGCTCGGGCGACGAGGTGATCGTCGAGCGGCCCTCCTACGACCGCACGCTGCTGTCGCTGCGCGAGCGCGGCGCGCGTCTGCATGCGGTCGAGCTGCAGCCCGACGGAATCGACACGGACGCGCTTGCCGATCTGCTCGATGGCGGCTCGGTGCGCCCGAAGCTCGCCCACATCATTCCCAACTTCCAGAACCCCGCCGGATACACGCTGTCGCTGCCCAAGCGCACGGCGCTGCTCGAGCTGGCGAGGGGGCACGGCTTCGTCATCTTCGAGGACGACCCCTACATCTCGCTGCGCTTCACCGGGGAGGCCCTTCCGACGATGCTCTCGATGGACGCCGAGCGTGTCGTCTACGCCTCGTCCTTCTCCAAGACCGTGTGCCCGGGCATCCGTGTCGGCTACCTCGTCGGGCCGGCCGACCTGATCGGCGAGATCGCCCGCCTGGCTACCAACACGTATATCTCGCCCAACATGGTCGCCCAATCGATCGTCTATGAGTTCTGCGCCTCGGGCGCGATCGACCGCTCGATCGAGACGGCCAAGACAGCGCTCGAGCAGCGGGCCTCGACACTCGCCGAGGCCCTCCGCCGCGACCTCCCCGAGGCCGAGTTCGTCTCCCCCGAGGGCGGCTACTTCATGTGGGTCACCCTCCCCCACGGCACCGACGTCCACGCGCTCTTCACTGCAGCCGCCGAACGCGGCGTGTCGTTCGTCAAGGGGACCGACTTCCTGCTCGAGGGCGGCGAGAACACCCTCCGTCTGGCCTACTCGGGAGTGACCCCCGAGCAGATCGACACGGGCATCGCCCGTCTGGCCGAAGCCTTCCGAGCGATCTAGCGCCCGTAGCGCTGGCCCAACACGAGCTGCTCCGGCAGCGCTGTCCGCGGAGGCGGCGAGGGGTCGGCGATGACCGAGACGGTCTCGGCGACGCTGGGCGTGACGGTCAGCAGGCGCCCGTCGGCGGCGCGGAGGACGACCTGCTCGTCGTCGTGCGCCGCCAGGACGCCCTCGAGGCCCGGCTCGAGGCCGGCCGCCTTGAGGTAGCGCAGGAGATCCTCGGCCTCGTTCTCGAAGCGCAGGACGCGAACCTTGGCGTCGAGAACGACGTCGGCCAGTGGCACTCCGGCGAGGCGTGCGCCGGCGACGATCGGGTGGCCGTGGGGACACGTCTTGGCGTCGCCGATCGCGGCCAGCATGCGCTCCTCCAGGACGGGGGACATGGCATGCTCGAGCCGCTCGGCCTCCTCGTGGACCTCGTCCCACGGCACGCCCAGCACATCGGTCAGGAAGCGCTCGATCAGGCGGTGGCGGCGGACGATGCCCTCGGCGTGCGCAGCGCCGCTGTCGGTGAAGGTGATCACCCGGTCGCTGCCGCGGGTGATGTAGCCGTCTCGCTCGAGACGGCCGATCATCTCGTGCACGGTCGGAGCCGAGAGCTGCATCGCGCGCGCGACGTTGGCGCCGGTCATCGGCAGACCGGCCTCCTGAAGCCAGAAGAGGCTCTGCAGGTACTCCTCCTCGGCGACCGTTGCAGTTGTCGAGGAGTCGCCGCTCACCCCGCTGATGCTAGTGGACGCTCAGCTGTCGAGCTGCTCGTAGAGGCACTCCGAGGCGGGCTTGTCCTCGCGCCAGCGCCTGAGCTTGGCGCCATGGCGGATGCGCCCCGCGGAGACGTGGTCGAAGTCGATCTCGACGACCAGCTCGGGCCGCAGGCCGATCCACTCGAGGTCCTTGCCCGCGCTCCATCGGCTCGGGTCGGCAGAGCCCCGCTCACCCGACTCGTAGTCGGCCAGGAAGCCGACCAGGCGCCTCTTCTCGGCGGCCGTCAAACCCGAGCAGTGCCCGACGACGCGCAGCTCGCCGTCGTCGTAGAGACCGAGGATCAGCGCGCCGACCGTGTCCGGCTCCTTACCCGGTCGCCAGCCGACGAGCACCGCGTCGATCGTGCGCACGCGCTTTACCTTGGCCATGCCCTTGCGCTCGCCCGGGCGGTAGGGGGCGGTGCGGTCCTTGGCGATCGCGCCCTCGGCCCGCTGGAGCCACACGGCGGCGCCGTCGACGTCCTCGGCGGTCTGCATCAGCTCGATGGGCGCGCCGGCGAAGCCCGCTCCCGCCAGCAGCCGCTCGAGCGCCGCCCTGCGCTCGGTGAGGGGGAGCTCGATGAGCGTCTCATCACCCTCGGCGAGGATGTCGAAGGCGACGTATACGGCGGGCGTCTCGACGGCCAAGCGCTCGACCCGCGAGACGGCCGGGTGGATGCGCTGGCCGAGCGCGTCGAAGTCCTCGCGGCCCTGTTCGTCGCGGACGACGATCTCGCCGTCGAGCACGTAGCGCCCGGGCGGCAGGATCAGCTCGGGGAAGTAGCGGCCGAGCGGCTTGCCGTCGCGCGACTGCAGGAAGATCTCCTTGCCGTCGACGAACGCCAGGCAGCGGAAGCCGTCGAGCTTGACCTCATAGACGTATTCCTCCCCGACCGGAAGCTCCTTGCGCGAGAGCGCCAGCTGAGGCTTGACGGGCGGGGAGAGCGGCAGCGTCACGACTCGGGCGCCCTGCGCGCGCGGCTCGGCTGGACGCGCGGCGGCTCGCCCTTCTGCTTGCGGAAGTGCGGCGGCCAGGGTGCATCGCCGAGGCCGTCGCGCTCGTCGCGCGCCGCCAGCTCGAGAAGGCCATCGAGGCGTCCGGCGTGCTCGTCGATGCTCGCCGACGGGTCGCCGCGCTCGCGCAATCTGGTCGGGACCGTCCTGAGCGTCAGCTCGGCCGGCTCGACGTCTGCAACCTCGTCCCACTCCAGCGGCGTCGAGACGCGCGCGTCGGGCACGGCCCTCACGGAGTAGGCCGAGGCGACGGTCCGGTCGCGGGCGTTCTGGTTGTAATCGATGAACACGCCCTCGCGTTCCTCCTTCCACCAGCGGCTCGTCGCCCTACCCGGCATCCGGCGTTCGACCTCGCGGGCGAGGGCCAGGGCGGCTCGGCGCACTTCTTCGAAGCTCTGCTCGGGCTCGAGGCGAACGTAGATGTGGATGCCGCGCGAGCCCGACGTCTTGGGGAAGCCGAGCAGACCGTGCTCGTCGAGCGCCTCGCGGACGCCCAGGGCCACCTGGCGCACCTCCTCGAAAGGCACTCCCGGGCACGGGTCGAGGTCGACCCGCAGCTCGTCGGGATGGTCGAGGTCACTGCGACGCACCGGCCACGGATTCCAGTCGATCACCCCCAGGTTGACGCCCCACACCAGGTGGGCGCCGTCGTTGGGCACGAGCTCGCGTGCGTGACGGCCGCTGGGGAACGTGACGGTCGCCGTCTGGATCCACTCGGGCGCGCTGTCGGGCACGCGCTTCTGGAAGAACGGCTTGCCCTCGACGCCGTCGACCCAGCGCTTCATGACCGTCGGGCGCTCCCGCAGGTGCAGGACGACCTCCTCGCTGCACTCGCGGTAGTAGTCGACGAGATCCATCTTGGTGATCCCCGCTGCGGGGAAGTAGAGCTTGGCCGGATTGCTCACGCGCACCTCCCGGCCGGCGACGTCGACGACGGCGTGCTCACCCTTCTTGGCTGCCATTGCTGGAAGGATGCCCGATTGTGAGGCCACCCACACCACCGGGGCACAGCGGCCCGTGGCGGCACGCGAGTGGCGCGCCATGCTGATCGCCCGTCGCCTGCTCGTGACGACCGAGTCCTTCGGGCCCTCGCTTCCCGCCCACGCCGCCGCCGAGGCGATCGGTCGCGGCCTCCTCGACGGCGGCCTGCCCGAGCCCGACCTCTGCCCGCTCGAGACACGCGAGGACGGCGACCCGGACCCGCGGACCGCGCTCGATGCGGTCGGCTTCGACGCCCGCATGCGCAGCTCGTGGGCGCTACTGGTCGTGGCGGCGAGCCTGCGCCCGCGTACGCTCGCCGGGAGCATGGCCTTCGAGCTCGCGACCCGGGCCCGGCAGGCGGGTGTTCCCGCCTACGCCGTCACGGCCGATAACCGGCTCGACGGCTTCGACGCGCGCGTCATGGACCTGCAGGCGATCCTCGAGGCCGCGCCGAGTGCCCGCGGCCTGCGCGGCGCCGCACGACGGCTGGCGTCACAGCTATGACATGGAGCGCCCGGGGCCGCGACGCTCAGCGCTGAGGGCCCGGGCACCAGAACGTCAGGCGGTTGTTCTCCCACTGGCCGCGCTGTCGGATCTTCGCCCCGCACCGGGGACACGGCTTGCCCGCCTGCCGAAAGATCTCCCTCGGTCGAGCCGAGAACCCCTCGCGGACCGTTCTCGCCATGCCCTCGCGCGCGAAGCCCACGAGCGCCAGCGCCTCCTCGTCGCGGACCGCCGCGACGGGGCGCCACGGGTCGACACCGACCGCGAAGCACGACTCGGCCTTCCACAGGTTGCCGATCCCCGCGACCGTGCTCTGGTTGAGCAGCGCGTCGCCGATCGGCCGCGTCGGATCATCGGTCAGCGCGGATGCGGCTGGCGGCGTGGTGGATCGTGTCGCCCTCGGGCATCTCCCGCTCAAGATGGCAGAGGCGTGCTGTGCTGCCCGTCGGGCAATGCGGCCAGCGAGGTGAGGACGTCGTAGACGAGTCGGGTCGCGTCGCGCACGGTCGCGTAGTCGAGGTTGTCCGGGACGTCGCTCGGAAGGTGGTAGTTGGCGGGACTGCGCCAGTCGGTCATTGACACGAGCGTCGCCGTCGGGTAGCCGGCGCGGGTGGGGATGATGCTGTCGGTCGAGGCCCGCGCGCGGTAGCCGCGATGAAGGACGACCCCGAGGCGCTCGGCCCGCGCGGCCACGAGGTCGCTCAGCCAGCCGCCCGCGTAGCTCTCCATCCAGATCGGTCCCTCGGCCTCGAGCATCACGAGGTGGGGCGAGCCGACGGTGTCGAGGTTCACAAACCACGTCCGCTCGGGGTCGAGCTCTTCGCGGTGACGGGCGACGAACGCGCGGATGCCGTCCTGGAGGGTCTCCTCGGCGCCGCAGGAGACGAGCATCACGCGGGCGCCCGAGACGGGCCGATCGCGCAGCAGCTCGGCGAGGCCCACCAGTGCCGCGACGCCGGAGAGGTTGTCGTTGGCGCCCTGGACCGTCTCGCTGCGCCACACGTCGGCCACGAGCGCCGTGCCGAACGCGCCGACCGCCACGCCCGCTCGCGCCAGTCCGCGGTGAAGCCCGGCGGCCGCCGCGATCGTCGCCAGCGGGCCGGCGAGGCCCACCCACCACTGCGGCGGCGGCGTCTTGGTCGCTTCGAGCACCTGCGGCGCCCGTTCGTAGAGGCGACGCTGGAGGGTCTGGTCGAACAGCATCCCCGTCTGCGGAGCGTCGTGGTGGGCGATCACGACGAGCGTCCCCGGCTCGGCGCCCTCGGCCCAGGCATCGAAACCGACCCGACCGACCACGTTGACCGTCTGGCGGCGGCGGCGGAGGATCCGCCGGAGGATCCGCGGTCCGTTCTGGGCCTCGTCGACGATTCCCGCCATGGCCGCCGCTGCCACGAGCGCGCCGGCCGCGCGCCGGCCGCGCAGGACGAGCGCGGCGCCCGTGATGCCGAGCAGCCCCAGGCCGGTCGCCGTCGGCGGGAACGTCCCCCACGAGGGCTCGTCCTCGAGCTCGACCGAGACGCCGACCGCCTGCAGCCGCTCGGCGAGCCACTCTGCCGCCCGGCGCTCACCGGAGGAGCACGGCGTGCGGTCGATCGGCGCGAGCGTCTCGACGACCTCGCGAAGCGTACGGCGGAGCGACTGGGCGGTGCTCGCCGGCGCTGGACCGGCGAGGGGAGCCTGCCCGGTGCCGTCGGTGCGATCGTGTTCGGGGCCGCTCACAGGAAGCATTGTCCCTCACCGCGGTACGTCGGCACCTGCTCGACGATCCGCTCGCCCTCGATCAGCTGCAGGGCGGCGAAGCGCTCGCACAGCTCGCCCGCCTTGGCGTGGCGCATGTAGACCCGTCCGCCGATCCTCAGCTCGTCCGCAGCCGCGCCGATCAGGGGCGTCTGGACCTCGCCGGCCCCCTCCTGCCCGTCGAGCCGCAGGCCCGGCGGCAGGTGCGGGCTGGGCAACCGCGCGGCGTCGCCCGAGCCCGACGCCAGGTAGCCGCCGCCGAGGGCCGTCACCACGCCGCGGCCGGGCCGCCTGACGACCGGCAGAGCGAACATCGCCGCCGGGCGCGGCGTGAACGCGCGGTAGGCGTCGAACAGCGTCGGGCCGTACAGGCCCGAGCCCGCCGCGACCTCCGTGACCGCATCCTCGCAGGACGTCGCCTCGATGCTGCCCGTGCCGCCGCCGTTGACCAGCTCCAGGCGCCCTCCGAGCGCGTCCTCGACTGCCGTGACGATCGCCGCCCGTCGCGGCGCGAGCTCACGCGCCGAGCGGCCCTGCATCGCGCGAATCGCAGCCCCGCGCAGCGGGCGGCCGGCGGGCGCGTCTCCGACCCCCGCGATCTGTGCCTCGTAGGCCATCACGCCCACGAGTGTCAGGCCCGGGCGGGCGAGAATCGCACGGGCCAGCTCCGCCGCCTGTGCGGGGGTGTGGACGGGCGAGCGCCTCGCGCCCACCTGCACGCGCCCGCCGAGCGCCCGCCAGCCCGCGTCGACGTCGATGCAGACCCGTACCGGCGCCGCCGCCGAGCTCCCCGCGGCGCGCTCGATCATCTCGAGATGCTCGACGCAGTCGAGCATCACGGTCACGCGCCCCGCCGTCTCCCGCGAGGCGGCGAGCATCGCGAGGGCCTCCGTGTCGGCCGTGGGGTAGGCGACGAGGATGTCCCCTACTCCGTCCGCCGCCAGCCACAGCGCCTCCGGGAGCGTGTAGGCGAGCGTCCCGCTGAAGCCCGGCCGCGCCAGCACGCGCTCCTGCAGAGCGCGGCAGCGCACCGACTTGGACGCCAGCCGAATCGGCTTGCCCGCGGCCCTCCGTTCCATGTCGGCCGCATTGGCCCACATCGCGTCGAGGTCGACGAGCGCGAACGGAGGCTGAAGGCCGGCGGTCGCGCGCTCGAGTCGCTCGTAAGCGGCATCAGCCATCGCCGCTCACCCCGCGGCGGAGACCGGCCCGAGCACGCGGTCGGTCCAGTCGTTGGCGAAGACTCCGCCCGGGTCCAGCCGCGCGCGCAGCGCCTGGAAGCGGTCCCAGTCGGCATAGCGCGGGCGCAGCGTGGCGGCCGTCTGGAAGTGGCGCTTGCCCCAGTGCGGGCGCCCGTCGAGCTTGTCCATGATCTGCTCGACCGCCGTGAAGTAGGCCCGCCACTCCATCCCGCGGTACATGTGGACGGCCACATAACCGCTGTCGCGTCCCGCGGCCGTGCTCAGGAGGGCGTCGTCGGCGGCGACCGTCCGCACCTCGATCGGGAACGGCACCGCGAAGCCGCGCCGCTCGATCATGTCCATCACCCGGCGAACGGCCTCGGTCGTGTTGGCCCGTGGCAGCGCGTACTCCATCTCGGTGAAACGCACCAGGCGGGGGCTGGCGAAGATCGACGCCGAGCTCTCTATCCGCTCGGAGCGGCCGGCCAGGCGCGTGAGGAGGCGGTTGATCTGCGGAATCCGCCGCGGCATCAGCCGCCCGGCGCGACAGAACAAGCCGAACGCGTGGTTGGTCAGGACGATGTCGTTGACGTAGGCGCCCGCCCGGCCGCGCGGGCGCGGCGGCTCGTCGACCCGGTTGTTCGTCCGTGTCAGCGCGGTGTTGGCGTGGGGGAAGACGAAGAACTCGAAGTGGTCGTTCGCCATCGAGGTCTCCTCGAAGCGCTCGAGCGTCTCTTGGAGCGGGGCCGGCGCGTCGAGGCCCCGCAGCGTGAACGCAGGCACGCACCGGAGCGTCACCTCGGCCACCACGCCGAGTGCGCCGAGGCTCACGCGCGCCGCGCGGAAGATGTCCTCGTCGTCGTCTGTCGAGCACTCGAGCGTCGTGCCGTCGGCCAGCACCAGCGTCAGCGCCTCGACCTGCGAGGGGATGTTGCCGAGCCGCGCGCCCGTGCCGTGCGTTGCCGTCGAGATCGCCCCCGCAACGCTCTGGACGTCAATGTCCCCGAGGTTCTCCAGGGCCAGTCCTTCGGCGGCCAGGCGCAGGCTGAGATCGTGAATCGTGATGCCGGCCTGGACGCGCACGCGGGCGCTCTCACGGTCGACCTCAAGGACACGGTCGAGCCGGTCGAGGCGCACGAGCAGGCCGTCGGTGCAGGCGATGTCGCTGAACGAGTGCCCGGCGCCCGCGGCCCGCACCCGCAGCCCGCGCGCCGACGCTCGCGCGACCGCCGTGCACAGCTCATCGATCGACGCCGGATGCGCGATCTCCGCGGGCGTGCAGCGCTCGTCGCCGGCCCAGTTGCGCCATGAGGCGGCGCCGTTGTGCTGATCGCTAGGCTCGCTCATCAGATGACCGAGCCCGAGCCTACTGGCAGCCCGGCTGCTCGCGCCGCCCGCGCCCGCCCCCGCGCCGCTCCCAGGAGGGCGACCGTCATCGGCGCCGGTTCCTTCGGCACGGCCCTCGCGGTCCTGCTCGCCCGCGGCGGGCTGCGCACGACGCTTCAGACCAGGACCGCCGAGCAGGCGAGCGAGATGGAGCAGCACCGGGAGAACAGCCGCTACCTGCCCGGCATCGAGCTTCCCGCCGGACTGCGCATCGAGGCGGCCACGGCGGGGGTCGCGCGCGCCGACTACGTGTTCCTGGCCGTCCCCTCTCAGAGCCTCGGCGCGGTCATCGAGGCGCTCGACGCCGGCGGCCTCGGCGCCCGCACGGCCATCGTGTCGGGCTCCAAGGGCCTCGTCCCACCGCTCGGCCTGCCTCCGACCGTCGTGCTCGGCGCGAGCTTCGGCGCCGATCGAGTCGCCTGCCTCGGCGGTCCCGCCCATGCGCAGGAGATGGTCAACGAGGGCGCCGGCCTAGTGGCCGCCTCGAGCGACGAGGAGCTCGCCCGCTCGCTCGCCCTGGTCTTCACCCGCGCGGGCGTCGTCTGCGAGCAGTCCAACGACCCCGTCGGCGTCGAGCTCGCCGGTGCCGCCAAGAACGCCGCGGCACTCGCCGCCGGCGCCACCGAGGCACAGGGCCTCAATGCCGCGGGCGCTGCCGCCGGGCACATCTTCGCCGAGGTCTGGCGCTACGCCGAGGGGCTCGGCGCGCGACCCGAGTCGATGATCGGGCTGGCCGGCGCGGGGGACCTCGTCGCCACGGCCCTCGCAAAGGAGAGCCGCAACCGCCGAGCCGGTGAACTGCTCGCCGCCGGCGTCTCCGCAGCCGAGATCCCGGCCCGCGTCGGGCAGGCCGTCGAGGCGCTCGAGTCCGTCCCCCTGCTCGCGCGCGCGCTCGAGCAGGCCGGGGTCGGCGCGCCCGTCACCGGCGCCCTCGGCCGGCTCATCTCAGGCGAGCTGCCGCTCGACGACTGGGTCGCCCTCGTCCGCGCCACCGTTCCCCCGCCCGCGCTCTGGCGCCGTCGTCCCAAGCCGGGCTTCTGGCGGCGCGTCGGCCGAGCGCTGACCGGCCGACGACAGTAGCTGCCCGACGCGGACACGTCGCGCCGTCGCTACGCCGCCGGGATCATCGATCCGTCAGGCTCGCGAGCACGGCCTCATAGACGCCTGAGCCGTGGCCGGACTCGGTCACACGGACGTTGTCGTGAGCGGCCATCGCCACACGCATCGACTCGTCACGACCGAGGGCGTTGGCGACCAGCCAGAAGACGCCCACCTCGGCCGCGCAGGCGAGATCCTCGCGCGAGTCGCCGATCGCGATGATCTGCTCGCGCGAGTAGCCGCGGGCGCGGCGGTGGAAGGCCACACCGGTCGCCTTCGACGCGCCCACCGGAACGAGGTGGTAGCCGCGCACGTGCGGCAGGGCGGCCAGGGCCTCCGAGCGGCGGCTCACCAGGCCGTTGTCGATCAGACGGAGGTTGGCGTGGCCGCGCTCGGCCAGCAGCGCGTCGACCTCGCCTGCCTCGACCAGGCCGCGGAACAGATGTGAGACCTCGCGCTCGACATGCCACGGCTCGTGGTACTCGAGGCGCCCCGCGTAGTGCTCGAGCAGCAGCGCCGGCGCCCCCGAGCGCTCGATCTGATCCGCGATCGACAGCTCTCCCGGCATCAGTTCGCCCGTCAGCCAGTGCTCCTCGCCCTCGAGCACCACGCACGCGCCCGCCTCGAAGATGAACGAGCCCTGGCCCAGCAGCCGCGCGTCCTCGAACACCTGGGCGCGGCGGCGGCCCGACATCAGCACGACCTCGACGTCCGCGCGCAGGCACGCCTGGATCGCGCGCACCCCGTCCATCGACACTGCTCCCTCGCCGTCGTGCAGCAGCGAGGCGCGGCGCCCCAGCAGCGTGCCGTCGAGATCGACATAGGCGCAGCGCAGGGCCCCATCTCCGTCTCCGTGCTCGCTCACGCCAGGCTCACGCTCCGCAGCGGCGGGCGTTCGACCGGGCCGCCCTCGAACGGCTCCAGCCGCCCGTCCTGGACGAGGCGGCGGGCCAGCGTCGCGAGGACCGTGCCGGCCATCGGCGTCAGGGCCGACAGCGGCTGATGCCGGTTGCGCTGCTCGTCGAGGTCGACCTGGGCGATCGCGTCGAGTCCGGCCGCGCGCCACGCGTCGATCAGCATCGCGATCTCGACGCCGTAGCCGGTCGCGAACGGGAGTCCCTCGAGCAGGTCGCGGCGGGCAGCCATCTCGCCCGCCAGCGGCTGGCGGACCCCTGCCAGGTCGGGGTAGAAGAGATCGAGTGCCGGACGGGCCATCAGGTGGTTGACCCGGCCTCCCCCCTCGCCGTCGGTCGCGCCCTCGATCGGTCGCCGGTAGTGGCCCTTCACAAACGCCACATCGGTCTCGCATACGAGCGGGCCCAGCAGGCCCGTCGCGAAGTGGGCCGAGAAGCCCTCCGTGTCGGCGTCCAGAAAGCAGATCAGCTCGCCCTCCAGCGCCGACAGCGCCCGCCACATGGCGTCGCCCTTGCCGAGCACCGGGCCGTGGGCGCTCAGCAGTTCCTCCTGCTGGAGCACCCTTGCGCCCGCCCGGGCGGCGATCGCGGCCGTCCCGTCGCGCGAGTCGGCGTCGACCACGACGACCTCATCGATCGCGCCCGCATCGCGCAGCTCGAGCAGCGCCGAGACGATCGCGCCGACCGTCTGCGCGCACTCGCGTGCCGGCAGGCAGACCGACACCCCGACCTCCCGCTCGGCGGCGATCCGCGCGGCCGGGTACAGCGAATGATGGAAGGAGCGGGCTCGGACCCAGCTCTCGGCGGCGGTCGAGGGCATCGCCTCTACTATCTCAAGTCCTTGGCAGTCGACCGAAGAACCGAGCCGTGGACGGCCCTCCTCGACAAGGGACTACACGACGGCCGTCTCGTCCGCGAGGCCCGCGAAGGGCCCGGCCCGGCCCGCCTCGTGCCGGCTCCCGCAGAGCTCCATCCCGAAGTCCTCGCGGCGCTTGCGCGCCTCGGCATCGACGCCCTCTACGCCCACCAGGCCGAGGCCGTCTACGCCGCCGCCGGCGGCCCGACGATCGTCACCACAGGGACGGCTTCGGGCAAGTCACTTTGCTTCAACCTGCCCACCCTGCACGTCCTCTGCCAGCAGGCCCGCGCCCGCGCTCTCTACCTCTACCCGACCAAGGCGCTCGCCCAGGACCAGGCCCGAGCGCTCGCCGCCTTCGGCCTGCCCAAGCGCGTGCGGCCCGCGATCTACGACGGCGACACGCCGCGCGAGACGAGGGCCCAGATCCGGCGGAGCGCCAACGTCGTCCTCACCAACCCCGACATGCTCCACGTCGGCATCCTGCCCAACCATGCCGCCTGGGCCGACCTGTTCGCCAACCTCGCCGTGGTCGTCGTCGACGAGGCCCACGTCTACCGCGGGGTGTTCGGCTCCCACGTCGCCAACGTCCTGCGCCGCCTGCGCCGGATCGCCGCG